>Ga0210115_1000014_pt1 | contig 38489 bp, 37 predicted proteins | sample MayberryNW_TuleB_2_FD_185526 | JGI IMG/M metagenome (GOLD analysis project Ga0210115, IMG submission 185526) | Wetland microbial communities from San Francisco Bay, California, USA, that impact long-term carbon sequestration - MayberryNW_TuleB_D2... | ecosystem: Environmental > Aquatic > Marine... | reverse complement strand
AGACGCGGCTTAACCACTGCAGATCGTGCAGTCGGGGTGGACAGGCAGCCAGCCTTTCCGGCTCTCGGGCTGAGCATGGATAGCCGCACGAAAACCGAGGGTGAGAAGGTCGAAGTCGACGAGTGGATAATCCGCCCCCGCTTGCTCAGCGAGAAGTTGGGCCGCGACCCTCACCGCCGCCGCGGCGGCGGCGGTGAGCTCGAAGCCCGGACCCGTGAAGCTGGGATCGGCGCAGCCGGCCTCGAGGACCTCGACCGGATGGGGGTCTTCAGGAAGAGGAGGGATCTCGACACCTCCGCCCTCCTGCCACCGGGCAAGACACTCGGTGCAGCCGCTGGGCTGGGGACCGTCCCGCTGAATCAGGATGCGCCCCCCCCACGCGCCCGGTCCGACCCAAGCGTGGAGAACGGGAGTTCCCGTGCCACACGCCAGCTTGGCGCAGTGAAAGCCAGCGGTGCTGTCGGCGGAGGAATTGACGATCAGATCGGCTCCGATCAGCTCCGAGGCAAGCTGGTCGTCCTCGGCCTGGATCGCGCTCAGCATCGGTGCGTCGAGACCACCGAGGCGCTGGCGCCGTTCACGCACCTCACACCGGGGATTGAGGCGGCGGAGGCGATCGGCCAGCCCGGCGGTCTTATAACGACCAACGTCGGTGAGGTCCAGTTCGTGACGAACGCGATTGCCAGCGGTGAAAACGTCGGGGTCGACGAGCAGGAAATGCCCGACCCCGGCGCGGGCCAACAGCGAGGCGATCTGGGAGCCGAGAGCGCCGGCGCCGACGACGGCAACCGTCTTCGAGGAGATCGCCGCGAGGTTCGGCTGGCGCAGCCAGGCATCCTCGCGGTGGAGGTCAATCGGCCGCGGTACTTCCATCCCGTCATCGCGGCGGATGAGAAGAAAGAGCCAAGCGTCGTGAGAGGCACCGCGCTCGGGTCCCTCGTCGGGAAAGACGAAGCCGAGCAGGGCCGGCATCTGGGGGTCCGGGTGGGCACCGGCGTAGTCGATCGCCCGCTTGAGCAGAGCCGAGTGCTCGCGCTGAAGCCAACCCTGAATGCCGTAGAGCCCGGGGTCAGGAGGCGGGGCATCGAGGCGCTGCCAAACCCCCTCGATCGACCGCTCGTCGGCGAGCAGCTCGGCAACAGCGGGTACGGCGGCGATCTCGCGTGGCTCCGGGTGAGTCTGGCGTAGACGGAGGAGCGAGCCGCGACACGGGCTCAGCGAGGAGATCCCGAGGTCAAGGTAGCCGCGTTCGCCGGGAGCCTCGGGAAGGGCGAGAAGGATCGCGCTTTCGTCGGCGTACTCGACATAGTTCCCCCAGGGGTCCGGCGCATCCGCCTCTTCCTCATGCAGCGCCGCCCGATCATGCTCCCAGAGATGCCAGAGGCGCTCGGCGCGTTCTACCGCCTCCGCCCCGCACATCGGAGCCGTCTCGCCGAGGACAGGATGATCGAGACACAGGGCGCCGTTGGGGGCGCGGTGGCGACCGACATCGAGCGCGGGCGCGACGACAAGCGGATGTTGGCCGGCGTCGTATGCGGGGGGGTAGATCACGCTGGCCGGCGACGCACGCTCGCCGAGCCGCAGGTTGCCGCGGAAGACGACGACTTCGCTGGACCGAAAGAGCTCTTCGTCAAGAGCGAAGTCGAGCCCCGTATCAGCGAACCAAGCCTGCTCGTCCTCGACGCTATGTTGAGGCGAGTTCCACCAACGATTGCGGCTCAACCGTAGGTCCGCCCCTTGTCGGGCTTTGGCTTGGGCTTTGGCTTGGGCCGCGGCGGTTTGTCATCGGGCCGACCCGGATCGTCGGGCCTGCCCGGAGGTTCCGGGTGAGCGGGTTTGTCCGGGCCGTCGTGCTCAGGCATTGGCATCTCCATATGATCGGATGTAGGTTACAATATAGTATTGTATCATCGCTACACTGAACATAGCTGAGAAATGTTGAACATCTATGAAGATCCGAAGCGAAATGCCGGAATCTGTGTTACAAGAGCAGCCACATCGCAGTCGTACACAGAACCGAATAAAGAAAGGGAAGGAACCGGCATATGACCGTTGTCGTCCGACTTCCGGAGGACGTCCTCGCCAGCGCACGGCAAACCGGTGCCCTGAAAGGACGATCGGCGGCGGAAATGGTGGCCGAGGCCTGGCGACAGTACTTGGAGAGCCATCGCGATGAGCTGGCGGTGGAATACGAGGAAGCCGCCGAGCTGCTGCGGCGCGGCGACGGCGAAGCTCTGCGGGAATTCGCGAGCCGCTCGGTGGTCGAGCGCGCTGAGCAAGCGGCTGAGCAGGTTCGCGAGTAGCGGGACTGGACGTGGCCGGGGAGGGGCCGCCGCTTGAGCCCGCCGCAGAAGAGCGAGGAGTCGACCGGCGCCGCCTATATTTGCGAGGCCTATGAGCTGCGGATCACTCGGCGCTGCCTGGAAGACGACCTCGAGTACTTCGGCGAGACGCCTTTCGAAGAGCTCGAGCAGCACGAGATCGTCAAGGCGTTTGTGAAGCGACGCTCCGATGGCCCCACCAACACGCGCGAGGTGGCGCCACTGTCCAGTGGTAAGCGCGTATACCGCCTCTCCTACGGAGACCGACACCGGGGTGCGACCTGGTACGACGAGCGGCATCGTGTGGTCTGGCTGCTCGGTTACGCGCAGCACGAGTTCCAGAGTCGCGGCGATGCGTTTCCGTACTTCAAGGAACTCGACGCGGACGGGCGGCTGTTGCCCGGGCCCGCCGACTACGAGGCGTTGCTGCGCGGGCGCGACAGCCGGCTGCAGTCTGAGATCGGCGCGGATGCGAAACGGCTGCTACGCGAAGCGCGCGAGACGCCCGGCCGGGAAGTGGTGGGCATCCTGGGGGGAGCGGTAGAAGTGACGGTGGCGGTCACTTCGGTCGAGTCGCTGGCCGAACTGCATGTGGCGGTGCAGATGGTGGGCCTGGCGAAGGAGCATTTCGTAATCGCACTCGCGGCGCTCTTCGAAGAAAGGGATTTCGAAGAGATCGAAACGGCGGAGGCGATGCCGGGCCGAGCGTTGCGCCCAGGCGAGCTTGGTTTTCGAGCCTTGCTCGATTAGGCGCCAGCCGCCAGGACTTGTCAGCGCTTATCCGACTGGCCGTCGGCGACGGCTGCAGCGGCTTTCTGGCCCTGATCGCCGCTGGCGATCTTGACGGCGATGCCGGGGCTGGTGAGGGCGAAGTGGGCGAGCAGGCGTTGTTGGGGCGGGGCGACCGTGATCTCGACCTTGTTCTTCTCGATTGCCCGGACCACGGCTGACCCGACTTGCTGGGGAGTGCCGGTGCCGAGGCCCTTGATCGGGGGGGCGCCCGAATCCGAGTACATACCCGCTTCGCGGATCGTCCCTGGGGAGACGATCGAGACGCCGATGCCTTGGGGGTCGAGGTCGGCGCGGAGGCCTAAGGCGAAGCCGCGCAGGCCGAACTTGGTTGCGTTGTAGATCGAGGAGAGCGGGGTCGCCGACTTGCCGGAGAGCGAGGAGATGAAGACCATGTGGCCGGCACCGCGCTCAAGCATCGGCGGCTCGAGCGCGCGGGCGAGCAGCATCGGGGCCTCGAGGTTGACCCGGAGGGCGGCGGTGAGCTGCGCGGCGGTGAGGTCGTTGAGGCGGCCGGTACCGGGGAGGCCGGCATTGGCGACGAGAATCTCGGCCTCGCTCGCGTCGGCGGCGAGCTGCTCGGCGGCGCCGGGCTCGGCGAGGTCGGCCGGGACCGTGCGGTGGCCGTCGCCCGGCAATGCTCCCGCTAGCTCTTGAAGTGCCTCAGAGCTGCGGCCGCTGAGGATCAGGTTGGCGCCGCGCGCCGCCAGGGCCGCGGCGATCGCGCGGCCTAAGCCGCCGGTGGCGCCGGTGAGCAGGGCCGAGCGGCCTGAAAGGTCCATTTCGGGGCGCAAGCTAGCAGCCAGCCTGCCGAGAGGAATTCGGCATGGAAGTGCGAAAGGCCACAAAATGTTTGTTTCTTGTAAGCATCCGGCCGGGCAATCGTCTACACTGCCCGCCGTTCCGAACAACCGAGACGCCGAATCCCGCCTGCCGAGAGGCGACGCGGGAACGGGGGAACCACGTTTTCGGGGCTAACCCGCCCGACATAGGGCGGGGGCGCAGGCTCCTTTTAGCGCCAGCCCGACAGCTAACCCCGTAGGCCGACGAAGGAGATCGGTTTGCTTAAGAACAGCTCAAAGTTCAAAGCGGGGTTGGTCGCGATCGCGGCGCTTGTGGCCCTCGCGCTCTTGCCGGCCGGTGCCGGTGCCGCCTGCGACGGCGGTGGCCTCACCCCGGCCGAAGTCGATATGTGCACGCCGACGCCGAAAGCGCGGCTGCTGCCCAACGGGATGCTGATCCCGCCCAAATCGGCGCCGGGCAGGGTCAAGCGGGCGATCGCGTTCGCCAACCGGATCCGCACCAAGCCCTACATCTGGGGCGGCGGCCACGCCCGCTGGTGGGATCGGGGCTACGACTGCTCGGGCTCGGTCAGCTACGCCCTGCACGGCGGCAACTTCATCTCGAGCCCCCTCCCCTCGGGGCCAATGACCCGTTGGGCGATGTCCGGCGAAGGCCGCTGGATCACCGTCTATGCCAACGGCGGCCACGCCTACGCCGTGATCGCCGGCTACCGCTGGGACACCTCGGGCAACGGCGGCGGCAAAACCGGGCCGAGCTGGCACGAAGACCTGCGCAGCAACGCCGGCTTCATCGCCCGCCACCCCGCGGGCTTCTAACCCGGTTCAACCAGCTTCGGGCAGGGCAAACCCGATACGCCACCCCGGCCAACTGGCCGGGGTGGTTTTGTCCATACCCCCCTGACCCGCTCGGATAACTTTTCCTTGTAGCTGCTCCCCCTGACATCCGCCTGGTCAACCTCAGCAAGCATTACGGCGAGGTAGAGGCAGTTGCGGGCCTCGATCTCGAGATCGAGGCCGGTGAGTTCTTCACCCTGCTCGGGCCGTCCGGCTCGGGCAAGACGACGACGCTGCGGATGATCGCCGGCTTCGAGGAACCAAGCGGCGGCGCGATCGAGTTGGCCGGACGGGACATGAGCGGGGTGCCGCCCTACGACCGAGCGGTCAACACGGTGTTCCAGGACTACGCCCTGTTCCCCCACATGAGCGTCGGCGAGAACGTCGCCTACGGCCTGCGGATCGCCGGCGTCGGCAAGGCCGAGCGGGCGCGGCGCCGCGACGAGGCGCTGGCGATGGTCCGCCTGCCCGGCTACGGCGAGCGCAAGCCCGGCGAGCTCTCCGGCGGCCAGCGCCAGCGTGTCGCGCTCGCCCGGGCGATCGTCAACCGTCCGCGCGTGCTGCTGCTCGACGAGCCGCTCGGGGCGCTCGACCTGAAGCTGCGCGAGCAGATGCAGGGCGAGCTGAAGACGATCCAGAGCGAGGTCGGGATCACCTTCGTCTATGTCACCCATGACCAGGACGAGGCGCTGACGATGAGCAACCGGATCGCGGTCTTCAACCAGGGCGGGATCGAGCAGGTCAGCTCGCCGGTCGAGCTCTATGAGCACCCGGCGACCGAGTTCGTCGCCGGCTTCGTCGGCGTCTCCAACCTGCTCGAGCGCGACGGCGCCCGCTTCACGATCCGCCCGGAGAAGATCCAGCTGCTCGACCCGGCGACAGCGCCAAACGGCCTGCGCACCGAGCGGGGGCGGATCGCCGCCGTCGCCTACGCCGGGATGGTGACCCGATACACGGTCGTGCTCGATCGCGGCGGGGAGCTTCAACTCGTGCGGCAGAACGCGGAGGGTGCCTCAGTCGAGGCGACCTCCGAGCAGGGTAGGGAGGTGCTGGTGGGCTGGCGTCCGGAGCACACGGTCGCGGTCCGTGGGAAGTCAAAACCAGAGGAGGAAACACCGTGAGGACTCAAGACGCACACCCCGTGAGAGTGGCCTGGCTCGTCATCGCCGGCCTGCTCGCCTTCATGCTGTTGCTCGCCGGTTGCGGCGGCAGCGACAGCAGCTCCGGCGGCGAAGAACTGACCGAGCTGGGCAAGGGAGAGGGGTCTCTGAACCTGATCTCCTGGGCCGGCTACGTCGAACCCGAATGGGTCAAGCCGTTCGAACAGAAGACCGGCTGCAAGGTCAACAACAAGGTCGCCGGGACCTCGGACGAAATGGTGCAGCTGATGCGCAGCGGCCAGTACGACGGCGTCTCGGCCTCGGGCAACGCGACCGCCCGCCTGGTCGACGGCGGCGACGTCGACCCGGTAAACGTCGACCTGGTGCCCAACTACAAGACGATCTTCAACGATCTCAAGGACCAGCCCTACAACACCTTCGACGGCACCCACTACGGCATCCCGCACGGCCGCGGCGCCAACCTCTTGATGTGGAATTCCGACGACGTCAAGCCGGCTCCGACCTCCTGGGACGTGATGCTCGACCCCGAAGTCGCCTCGCAGTACAGGGGCAAGATCAGCGCCTACGACGACCCGATCTACATCGCCGACGCCGCCGTCTACCTGAAGGCGCACGAACCCGACCTGGGGATCGAAAACCCCTACGAGCTGAACGAAGAGCAGTTCGAAGCGGCGGTCGACCTGCTGAAGGAACAGCGGCCGCTGGTCGGCGAATACTGGTCCGACGCGGCCAAGCAGATCTCCGCCTTCGCCGGCGGCGACAGCACGGTCGGCACGACCTGGCAGTACCAGTACTTCGCCCTGCAGGAAGAAGGCGAGCCGGTGGCCGCCAGCCCGGCGAGCCAGGGCTTCCTGCCCTCCGAGGGGGCGACCGGCTGGTCGGACACCTGGATGCTCAGCTCCGAAGCCAAGCATCCCAACTGCATGTACATGTGGATGGACTGGATCGTCGAACCGAAGATCAACGCCGAGGTCGCCGAATACTTCGGCGAGGCGCCGGCGCAGAGCCTGTCCTGCGAGGAAACCGAAGACCCGGAATTCTGCACCAAGTACCACGCCGACAACCCCGGCTTCTGGAAGCGCGTCTACTACTGGCAGACCCCGCTCGCCGACTGCGGCAACGGCGCCAGCGACTGCAGGGACTACAACGACTGGGTCCAGGCATGGACCTCGATCAAGGGCTGATCGCAAGGCCGTGAGCGATGGCGAGTGAAGCGGTCGTGGAGCGACGCTCGGTGGGCCACCGGCTCGCCGGCCTCCTCCACGGCCGCCCCCGCCTCCAGGTCGGCGCCCTGCTGGCCGGCCCGATCGGCTGGCTCGTCATCGGCTACCTCGGCTCGCTCGCGGTCCTGCTCGCGGCCGCCTTCTGGACCGTCGACCCGCTCTCCGGTGAAGTCGTCCAGGGCTTCAGCCTGGAAAACGTCGAAACCCTGATCGACGAACCGGTCTACCGCAGCATCGTCGGGCGCACGGTGCTGATCGCGGCCCTCGTCACCATCACCGACGCGATCCTCGCCTTCCCGATCGCCTTCTACATGGCGAAGCTGGCGAGCCGGCGGGGGAAGGCGATCCTCGTCGTCGCCGTGCTGCTGCCGCTCTGGTCGAGCTACCTGGTCAAGGTCTACGCCTGGCGCACGATGCTCTCCAGCGGCGGCGTGATCAACTGGGCGCTGGATCCGTTCGGCCTGCACGGCCCCGGCTTCGGCACGACCGCGGTCTGGCTGGTGATGAGCTACCTCTGGCTGCCGTACATGATCCTGCCGATCTACGCCGGCCTCGAGCGCATCCCCGACTCGCTGATCAGCGCCTCCGAGGACCTCGGCGCCTCGCCGTTAACCACCTTCCGCCGGGTGATCCTGCCGCTCGTCTTCCCCGCCGTCGTCGCCGGCTCGATCTTCACCTTCTCGCTCACCCTGGGCGACTACATCACGCCGCGGTTGGTCTCCAACACCCAGTTCATCGGCAACGCGGTGTTCAACAACATCGTCAACGACCTGCCGCTCGCCTCGGCCCTCGCGCTCGTCCCGATCGTGGTGATGATCGCCTACCTGCTCGTCGCCCGCCGCCTGGGCGCGTTCGAGCACGTCTAGGGGCGGAGCGTTGCGACTCTCCAGACGCGCGCACCTGCTGCTCCGCCTCGCGGTCGGCGTCGGCCTTGCCTTCATCTACATCCCGTTGATCGTGATCGCGATCTACGCCTTCAACGCCAGCAGCGTCACCAAGTGGCCACCGTCGGGGCTGACCCTCGACTGGTTCCCGCGCGCGGTCGAAGACGAATTCGCCCGCGAAGCGCTGCTCACCTCGCTCAAAGCCGGCGTGGTCGCGACCGCGATCGCGCTGCTGCTCGGCACGCTCGCCTCGCTCGCGGTCGCCCGCCACCGCTTCTTCGGTCGCGAGACGATCTCCTTCCTCGTCGTGCTGCCGATCGCGCTGCCCGGGATCGTCACCGGCGTCGCGATCAGCAACACCTTCACCCAGGTGCTCGGCGTCGACCTCAGCCTGCTGACGGTGATCATCGGCCACGCGACCTTCTGCATCGTCGTCGTCTACAACAACGCCGTCGCCCGCCTGCGCCGCGTCTCGACCTCGTTCGAGGAGGCCTCGGCCGACCTCGGCGCCCACACCTGGCAGACCTTCCGCTTCGTCACCTTCCCCAGCCTGCGCACGGCGCTCGTCGCCGGTGGCCTGCTCGCCTTCGCCCTCTCCTTCGACGAGATCATCGTCACCACGTTCACGATCGGGGCCGGCGAAGAAACGCTGCCGATCTGGATCTTCCGCAACCTCTTCCGCCCCACCCAGCTGCCGATCGTCAACGTCGTCGCCATGCTCGTCGTGCTCGTCTCGATCGTCCCCGTCTACCTCGCCCACCGCCTCACCCGCGAGGAAGACGGCACCGCCACCCGCGGCGGTGCTGTCGAGGCCGAGGCCACCGCGGTCCCGTAGCTGCCCACCGGGGAGGGCCGGCTACTGTCGAGCTAAGCGTGAAGCCTCCTCGGCGCCGATGTACGGGGCCAGGGTCAACTCGGCCAGGTCGGGCAGGAGCGACTCGAGCTCCGAGCCGCGGCCGGCGCTGATCTCACGCACGATCAGCGAGACGATGCCGCCGACCAGGGCCTCCTCGGTCGCCTCGGGCAAGGGGTGCTCGCCGCCGTGCTCGGGCCGGCCGGCCTTGAGGATCTCGACCAGGCTCTGCATCGAGGTGCGGTGGCGCGCCGCGATCTCGCCCCCGGCGGCAACTGGCTCGATCATGCAGAGTCGGGCCAGCTCGGGCTCGCCGGCGAGGAAGCGCAGCATCGTCGCCAGCGCCGCGCGGACCTGCTGCGGCCACTCGTCAAACGATTCGGCCGCTGCCCGCATCGAGGCGGCGATGTGGTCGGTGACCATCTCGTAGGCGGCGAGGAAGCAGGCTTCCTTGTCGGCGAAGTGCTCATAGAAGGTGCGGCGCGAGACCCCCGCCGCCTTGGTGATCTTCGCGACCGTGGTCGCGTTGTAGCCGTGCTCGGCGACGGTGTCGACCAGCGCGGTGACGATCCGCTCGCGCTGGTTCTGGACGATGAACTCGCGCGGCAGGCCGTGGCGGCCGGCCGGCAATCGCGGCGATGCGTTCTCTTTTTCCCCCGCCATCGTCCCCGCATTATCTACCGCAGGGGCTGCACCGCCAACTCATCTTCGGCCGCGCGGGAGCCCAGGTAGGGCATCGTCGCCAGGTAGATCAGCTCGGGCAGGAACTCTTCGCCGCGTTCGATCGAGCCCGATTCGACCTTGGTCATCACGGTGCCGAAGACCGCGCCGGCGGCGATTTCCGCCGTACAGCGCGAGACCGACCGCTTGCCGTTGACCTCGCTGCGGCCGCCGTCGAGGAAGTCGGCGATCCGCCGCACGATGCGGTCGCGCCGCTCCTGCCCGCAATCTCCAGCGGCGTTGATCGCGATCAGAAAGCGAGCCCGCGCCCCGTCCTCCTGCAGGTAGCGCATCGCGGCCAGGCCGGCCGCCCAGATCCGGTCGTGCCAGCTGGTGCGGCCCTCGCTGGCCGCATCCACCCGGGCGCAGAGCTCCTCCACCGCCTCGTCGTGGAGGCTGAGAAAGCAGTCCTCGACGTCGGCGAAGCAGCGATCGAAGTGGCCGGGGCCGACGTCTGCCCAGTCGCAGACGGTCTCCACGTCGATCGCGGCGTACCCGTGGTCGGCGACCAGGGCGACCATCGCCGCGGCGATCCTCTCCCGCGCCGGATCGCGCCCTCTGCGCGGGGTGCTCACATCGCCCTGGCCCGACTCCCCGCGCTCCGCCTGGCCCCGGCCGCGGCCGGGGCCATCAGGCCGCCATCCGCGCCTGCGCTGCCTCCGCCGCCTGCGCCGCCTCGACCTCGCCGACGTAAGGGGTCAGGGTCACCTGCAGCATCTCCGGCAACAGGCCCTTGAGCTCGTCGAAGCGGTCGGCGATCAGGCGCTGGTGTATCAACCACATCAAGCCTCCGGCGATCGCCACCTCGAGGCCCTCCGGTAGGCGGTCGGCGCGCGGGTTGAGCTCGCGCCCCTGGCGCAACTTCGGCGCAGCCGACTCCAGCATCGACTGGTAGCGGATCAGCGCCTCGCCACCGGCCGCCTGCGACTCGACTATGCAGAGCTTCGCTCGCGCCGGCTCGTTGACGATCATCTCGAGCAGGACCTCGAGGCCGATCGAGATCTGCTCGGTCCAGGGCCGTTCGGCGTCGATGAGTTCGGCGAAGACCGCCCTTGCCGCGTCGACGCTCTCGTCGAAGGCGGCGAGGAAGCACTCTTCCTTGTTGGCGAACTGCTCGTAGAAGGTGACGAGGGCGACCCGGGCGGTCTTCGCGATCAGCTCGATCGTCGTCTTCTGATAGCCGCGCTCGGCGACCAGCTCGGCGGTGGCCACGAGCATCCTCTCGCGCTGGTTCTGCGCGACGAAGTCGCGCGGGATCAGGTGGCGGCCCGGGGGCAACTTCGAGAGGCGTTCCGACAGCGACCGCGAGTCGGCCATACCGACAAGATACCAGAACATTCATCTGATGTCTATACCCGTTTTCTACAAAAACCGGCTCTTTCAGCCACCGATGTTTTTGAAAGCTGCTATATCTAGACAAAAGGATCATGTTTTCGAACGCGAACGAGAGCGCCTCGGTCGTCATCTTCCCCGGTGCCTACGGCCATCCGCAGCCGCGGGATCGGCTGCTCAAGGCGATCTTGGTCACCAGCGGCGAGCTCGGCTACGAGCGGGTCGCCGTGCGCAACGTGATCGAGCGGGCGAATACAAGTCGCGCCACCTTCTACAAACACTTCGAGGATCGCGAGGACTGCTTCGCGCGAGCCTATGAGGGAGCGGCCGAGTGGCTGTACAACCGCCTGATCGGCGCTGCCCGGCGACAGCCCTCCTGGCGACAGGGAGTGCGCGCGGCGCTGGCCGAGCTGCTCGAGTTCTGCGCCAACCAGCCGCAGATCGCCAAAGCGCTGCTGGTCGAGGTGCACGCCGCCGGCGAGCGCTCGCTGGCCCAGCGTCGCAATCTGATGGAGCGCCTCTCCCGCGCGCTTGACGGCGCGCGCCGCGAGATTCCCTCTCGCCAAGCTCCACCTCCTGTTGCGTCGGACTTCATTGTAGGGGCAATCGACACCCTGCTCACAGCCAAGCTCCTCGACGACGACGCAGCCAACGCCCCCGAGATGCTCCCCGGCCTGCTCCACTTCGTCGTCATGCAGTACCTCGGCGAGCCCGCCGCCTGGGAGGAGCTGACCTCAGCCTCCCTCGCCACCTGGCAAGCCCGCCGCGAGGCCGCCGTGCAGGGTCCGCCCAACGCTTAGAGCGGAATATTGCCGTGCTTGCGCTTCGGCTGGTCGACGCGCTTGGACTGCAGCATGCGCAGCGCCTTGACCAGCTTCGGGCGGGTCTCTTTCGGCGCGATCACGTCGTCGATGTAGCCGCGCTCGGCCGCCGAGTAAGGGTTGGCGAAGTGGGCCTTGTAGTCGTCGATCAGCTTCTGGCGGCGCTCGTCGGGGGTCGGCGAGGAGGAGATGTCCTTGCGGTAGATGATGTTGACCGCGCCCTCGGGCCCCATCACCGCGACCTCGGCCGTCGGCCAGGCGATGTTGTAGTCGGCGAGCATGTGCTTTGAGGACATCACGTCGTAGGCGCCGCCGTAGGCCTTGCGGGTGACGACGGTCAGCTTCGGCACGGTCGCCTCGGTGAAGGCGTAGAGCAGCTTGGCGCCGTGGCGGATGATCCCGTTCCACTCCTGGTCGGTGCCGGGCAGGAAGCCGGGCACGTCGGTGAAGGTGAGCAGCGGCACGTTGAAGGCGTCGCAGGTGCGGACGAAGCGGGCCGCCTTCTCGGAGGCCTCGATGTCGAGCACGCCGGCGAGGTGGGCGGGCTGGTTGCCGACGACGCCGATCGGGAAGCCGTCGAGGCGGGCGAAGCCGCAGACGATGTTCTTGGCGAAGTGCTCATGCACCTCGAAGAACTCCTCCTCGTCGACGACGCGGGCGATCACGTCGCGCATGTCGTAGGGCTTGGAGGGATCGTCGGGGACGACCGTTTCCAGCTCCTCGTCTTCGCGCTCGGGGTCGTCCTCGGGCGGGAACCGGGGCGGCGGCTCGAGGTTGTTCGAGGGCAGGAAGCCGAGCAGGTAGCGCACGTCCTCGAGGCAGCTCTCCTCGTCCTCGGCGGCGAAGTGGGCGACGCCGGACTTCGAGTTGTGGCTCATCGCCCCGCCCAGCTCCTCGAACTCGACTTCCTCGCCGGTCACGGTTTTGATCACTTCCGGCCCGGTGATGAACATGTGCGAGGTCTCTTTGACCATGAAGATGAAGTCGGTCATCGCCGGCGAGTAGACGGCGCCGCCGGCGCAGGGGCCCATGATCAGGCTGATCTGCGGGATCACCCCCGAGCACTGCACGTTGCGGACGAAGACGTCGCCGTAGGCGCCGAGCGAGACGACGCCCTCCTGGATGCGGGCGCCGCCGGAGTCGTTTATCCCGATCACCGGCGCCCCGACCGCAGCCGCCTGGTCCATCACCTTGCACATCTTCTCCGCCATCACCTCGCCGAGGCTGCCGCCGAAGACGGTGAAGTCCTGCGAGAAGACGAACACGGTGCGGCCGTCGATCGTGCCGTGGCCGGTGACCACGGCGTCGCCCCACGGCCGTTTCTTCTGCATCTCGAAGTCGTAGGTGCGGTGGCGGACGAAGGTGTCGAGCTCCTCGAAGGAGCCGGGGTCGAGCAGCTTCTCGATTCGCTCGCGCGCGGTCATCTTGCCCTTCGCGTGCTGCTTCTCGACCGCCGCCTCGGAGGCGGAGTGGATCGCTTCCTCGCGCAGCTCGTGCAGGTAGGCGAGCTTCTCCTCGTGGGTGACCGGATTGCGCTCTCTCATCGAGCGCGGCAGTCTATGAGAAGGGCTGCTTCTGCGGCTCGGCGAGCCGATCCAGGATCTGCTCCAGGTCGGCCTCGGTCATCCCCGACTCGTCCCCGGCCCGCACCTCGACCCGAGTCCCGAAGCCCTTCTCGGCCATCGTCACCTCGACCCCCTCGACTTCGGCGATCAGGTCGGCGAGTTCCGGCTCGGACTTCATCAACGTCCGCGCTGCCTCGATCATGCAGGCCGCTTCAACCAGCCCTAGCCCATTCCTCCCCCTGGGCGAGGACGTGCCGGTGGAGAGAGAGGTCCATATACATGGACACCGCAGCACCGGCACGTCGCTAGAAGAAGGCGCCGCCCTTGTATTCGCCGAAGACGTCGCGCATCGCGCCGCAGGCCTCGCCGATCGAGGCGCCGGCTGCTAGGGCGGCGCGGATCGGGTGCAGCAGGTTGCCCTCGCCGCGGGCGACGGCGCGCAGCTCCTCCAGTTTGGTCGCGACCGCGGCCTGGTCGCGCGCCTGCTTGAACGCCTTCAGCCGGGCGAGCTGGCGCTGCTCGGACTCGGGGTCGACGCGGAGGATGTCGACGTCGTCGACCTGGTCGGTGACGTACTTGTTGACGCCGACGATGATGTCCTGGCCGGACTTGTAGCGCTCGTGGTAGGAGTGCGCCGACTCCTCGATCTCGCGCTGCATGAACTCGAGCGCCTCGACCGAGCCGCCGAGCTCCTCGACCTTCTCGATCAGCTCCCAGGCGCGCGCCTCGACCTCGTCGGTGAGCGACTCGACGAAGTAGGAGCCGGCGAAGGGGTCGACCGTGTCGGCGACGCCGGACTCGTGCGCCAGCACCTGCTGGGTGCGCAGCGCGATCCGGGCCGAGCGCTCGGTCGGCAGCGCCAGCGCCTCGTCGAAGCCGTTGGTGTGGAGCGACTGGGTGCCGCCGGCGACCGCGGCGAAGCCCTGCAGGGCGACGCGGATGATGTTGACCTCGGGCTGCTGCGCCTGCAGCGTGACGCCGCCGGTCTGGGTGTGGAAGCGGATCTTCATCGAGTTCGGGTCCGCGGCGCCGAACCGCTCCTTGACGATCTTCGCCCACATCCGTCGCACGGCGCGGAACTTGGCGACCTCCTGGAAGACGTTGTTGTGGCCGTTGAAGAAGAAGGCGAGGCGGGGGGCGAACTCGTCGATCTTCAACCCCCGTTCGAGCGCCGCCTCGACGTAGGCGATCGCGTTGGAGAGCGTGAAGGCGACCTCCTGCACGGCCGAGCAGCCCTTCTCGCGGATGTGGTAGCCCGAGATCGAGATCGTGTTCCATTTCGGCACGTTCTCGCGGCAGTACTCGAAGATGTCGGTGGTCAGGCGCATCGTCGGCTCGGGCGGGTAGATGTAGTTGCCGCGCGCCATGTACTCCTTGAGCACGTCGTTCTGGACCGTGCCCCGCAGCTTCTCGCTCGGCACCCCCTGCTCCTCGCCGACCAGCTCGTAGAGCAGCAGCAGGATCGCCGCCGGGGCGTTGATCGTCATCGAGGTCGAGACCTGGTCGAGCGGGATCTGGTCGAAGCAGATCCGCATGTCCTCGATCGTGTCGATCGGGACGCCGGTGCGGCCGACCTCGCCGGCGCAGAGCGGGTCGTCGGAGTCGCGGCCGAGCTGGGTCGGCAGGTCGAAGGCCATCGAGAGGCCGGTCGAGCCGTGCTCGATCAGGTAGCGGTAGCGCTCGTTCGTGTCTTCGGGGGTGGCGAAGCCGGCGTACTGGCGCATCGTCCAGAGCCGGTCGCGGTACATGCCGGCGTGGATGCCGCGGGTGAAGGGCGCCCCACCGGGCTCGCCCAGCCGCTCCTCCAGCCCCGGAGCGACATCGCCCTCCCCGTAGAGGCGCTCGATCTCGATCCCCGAGTCGGTGAAGACGCGCTCGTCGTCGGGCCCGACGAGCGGCGCGATCGTCGGCCGCTCCTCGGCGGTGGCCTTTCCGTTGTCGCTGGGCGAGGTCATCAGGGGAGTCAACCTTGCTGACTGCAGGATATTGGGAGCCGCCGGCCCGACTCAGTCCGAGGCGCCGGCGAGGCGCTCGACCCCGGACTGCTCGATCGTCCGCCGCAGGCCCTCGCGCAGCTCGACCGTCGGCTCCCAGCCGAGCAGGTCGCGGGCGCGGGAGATGTCCGGCTGGCGCTGCTGCGGGTCGTCGACCGGCAGCGGCTCGTAGACGATCTCCGAGCGCGACTCGGTCACCTCGATCACCGTCTTCGCCAGCTCCAGCAGCGTGAACTCGTTCGGGTTGCCGATGTTGACCGGCGCGTGCACATCGGACTCGGCGAGCGCGACGATGCCGCGGATCAGGTCGTCGACGAAGCAGAAGCTGCGCGTCTGGCCGCCGTCGCCGAAGACGGTCAGCGGCTGGTCCTTCAGCGCCTGCCGCAAGAAGGTCGGGATCGCGCGCCCGTCGTGCGCTCTCATTCGGCTGCCATAGGTGTTCTTGGCGACTACTCCAGTCCCCGCCAGGAAATTTTCAAAGCCCGGAACGGCGAAGTCGAAAACCAGCTCCGTCGCGGGAACCTCTTCGATCGCTTTCACCGGCGCCCACACGAGGTCTCCATGGCGCCTCGCCTGGAGCGCCTGCACGACCCCTTCATCCCACTCAAGCGGATTCCACGGAGAGACGTTTGGCAGCGTCAACCGCCAAAAGGGGTACACACGCTCACCAGTCTTCTGCCGAAACCTCGACTTGTAGCGACCCACCGACGGGACAAGACCGAAGCGCGAGAGCGCCACGATCAGATCGTCCTTCAACTCCTCGTGCACAGTCGAGAACTCGTGCCGGATCGCCTCTTCTAGCTTCGCCCCCGAATGGACGCCATCTCCCTCTCGATACCCCTCGATGAACCACTTGAGGCGACTCAGCGGTAGCCCGAGAATCCACCCGGGAATCCGCTTGCGGTTGTGATCAAAGCCGAGGAAGTCGAAAAGGCGCAGAAGGAGCTTGGAGTGAATGAAGATCGACTGGGCCCGTTCGTCATTCGCCTCCTTGCTCCAGGTGATGTGCAAGCCAAATGAGCGCTCGACGATCGCTGCGGCACGCTCCAACAGCTCGCGCTCGCAGCTGATCGAGATGAAGGCGTTCTTCCCCTTCTCGTGCATGCAGCCCTCGGCCACGTAGAGCCCAAGCAGCCATAGCAGCTCGTCGGTGATCTCAATTTGCGCGGGCAGCGGCACCTGACGACCGGCAGCTCGAGCCCTCACCACCGAACCCAAGGGCACACCCTCGCCTAGTCTCCAGAGAACGGGAAGCATCACACGATCGGTCCTGCGCATATCGATGATCTGTTTCCAGATCCCGTTGCGCCAGACGCGCCCCTCACCGGGTTTCAGCTTCGCCAGGAGGCCGAAGACGTCAAAGCGGCGCTCCCAGACGAGGGCACCGAGCCCAGCGTATTCAGCGTATAGGTCGAGGGGGTCCTTCTCGGCCCAGCGCCAAACCTCGATCATCGAGACGGTCGTACGGTCGCGCTCTGGCACCTCTACCCTGCCGGCGATCGCGATCTTGTCGCCGACCTCGAGCTCGGTAACCGGCTTTGGCTCCGGCTCGCCGTCGCCGCCCTCGACAAAGAGTGAGTGATCGCCGGTAACTCGAACCGAGCGACCGTATTGCGTCGTCACCTCGAAGCATCGCTGCTCGGTCGGGTGGCCGATGAATCCGGTTGGCTCCGCCGCCAGCATTTTCCCGCCCTCGCCAAACGCTGGCACAGAGAAGCCCTCCACGGGGAACTCCATCGCCGGCGATGGAGCTTGATCGTGCCCGGCCCCGGCGGGCGCCGGGAGCGATGCGGGCTTCAGATACGCCGCAGACCGCGCGTAGCTCGCGAGCCGTGCCGAAAGCTCGCCAGCGGTACAGCGCTGGAGTTCCCTGCCATCGTCGAAAAGAATCTGCTCGTCGGCCAGGACCGAGTTGAAGATCCGCACGATCGAGGTGTCTACTCCCTGCTGGCGGTGGTAGGCCATCGTCAGCGCCTCGGCGTAGCGCTTGGCCTCGTCGTAGACGCCGCGCGGGCCGATCGGGTTGACGTGGCCCCAGTAGTCCTCGGCCTGGGGGTGGACCTGGGGGTCGCCATAGACCTCGCTGGTCGAGGCGAGCAGGAAGCGGGCGCGCTGGTACTTGGCGACGCCGAGCATGTGGTGGGTGCCGTGCGAGCCGACTTTGAGCGTGTGCAGCGGCAGTCGCAGGTAGTCGATCGGGCTGGCGGGCGAGGCGAGGTGGTAGACGAAATCGACCTGCTCGGGGATCTCGACCTGCTCGGTGATGTCGATGTGGCGGAACTCGAAGGCATCGTCGCGGATGTGCTCGATGTTCTGCAGCGAGCCGGTCTCCAGGTTGTCGACGCAGATAACCCGGTGTCCCTTGCCGAGCAGGTGCTCGCACAGATGCGAGCCGAGGAAGCCGGCGCCGCCGGTGATTACGCAGGTGGGCACGGCGGCGGATGCTACAGGTGCGCTGGCGAGCGACTGGGATAAACGCTGCGGTTCGCAATTTCCGCGATTTCAGCCCGACCACCCGTCCAGGCAGGCCGAAAACCTGCAGACAGCGCCCGCTCCAGGTGGCAGCTTTGCCGCCGACGGAGCGGTCTCGTGCGGGGAGGTGCGACAACAGCCGGGCGCAAGCGCGCCGCGATCGAGCTCGCAGCTCGCGAGGGCGCCGAGCTGAAACGGTTCGCGCGCCGCTACTCGCTCTGCGAGGACGACGCCGAAGATGCCTACCAGCGGGCGCTGGAGATCCTCTTGGTGAAAGCGCCCAGCGAACGGCAGCATGAGCTGGTTGCCTGGATGAAGACGGTCGTCAAGCGTGAGGCGATGGCGCTGCGCGCCTACCGCGAACGGATGCTGGGAGCCGGCGCGGATCAGGTTGGCGATCCGGTCGAGCGTCTCTCCGCCGAAGGGATCGGCCCGGACGAGCGGCTCGAGCAACGCGAGCGGCTTGCGCGTAGCCGCGAGGCGCTGCGGACGTTGAAGCCGGCCGAGCTGCGCTCCCTGACCCTGCGCGCGGCGGGCTACTCCTATGTGGAGATCGCCAAGATCACCGGCTTTTCCGAGAGCAAGGTGAATCGCAGCCTGGCATCGGGTCGGGAGCGCTTTCACCGCCAGCTCACGCGCAGCGAGGAGGGCGGCCGCTGCGCCGACCTGCTGCCGCTGCTCTCCGCCTACTGCGACGGCGAGGCGAGCATCGAGGCGCGGGCGGTCGTGCGCGAGCACCTGCGCGCTTGCGCCGCCTGCCGTGCGACGATGCGCAGCTTCCGGGCCACGCCGGCGGCCGTGGCCGTTCTGGCGCCGACCCTGCCGCAGGCGCGCTCGCTGCTGGAGCGGATGCAGGAGATGCTGATCGGCCTGCACTCTCGCTTGCCCGCCATCGGCGGAGCGGGCGACAGCAGCACCGCCCAGGTGGCGGCAGCGGGCGGTGCTCGCGGGGCGGGCATGGCGGCCCTCGCCAAGGCGTTGGCGATCTGCGCCGGAACCGTTGGCGGAGCCGCCGCCTGCGTCGCGAGTGGGGTGACGCCGGTTCCGCTCGGACTCGAGCCACAGCACGTGGCCCGGGCAAAGATCGAGCGCGTATCGGGGCGCGCGGTTGAAGAGGCCACTCCGCCCACCGTCGAATCCGAACCGACGGCACCGCAGGTCGAGCCGACGCCAGAGCCCCCACCGGAACCAGACGCGGCGACGCCCGAAGCGGTCGCCGGGGGCGCGGTTGAATACGCGCCACCGCCGCAACCCGCCCCGACGCCGCCGAGCACCACCTCGGGTGCCGGCGTCGCAGGGGAGTTCGGGCCGTGACCCGGCGCACCGCCGCGCTTGCGCTCGTCCTTGCGGCCTCGTTGGCCTGGCTCGTCCAACCGGCGGCCGCGACGCCGCCGCGGCCTGCCGAGCTGCACGTCAATGGCGGCGACTCCTGGCACGCAGAGCCAAGCTTCTCGCTTGCCTGGACCGACCCGCCCACGGTCGACCCGCCGCTCACCCTCGCCCACTACCGAATCCGCACTCCGGGCGGATCGCCGATCGAGCAGGGACTCGGCAATCCGAACGGGGGGATCCTGGCTCTGGTCGTGCCGCCGGTCCCCGGCTCCTACACGACCGAAGTCTGGTTTGAGGACTCGGCCGGGACGGAGGGGCCGGCGGCGACGGTACAGCTGCGCTTTGACGACTCCCGCCCGGCGCCGACCGCGTTCGGCCCGATCCCGGCGTGGATCGGGCGAACCGGCATCCCGCTGCGCGTCCACCTCGGCCACCCGCTCGAGCCGTTGCCGCTCGCCGGGATCCGCGGCTACGCCTTCGCCGTCGACAACTCCCCAAACGGCTTCCCCTGCGCCGGCCCCGACCGCTGCGGCGACGCTGAGACCACCCTGCGTGGCGGCATCGACGCCGACACAGCAACGCTCGCCGAGCTGCCCGAGGGGAGCAGCTACCTGCACGCGGTCGCCGTTTCGGGCTCGGGCATGAGGTCGACCTCCACAGCTCACGCTGTGCTGCACGTCGACAAGACCGATCCGGTCACGACCCTCTCCGGGGCACCGTCGGGCTGGACCAACCAGGCGGTCCTGCTCAACGCCAGGGCGGTCGACGCCGGCTCTGGGATGACGCGGATCGGCAACGGCCCCCAGCCTTACACCGCGATTCGGATCGACGGCGGCGCCGCGGCGATCGGGCTCGGCGAGGCCGTGACCGCCAATGTGATCGCGGAGGGAGCGCATCCGGTCGAGTACTTCGCCCGCGATGCCGCCGGCAACGTCAACGACGGGAGCGGGCAAAACGGGATTGCCAACCATTCCCCCCGCAGCGCCTGGGTTCGGATCGACCGCGCACCCCCCACGGTCGCCTTCGCCAACTCGCAGGACCCGCACGATCCGGATCTGGTGCGGGTGCGCGTCAGCGACCCTCTTTCGGGCCCCGATCTCACCCGCGGCCAGATCGGCGTGCGGGTCGCGGGCAGCGGCGACCGCTTCGAGCCGTTGGCGCCGGAGCCGCCCGGAGAGGGCGAGCTGCGCGCGCGGTGGGACTCAGACGCGCATTCCAAGATCGAGTACGAGTTCAGGGCGATCGGCTACGACGCCGCCGGCAACCGTGCCGTCGCCACAAGGCGCCGCGACGGCACCGCGATGATCCTCGCCAACCCGCTCAAGGCGACGACCGCCCTGGGGAGCAGCTTCCGCCACGGCAGGATGCGGCGAACCGTCCGCTACGGACGCCGCCTCCTCGTCCACGGCCGCCTCACGACCGGGCTGGATACACCCCTGGCCAACGCGCCGGTGCGGATCCTCGAACGCTTCGCGGCAGGCGCCCAACCTGCGGCACGCACCACAACCATCCGCACGAGGGCCGACGGGACCTTTGCCGTCGGTACCGCACCGGGTCCAAGTCGGACCATCGCGGTTGCCTTCCCTGGCACCCCGACCCTTGCCCGCGCGACGAGCCAACCGCTCGCACTGCGGGTGCGCAGTCGCGTTCATCTGCGCACCTCGGCCCGAGTCGCCCGGGTTGGCGGTGCCCCGCTCGTCTTCCGCGGCCGAGTGGCCGCAGCGGCTGGGGCAACTCCCCCAGACGGAATTTCGGTGCAGCTGCAGTTCCGCCTGCCGGGCCTACCCTGGTCGGAGTTCCGCACGATCGACACCGACCGCCGCGGCCGTTTCCGCCTCGCCTACCGCTTCAGCGACGACGACAGCCGCGGCGCCCGCTTCCAGTTCCGCGCCTACGTCTCCGCACAGGAGAGCTGGCCCTACGAGCCGGCCGGCTCGAAACCACTGTTCGTGAGGGGGATCTGAGGTGTAGGGCCAAGCTGGGGGCCACGGGCGGCGTAGCGGCTGCCGTACGGCGCGAAGCCGCGCGTGGCCCCCAGCGCCGTGTCCTACGCCCTCAGCGCTGCCAGTTGGTCGCTTACCTGGTCAACGAGACCCTGCGCGCGCGAGGTCTGCTCGTCGATTGCTTTGCGCACGCGCTGCTCGACATCGTCGCGGTTGCGCTTCAGCGTCGTCTCGACCCGGCGCTGGCGTTTGCGCGCCTCGCGCTCGACCCGGTTACGCGTCTTGCGCGCCTCGGTCGCCGCTTTGCGACGGGCGCCGGCCCCGCGGCGCTCGGTGCGCTTGACGCTGCGGCGCAGCTGGGTGCCGTAGGACTTGAGCTGCTTTTGCGCGGCACCGCGACCGCTGAATGGCTCAACCAGATCGGCGACGCGGTCGCTGACCTCGAGCACCGCGCCGACCGGTAGGTCGACGGCGGTTTCGGCGGCGGCACGGGCCTGCTCGGCGCGCGAGGGCGCTGCGGCTGCTTTCGCCTTTTTCGATTTGGATTTAGCGCTGCTTGCTTTACTCGTGCTGCTTGCCATCGAAGATCATCCCTTCGGGAGGTGGTTTACGGAGCAGGGAGCTCGCCAGTGTAGCGAACATATGTTCTTCCGAACGTATGTTCTTAAACCACTTGCCCGGTGGCGTTACGGATCGTGGCCAATGAATTTGCCCCCACGGCCGCGGCGATCGGGTAACGAGCATCAAGCCCGAGGTCAACTGCGGGCGTCAGTTCGCCGAACTCGACCTCTCCCCCCGCCTCGCGCACGATCAGCTGCGCCGCGGCGATATCGACCGAGCGGCAGGACCGCAGGCTGAGCATTCCGTCGAGCCGCCCAGCGGCGACGTAGGACGCCGTGATCGCGATCGAACCGATCACGCGCAGGCGAAAGACATGGTCGTCGAGGGCCTGCGCGAGCGGCAGCATCAGCCCCGGTGAGGCCGACTCGACCCCGAGCAGCTCCAGCCTTCCGCGATCCGGCGCGACCGCGATCCGGTCGCCGTCGAGCGTCGCTCCCTCACTCCTTCTGGCGGCGAACTCCTCGCCGGCGCCGAAGTCGTAGACGTAGCCGAACTCGACGTCGGCCATCGAGCCCCCCGAGGCGACGGCGATGCTGAGGCTGTGCGAAGGCAGCGTGCGCCGCGCATTGAGCGAGCCGTCGATTGGGTCGATCACGACCCGTACATCGCCGCCTTCACCGAAGGCGACCTCACCCCGCTCCTCCGAGATCGCGATAAAAGAGGCGCCGTCGCGAGCAAGCTGCTCCAGCTCGACGAAGACCGCGTCCTCGCAACGGCGATCGATCACCAGGCTGCGATCGCCGCCCTCGCCCACCCCTTCGTACTCGGTACGCGCCTCGCGCCCTGGTGTCGCCGCGAACAGCCCCCGTTGAACCTCGACGATCCGGCGGCAAATTCTCAGCCAGTCTGCGGATAGCGCGTCCATCGCGGTAATCCTATGGATGGCGGCCGGCCCCCCAGGCCAGGTAGCGTTGGGCCATGCTTGCCCTCGCCGAGCCCCAGGAGCGCGCGATCGCCCACCGCGACGGCCAGCTCCTCTTGATCGGCGAGGCGGGTACCGGCAAGACCGAAGTGCTGGCTCGGCGCTTCGCCAGCCTCGTCGAGGAGGGTGTGGCGCCCGACCGTATCCTCGTCATCGCCTCAACCCGGGCCACCGCCCGACACCTGCGGGAGCGAATCGAGCGGTTTCTCGATCGCCCCCTCGAGCAGCTTTGGATCGGCACCTGGGAGCAGCTCTGCGAGCAGCTCCTGCGCGAGCACTCAACCGCGGCCGGCCTCGATCCGTTCTTCAGCGTCCTTGGCCGCGCCGAGCGTCTCGCCCTCCTGCTCGACCGCATCGACGACTTGCCCCTGCGCCACCACGACATCCGCGGCAACCCCGCCGGCCTGCTCGCCCGCCTGCTCGAACAGATCGATCAGGTAAAGGCCGGCTCCGACCCCCCCGACCCCGAGCTCGCCGAGCTGATCGCGGCGCACGATCGCCTGCTCGCCGAGACTTGCACCCTCGACCGCAATGACGTCTATCTCCAGCTGGGCAAGCTCCTGGACGAGCGCTCCGAGGTCCGCCTGGCGCTCGCCTCCCGCTTCGAGCATGTGATGGTCGACGAGCTTGAGGACACGACGCCGGCCCAGCGGGCGATCCTGGTCGCGCTGGCGCGAGACAATCCGAATCAGCTCTTCGCGATTGATGGGGGGGGCGAGGGAGAGGGGGTGTCCCCCTCCCCCTCGCCTCTCGTCACGGTCGAGCTGGAAGGGTCGTATCGAGAGCCACCGACCCGGTTTTGGCGCTGCGTCAATGAGCGAGCTCAGGCGCAGGCGGTCGCACGGGAGGCGGAGCATCTGATCGCCAAAGGGACGGGGCCGGAAGAGATTTGTGCGCTGGTTGAGAGACAGGAGCAGGGTGGCGCGGTTGCGGCGGCGATGGAGGAGCGGGGGATCCCGTTTCACATGTCGGGTCCGGCAGCGCTGTTCCAGCGGCCCGAGGTACGGGATGCGATTGCGTGGCTAAGGGTGCTTGCCGACCCTGGGGACTCCGCGGCAGCAGCCCGGGCGCTGACGAGACCCCCCGTAGAGCTGCGCTCGGCCGATCTTGCCCGGCTGACGACGATTTCGCGGCGGCGCAAGCTGGACATGGTCTCGGCCTGCGAGGCAGCGTTGGAGAGTCCGCAGATCCCGCCGGAGGCACGCGAGCGGATTCAATCCTTTCTCAAGCTGTACGGGACGGCTTCGGCGGTGCTCGAGGAACGTCGAGCCGACGTTTTCGTGCGGCGGCTGATCGAGGCCGTAGGCCTACGCCGGCAGCGTCTCTTTGCCGCGCAACCCGAGGTTGCGGAGCGGCTGCTCGCGCTCTCGCGGCTGGCTGAGCTGGCGGCCACCTGGGTGCAGCGCGTGCCGAACGGTTCGACCAGGGACTTCGTGCGTCACCTCAATGCCGTCGCCGACGCCGGCCTCGAGCCGGCCGACGTGGCCGAGCCGCCGGCACGGGGGGCGGTACAGGGACTGACCCGCGGCGAGGTCAAGGGGATGGAGTTCGAGCATGTCTTCGTGCTCGGGCTGGAGAGCGACGGGGACTGCGAGCGGATCGGCCGCCCGGCGCGATCGAGCCTCGTGCTTGCCCGGATCGAGCGAGGCGGGGACGGGGAAGCTCAACCCTCTGAGCTCTACGCCGGCGCCCTGGCGGCAGCCGAGGCCGAGGAGGAACAGCACGACGAGGAGCTGTTTGGGCCGGCGGAGGGGCTGCACGCGACCTATCGCATGCTGCGCGAGGAGGTGCTCGAGGCGTCGTGGAAGGCGGGGCGCGAGCTCTCGGAGCCGCGGCTGGACACGGCGATCGACATCAACCGCGCGGTCGCTCGTTACCTCGAGCTGCTCAAGCTGGCGGCGCTCGCCCAGCGACCGGGCGAGGAGGCGACGGCGGAGGCGATCGAGGCCGTCAACGGGCTGCTGCGCCAGGTGGCGACGCCCGAGCAGCAGACCGAGCTCGACGCCTCCTCGCTCGATTCCTACCTGCTCGGCTCCGAGCGTGAGCGCGAGGGGCGGCGGCGACTGATCGCGGCCCGCCAGGAGCCGTCGCTGGAAGCGTTCCTGCCGCGCCGCGGCGACGGCTCGCTCAGCCTCTCCGCATCCGACCTCGACCTCTACCTGACCTGCCCGCTCAAGTACAAGTTCAGCCGTGTCTTCGGCATCCCGCAGGAGCCGACGATCAATCAGCGCTTCGGGATACTGATCCACAACGTCCTGGAGCGCTTCCACAAAGAAGGCGACGACCAGCACCTCGAGGCGGGGCTGGAGCGGTTGATGGACCTGTTTGAGGCCGGCTGGCGGCGCACCGGCTTCGGCAGCAGCGACGACGAGCTGCAGTTCCGCGACCGCGCACGCGAGGCGATGCGGCTTTACTGGGAGCGCGAGAGCGAGTCCGAGGGCGAGCCGGCATGGCTCGAGCGCAAGTTCGACATCAGGATCGGCGAACATCACGTGCGCGGCCGCGTCGACCGCGTCGACCGCCTGCCCGGCGGCGGTCACGAGCTGATCGACTACAAGACCGGCGAGCGCAAGAGCGAGGCCGACCTGGAGAGCGACCTGCAGCTGGCGCTCTACCGCCTCGCCGCGCGGGAGGCCTGGGAAGTCGAGGCGAAGAGCGGCAGCTACTACTACGTTCTCGACGCCGAGAAGGTCGCCGCGCCGGTCAGGGCCGACGACGCCGAACGGGTCGAGCGCACGGTGGCGGAGGTAGGCGAGGGGGTGCTCGGCCAGGACTTCGAGCCCCGCCCCTCGCCGAAGGTCTGCGGCTGGTGCGACTACCGGCTGATCTGTCCAGCGGCTGAGACCTGAGCCGGGGTCAGTTGGCGTCGCCGCGTCGTTGCTGCAGGAACTGCTGGAACTCGCGCGCGATCGTGTCGGCTGAGGGCAGATCGTCGCCTTCCTGGTCGAGCTGCTCGACCTGCTCGGCCTCGATCCGCTCGACGAGCTCGGCGATTTCCGGGTTGGCGGCGACGGCGCGGCCGATCTGCTCTTCGTAGCTGGCCGTTTCCTCCTCGAGCTCGGTCGCGTCAACCGCGATCCCGGTCAGGCCCTCGAGCCGGCGCAGCAGCGCCAGCGCCGCCTTCGGGTTGGGAACCGCGGCGACGTAATGCGGCACCGCCGCCCAGAGCGAGGCCGAGGTCATCCCGACGTCGCGGCAGCAATCGTGGACGACGCCGACGATCCCGGTCGGCCCCTCGTAGTTGGAGCGCTGCAGGTCGAGCTCCTCGACCAGCTCCTCGTCGGAGGCTAGTCCGGTAATCGGCACCGGCAGCGTGTGCGATACCTCGGCCACCAGCGCGCCCAGGGTGATCACCATCTCGACGCCGAGCGTGTCGGCTGCGGTCGCCACCGTCTCCGAGAAGGTGCGCCAGCGCAGGTTGGGCTCGGTTCCGTCGAAGAGCACCAGGTCGCGCTCTGCGCCAGGGACACGGATCGCGATCAGCTCATTTTGCGGCCACTCGATCTTGCGCGTCTGCCCTTCGGAGAGGACGATCGTCGGCCGCGTCGCTTGAAAGTCGAAGTAGTCCTCGGGGTCGATCTCGGCGATCTGCTCGGCTTCGAAGGAGTCGGCGACCGCGCCGAGAGCGGCCGACGCGGCGCCGGCGGCGTCGTTCCAGCCGCGGAAAGCACAGACGAGGATCGGGGAGCGCAGCTGCGGCACGTCGCCGTGCCAGGTCAATGAATCCACAACGCTGAGCGTAGCGCTCTGGCAGCAGCGTGCCGTTACGTCGGGGTTGAGAGCGCCCGCCGGAGGAGACCGTAGGCGATGAAGAGGACCAGGGCGGCAAAGGAGAGCTCGAGCGCGCGCTGCGGGATCTCGTTGGCGATGACGACGCCGATCAGCACCCCAAGCGGCGAGAGCGTGCCGATCACCAGCGCCTCGCGCAGGTTGAGGTTGCCGTAGGTGTTCTGGCGGTAGGCCCCGACAAGGGCGACGATGACGATCATCAGCAGCGAGGTCGACTCGCCCTCGACCTGCGAGAGGCCGAGGAAGATCGTCAGCGCGGGCACGAAGAGGATGCCGCCGCCGACGCCGACCAGACCGCCGGCGAGCCCGCCGGCGACGGCGATCAGGGCGGCGAGCAGCTCATCCACGGGCACGTCCCCGAGTCACCGGACGATCAACTCGATCGCGACGCCGACGAGCAGGGCGGCAAACAACAGCGAGACGGCGCGTTGCGGGATGCGCTGCTGAATCGCGGTGCCGAGGACGACGCCGGCGACTGCCGGGATCGAGAGCAGCAGGCCCGTACCGACATGAACGTTGCCGTAGATGCCACCCTGGGCAAGCGCGCCGAGCAGTCCGATGAGGACGATCGCGCCGAGGCTGGTCCCGGTCGCGAGGCGCTCGCCATAGGCCAGCCAGAAGATCAGCAGCGGCACGATCACGGTGCCGCCGCCGACTCCGAACAGGCCGCTGAAGACCCCGGCAAGGGTGCCGATCGCGGCGAGCTTCAGCGTGCGGTCGCGACTCTCGTTGGCCATCGCGCGATACTAGTCGTGTGTCTCCCGAATCCGGCAGAGGGGAGCGCTCGGCGGGGCTCGGGCCGCTGGCGCGGTTGCGGGCGGAGCCGGCGCGGGCGGCCATCCTCACCGACGTCGACGGCACCCTGGCGCCGATCGCTCCCCGTCCGGAGGAAGCAGCGGTGCCGGCGCGGGCGCGTGAGCTGTTGGCGCGGATGAGCGAGCGCTATGGCCTGGTCGGTTGCGTTTCCGGTCGCCGCGCCGAGGAGGCGCGGCGGCTGGTCGGCGTCGACGGCATCGCCTACGCCGGCAACCACGGGCTCGAGCTGCTGCTCCCCGGGGAGGATCGGCCGCGCTTCGATCCGTCGCTGCAAGGGCGCGAGAGGGACGCTGCCGAGTTCGTCGCCGGGGTGGGTGACGAGACGCTGAGCGAGGCGGGACTTCGACTCGAGGACAAGGGCCCGATCCAGGCGCTGCACTGGCGCGGCGCCGACGACGAGCGCGGCGCCGAAGCGCGCGCCCACGAGATCGCCGCGGCGGCGGGGCGGGCGGGGCTGGAGCCGCGCTGGGGACGCAAGGTGCTGGAGCTGCGACCGCCGGGTGGCGGCGGCAAGGACGCGGCGGTGGCGGCCCTGCTCGCCACCGACGGAGTGGCCACGGCGGCCTACGCCGGCGACGACCGCACCGACCTCGACGCCTTTCGCCGCCTGCGCGAGCTCGAGGACGGCGGTGAGCTCGAGGTGGCCGTCTGCGTTGGCGTCGTCTCCGCTGAGGGCCCGGCCGAGATCGGCAAGGAGGCCGACCTGACCGTCGACGGCCCGAGCGGTTGGCTGGCGCTGCTCGAGGCGCTCGCTCAATAGCGATTCCCCCGCCCCTCGCCGCGCGTGCAATTGAGGAAGACTCCAAGCCGTGCCCTACACCGACCTGCTGCGGATCACGGTCTTCCTCACCGGCGCCGAGGCAACCGCGCTGGGGGCGATAACGGCGCTCGCCGCCGGCCGCGGCGGCGACACGACGACCGTCATCGTCGCCGCCGCCTGGTGGACGGCGGCGCTCGTCCTCGGCCTCTACCTGGGCCGCCCGGCAGGCGCCGCCGACGGCGTCCGCGACGCCCTCGCCCGCGCTCGCACGGCGACCTCGCTGCCGGAGGGCTCTCCCAGCCGCATCGCCGCGATCCGCCTCTGGCCGATCGGCCTCACCGCCCTCGCCGCCGGCATCCTCGGCGTCATCTACCCAGGCGTAGCCGCAATCGGCGCCGGCTATGCCCTGCTCGTCGCCCTGACCCTGCGCACCCGCGAGGCCGCCGTCCTCGGCATCGAGCAACGCGACGGCGTCAAGTTCTACGTAACCCCCAACTCGGCCCTGCGCCCGATCGAGCTGGTCCGCACCCCGGGCCTGCGCAGCGACAGGCTGAGCGCAGGCTGAAGGCAGACGACCCACCGAAGCAGATCGTCTGCAACCGAGAAAAGCCGATGGACGCCAGTGGACCGCCCCCACCGCTAATGCCCCCGGCGGGATTCGAACCCGCGCCGCGCGGCTTAAAAGGCCGCCGCTCTAACCAACTGAGCTACAGGGGCGCGGGGTCAGGATAGCTCTGGCAGGCCCTCTTCGGGGGTCGAGGCCTCGGCGTGGGTGCGGCGGGGAATGCGGCCAGCGCGGCGGGCGGTGTGGCCGGCCTCGACGGCGGCGCGCAGGGCGCGGGCCATCGCCGGCGGATCCGCGGCGCCGAAGATCGAGCTCGCGGCGAGCACGGCATCGCAGCCGAGCTCCGTCGCCAGGGCGGCGTCGGAGGCGGTGCCGATGCCGGCATCGAGGATCACCGGAACCTCGGCCTGCTCGGCGATGATCGCGATGTTGTAGGGGTTGCGGATGCCGGCACCGGAGCCGATCGGTGAGCCGAGCGGCATCACCACGGCGCAGCCGACCTCCTCGAGGCGGCGGGCGAGGATCGGGTCGTCGTTGGTGTAGGGGAGCACCGTGAAGCCCTCGCCGACGAGGGTCTCGGCGGCATCGAGCAGCTCAACCGCGTCGGGGTAGAGGGTGCGGTCGTCACCGATCACCTCCAGCTTCACCCACTCGGTCTGAAACGCCTCGCGGGCAAGCTGCGCGGTGCGGACCGCGTCGCGGGCGGTGAAACAGCCGGCGGTGTTGGGCAGGGCGAAGAGGTCGAGACGCTCGAGCACGTCCAGCACCGAGCCCTTCGCGGCCGGGTCGATGCGGCGCAGGGCGACGGTGACGATCTCGGTTCCGGCGGCAGTTAGCGCCTCCTCCATTTGCTCCAACGAGCGGAAGCCGCCGCTGCCGACGATCAGTCGCGAGGACCACTCGCGGCCGCCCAGCTCCCAGGTCTCGGCCCCACCCTGGATCGCCGCCAGGACCTCGACGCTGTGGCCCTCCGATAGCGGCGTCGCTCCCCACTCGGACCGCGGCACGACCTCACCGTCGAGCGCCACGGCGACCCCCCGCGCGCCCTCCTCGGTGCCGCTCGCGCGCACCGCATCGGCCAGCGTCGCCCCCGCCGGCAGCTCATGCCGCTCGCCGTTCAACTCGATCGTCATCGGAGCACCCTCTCGGCGTTCCGTTCGCACTTTTCGTCGCTATGCGGATAAAAGTGCGAACGGAACAGCCGGTCGACGATTGTGTCGGCGGCGAGCGGCGCGAGCAGGATGCCGTTGCGGTAGTGGCCGGTCGCCCAGAGCAGACCGTCCACCGGCGAGGGGCCGACCAGCGGCAGGTTGTCGGCCGTGCCCGGGCGCAGTCCGGCGCTCGCCTCGACCAGCTCCATCTCGGCGACCTCGGGCAGCACGCGGTAGGCCTCGCGCAGCAGCTCGTGGACGCCGCCCGCGGTCACCGTCGTGTCAAAGCCCTGCTCCTCGACCGTCGCGCCGACGATCAGGCGGTCGTCGGGGCGGGGGACCAGGTAGACCCGCTCGGAGGCGACGATCCGCCGGCAGGGGGCAGCGCCGTCGAGCGCGCGCAGCTCGAGGATCTGGCCCTTGACCGGGCGCACCGGCGGCCGCGCGGCCTGCGGCAACCATTCCGCCTGCCCGGACCGGGCGCCGCTGGCAAGCACGACGGCGCCCGCGCAGAGCTCCTCGCCCCGTTTGGTCCAGACACCGGTGATTCGTCCGCCGTCGCTCAGCGCCGCCTCTACTCCGGTCTCGGTCAACAGCTCCACGCCGGGCTCGGCTTCGAGCGCCGCCAGCAGCGCCGCGGTCAGCGCCCGCGGGTCGACCGAGCCCTCGTTCGGCACGTGGACGCCGCCGTTGAACGACGGCGTCAGGCCCGGCTCGAGCTCGCGGCAGCGCCGCGGCGGCAGCCACTCGGCATCGAGCTCGAGCGAACGTTGCAGCTCGTGCACCCGGCGCAGCCCCGCCGCCTCGTCGCGGTCGAGCGCGACATGCAGGGCGCCGGCGCGGCGGTAACCGGTGGAGACGCCGCTTGCCGCCTCCAGCTCGGCGATGAACTCCGGGTAGATCTTCGCCGCCGCCAGGGTCAGCTTCAGCAGCTGCGGCTCGCCAAAGCTGAGCTCGCCGACCGGCGCCAGCATGCCGGCGGCGACTCGCGTCGCCCCGGCGGGCGGCTGCGCCCGCTCGACCACGGCGACCGTGGCACCGCGGCGCGCTGCGCGCCAGGCGCAGGTGAGGCCGATGACACCCCCCCCAACGATCACCACATCGAAACTGCGCTGCTCGCTCATCCTTGCCTCCGCCGGCATTACCCGGATCAGGTCACACGGTCGGCGGCCACGATGCCGCCCTCTCAGCCTCGACGTCAATAGCGCCAACGGCTCCCGTTAGCTTCCCCGATGGTACCCCTCCGGCGTCCTTCCCAGGCCGCTTGGGACCTAAGATCGGGATATATGAGCCTGGCGATGCCCGAGGCACACGGCCCGTTGCGGCGCGAGCGGTTGCGCACCGCGCGACTCTACTTCGTCTGCGAGGCCTTGCCCGGCGGGCGGGAGCCGGAAGCGCTGCTGCACGCGGCATTGAACGGCGGCGTCGACATCGTCCAGCTGCGCGAGAAGGAGCTGGGCCGGGAGGAGATCGAGCGCGCGGCGCAGACCTTTCGCCGCCTCTGCGACACCTACTCCGCTCTTTTCATTGTCAACGACGACCCGTACCTGGCGCAGACGTGCGATGCGGACGGTGTTCACCTGGGCCAGGACGACATGCCCGTCGAGGAGGCGCGCGAGATCCTCGGGCCGGAGATGGTGATCGGGCTCTCGACCCACTCGGAGGAGCAACTCGCGGCAAGCGCCGGGGGGCCGGCTGATTACGTCAGCGTCGGCCCGATCTGGGAGACGCCGACGAAAGCGGGACGGCCGGGGGTCGGGCTGGGTCTGATCGAGCACGCCGCGGCGAGCGCCCCGCACCCGTTTTTCGCGATCGGCGGCATCGACGCCGACAACGTCGCCGACGTCGTCGCCGCGGGGGCGCGGCGGCTGGGGGTGGTGCGGGCGATCCGCGACGCCGAGAACCCTGCGGCGGTGGCGGGGAAGCTTCGCGGCGCCCTCGCCGCACTCGGGGAGGCAGCGCCCGGTGCCTGATCCATCCGGGGCGCCCCGTAAGCGAAAGGAGCGGGGCGGGGCCGGGAGCAAGCCGACGCCGCGCGAGCGGATGGAACGGGGTTACGCCCGCGCCGAGCAGCGCAACCAGGAGGCACGCGAAAACCTCGACCCACTGGCCGACGGCGAGCGTCCTTTGGTGGTGACGATCGGCGCCGTCCTCGCCGGCCTGGTCGCGATCTCGATCGTCGTCGGCTACCTCGCCGGGGTCGAGGTCGAAGGCGACAAACCGCGCCTCGCCCAGGTGCTTGCCCCCGCGCTGCTCATGGCTGTGATGGCCTGGGGCATGTGGCGCGCCCGCTACTGGGCCGTGCTCGGCTTCCAGCTGCTGCTTGTCTTCCTCATCTTCAGCGCCGTCTTCGGCCTCGCCGTGCAGGCCTCGAGCGTCGCCGAGTTCGTCGCCACCCTCGCCTTGCTCGCGGTCGCCGCGACTTTCTTTTTCTTCATGGTCAAGGCGATGGCGAGAATCCAGATGCCGAAACGCGGGTAGCTATAGGCTCCGGGCCTTGGCGGAGTCCTTCGACATCATCGTCATCGGCGGCGGTCCGGGCGGGTATGTAGCCGCGATCCGCGCCGCCCAGCTTGGCAGGAAGACCGCCGTGGTCGAGCGCGACAAACCCGGCGGGCGCTGCCTCAACTACGCCTGCATCCCGGCGAAGACCGTCCTGCGCAGCGCCGACCTCTACGACGAGGCGCGCAACTCGGCCGAGCTCGGCGTCGTCGCAAAGCAGGTCGAGCTCGACTGGGACGCCCTCGGCAAGCGCCGCGCCGCGGTCTCCGAATCGCTCTCCAACGGCGTAAAAATGCTCTGGGACAAAAACAAGGTGACCCTGATCGAGGGCGGCGGCTCGCTCACCGCTGATGCAAACGTGCAGGTCGGCGACGAGGTCCACGAGGCGGGAACCGTCGTGCTCGCGACCGGCTCGACCTCGTTACCGATCCCCGGGGTGGGGTTCGGCGAGCGGGTGCTTGACACCTGGGGCGCCTGGTCATTGCCCGCGCGGCCGGCGAAGATCGCGGTCGTCGGCGCCGGCGCCTCCGGTTGCGAGATCGCTTCCGCCTACGCCCGTTTCGGAACCGAGGTGCTGCTGATCGAGATGCTTGACCAGATCCTTCCGGCAGAGGACAGGGACATGGCGCGGGTGGTCGAGCGCGCGTTCAAAAAGCAGAACATCACGGTCTCCACCGGCAACCCGGTCGAGAGCGTCGAGGTCGGTGCCGACTCGGTCAGGTTCAGCTACGGCGGCGAGAGCGCCGAGGTTGAGTACCTCTGTGTGGCCGGCGGGCGCGGAAGCGATGTCGAGGGTCTCGGCCTGGACGCGGCGGGCGTCGAGCGGGAAGAAAACGGCAAGGTCAAGGTCGACGAGTACGGCCGCACGAGTAACCGCAAGGTCTACGCGATCGGCGACCTGGTCAACGCCAAGGCGCTCGCTCACAAGGCGTCGGACGAGGGCGTGGTCGCGGTCGAGCACGCAGCCGGCGTCGAGACCCACCCGGTCGACCAGAACCTCGTCGCCGGCGCCACCTTCTGCCACCCGCAGGTCGCCAGCGTCGGCCTCACCGAGGCCGCGGCGAAGGAGGCCGGACACGACGTCAAGGTCGGCAAGCTGAAGCTGGGCGCGGTCGGTGGGGCGACCGTCTACGACGACAAAGACGGCCAGGTCAAGCTCGTCGTCGACTCCAGATACGGCGAGATCCTCGGCGCTCATATCGTCGGCAACCGCGCCTGCGACATGATCGCCGAGCTGGTCGCGACGATGGCGCTCGAGGGCGGCTACCAGGAGCTGGCGCGGATCGTCCACCCCCACCCGACGATCTCCGAGGCGATCTTCGAAGCCGCCCGCGCAGTCGATGGCTGGGCAACCCACGCCTAGCCCAGCCGCCCCCAGCCGTAATTCAATTGCAGGCGCAAAACCGGGGCGGGGTTAATTGATTGCACCCGGGCTCAATAAATGCTTGACCCAGCAATTTAGAATTGCTATAAAGCAATTTTATGAGGCTTAGCTCAGGAGAATTGCTGGACCAGCTTGACAGGCTCGATACTGAAACGGCAGACGACCTGGAGAGCGACGTTCTCGAGATAAAAAGTCGCCCAAGCGGTCGCGACGAGCTGAAGAGTTGGCTGGTGAAGGGCGCGGTGTGCCTCGCCAACCACCGCGGGGGTTGCCTCCTCATCGGCATCGTGGATCGAACCAGGGGGCGGAAAAAGGCAATCCGCGGCGTTGGCGGTATCTCACGCCGGGGGCTGGAGAGGGACGTGTACGAGGAGACGGACCCACACATCCTCATCGACATCGAAGAGCTGCGGGTACCCGAGGGCGAGTTGCTCGCTGTCCACGTTCCGAAGGGAATCCCCCCGCACACCACGAGGGGAGGGGTGGCCTCCATTCGCGTCGGCAAGAACTGCATGCCGCTGACCGGCACGACGCTGGCGCGAATGATCGCCTCCCGGGGCGACCTCGACCTCAGTGCGACCCCGGTCGAGGGCGCGACCCATTCAGACCTGATGCGCGCGGCACTCGACAAGGCACGTGAGCACCTGCGCGCACAGCCGCGGCTTTCGAAGCTCGCCGACGAAGATGACGAGGCTCTGCTCGAGGCGCTGGGCCTGGCGGTCGGGACTGAGCTCACCCAGGCGGCGATCTTGCTCTTTGGCAAGCCAGGCGCCATTGCGCGCTACCTGCCCCAGCACGAGATCACGCTCCTCCGCCACACGAGCGGCACGCGCTATGACCAACGCACCGATCTTCGTGGTCCACTTCTGCTGGATCTGGAGCAGATAGGGGACGCCCTCTCCGCCGCCACGTCATTGCGCACGGTTCACCCCCGCGGTTTTGCCCAGTTGGAGATCCCGACCATCAGTTGGGAGGTGGCAAGAGAGGCAATCCTCAATGCAGTAGCCCACCGCGACTACTTCCTGAGACAAGGGGTCATCGTTGCCCTGCGCAAGAGCCGGATGGAGGTGACGAGCCCCGGCGGCTTCCTGGCTGACATCTCACCCGCCAACATCCTGCGACACGGGCCAGTGCACCGCAATGAGCTCCTCGCCCGAAGCGTCCACCAGCTCGGCCTCGCCAACCGGGTGGGCCTCGGCGTGGACCGGATTTACGAGGGGCTGCTCCGATCGGGAGCGCGTCCGCCGACCTATACATCCGATGAGGGGTCTGTGTCCGTCTCGCTCCCCCTGGGCGGTAGCGACGAGTTAGCCGCCTGGATCGTCGAATACGAGAGCGAGCACGATCCGCTCAGCTTGGAGGATCTGATCGTGCTTCGCCAGCTCATCGACGCCGGCTCGATCGATCGCTGGTCCGCAGTCGAGCACCTCCAGCTCAATGAGAACGATGCGGCCAACCATCTTGCCGAGATGCGAAGGCGACACCTGCTCGTCGCTCACGGTCGCGGGCGCGCCACCGCCTACAGCCTCGGTCGCCCGCTGTCTGAGCGGTTGCGCGGACGCGCCGTTACCGATGCCGACCACCCGCTCGAACGGGAGGGAGTGCGGCTGAAGGTCATCGAGCTACTGAAAGAGCGCGAGAGACTCACGAACGCCGAGATCCGTGACTTTTCCGGTTACTCGCGTCAGCAGGTTTTGGCGATTGAGAAGGACCTGGAGCGCTCTGGCTTGATCGAATTCCACGGGTACGGGCGCGGTGCATACATCACCCTCGCCAAGGGGAAGCGGTGATGAGCGAGCGTCCCATCTTCTACTTTGACCTTGGCTCTCCCTACGCGTACCTGACCGCGGAGCGGATCAGCGGGCTGTTCACCGACGCCGAGTTGGAGCAGCCGGAGTGGCAGCCGATCCTGCTCGGCGGGCTGTTTCAGCGCCTCGAGCGTGACTCGTGGGGGAACGGGCCCGAGCGGGACGACGGGATGGCCGAGGTCGAGCGGCGAGCGGCGGCGCACGGGCTGGCGCCCGTCGTCTGGCCCGAGCCGTGGCCGGGCAACATGCTGTTTGCGATGCGCACGGCGACCTTTGCCAAGCAGACCGGCCGCTGCGTCTCCTTCGCCCTCTCCGCCTTCCGCCAGCAGTTCGCCGCCGGGCGCGACCTGAGCGAGCATGACAACGTGCTGATCGCCGCCGCTGCCTGCGAGCTGCACCCCAACGCCGTGGTCAAGGCGACCGCCACCGACAGCGTCAAAGGCGCCCTGCGCGCGGCGACCGACGATGCCGCCGATCTCGGCGTGTTCGGCGTCCCCTCGCTGCTCGTCGACGGTGAGGTGTTCTGGGGTGACGACCGGCTGGAGGAAGCGGTGGAAGCCGCGAGCTGAGGGCGATTCGCCGTGCGACGCATGATCTAAGGTCAGGGGGTGGCCGACCTCCCCGACGCCAGCACCTGCTACGAGCTGCTCGCGCGGATGGCGCTGATCCGCCGTTTCGAGGAGGAGGCGGGACGCCAGTACCAGCGCGCCAAGGCGGGCGGCTTCCTCCACCTGGCGATCGGCGAGGAGGCGACGATCGTCGGCACCACCTCGGTGATGGACGAACGCGACTACCTGATCGGCACCTACCGCACCCACGGTCATGCGATCGCCCGCGGCACCGACCCCAAGCGGGTGATGGCCGAGCTGTTCGGCCGGGTCGGCGGGACCAGCGGCGGGCGCGGCGGCTCGATGCACATCTTCGACCGCGAGCGTCGCTTCATGGGCGGTTACGGGATCGTCGGCGGCAACCTGCCGATTGCCGCGGGCCTCGCGCTCTCCTCCGAGTACAAGGGCGAAGACGCGGTCACCGTCTGCATGTTCGGCGACGGCGCCTCCAACACCGGCAACTTCGGCGAGACGATGAACCTGGCGGCGCTCTGGCAGCTGCCGGTCTTCTTCCTGGTCGAGAACAACCTCTACGGGATGGGCACCTCGGTCGAGCGACACTCGGCCCAGACCGATCTCTCGAAGAAGGCCGAGGGCTACGGCATCCCGGGCCAGCGCGTCGACGGGATGGACGTGCTCGCTGTGCGCGAGGGCGTCGCCGAGGGGATCCGCCAGGCGCGCGAGGAGCGCCGGCCGACCCTGCTCGAGGCGTTCACCTACCGCTACCGCGGCCACTCCGCCGCCGACCCCGAGGTCTACCGCGAGCGCGAGGAGGTCGAGGAGTGGCGCGGGAAAGACCCGATCGAGCTGTTCGCCCGGCGCTGCGTCGAGGCGGGCGTGCTGGGCGAGCGCGAGGTGCAGGAGGTGCGCGAGAAGGCCGAGGCTCGAGTCAACGCCGCGGTCGAGGCGGCCGACGCCTCGCCCGAACCGGCGCTCGACAGCCTCTACGAGAGCCTCTACGTACTGGACAGCGCCGCCGGCTGGTACGCGGTCGACGAGCGCAGCCCCGAGCCGCACCGGGGCGAGCGTGAGGAGGCGGAGATGCCGGCGACGGCGCGCGAGCTGGCCGAGGCCGGCGCCGCTTACGCCGGCCAGCCGCACGGGCCGCGTTCCAATCCGGCAGTCGAGGGCGAGCCGGTCGAGGGGATGGAGCCCGAGGTCGCCGCGGAGCGCGAGGAGGTGGTCGAGGAGACCGAGGAGGCAGAGCGCTGATGGCGACCCTGCGGATGCGCGAGGCGCTGCGCGACGCGATGGCCGAGGAGATGCGGCGCGACGAGGCCGTCTTCGTCATGGGCGAGGACGTCGGCGTCTTCCAGGGCGCGTTCAAGGTGACCGAAGGGCTGCTCGACGAGTTCGGCGAGCGGCGCGTGCGCGACACGCCGATCTCCGAGAACACGATCGTCGGCACGGGCGTCGGCGCGGCGATCGGCGGGCTGCGCCCGGTGGTCGAGCTGATGACGGTCAACTTCTCGCTGCTCGCGCTCGACCAGATCGTCAACCACGCGGCCGCGATCCCCTACATGTTCAACGGCCAGGCGCGGGTGCCGCTGGTGATCCGGATGCCGGGCGGCGGCGGGCACCAGCTCGGCCCGACCCACTCGCACAGCTTCGAGGCGCTCTACTTGCAGGTGCCGGGCCTGCTCGTCGCCTGCCCCTCGACCCCGGCCGACGGCAAGGCGCTGCTGAAGGCGGCGATTCGCGATGACAACCCGGTGGTCTTCATCGAGCACGAGAGCCTCTACGGGGTGCGGGGCGAGGTCGCCGAGAACGGCCGCGACGGCGACGGGCTGCTGCGCTTCGGCGAGGCCGCGCTGCGGCGCCGGGGCTCCGACGTGACGATCGTCGGCATCCTCAAGATGGCCCACGTGGCCGAGGACGCGGCGCGGGTGCTCGCCAACGAGCACGGGGTCGAGGCCGAGGTGATCGACCCGCGCACGCTGCGGCCACTCGACCTCGACACGATCCTCGACTCGGTGCGCAAGACGAACCGGGCGGTGATCGTCGAGGAGGGTTGGCCGCACGGCGGCGTCGGCGCCAACCTCTCGACCCTGATCACCGAGCAGGCCTTCGACCACCTCGACGCCCCGGTGCAGCGCGTGACCGGGGCCGATGTGCACATGCCGTATGCGAAACGGCTGGAGCAGGCGGCTATTCCGCATGCGGAGCACGTGGTGCAGGCGGCCCTGGCCGCTTTGGAGGGGAGTCTGTGAGGGGGTCGGGTGGGTCTTGCCGGATGCCTACCACCGCCTTCGGCGGTGGAATTTTGTGCCGCTTCGCGGCCCTGGGTCACCCTGCCGGGGCCGCTTCGCGAGGCACCCGTCAAGACCCACCCGATCCCCTCCTCGATCGCCGTCGAAGGGACGCGTCATTTGGTCGCCGCTGGTGGGGAGCTGGGTGATGGGTGAGGTGGTGATGCCGCGGTTGTCCGACTCGATGGAGGAGGGGACCGTGCTGCAGTGGCTGAAGCGGGTTGGGGATGAGGTCGCTGTGGGGGATGAGCTGGTGGAAATCGAGACGGACAAGGCGAACATGGCCTATGAAAGCGACGTGGCGGGG
>Ga0210115_1000013_pt1 | contig 38557 bp, 42 predicted proteins | sample MayberryNW_TuleB_2_FD_185526 | JGI IMG/M metagenome (GOLD analysis project Ga0210115, IMG submission 185526) | Wetland microbial communities from San Francisco Bay, California, USA, that impact long-term carbon sequestration - MayberryNW_TuleB_D2... | ecosystem: Environmental > Aquatic > Marine... | reverse complement strand
CGTCGCGCCCGTTCGCCTCCTCGCGGAGCGGTCTGACGGGCCCGCGGGTGCGGCCGCCTCGGTAGAGCTTGTAGGGCTTGTCCTTCGCGGCCACGACGACGGGGTATGGTAGCCACCCCTCTTCCGCGCCTTCCCGTCGAACCTGTGGGCGACCAGCACGCGATCGCGCTCGACCTGGGCGGCACGAAGCTCGCCGTCGGGACGCTGGACCGGAGCGGGCTCGTGCTCCGCCGGGTCGAGCACTCGACGGACACGACCTCCCAGGACGCGCTCGTCCGTCAGCTGGAGGCGGCGATCGCCGACTTCTGCGACGGCGACGAGGTCGCGCTCGGGGTCGGCATCCCCAGCCTGATCGACCAGCGGGCCGGCCGGGCGGGCTCGTCCGTGAACGTGCCACTCGCCGACTTCGACCTCCGCGACCGGCTGGTCGACCGGTTCGGCGTCCCGGTCGCGCTCGAGAACGACGCGAACGCGGCCGCCGTCGCCGAGCACCGGCTCGGCGCCGGGCGGGGGAGCCGGCAGATGGTCCTGCTGACGCTCGGCACCGGGATCGGAGGAGGCCTAGTTCTGAACGGCGAGCTCTACCGCGGGGCGATCGGCGCGGCGGCCGAGCTCGGGCACATCACGATCGACGTCGACGGGCCGCGCTGCCAGGGCTTTTGCCCCGGCTTCGGCCACCTCGAGACCCTCGCCTCGGGAACGCGGGCCCGCACGCTCGCCGAGGGGCTCTCGCGGGAGCGGCCCGAGGGCGCCTTCGGGCGCGCGGCGGCCGACGGGAAGGAGCTGACGGGTCGCCTGGTCGTCGAGCTCGCCCGGGCCGGTGAGGCGGACGCGCTCGAGGTGCTGACGGAGATCGGGCGCATGCTCGGCGTCGGGATCGCCAACTACGTGAACATCTTCAACCCCGAGGTGGTCGTGGTCGGCGGTGGGTTCGGCGAGGCGGGCGACCTCCTGCTCGAGCCGGCCCGCGCCGTCGTCGCCGAGCAGGCCCTCGCGCCGTCGCGCGACGTCGTGCGGATCGTCGAGGCTGAGCTCGGGCCGCGGGCCGGGCTCGTCGGCGCCGGGCTCGTCGCCTGGGACCTCGCGGCGCGCAGCTAGCCGTGCCGCTCGTCGTCTGCCCGACCCCGATCGGCAACCTCGAGGACGTCACGCTCCGCGTGCTGCGGGAGCTCGTCGAGGCGGACGCCGTCCTCTGCGAGGACACACGCCGGACGCGGGTGCTCCTCGACCGGCACGGGATCCGGGCGAGGCGGCTCGTGTCGTTCCATCGCCACAACGAGGCCGCGCGCACGGCCGAGCTGCTGCCCGCGCTCGAGGCGGGCGAGCGGCTCGCGCTCGCGAGCGACGCGGGGCTCCCGGGCGTGAACGACCCCGGCGCCCGCCTCGTCGCGGCCGCGCTCGAGCGGCACGTGCCGGTCGTCGTGCTGCCCGGTCCATCCGCCGTCGAGACCGCGCTCGTCGCGAGCGGCCTCGTCGGCGAGCGCTACGTCTTCCTCGGCTACCTCCCGCGCCGGGGCGAGGCCCTCGCCCGGCTCTGGCTGGAGCTCGCCGGGTGGACGTGGCCCGCCGTGGCGTTCGAGTCCCCGCGCCGCCTGCCTGCCTCGCTCGCGTCCCTCGCCGAGGCGCATCCCGACCGGCCCGTGGCGGTCTGCCGCGAGCTGACGAAGCGGTTCGAGGAGGTCGTCCGGGGCCCCGCGCACGAGGTCGCGGCCCACTTCGCGGAGGCGCCGAAGGGCGAGGTGACGCTCGTGGTCGGCGCCGGCGCGCCCGTCCGGCCGGACGCGGCCGCGGCCGCACAGGCCGTCGCGGAGCTCGTCGCGGCCGGCACGCCTCGGCGCGCCGCGGCGGACGTCGTCGCCCGGCTGACGGGCGTCCCGCGGAACACGCTCTACCGCGGCTCGCTCTGACGGTCAGGCGGCCGCGGCAGAGAGCTCGGCGACGCAGGCTACGCACACGAGCCGGCCGCGATACTCGCGCAGGTTCTCCTCGCGGCCGCAGAAGACGCACGCCGCCTGCGGGCGGGAGAGCAGGATCGTGTCGCCCTTCACGGTGATCTCGACCGGATCTTTGTCCCCGAACCCGAACCGCTTGCGGATCTCGCTCGGGATGACGATCCGGCCGAGCTCGTCGATATGCCGGACCACGCCGGTCCGGGGCTGATTCCGTGAGTTGCTGGCTGCTGTCATCAGGTCCACGTGTCCGATCCGGATGGCAGCAAAACCCATGCAAGCGCGGTGCAAGGAGGACCGTAAGATCCGGTAAGCCCGTGGCCGCCAGACCCACACAGCACATCCTCGTTGCCGTCGCCTGGCCCTACGCGAACGGCCCACGTCACATCGGCCACGTGGCCGGCTTCGGTGTGCCCGCGGACGTCTTCGCCCGCTACCACCGGCTGCGCGGTGACCGCGTCCTCATGGTCAGCGGCACGGACGAGCACGGCACCCCGATCATGGTCGCCGCCGACCGGGCGGGCGTCTCCCCGCGCGAGCTCGCCGACCGCATGAGCGAGGTGATCCGGGCCGACCTGCGCGACCTCGGCCTCTCCTACGACCTCTTCACGCGGACGACGACGAAGAACCACCACCGCGTCACCCAGGACGTGTTCAAGACGCTCTACGAGAAGGGCTACGTCCTCGAGCAGGAGACCATGGGGGCGTTCTCGGCGAGCACCGGCCACACGCTCCCGGACCGCTACATCGAGGGCACGTGCCCGATCTGCGGCTACCCGGAGGCCCGCGGCGACCAGTGCGACAACTGCGGCAACCAGCTCGACCCGGCCGACCTGATCGACCCGCGCTCGAAGATCGACGGCGCGCCGCCCGTCTTCCGCGAGACGACGCACTACTTCCTCGACCTGCCCGCCTTCAAGGAGCGACTCGCCGAGTGGATCGGGTCGCAGCGCGACTGGCGGCCGAACGTGAAGAACTTCTCGCTCCGGCTCGTCGAGGACCTGAAGCCGCGCCCGATCACGCGCGACCTCGACTGGGGCGTCCGGATCCCGCTGCCCGAGTTCGAGGACCGGGACGATAAGCGGATCTACGTCTGGTTCGACGCCGTGATCGGCTACCTGTCCGCGGCGGTCGAGTGGGCCCACGTCGTGGGCGAGCCGGACGCCTGGCGGGACTGGTGGCAGAACCCCGAGGCCGGCCACTACTACTTCATGGGCAAGGACAACATCGTCTTCCACTCGGTCATCTGGCCGTCGATGCTGATGGGCTACGGCGCCGGCGGCGAGGTCGGCGGCGGTAGCGCGCCGCTCGAGCTACCCGACGACATCGTCGCGACCGAGTTCCTGACCATGGAGGGCCGCAAGTTCTCCTCGAGCCGCGGCGTGGTCATCTACGTGAACGAGTTCCTCTTGCGCTACGACCCGGACCCGCTCCGGTACTTCCTCACGATCGCCGGGCCCGAGAACCAGGACACGGACTTCACGTGGTCCGAATTCGTGCGGCGCAACAACGACGAGCTCGTCGCGACGTGGGGGAACCTCGTCAACCGCACGCTCACGAACGCCCACCGGAACTTCGGCTCGGTGCCCCTGCCCGGGGAGCTGACGGATGCCGACCGCGCCGTGCTCGCCGAGGTCGAGGCGGGCTTCGAGACGGTCGGCGGCCTGCTCGAGCGCGCGAGCTTCAAGGCCGCGCTCGGCGAGGCGATGGCGCTCGCGACGCGCGTGAACCAGTACGTGTCCGAGGCCGCGCCGTGGGCGCTCGTGAAGGACGACCGCGGGCGCGCGGGGACGGTGCTCTTCGTCGCGCTCCGCGCGGTCGACTCCCTGAAGACGCTCCTCGCGCCCTTCCTGCCGTTCTCGTCCCAGAGCGTGCACGAGCTGCTCGGGTACGAGGGCTGGCTCGCCGGGCCGCTCGAGTTGCGCGAGGTGGGGGAAGCCGACGGCGACCCGCACACCGTGCTCACGGGCGACTACGCGTCGTGGGTCGGCTCGTGGACGCCGAGCGAGCTTCCGGCCGGCCAGGCCCTGCGCGAGCCGCGGCCGCTCTTCCGCAAGCTCGACCCGGACGCGGTCGTCGCCGAGGAGCTCGCGCGCATGGAGACGGCGGCCGACCTCGCGTGATCGACACGCACGCGCACCTCGACGGCGGGGACGAGCCGGCCGGCGACGTGCTCGCGCGGGCACGGGCGGCGGGGGTCACGCGGGTCGTCGCCGTGGGGTCGGGCCTCGAGTCGTGCCGCGCGACGCTCGCGATCGCGGAGGCGGAGGACGGCGTCGTCGCGGCGCTCGGCATCCATCCGCACCAGGCCGGTGAGCCGTGGGACCTGGGCATCCTGCGGGAGCTGCTCGCCCATCCGAAGGCCGTCGCGGTCGGCGAGACCGGGCTCGACCACTTCCGCGACTACGCGCCGCGCGACCGGCAGCTCGAGCTCTTCCAGGCGCAGGCGGCGCTCGCCGCGGAGCTCGGGAAGGCGCTCGTCGTCCACACGCGGGCCGCGGACGAGGCGACCGTCGCCGTGCTGGAGGAGCTCGCGGGCGACGTCCCCGTCGTCCTCCACTGCTTCTCGTCCGTCCGCCTGCTGGAGCCCGCCCTCGAGCACGGCTGGTACGTCTCGTTCGCCGGGAACGTCACGTACCCGAAGGCGCCGGAGCTGCGCTGGGCGGCCGGCGAGGTGCCGGGCGACCGGCTCCTGGCCGAGACGGACAGCCCGTACCTGGCGCCGCAGCCCGTGCGCGGAAGGCGCAACGAGCCGGCCTACGTCGTGCACACGCTCGCCGCCCTGGCGGAGGCGCGCCGCGAGGACCCGGCCGACCTCGAGGCGACGATCGAGGCGAACGCGACGCGGGCCTTCGGCCGCGCCCCATGATCCCCGCGGCCGTGGCCCCGCCGGACGTGACCCGGGGACAGACCCCGCCCAGGAGCGTTCCGATATTGCGCCGCAAGTGCATCAATCTGTCCACAGGCGTAAGGAGCCATGCGGTTGCGCGAGAGTTCGGCCCTGTCCCAGATGTAAAGGGGTCTGACCCCGGTCGGGCGGGGCCGTGAGCGTGCGCCCGAAGAAGGAGCTCGGCCAGCACTTCCTCGCCGACCCGAACATCCTCGGCGTGATCGGACGCCTGGCCGAGCTCGACCCCGAGGACGTCGTGCTCGAGGTCGGGCCGGGGCTCGGCGTCCTCAGCGAATACCTCGCGCCCCGGGTCGCCCACGTACATGCCGTCGAGCTGGACGCGTCGCTCGAGCCGACCTTGCGCGAGCGGCTGGCCGGTCACGGGAACGTCGAGCTCCTGCTCGGCGACGCGCTCCGGCTGCCGCTCCACGAGCTCGATCCGCCGCCGACGAAGCTCGTCGCCAACCTGCCCTACAACGTCGCGACGCCGCTCGTCGTCGAGAGCCTCGACGGGCTGCCGACCCTCCGGCAATGGTCGGTGATGGTGCAGCGCGAGGTCGCCGACCGCTTCTTCGCCGAGCCGGGCACGCGTGCCTACGGCGCCGTCTCGGTGCTCGTGCAGCTGACCGCCGAGCGCACCGGATTCCACCCCGTCTCGCCGAGCGTGTTCCGCCCGCCGCCGAACGTCGACTCCGCGCTCGTCGCCTTCCGGCGGACGCGCGAGTGGGGGTCGGAGTACGCCGACGTGAAGCGGATCGTCCAGGCCGCGTTCGCCCACCGCCGGAAGACGCTCGCCAACTCGCTCGCGCTCGCGGGCGTCGAGCGGTCGCGCGCCGAGGAGGCCCTGCGACGGCTCCGGCTCGATCCGTCCGCGCGGGCCGAGTCGCTCGAGCCGGACGACTTCGTCCGGCTCGCGGAGGCGCTCGCGTGACGCACGTGCGCGCGCACGCGAAGATCAACCTCGGGCTCGTGGCCGGCCCGCGCCGCGACGACGGGCTCCACCAGGTCGCGACCGTGCTGCAGCGAATCGACCTCGCCGACGAGATCACGATCGAGGAGGCGGACCGGCTCGCCGTCACCGGGTTCGAGGACACCCTGGTCACCGCCGCGCTCGATCGTCTGGCGAGGGCGGCCGGTGTCGAGCCGGGCTGGGCCGTCGACATCCGCAAGGAAATCCCGGCCGCCAGCGGGCTCGGAGGCGGCAGCTCGGACGCCGCCGCTGCGCTCGTCGCCGCGAACGACACGCTGCCGTCCCCGCTGCCGCTCGCGCGCCTCCACGAACTCGCGGCCGGCGTCGGCGCCGACGTCCCCTTCTTCCTCGAGCCCGGCCCCAAGCTCGCCGAGGGGGGCGGTGAGCGCCTCGTCCCACTCGACCTGCGCCAGGACTTCGTCGTCGTCGTGGCGGTCCCGCGCGACCGGGAGAAGACGTCCACCGCCGACGTCTACCGCCGTTTCGACGAGCACGGAGGCGGCCCGGGGTTCGAGGATCGGCGTGCCGCGCTTCTCGCGGCGCTCGGCACGGGCGACCTGGCCGCTCTGCCGCCGAACGACCTGGTCGAGGCGGCCCGCGGTGCACCCCTTGCCGAGGATCTGCGCGCCGGGGGTGCGTTCCAAGCCGACCTCTCCGGCGCGGGCCCGGCCGTTTACGGGCTCTTCGACGACCGGCGGGCGGCCGTCGACGCGGGCCGTGCAGTCGAACACAGGGCGTCCGTCTGGGTCACGGAACCGGTCTGGTAGCGTCGCGCCGTGTCGAGCTACGGGGTCCTCGAGCACCGCGAAGGGCGGTCGAGCCGGTGGCTACGGGGAAACCGGCTGCGCGTCGCGTTCCTGATCGCGCTCGTCGAGACGATCCTCGTCCTCACCGACGTGATCGGCTGGTACTGGGCCCTCGCGCTCGCGACGGTCGTTTTCGCCTTCCATCTCCTCGTCGGCCGGAAGTCGCGGTACGACTGGCTGCGCCAGCTCTCCTGGACGGCCGCCGTGTCGCAGACGCTGCCGGTCGTCGTCCCGCTCGTCGCGCTCGTCGTCAGCCTCTTCCTCGTGATCGGGATTGTCGCGGCGGCCGTCGTCGTGCTCGCGTACGTCATCTTCGGACGGCGCTAGTTACGCTCCGCCTGTGCCGGCACTGGGGCGTAGCCAAGTGGTAAGGCAGCGGGTTTTGGTCCCGTGACCGGAGGTTCGAATCCTCCCGCCCCAGCCTCGTCCCTGGCCGCGATCGTGATGGCGGCCGGGCTCGGCACGCGCATGCGCTCGGTCCGCCCGAAGCACCTGCACACCGTCCTCGGGCGCCGGCTCGTCGACTGGGCCGCCGAGGCGGTCGTGCCGCTCGGCCCGGGCCGGCTGGTGGTCGTCACCTCGCCCGAGTCGCGCGACGAGCTCGAGGGCAGCCTTCCGCCGACGGCGGAGCTCGCCGTCCAGGCGGAGCCGCTCGGGACGGGCGACGCGGCCGCGACCGGGCTCGACGCGCTCGGGGAGTTCGACGGGGACGTGCTCGTCCTCCCGGGCGACACCCCGCTTCTCGCGCCCGAGCTGCTCGAGACGCTCGTCGCGGCGCACCGCGAAGGCGGGCGCTCGGTCACGATGCTCACGATCGCGACCGACAAGCGACTTCCCTACGGGCGCGTCGTGCGGGACGGGCACGGTGCGGTGCGCCGGATCGTGGAGGAGCGGGACGCGACCGAGGAGGAGCGCGCGATCCGCGAGCTGAACGCGTCCGTGTACGTGTTTCGCGCCGCCGACCTCGCGTGGGCGCTCGAGCGCCTGGACACCGAGAACGCGCAGGGCGAGCTCTACCTCACCGACACCGTCCGCCATCTCGCCGAGGCCGGACGGCCGGTCGAGACCGTCTCGACCACGGATGCGGCGCAGGCGCAGGGCGTCAACACGCGCGTCGAGCTGGCCGAGGCCGGCGCGGCCCTGCGCGACCGCATACTCCGCGGGCATATGCTCGCCGGCGTGACCGTCGTCGATCCGGCCACGACGTGGATCGAGCCCGGCGTGCGGCTCGAGCCCGACGCGGTCGTCCATCCCTTCACCGTCCTGCGCGGGCGCACCGTCGTGGCCGCCGGGGCGGAGGTCGGCCCGCACGCGGTCGCGGTCGACGCCGAGATCGGCCCGGGCGCGACGGTCGGCCCGTTCGCGTACCTGCGGCCGGGCACACGGCTCGCCGCGAACGCGAAGGTCGGCACGTTCGTGGAGGTCAAGAACTCCGAGGTCGGGGAACGCTCCAAGGTGCCGCACCTCTCGTACATCGGGGACGCCGAGATCGGCGAGGACACGAACATCGGCGCAGGGGCGATCACCGCGAACTACCGGCCCGAGCTGGGCGGGGCCAAGCAGCGCACGGTGATCGGCCGGAACGTCCACACCGGCAGCGACAATGTGTTTGTTGCGCCTGTCGAGATCGGAGACAATGCGTGGGTCGGCGCCGGATCGACGATCACGGACGACGTCCCCCCCGGAGCACTCGCCATCGCCAGAGCCAGACAGGTCGTCAAAGAGAACTACGGAGACGGAGAGCGAGGCACCCATGAGTGAGCTCGCAACCCTGCCGGGCCTCGAGTCGGTCGAGTCGGCGCCGAAGCGGGACCACCTCGTCTCGCACGGCCCGGAGGGCAGGCTGATGCTCTTCACCGGGCGCTCGAACCCCGATCTCGCGCAGAAGATCGCCGACCAGCTCGGCATCCGGCTCGGCGACGTCAAGCTGAAGACCTTCGCCAACGGCGAGGTCTACTGCCGCTACAGGGAGTCGATCCGCGGCGCGGACGTCTTCCTCGTCCAGTCGTGCGCCGGGATGGGCGTGAACGACGCGCTCGTCGAGCTCCTCGTGATGATCGACGCGGCGCGCCTCGCCTCGGCCAACCGGATCACGGCGGTCATGCCGTGGTACCCGTACTCGCGCCAGGACAAGAAGTCGGCGCCCCGCGAGCCGATCACGGCGCGCCTGATCGCCGGGTTCCTCGAGGCGGCCGGCGCCGACCGGGTGCTCACGATGGACCTTCACGCGGGTCAGATCCAGGGCTTCTTCTCGATCCCCGTCGACCACATGACCGCGCTGCCGCTCTTCGCCCAGTACTACCGCGACAAGGGCCTCTTCGGCGAGCACGTCGTCGCGGTCGCGCCGGACCCGGGTCGCGGCAAGATGACCACGCGCTTCGCCGAGTTCCTCGAGGCCGACGTGGCCTACATGTCGAAGACCCGTCCCGAGCACGACGTGGCCGAGGTGACGGAGGTCGTCGGCCGCGAGCGCGTGAACGGCAAGGCCGCGATCCTGAGCGACGACCTGATCGTGACCGGGACGACGCTCATCTCGGGCGCGCAGGCGCTCCTCGACGCCGGCGCGACCGAGGTCTATGCGTGCGCGACGCACGGCCTCTTCCCACCGGACGCGCTGACGAAGCTCGGCGAGAGCGAGCTCGCGGAGGTGACCGTGACGGACAGCGTCCCGCAGGACGAGCTGAACGCTCCCGCCAACCTGAAGGTGCTGACCGTCTCGCCGCTCCTCGCGAACACGATTCAGAACGTCTTCTCGGGCGAGTCCGTCTCCGAGATCTTCGCGGGCGAGAACCAGCTCTTCTAGCGGTTCCCCGGGCGAGGGATGGCGCGGCGGGGCCGTTGCGCCGATCATCTCCCGTGACATTCCATGGCTGGCGGGGCGGCGCGCCGGAACGGATTCGGAGGCGCGTGAACCGACTCGACCTACTGGACGCCCGCAGGGCACCGACCTTCTACATCGTCGCCATGGCCGTGTGGATCTACGCCTTCGCGGCCGCAGATCGCTCGCTGCCGGCCGTGCTCGTGTTCCTCGCCCTGCTCGCGGCCGGAGCCGTGCAGGTCGGGGCCGGATACGCGATCGGCAGGTGGGGCGCGCTCGCGCTCGGCGCCGCGCCGATCGTGATCGCGCTCGCCGTGTCGGGCGTGAGCTCGACGCTCTGGACGACCGTCGTCGTCCTGACGGTGTTCCCCGGCGTTCCGCTGATCGGGCTTGGCGTCTACCTGCGGCGGCGGTGGGAGGAGCGGAACGACCGCTCGCCCGACGCCTGGCTGTACGGCGAAGAGCCGCTCTAGCCGCGAACGGGTTCCGGGTTTCGGGTCGACACGCTTCCGTGCGCCGATCGGCACGGTGCGTGACAGACACGTGCGCCGCGGCCGGATACGCTGGACCGTGAGGGGGACTACAGGGAGGGGCCCCCGGGGGAGTCTCTCGCGCGAGGGCGGAGACGACCGCCGGTCTTACGTGCTCGAGGAGTGCAGCTCGCGCCGGTGGAGCTCGCCCTGTACCTGCGCGACGTAAGAGGTCAGCTCGCTCTCCTTGTCGGCGAGCCGGCGCTCGAGCTCCTCGACCGCCCGCTCCCGCTCCTCGAGCTTCAGCTCGCGGAAGTCCGTCTCGGTCTCCCACCGGACGCGGTCGAGGTCGAGGTCGGACTCGCGCGCGTCCAGCGTCTGCGTCCGCTCGCGGACCGTCTTCTCGAGCTCGACCAGACGCTTCTCGCGCCGCTGCAGCTCCACGCGCTCAGCCGCAATGCCCTGGTCGCCGGCCCGCGTCAGCGCCTGCTCGGCCCGCTCGCGCTCGCGCTGGGCGAGCACGCGCTCACGGGTCGCCAGCTCCGCCTCGCGCCGGGTGAACTCTTCGGCGCGCGCGGCGGCCGCGGCTTCGAGCTCGTCGAGCCTGCGCCGCTTCTCGGCCACGGCGAGCTCCCGCTCGGCCATCTCGCGGTCGCGCTCGGCGGCGCCGGCATCCGTCGCCTGCGTGCGCTCGGCGGTTGCCGAAAGCTCCGCTGCGCGTGCCTGGAGGTCACGCTCGCGCTCGGTGAGAGCCTCGGCCCGCTGGGCCAGCTCGCGCCCGTGCGCGGCGTGCGCGGCGGCCTCTGCCTCGGACGCCTGCTCGCGCTGGGCGAGCGCCTCGGCTCGGGCGACGAGATCCGCCTCGTGGGCCCGGTACGCGTCGACCGCCGCCGCGAGCTCGCGCGTGCGGGTGTCGAGCTCCCCGGAACGGGTGGTCAGCTCCACCTCGCGGGCGTCGAGCGCCGCCGTGCGCTCGTCGAGCGCCGTCGCGTCGACCGGGCGAGCGGCGGGCTTCGTGCGCGTCGCGCGCTTGCGCGGCGCCCGCTTCGGCGCCGGGGCCGGCACGGGCGCCGGCGTCGCGTAGATCTCGAGCCTGACGACGGTGGGCTCGGGCGGAGCTGCGCCCTCGGCTGCAGGCGGCGCCGCCTTCGCGGCTGCGCGCTTGCGCGCCGTGGTCGGCTTTGCGGCCTTGCCCTTCGGGGAGTGTGCGGCGTCCGGCATGAGAGGTGCGGCCCTCGCGCTCAGAATCGGTGCGGAACGGGCGGCCGGCTATCCCTCGTGCGAGCGGTTGCGCGCCCGCGATCTGTCCCTAGAGTGCGACCTTCTGGACGGCGCGCGTCGCCGTCCTCCTTTGCGGCACGGCTCTCTGCGGTCAATGGATCCCAACACCCATGCGTACGTCCTCGCCACGGCGTTCTTCACGTCCGTCTTCTTCGCTCTCGCCGCGTGGCTCCCGCTCGGGATGCTGCTGCGAATGATCCTCGTCGGCTAGCGCAGCGGGGGCGCCGCCCTCGCTAGACTGGCCGACCGAACATGGCCGGCGAGCGAATCAAGCTGGAAGTGCAGGCGCGGGACAGCCTCGGCAGCTCCGAGGCCAGGCGGCTGCGTGCCCAGGGGCTCATTCCCGGCGTCCTCTACGGGGCCGGCAAGGAGACGCAGGCGTTCTGCGTCGGCGAGCGCGACCTGCGCCGCGCCATTACCGGCGATCACGGCATGCACGCGATCCTCGACGTCGTCGTCACCGGCGACGGCGGCAAGGCGCGCCACGCCGTCCTCAAGGACTACCAGCTGCACCCGACCAAGAACCGGCTGCTCCACGTCGACCTGCACGAGGTCCGCCTCGACCGGCCGATTCAGGCGTCGGTCGTGGTCGAGCTCGTCGGCGAGTCCGAGGGCGCGAAGATGGGCGGGGTCGTCAGCCAGACGCAGCGCGAGGTGACGGTCGAGGCGCTTCCGATGAGCATCCCCGACCGCATCGAGCTCGACATCGGCCACCTGCAGATCGGCGACAGCTCCCGTGTCTCCGACCTTCGCGCGCCCGAGGACGTCACGATCCTCGACGACCCCGAGGCAGTCCTCGTCACCGTGTTCCAGCCGCGGGTCGAGGAGGAGCCGGAGCCGGTCGAGGGCGAGGAGATCGAGGGCGAGGAGGGCGTCGAGGGCGAGGCGGCCGAGGGCGCCGAGGAAGCCGGCGAGCCGGAGGCCGAGGCCTCGGGCGAGTCCGGCGGCGACACCGAGGGCTAGCACCCCGTGCGCCTGCTCCGTCGGGGCGAGGCGGCCCCGACGCTGTCTCTGCTCGTGGCCGGGCTCGGGAATCCCGGGCGCGACTACGCCGCGACGCGCCACAACGTCGGGTTCATCGTCTGCGACGAGCTCGCCCGCAGGCACGGCGGCTCGTTCCGGTCGAAGTTCTCGGGCGAGCTCGCCGAGTTGCGGCTGGACGGCGAGCGCGTCGCGCTGCTCAAGCCTCAGACGTACATGAACGAATCCGGGCGGTCGGTCTCCGCGGCCGCGCGCTTCTTCAAGGTCGACCCGGAGGACCTGCTCGTCGTCCACGACGAGGTCGACCTCGAGCTCGGCCGCATCCAGGCCCGGCTCGGCGGCGGGCTGGCCGGTCACAACGGGCTGCGCTCGGTCGCGGCGGCGCTCGGCACGTCCGAGTTCCTGCGGCTGAGGATCGGCGTGGGCCGGCCCGAGCGCGGTGACCCGCGTCCGGTCGCCGACTGGGTGCTGACCCCGTTCGAGCCGGAGACGGACGTGGACGCGCTGGTCGGCCGAGGCGCGGATGCCGTCGAGACCATCGTGCGCGAAGGGCTCGACGAGGCGCAGCGGCGCTTCAACGAGCGACCCTGAGCGGCCCGGCGGCTGTGGACGAACCGGCACACGGTCGGCGCGGACCCGGCACCCACACGCATGAAGATCCTCGATACGCTCGCGCGTGGCAGGCGGGCGGGTCGGGACCCGTAGTCAGACGCCCACGCGTCTAACCTCGCGTTGCCTGGGGCCGAGGCAGGGTCATGCGGCGGCGGGAGTCGGCGGCAGCCCGTCGCCGGCCCCGGCCTCGTCGGGCCCCTCGAGGCCCGCGGGCACGTGCTCCTCGTCGACGCGAACCCGGATCCGGCGGGCGGCCCCGGCGCCCGTGTGCTCGACGCGGAAGGCGCCGACCGCAACGACCCCCAGCGCCGCAGCGTTCGCCTCCTGCCAGGCGGCGAAGCGCTCGCCCGCACCAACGCCGGCGAACGACGCGACGAGCTTCGGCCTCCTTCCGATCGGCACGAGCTCGCCCGGCACGGCACGAGTCTAGAAGCCGCCCGCCGGTTCGCAAAGCGCCGCCCGGCGGCGAGCCGGTGCCCCGGTACGATCTCCCCGGCGGAACGCCCGGTTCCGCCTGTTGCCATGGACCAGACGACACCGAAAACCCACAGGGGCCCGGCGCTGCACGCGCTCGCCCGCGAGCTCGCGGAGAGCGACCGGCTGCGCGCGTTCGTGGAGCGCCCGGGCGCCGCTCGCGTGTCGGAGCCGCTCCTGCCGCTGTTCCTCGCGGCGGTCTGGCTCGCGCGCCCCGGCGCGCTCGTCTGCCTCCTCGCGGACGACGGCGACGCACGCGACGCGGCCGAGGCGGCCGGCTGGTTCCTCGGCGATGAGGCGGTCGGGCTCTTCGCATCGCGCGGCGTCCGCTGGGAGTCGGGGCTCGAGCCGCCCGCGCACCTCGTGGGGGAGCGGGCACGGGCGCTCGAGGTGCTCGCGGCGGGCGGACTCGTGTGCGCCTCGGCGCTCGGGTACGCGGAGGGGCTGCCCCCGGTCGAGCTCCGCCCGGAGCCGCTCCGGCTCGCGGTGGGCGACGAGCCGGGCGTCGACGGCCTCGTCCAGCGGCTTGCGCTCGCCGGGTACGCCCGGGCCGAGCGGGTCGAGGAGCGGGGCCAGATCGCCGTCCGCGGCGGGATCGTCGACGTGTTCCCCTCCACCGGGCGGGAGCCGATCCGCATCGAGCTCTTCGGCGACGAGATCGAGTCGCTGCGCGCGTTCTCCGCGTTCACCCAGCGCGCGCTGCGCCAGCTCGACGCGACGCTCGTCCATCCCGCGGCGGAGCGGCGCCTCGACCTCGTCGAGCCGACGTTGCGCGACGACGAGGAGCCGATCGCGGCGCCCGACGATCTCGTCCCGCCGCTCCCGACGCCGGATCTCGTCTGGGACGAGGCGGCCGTGCGGGAGCTGTGGCGGGAGGAGCTCGGCGGGGAGCTCGCGCTCGAAGGGACGATCGCCCTCGACCAGCTCCCGGCGGGACAGCCCCACGCCTTCGAGGCGCAGCGCCCCGCGGTCGCGGCCCGCGGCCTCTCCGAGGCCGAGCGCGACCTGGGCGGCTTCCTGCGCGCCGGCCATCGGGTTGTCGTCGGCTTCGCCCACCGGGGGGAGGCCCTGCGGACGAAGGAGCTGCTGCGCAGGGGCGAGCCCGAGCTGCTCGAGGCAGGCGAGGCGCTTCCGGCCGAGGCCGCGCTCCGGTTCGCCGTCACGCCCGCGCGGCGCGGGTTCGTCTCGCGCGACCTCGGCCTCGTGCTCCTCCCCGACACGCAGGTCTTCCGCAAGCGTCCTCCGCGGGCGGACGCGCGGCTCGGCCGGGCGCTCCAGAGCTTCGCCGACCTGCGGACGGGCGACTTCGTCGTCCACGAGGACCACGGGATCGGGAAGCTGCTCGGCTTCGAGACGAAGACCGTCGCCGGCGTCACGCGCGACTACCTCTTCCTCGCGTTCAAGGGCGACGACCGCCTCTACGTCCCCCACGAGCAGATCGGGAAGGTCTCGCGCTACGTCGGCGGCGAGACCGCGGCGCCCGCCCTCTCGAAGCTCGGAGGCAAGGCGTGGCAGCTCGTCAAGACGCGTGCGCGGGCCGGCGCCCGGGAGCTGGCCGGCGAGCTCCTCGCCCTCTACGCGCAGCGGCAGCGGGCCCCCGGCGTCGCGTACGACACCGAGGACGACCTGCTGCAACAGCTCGAGGCCAGCTTCCCCTACGTGGAGACGCCCGACCAGGACCGGGCGATCGAGGCGGTCAAGGAGGACCTCGAGGCGCCGCGGCCCATGGACCGCCTCGTCTGCGGCGACGTCGGGTTCGGCAAGACCGAGGTCGCCGTCCGCGCCGCCTTCGCGGTCGCCGCCGCCGGCAGGCAGACGCTTCTGCTCGCGCCGACGACCATCCTTGCCCAGCAGCACTGGAACACGTTCCGCGAGCGCTACCGGGACCTCCCCGTGACGGTCGAGATGGTCTCGCGCTTCCGGAAGCCCGCCGACGTCAAGCGGATCCTCGCCGACTACGCCGAGGGCAGGGTCGACGTGCTCGTCGGGACGCACCGCGTCCTCTCGCGGGACGTCGCTGCGAAGAACCTCGGGCTCGTGATCCTGGACGAGGAGCAGCGTTTCGGCGTCGCGCAGAAGGAGCTCCTCCGGCAGCTCCGGCTCGAGGTGGACGTGCTCGCCCTCACGGCGACGCCGATCCCACGGACGCTCCACATGTCCCTCTCCGGGCTGCGCGACATCAGCGTGATCGAGACGCCCCCGCAGGGCAGGCGCCCGATCCGCACGCACGTGGGCGAGTACGACGAGGAGCTCGTGAAGGTTGCGCTCGAGCGCGAGAAGGAGCGCGGCGGGGAGTCGTTCTACCTCCACAACCGGGTCGAGACGATCGACGAGCGCGCCGAGGCGCTCCGCCAGCTCTGCCCGGGCCTCCGCTTCCTCGTTGTCCACGGGCAGCTTCCCGAGCGCGAGCTCGAGGACCGGATGCTGTCCTTCCTCGCCGGCGACGCGGACGTGCTCGTGACGACGACGATCATCGAGTCGGGGCTCGACATCCCGGAGGCGAACACCCTGATCGTCGAGCGGGCCGACGCGCTCGGGCTCGCCCAGCTCTACCAGATCCGCGGGCGCGTCGGACGGAGCGACGTGACCGCCCACGCCTACCTCTTCTACCCCGACGCGGAGGAGCTGACGGCCGAGGCGCGCGCCCGGCTCGCGGCTCTCGCCGACCACACGGAGCTGGGCGCGGGCTTCCAGATCGCCATGCGCGACCTCGAGATCCGCGGCGCCGGCGACCTGCTGGGCGCCGAGCAGTCCGGGCACGTCGCCGCGATCGGCTTCGAGCTCTACCTCGAGCTGCTCGGCGAGGCGGTCGCCGAGCTCTCGGGCACGCGCCGGCCCGTGCCGCGACCCGTGCGCGTCGAGGCGCAGGCCGACGCCTATGTCCCGGCCGTCTACATCGAGGTCGAGGCGCAGAAGATCGACCTCCACCGGCGGCTCGCGCTCGTCGAGGACGAGGACGAGCTTCGCGAGCTCCGCGCGGCGACCGAGGACCGGTACGGCCCCGTCCCCGAGCCGGTCGAGAACCTCTTCGCGATCCAGGAGGCGAGGCTCAAGCTGGCGCGGCTCGGCGGCGACTTCCTCGTCCTCCGGGGCGGCAAGGTGACGGTCGGCCCCCTGGTGCTCGGCTCCGAGGAGCTCCGCGAGCTCCGCCACAGCGCCCCCACCGCGGTGTACTCGTCGGCCCGCAAGGAGGTCTCCCAGCGGGGCGACGGTACCTCCGCCGTTCTTGCGCTGCTCGATGCTATCCTCGGCCTACGGCTGGCCGGATAGGCGGCCGTTTCTTCCGAATGGCACCCACGCGAACCCCCTTGACCCTCGCTCGTGCGCTGACGCTCGCGCTCGCGGCGGCGCTGCTGGCCCTCGCGCTCGCGGCCTGCGGCGACGACAGCGGCTCCACGGACGTGCCGGCGGACGCGATCGCGGTGGTCGGCGACACCGAGGTCCCGAAGACCGAGTTCGACCAGCTGATGACGCGCGCCGAGAAGAGCTACGAGAACAACAAGCGCGACTTCCCGGCGGTCGGCACGCCCGAGTATCAGGACCTGAAGGGCCGCGCCGTCGCGTTCCTCGTCCAGCGCTATCGCTTCCAGCAGGCGGCCGCCGAGCGCGACGTCTCCGTGTCCGACGAGGACGTCGACAAGCGGATCGACCAGATCAAGAAGGAGAACTTCGAGGGCAAGGACGAGGAGTTCACGAAGGCTCTCGCCCGGGAGGGGCTGACCGAGGAGGACGCGCGCGCGGAGATCGAGGCGCAGCTCATCCAGGAGAAGCTCTTCGAGACGGTGACCGAGGACGTCGCCGTGTCCGACGCCGAGGTCGAGGACTACTACGAGAAGAACAAGGCGCAGTTCACGCAGCCCGCGAGCCGCGACGTCCGCCACATCCTCGTCAAGTCGAAGAAGAAGGCCGACGAGCTGTACGCGGAGCTCCAGGACGGCGCCAACTTCGCGAAGCTCGCCAAGCAGAACTCGACGGACACGGGCTCGGCCAAGTTCGGCGGGAAGATCCCCGTGCAGAAGGGCTCGACCGTCCCCGAGTTCGACAAGGCCGCCTTCTCGCTCGACACGAACGAGATCTCGAAGCCGATCAAGACGTCGTTCGGCTGGCACATCATCATGCCGATCAGCGAGATCAAGCCCGAGCAGACGCAGGATCTCGAGGACCTCCGCGACTCGATCCGCTCCCAGCTCGAGGACGAGCGCAAGAACAAGGCGGTCGAGACGTTCGTGAAGGACCTCGAGAAGACGTTCCCGGTCGTCTACGCCGCCGGCTACGAGCCGCCCGCGACGACCGTTCCGACCGAGAGCGGCGGGACGTCGACGGTCGGCACGGACGGCGCCGACACCTCCGGCTCGACCGACACCGCCACCTCCACCGGGCGGTAGCCGCGTGGGCGAGGCGCTCGCCGGGGCGCTCGTCGAGCTGCAGGCGCTGACCGAGCGGCTCCGCCGCGACTGCCCCTGGGACCGCGAGCAGACCGCGCGCACGATCGTCCCGCACACCGTCGAGGAGGCGTACGAGGTCGCGGACGCGGTGCTCGCCGGCGACGACGACAAGCTCCTCGACGAGCTGGGCGACCTGCTCTTCCAGACGTACTTCCTCGCGCTCCTGCTCGAGGAGCGGGGTGCCGGCGACCTCGCCGCGGTCGCCGGACGGGTGCACGACAAGCTCGTCCGGCGCCATCCCCATGTCTTCGGCGAGGCGGAGGTCGAGACCGCCGGCCGCGTGAAGGAGCGCTGGGAGGAGCTGAAGACCGAGCAGGAGGGCCGGGAGGGGGTCTTCCACGACGTCCCCGCCTCGCTGCCCGCGCTGCTCCTCGCCAAGAAGGTGCAGCGTCGCGCGGCGACGGTCGGCTTCGAGTACCCCGACGCGGCGGGGGCCTTCGCCGACCTCGAGGACGAGATCGCCGAGCTGCGCGCGGAGCTGCCCGCGCACGACCCGCGGCCGGAGACCGAGCCGGACGCCCGGCATTTCTCGGAGCTCGGCGACGTCCTCTTCGCGGCCGTCAACGTCGCGCGGCGCCTGAACGTCGACGCTGAGCTCGCGCTCCGGGCCGCGAGCGCGCGCTTCCGCGAGCGGGTGGAGGCCGCCGAGCGGCTCGCCGCCGCCGACGGGGTCGAGTTTGCGCGCCTGCCGCTCGCGGAGCAGGATCGGTTCTTCGACCAGGCCAAGGAGCTCGAGAAGGGAGCGACGTGAGCGCGATCTCGACGGTGCACGGACGGCAGATCCTCGACTCGCGCGGGAACCCGACCGTCGAGGTCGACGTCGAGCTCGTGTCCGGTGCACGCGGACGTGCAGCCGTTCCCTCGGGCGCGTCCACGGGGAAGTTCGAGGCCGTCGAGCTCCGCGACGGCGGCGAGGCATACGGCGGGAAGTCCGTCGGCCGGGCGGTCGCGAACGTGAACGGCGAGCTCGCCGCCGCGGCTACCGGGCTCGACGCGGACGAGCAGCGGGCGCTCGACGAGGCGCTCGTCGCGCTCGACGGGACGCCGAACAAGGGGCGGCTCGGCGCCAACGCGATCCTCGGCGTGTCGCTGGCCGCGGCCCGTGCGGCGGCCGCCGACGCGGGCGTCTCGCTCTTCCGCTGGCTGGGCGGCGAGGAGGCCCGGGTGCTCCCGGTCCCCATGCTGAACGTCGTGAACGGCGGCGTGCACGCGCAGAACTCGCTCGACCTCCAGGAGTTCATGGTCGTGCCCGCGGGGGCCTCGTCCTTCTCCGAGGGGCTGCGGATCGGCGCGGAGGTCTTCCACGCGCTCCGCGCGCTCCTGCACGAGCGTGGCCTGGCCACGGCGGTCGGCGACGAGGGCGGGTTCGCGCCCGACCTGCCGTCCACCGAGGCCGCGATCGAGGCGGTGCTCGAGGCGGCCGAGCGGGCGGGGCATCGAGAGCGGGTCGCGATCGCGCTCGATCCCGCGGCGACCGAGGTCTGGCGGGACGGTGCGTACCGCCTCCCCGGGGAGGGACGCGAGCTCGATCCGGATGCGATGGTCGACTTCTGCGCCGACCTCGTCGAGCGGCACCCGATCGTCTCGCTCGAGGATCCGCTCGCCGAGGACGAGTGGGACGCCTGGCGGCTTCTCACGGAGCGGCTCGGAGACCGCGTGCAGCTCGTGGGCGACGACCTCTTCGTCACGAACGCGGAGCGGCTGCGGCGCGGCATCGAGCTCGGCGCCGGCAACGCGATCCTCGTGAAGGTGAACCAGATCGGGACCCTGACCGAGACGCTCGACGCGATCGAGCTCGCCCGCTCGGCCGGGTTCTCGGCGGTCATGTCCCATCGCTCCGGCGAGACGGAGGACACGACGATCGCCGACCTGGCCGTCGCGACGGGCGTCGGCCAGATCAAGACCGGGGCCCCGTCTCGCAGCGACCGCGTCGCGAAGTACAACCAGCTCCTCCGGATCGAGGAGGAGCTCGGCGACCGGGCCGAGTACCCCGGCTGGCGGGCGTTCCCGCGCTTCTCCTCCCGCCGGGCCTGACTCGCCGGCACGCCGGCCGTTCACGGAAGGGCGCGACCGCGTCCGCGTCCGTGGGCGGTCGACCCGCACGGCGCGGACGTCATCGGCGTCCGTCCGCAGCGGCCGCCCGCCGCGGGCGCACATCCGCCACACCTCCGTCACGCATCCGACACGGTGCGCCCGGGACACGGCACGACCTCGCCGATAGGCTGAATCGCGAGGGGTAATCCGAGGGGGTCCCCGGGGTCACACACACGCGCGAGGCGAGGCGAGGCGCCGGTGGGCTCGCACCCAGCGCGGCCCCCGGCCGCAGCGGCCGTTCGCTCGGCTACCGTGACGTCGTGGGGAGCGAAGCGTCGAGCGAGGTCATTCGAGCAGGGCTCCGGCGGACGAAGATCGTCTGCACGATCGGCCCCGCGAGCGAGAGCCCGGAGGCGCTGGACGCGCTCGTGGCGGCCGGGATGGACGGCGCCCGCCTGAACTTCTCCCACGGCACCCACGAGGAGCACGCCGAACGCGCTGCGGCCGTCCGCGCCGTGCAGGATCGCGCCGGCCGGCCGCTCGCGCTGATCGCCGACCTCCAGGGGCCGAAGCTCCGCGTCGGCGGGAGCGCCGAGCCGCGCGTGCTCGTCCAGGGCGAGGAGGTCACGGTCGTCGGCGACTCCGACGCGGGTCTGGACGGAGCGCTGCCCGTCAGCCCGTCCGTCCTCCCCGAGGTGCTGCGGCCCGGGGACGACATCCTGATCGACGACGGGCTCGTCCACCTGCGGGTCGAGTCGGTGCACGCCGGCCGGGTGCAGGCGACCGTCGTCATGGGCGGCGCGGTCACGGCCAAGAAGGGCGTGAACGTGCCCGGCGTGCCGCTCCCGATCCCGTCGGTCACGGAGAAGGACGTCGCCGACCTCGAGTTCGCGCTCGGCCTCGACATCGACTTCGTGGCCCTCTCGTTCGTCCGGTCCGCGAACGACGTCCGCCAGCTGCGCGAGCTGCTCCACGAGGCCGGGTCGCAGGCGCAGGTGATCGCGAAGATCGAGAAGGCCGAGGCGGTCGACGACCTGAACGGGATCCTCCGGCTCTCCGACGCCGTCATGGTCGCGCGCGGCGACCTCGGCGTCGAGATCGGGCCGGCGGAGGTGCCGCTCGTCCAGAAGCGGATCCTCCTGTCGGCCCTCGAGCGCGGCAAGCCGGCCATCACGGCCACGCAGATGCTCGAGTCGATGATCACGCACGCCGAGCCGACACGGGCCGAGGCGAGCGACGTGGCGAACGCGATCCTCGACGGGACGTCCTCGGTGATGCTCTCCGGCGAGACCGCGGTCGGCCAGTTCCCGGTCGAGAGCGTCAAGATGATGGATCGGATCGCGCGCGCGGTCGAACCGAGCCTCGCCTACCGCCACGAGCTCGACACCGACCCCGACGAGCCGTACGCGACCGTCGGCGAGGCCATGTCGAACGCAGCCTGCGACATCGCCGAGGCCCTCGACGCGAAGGCGATCCTCGTGCCCACCTACAGCGGGCGTACCGCGTCGGCCGTGGCCCGGCACCGGCCGCGCCGCCCGGTCATCGCGGCGACGCACATGACGCATGCCGCCCAGCAGCTCGCGATCGAGTGGGGGATCGTCCCGGCCGCGATCGGCGAGTGCCAGGACGTCGAGGACCTCTGGGCCCGGACGCTCGACGCGGCCCGGAACACGGGGATCGTCGCGCCGGGCGACCGCGTGGTCATCACGGCGGGCACGGCGGTGAACGTGCCCGGCAGCACGAACCTGATCAAGGTCGAGACGGCCTGAGGCGCGGGCAGGAGCCCGCGCGGCGCAGGCGAATCGGGGGAGTCCCGTGTCGCGCCGTCCCGCATCCCGCCGCGCCCGCCGCCGCTCGCTCGCGCTCCGCTGGCTCGCCGTCATCGGCCTCGCGGCGATCGCGGCCGGCTACGTGCACCCGGTGCGGGCCTACCTGAGCGCGCGCGAAACGGTCGCGGAGCAGAAGGCGGAGATCGCCGCGCTCGAGCGGGACGAGAAGTCGCTCGACCGGCAGATCGCGTCCACCCGCTCGAGCGTCTTCGTCGAGCGGGAGGCGCGGAAGCTCGGCCTGGTGCGCCCCGGCGAGCGGCTCTTCATCGTCACCGGCGTCGGCCGGTGAGCGCCGGGAGGGCCTCGGTACGATGATCCGATGGACGACCAGGCCGTCGTTTCCCGGCAGCTCGGCCGGCCCGCCCGGAGCTTCCGCGGCGTCGCGGTCCGCTGCCCCCACGGGTTCCCCGCCGTCACGGAGCAGCCTGCGTTCACGGATGACGGCACGCCGTTCCCGACGACGTACTACCTGACCTGCCCCTGGCTCGTGGCCGCGCTGGCCCGGTCCGAGGCGGACGGGGGAGTCGGCCGCTGGACTCGCGCCGCTGCCGAGGATGCCTCGCTCGGCGAGAGCCTCGCCCGGGCGGACGCCGACCAGCGGCGACTGCGGCCCGAGCTCGACGTGGGGATCGCCGGCACGCGTACACCGGGCGCGCTCAAGTGTCTCCACGCGCACGCCGCCTTCGCGCTCGCGCGGCCCGGCTACGAGCTCGGCGAGCGGATCCTCGACGAGGCTGGCGAGCGCTGGTGCCCGGACGCCCGCTGCGCCCGTGCGGAGGAAGGCGCGCGATGAGCGTCGACGTGGCACGGCACCAGTGGGAGGACGGCGTCCGCCGTCTCGAGGCCGAGCGGACGGGCCCGCGGGCCGGGCAGCTGGTCGAGCTCGTCGACGCCGTCCAGGACGAGCTGCGGCGGCGGATCGGGCAGACGTTCACGCTGGCCGACCTCGCCCGGGCATACGCGGGCTCCGAGGACTGGATCCGCGACGTCGTCGTCGAGTCCACGACCCCGAGGGCTCGGGCGGGGCTCCGGGACGCGGCGCTCGTCGGCGACGCGGCGTTCGGCCGCTACGCACGCGGGGCGACGGACTACCGGCCGTGACGATCGTCGAGCCGACGAGAGACCGCCGCGCGCGAGACCGCCGCGAGGCACGCCGCGCCCGGCGCCGGAAGTGGCTCGCGGTTGCGGGAGGCATCGTGCTTGCAGGGCTCGTCTTCTATGCGGGGCTGGCGGTCGGCCGCGCGCTCGAGGAGGCTCCCGACCCGGGCGGCTCCCAGACGCTCGTGCGGACGCTCGAGCCGGCAACGCTCGCCCCGGTCACGCGGACGATCACGGTTACGACGGGGCGCTAGCAGGTACGTAAGCCGAGGAACGCGGAGCGTTGGGCAGAATCCATAGGACTATGGCCGAGGAGCGACGAGAGGCAACGAGCGAACTGCCCGCGGCGGCGGACTGGCTGACGCTCGGCCAGGCGGCCAAGTACCTCGGCGTGGCCCAGAGCACGATCCGGAAGTGGTCGGACAGCGGCCGGCTGCCCGCGTTCTACACCCCCGGCGGGCATCGGCGGTTCCGCCAGGGCGACCTCGACCGCTTCCTCGGCGACTCGAAGCCGTCGCGGAGCGGCGGCCGGTCGCTTGTCCTGATCGTCGACGACGACGCCGGCCTGCGCGCGTTCCTGCGCACCAACCTCGAGCTCGACGGGTGCGAGGTACGGGAGGCGTCGAACGCCGACGAAGGACTCGTCGCGCTCGAGGAGCAGCCGCCAGACCTGATCCTCCTCGACGTGATGATGCCCGGCGTGGACGGCTGGGAGATGCTCCGGCTCGTACGCGAGCGCCACGGCGTCGAGTCGATCCCGGTCGTGATGTTCAGCGGCAAGGCGGACGAGGCGGCCGAGCGCGAGGCGGCGGAACGTGGAGCCCAGGCGTTCATCGGCAAGCCCTTCGACGCCGAGCGACTGCTCGCCTCGACGCGCCAGCTTCTGCGGGCCTGACGACGGGCATCGACCGGGACCTCCTCGTCTGGGTCGTCGAGCACCGCGTCGGGCTGCTCGATCCCGTGTTCGTGGCCGCCACGATCGTCGGCTACGGGGGGCTCGTGTGGATCGCGCTCGCGCCTCCGCTCGCCCACTGGGCGAGGCTCCCCGTGCTCCGGACGACGATCGTGACCGCCGGGTGCGTGTGGACGAGCGACCTCCTTGCGAACATGCTGAAGACGGCCGTCGGCCGGCCGCGGCCGTTCGAGGTGATCGCGCACCCCGAACCGCTCATCACCGGAACGGTCGCCTCGTCGTTCCCGTCCGGTCACGCCGCCACGAGCGCGGCGGGCGCCGTGATCCTCTCCGTGCTCGTCGGACGCCGGATCTGGCCCTGGCTGCTCGGGCTCGCGCTCCTGATCGGATTCTCGCGCGTCTACGTCGGCGTGCACTACCCGGGCGACGTGCTCGGCGGCGCGGCGATCGGCGCGGCGGTCTCGCTCGCCTTCGTCAGACTTCTTCGGCTGACTTCAACAGACCCGCGACAATCAGCACCAGCGCCGCCACCAGGCTGATCCAGATCCCGATCGACCGGCCGAGCTCGACGTAGTCGTCGGGAACGGCGAGCAGGCGGACGAGCACGAAGATCGTGCCGAGCGCGCCCAGGCCGGCGATGACCATTCCGAGCGGCACCGCAGGCGGCAGCTCGACGCCGGTCGCCCGCAGGGCGAGCAGGACGATCGTCGCGAGGCCGACGAGCAGGACGAGCTTCCCGACGACGCCCGTGTCCCAGCCGAGCACCGACAGCTGGAGGCCGTCGATCGAGCCCGAGTACCAGCCGTAGAACGGCGAGAGCGTGAGCACGATCGCGGCGATCCAGGCGAGGCCCTCGCCCGGGGTCATGAAGCTCCCCTGTCCCCGCGACGGGCCGACGGTCATAGGCCGAAGAGCGCCTGGATCTGGTCCCAGATGGTCAGGGAGAGAACGGTGGCGACGAAGAGGAGCGTGACGAGGAGCACGAGGAACCGCCGCCGCGCATGCCGGCGCTCCCGCTCGTGCTCGATCCGCGCCCGCCGCTTCGCGCGCTCGCGCACGAGCGATCGCTGGAGAGGAGTCGGGGCAGGGCGAAACGCCTGTCGGGGCGCGCGACGAGGTGCCGGAGCCGCCATCCGCGGGATTCTCCCCGCTCGCACGGACGCCCGCAAGCCGAACCGCCTCTCGGCCGGGCGTCGCCATAATCGGAATATGAACGCGACGCCGCCGGTTCTCGTACCGCGCGCGGGCGCGCCGGGCCAGGATCGCGCGACGCTGGACAGCCTCGCCGAGGCCACGCGCATCCTCGCCCGCGGCGGCTCGCTCGCCGATGCGCTCGGGCTGATCGCGCAGGCGATCGCGCACGGCGGGCGCGCCGATCTCGTCCTCGTGCGGGCCGGCGGATCCCAGGATGGATTCCCCGCACGGGCGCTCTGGGCGCGGTCGGGCGTGCTCGCGGCGGAGCTCGAGGGGACACGGCTCGCCGCTGCCGACGTCGAGTCGAGGGAAGGGCGCTACGACTTCGTCCGCGCGGACGCGGCCCCGCCCGCGATCCGCCGCGCGGCCATGCTCGCCGGCGCGGACCGCGCGCTCGTCGTCCCGGTTGGCCGCGACGCTCCCGCCGGCTCGGTCGAGCTCTACCGCGAGGGGCCTCCCTTCGACGACGCCGAGGTCGCGCTCGCCCGGCTGGCCGCGGCGCAGGTCGAGCTTGCGCTGACGCTCGACGGGACGATCGGCGAGGCGGACGGCGCGGGCGAGCGGATGCGGCTCTCGCTCGAGCTCGCGGGCGAGGCGCTCGCGTCCGGCTCCGACGAGCGGGAGCTCGCCGAGCACATCGTCCGGCTCGTGGCCGGCGCGACCCGGGCGACCCGCACCGCGCTCTGGCGGATCGAGGCCGACGCCCGCCCGATCTTCCTCGCCGCGCACGGAGACGCGGGCGAGCCGCCGGCCGATGCCGCCGCCGTCGCCGCGGCGCTCGAGCGCCGCGAGGCGGGCGCGTCCCCTGAGCCGGACGGCTCGGGCACGGTCGTCGTTCCGCTCGGCGCTCCGCCCGCGGGAGCCCTCGAGCTCGTCTTCGAGGGCACGGGCGGCGCCGAGGCGGCCGAGGCGATCTCCGGCTTCGCGGCCCGCGCGGCCGTCGCGCTGCGCCGGACGCGCCGGGCCCAGCTCGTCGTCGAGGCGCTCGAGCGGTCGCGGACGGTCTTCGCCGTGGTGAGCCAGGCGATCGCACGGCTCTCCCTCGCCCACACGCTCGACACCGCCGTGGGGCGGATCTCCGAGCTGACCGACGACGCGCCGGTCGGCATCTACCTCCGGGAGGGCGAGCGGTTCGTGTCGGCTGCCGCACGCGGCCTCGCGGGCGACCACCCGGCGCTCGCGGAGCGGCTGCTCGAGCTGGCGCTCGGTCCGTCGCGGGCGCGCGGCTTCGTCGTCGTGTCCGACCTCCGGCGCGACCGGCGACTGGCCGGGCTGGAGGAGACGATCGCCGAGGCGGGGGTCCGCCGGGCGCTCGTCCTGCCGCTCGCGGTCGGGGACGAGGTGATCGGCGCGCTCGCGGTCTTCGGGCTGCGCGCCCGGCCGTACCGCGAGGGGGAGGAAGGACTCCTGATCGCGCTGTCGAGCCAGCTTGCGGTGGCCGTGCAGAACGCGCGGCTGCACGAGCGCACGAAGCAGCTCGGGAGCGTCCTCGAGCGCACGCTGGCCTCGGAGCGGCGCGCCGCCCGGCAGCTGCGCGGCCTCTGGCAGATCACGAACGAGTTCGCGCGGAATCTCTCGCTCGAGGGCACCCTCGAGGTCGTGGCCACCACGATGGTCGAGCTCCTCGGCGTGGACGCCGCCGTCGTCCGAATGCCCGACGGCCGCCGCGAGGTGCTCGAGACGCGGTCGATCCACGTCGCCGATCCCGCGCTCCACGCGGCGGCCACCGCCGTCTTCGGCCGGCCGCGGCCGCTCGACGATCCGAACTTCGCCCGCGTCGTGGAGAGCCGCGAGTCCCTGCTCGCGCCGGGCCCGGACTCGGTCGGCCGGGACGACCCGTTCCTCGGGCCGTTCCTCGCGATGGGCGCGACGGCGGCGATCGTCCCGCTCGTCACGCCGGGCGAGGTGGTTGGCGTGCTCACCCTCATCTCGCTCGATCCCTCGCGGCCCCTGGGCGAGGACGCGCTCGAGACCGCGACCGCCGTGACGGCCCAGGCCGCGCTCGCGATCGACAACGCCCGCCTCTTCCAGCAGCAGCGCGACTTCACGGAGACGATGCAGCGCTCGCTCCTCCCGCACGCGCTGCCGGAGATCCCGGGGCTCGAGATCGGCCACGTCTACGAGTCCGCGTCACGGGTGGACGTCGGGGGCGACGTCTACGACGTGCTGCCGCTCGAGGACGGCCGGGTCGCGGTCTGCCTCGGGGACGTGGTCGGCAAGGGCATCGAGGCGGCCGCCGACATGGCGATGGCGAAGTTCACCTTCCGGGCGCTCGCCCGCTCGTACCCCGAGCCGGCCCAGTTCCTCGCGTGCGTCAACGACGTCGTCGTCGAGGAGATCGCGCTCGGCAAGTTCCTGACGATGGTGTACGCCGTGCTCGACCCGGCGACGGGCGAGCTGGCTGCGGCCAACGCCGGGCACCCGCCGCTCCGGCTCGTTCGCCCGGACGGGGCCGTCCAGGCGCTGCCCGCCCCCGGGCTCGCGCTCGGCATCGACGGCCGCCAGGCGTACGCGGAGGAGCGCGTGGCCGTTCCGGCCGGCGCCTCGGTCGTGCTCTTCACGGACGGCGTGCTCGAGACGAGGCGCGACGGCGAGCTGTACGGAGAGGGACGGCTCGACGCGTTCCTCGCGGCGAACGCGGGCCTCGACGCGCAGGCGCTCGCGGACGCGCTCGTCGCGGACGTCCGTGCGTTCGGCGGCGGCGACCTCGACGACGACTGCGCCGTCGTCTGCCTGCGGCTCGCCCCCTGACGCGGAACTAGGCTACGGCCGAGTGGCCGAGGCGGTCTCGACCCTGGACGACGCGGCGCGCCTCAGGGTGCGCCTGTCCGTCGTGGTCTTCACCGCCGGCGCCGGCACGCTCGCGACCGAGATCGCGGCCTCGCGGCTGCTCGCGCCGTACTTCGGATCGTCGACGATCGTCTGGGCGAACATCATCGGCCTGATCCTCGTCTACCTGTCGCTCGGCTACTGGCTGGGCGGGAAGATCGCCGACCGCCGCCCGGAGCCGCGGCTCCTCGGCCTGATCGTCCTCGTGGCGGCCCTCTTCGTCGCGATCACGCCGTTCGTCGCGCGGCCCGTGCTCGACGTCGCGCTCGAGGGGCTCGACGCCGTGGACGTCGGCGCGGTCGTCGGGTCGTTCTTCGCCGCGCTCGGGCTCTTCGCGATCCCGATCACGCTCCTCGGCATGGTCTCGCCGTTCGCGATCCGGCTGGCCCTCGTCGACGTGGCCCAGGCGGGAACGGTGGCCGGGCGGCTGTACGCGCTCTCGACCGTCGGGAGCATCCTCGGGACGTTCCTCTCGGCGATCGTCGCCATCCCGCTGATCGGCACCCAGCGGACGATGCTCGTCTCGGCCGCGCTGCTCGCCTTCGCCGCCGCGCTCCTCCTCGGACCACGGTGGCAGCTCCTCACCGTCGCCGTCGCCGCGCTCCTGCTCGTGCCGGCGGGCACGATCAAGCCGTCGGAGGGGCTGCTCGACGAGCGGGAGTCCGCCTACCAGTACGTCCAGGTGTCCGAGCGCTCCGACGGCTCGCGCGTCCTGCGTCTCAACGAGGGCGTGGCCGTCCACTCGGTCTGGCACGCGGACTCCGTGCTGACCGGCGGCGTCTGGGACACGTTCCTGCTCGTCCCGCCGCTGCTCGACCGTCCCGTGCGGACGATGCTGATCATCGGGAACGCCGGCGGCACGATCGCGCGCGCGTACGGCGAGCTCTACCCCGGCGTCGAGATCACGGGCGTCGAGATCGACCCCGAGGTGACCGCGGTCGGACGCCGCTGGCTCGGCCTCGGTGACAACCCGAACCTGCACGTGGTCGCCGACGACGGCCGGCCGTACCTCGAGCTCACGGACGCGCGCTACGACATGATCGTCGTCGACGCATACCACCAGCCGTACATCCCGTTCTACCTCGCGACGAAGGAGTTCTTCGCGCTCGTGCGCGAGCGGCTCGAGCCGGGTGGGGTGGTCGCGCTGAACGTCGCGGGCGTGCCCGGCGACGAGCGGCTCTCGGAGGCGATCGGGACGACGCTTCTCGCCGCGTTCCCGCAGGCCTGGCGCTGGCGGCCGCTCCGGTTCAACGAGCTCATGCTCGGATTCGACCGGCCGGAGTCGCGCGGCGCCCTGGTCGGCCGCGTCACGGGCGCGCCCGCGGCGGTGGCGTCGCTCGTGCCGCTCTTCCAGGCCGGGCTCGAGCCGGTCGAGCCGTCCGGACGTCCGCTGACCGACGACCGCGCGCCCGTCGAGTGGCTCACCGACCGGATGATCGTCGACTTCGTCGCCCGCGGCGGCGACCTCGACGAGGAGTCGCTGCCGACCGACCCGGACGGCTGAGCGTGGGCGGCCCATGCTGACGCTCGAGCCCCGTGCCGACGGCCGGCCGCTCCGGATCGGGCACCGGGGCGCGGCGGCGCTCGCGCCCGCGAACTCGCTCGCGGCGATCGAGGCGGGCCTCGCGGCCGGGCTCGACGGGATCGAGCTCGACGTCGTCGCCTCGGGCGGCCGGCTCCTGCTTGCGCACTCCCTCGCCGAGCTCGGTCCCGACGGGCCCCGGCTCGAGGACGCGCTCGCGCGGATCGCGGCCGCGCCGGCCTTCCTCGACCTCGACCTGAAGGCGGAAGGGGTGGAGGCCGAGGTCGCCGCAGCCCTGCGGCGTCACGGCCTCGTCGAGCGGACGGTCGTGACCTCGTTCCTGCGCAGCCCGCTCAGGCGGCTGGCCCGGCTGGAGCCGGGGCTCCTGCTCGGGCGCTCCTTCCCAAACGACCGGGCCGGCGTCGTCGAGCGCGGGCTGCCGGAGGCCGTCGTCCGCGCCGGGCTGGCCGGCCTGCGGCAGGCGCTCCCGCTCGACATCGTGCGCCTCGTGCGCGGCTCCGGCGCCCGGGTCGCGTCCCTCCACCACCTGGTCGTTTCCGAGGCCCTCCTGCGCCGCTGCCGCCGGCACGGGATCCCGGTGCTCGCGTGGACGGCAAACGACCCCGGCGCGCTCGGCCGGCTCGAGGCCCTCGGCGTCGACGCCGTCATCACCGACGACCCGCGCGTCTTCGACTAACGGCGGCGTGGAACCGCGCTACGATTTCCGGCCCGTGCGTCCCCTCGTCCTCCTCGCTCTCGCCGTCGTCGCGCTCGCCGCCGCGCCGGCCGCCTCCGCGCAGACCCCGGAGCCGACGATCGCGCCGGGCGTCCTCGTCGGACACGTGAGCGTCGGAGGCATGACCGCCCTCGAGGCGCGTCGGGCGGTCCAGGCCGCCTTCGACGTGAAGCTCGCGTTCCACTTCCAGGAACGCTCGTGGGCGGTCAAGCCGACGCTGTTCGGCGCGTACCCCCGCCTCCTCGTGGCCGTTCAGGCGGCCCTCGCTGCGAGTGCCGGGCAGCAGGTCAAGCTCCACGTCGTCTACCGCCCGGCGAAGGTCAGACGCTACGTCGCGTACCTCGCCCGTGTCTTCCACCGCGCGCCGAAGAGCTCCGAGGTCGTCCTGCGCAACCTGAAGCCGTTCGTCACCGAGGCGGTCTGGGAGCGCACGGTACGACGCGCTCTCATGCGGCGGGCGATCACGCGCTCGCTCGTCCTGACGCTGCGCCAGTCGATCAAGCTCCAGATCGCGCGGCACGCGCCGTCGGTCACGCGGCTCAACTTCGGGGCGGTGCTGATCGTGAAGCGCGGCTCGCGCCGCCTCGAGCTCTGGAACGGCATGCGCTTCGTGCGCCGTTTCCCGATCGCGGTCGGCATGCCCGCGCACCCGACCCCGCTCGGCCGCTACCGCGTCGTCATGAGGGAGCGCAACCCGACGTGGAACCCGCCCGACAGCCCGTGGGCGGCCGGCCTCGGCCCGGTCCCGCCGGGCCCGGCGAACCCCCTCGGCACCCGCTGGATCGGGACCTCGGCGCCGGGCATCGGGATCCACGGGACGCCCGCGCCGAGCACGGTCGGGACGGCCGCCTCGCACGGCTGCATCCGCATGTACATGCGCGACGTCGAGTGGCTCTTCGAGCGCGTCCGGATCGGCACGCCCGTCTTCTTCGTCTCGGCCTAGGCGCTTCTCGGCGCTCGGCCGCCGGCAGGACCCGGGCGGTGGGCGCCCGGGGGAGGCCGGCCGGCTCCTCGTCCGGTACGGGAAGCTTGCGAACCGGAGCGCGTCGATCGCGCTGGGCTCGGAGCTCGACTTCGCCGTCCGCGGCACCGGGGCCCCCCAGCCGGAGGACGTGACGGGCACCCGCGGTCGGCGCGTAGACTCGATCGCGGCTATGGCGGGCCGCACGAGACTCGTTCTGCAGGTGGCCGCCGTCGGGGTGGTCGCGTCGCTCGTGGGCCTCCTCGCCTGGCAGGTCGCGACGAAGGAGAAGTCGGCCGGACTGGTGAAGGCGGTCGCGCGCGGCGAGACGCCCGCGGCCCCGGCCTTCGACCTGCCCGTCCTCGGCGCGAAGGACGACACCATTTCGCTCGCCTCGCTGCGGGGCAAGGCGGTCGTGCTGAACTTCTGGGCGTCCTGGTGCGAGCCGTGCAAGGAGGAGGCGCCGCTCCTCGAGGAGGTCTGGCAGGAGTACCGCGCCCGCGACGTGGTGGTGCTCGGCGTCAACGCCCAGGACTTCACGTCCGACGCGCGCGGCTTCGTCGAGCGCTACGGGATGACGTATCCGGTCGTCCACGACGGGCCCGGCTCGTCGCTCGGCCGCTACGGCCTGTCCGGCTTCCCGGAGACGTGGTGGATCGACCGGCAGGGCCGGCTGGTCGCCTACCACCAGGGCCCCGTCGAGCGTGAGGACGTCGTGCGGGGCATCGAGCGCGCGCTCTCGTCGTCGTGAACCGTCTCCTCCTCCTGCTCGTCTGCGCGCTCGCGCTGGCCGCGCCGGCGGCCGCGGCCGACCCGCCGACCCTCGCCGACCTCGAGGACGAGCTCATCTGCCCGACCTGCGACACGACGCTCGAGATGTCGAGCTCGCCGATCGCCGACCGGATGCGCGCGTTCATCCGCGAACGCATCGCGGCAGGGGACTCGAAGGCCGAGATCAAGTCCGAGCTCGTCTCGCAGTTCGGCGAGGGCGTGCTCGCGGCGCCCCCGAAGCGGGGGTTCAACCTGCTCGCGTGGCTCCTACCGTTCGCCGGGCTCCTGCTCGCAGGCACGGTCGTCACGCTCGGCGCGCGCCGCTGGCTGGCCTCGCGGCCCGACGCCGGGACCCGGACGGGCGGCGGGCTCGACCCCGCGCTCGAGCGACGACTCGACGACGAGCTCGAGCGCTTCGACGGCTGAGCCCGTGGAGGCGAAGATCGCGCTCGCGTTCGCGGCCGGGCTCCTGTCCTTCGCGACGCCGTGCGTGCTCCCGCTCGTGCCGGGCTACCTTGCGGCGGTCTCCGGTGCGGCGCCCGGCGCGGCCGGCCGGCGCGTCGTCGCGGCGAGCCTTCCGTTCGTCGCCGGATTCACGGCCGTCTTCGTCGCGCTCGGCGCCGTCGCCGCGGCCACCGGCGCGCTCGCGGGGGACAACCGCCGCCTGCTCATGCAGGTGGCCGGGATCCTCGTCGTCTGCCTCGGCTTCGCGTTCATGGGGCTCCTGCCGCTGCCCTGGCTCGACCGGCTGGCAGCGCCGGAGCTCGTGGAAGGCGCGCGCCGCAGCGGCTCGTCCGCCCTGCTCGGCGCCGCGTTCGCCGTCTGCGCGGCGCCCTGCGTCGGCCCGGTGCTGGCGACGATCCTGGCGCTCGCGAGCGAGGAGGGGACGGTCGCCCAGGGCTCGCTCCTGCTGCTCGTCTACTCGCTCGGTCTGGCCCTGCCCTTCGTGCTCGTCGGAGTCGGCTTCGCGCGTGCGATGGGTGCCTTTCGCTGGCTGCGCGACCACTACGCGGCCGTCCGGGTGGTCAGCGGCGCGGTGCTCGTCGCAGTCGGCCTGCTCCTCTTCTTCGACCGCTGGTGGTGGCTGAACGTCGCCTTCGACCGGACGTTCCGCTTCCTCGGGCTCGGCGAGTAGACGCGCCCCGCACCGTGGTATCTTCCGGCCGCCGTGGCAACGATCCTGGTCGCGGGGGTCGATGTCTTCTTCCGTGGGAAGCTGGACGCGCTGCTCGGACGCGCCCATCGGATCGTGGCGACGGACAGCGTCGACCCGCCCGACCTGGTGATCGTCGACATCGCGCGAGTCGACCCCGACGAGATCGCCGAGGAGTACCCGGACATCCCCATCCTCGGATACACGAACCACACCGACACGGCGGGCCTCCGGGCCGCCCACGAGGCCGGGTTCGACCGCGTCGTCGCTCGCTCCGCACTGGCCGAGCGGGCACCCGAGATCGTCGAGGAACTCGTCACGTAGACTCGGCGCCGATGACCTACATCATCGGCGAGACGTGCATCGACATCAAAGATCGCTCGTGCGTCGACGTCTGCCCGGTCGACTGCATTCACGAAGCGGACCGCATACTCGTGATCGACCCGGAGGAGTGCATCGACTGCGGCGCCTGCGAGCCGGAATGCCCCGTCGAGGCGATCTTCCCGGAGGACGCGCTGCCCGAGAAATGGGAGCCGTTCGTCAAGATCAACTACGCCTACGAACAGGGCTTCGACGTGATCAACACGCTCGTCGACGAGTACGCGACCGACCACGACGTGCAGAACCCGCCGCTCGACCAGCGGTAGGCATGTCGGCCACGGACGCAGCTCGTCGGGACGCGTTCGCCGAGCGGCTCTTCCGCATGGCGCTGGGCGCGTACACGGCCGGCCTGCCTGGAGCGTCCTAATGTTCGCTGCGCCGAGACGCCTCGTGCGCGCCGTGTCGATCCTCGCCCGGGACGGACGCATCCCGCTGCCGCTGCGGGGTCTCGTCGCCTTCGGCCTCCTGCCGATTCCGGGGCCGGTGGACGAGGCAGTGCTGCTCGTCGTCGGCATCGTGCTCTGGGCATTCCACCGCGAGCCCCTGCGCCGGGCCTGGCTGCACGCGGCCTCGCCGGGCTAGGCGGGGGTCAGCCTGAGGTCGGGCGGCAGCCGGCGCTCGAGCGCGAGCGCGCCGGCGCCGGCGGCGAGGCAGGCGGCGGCCGCGAGCGGCCAGAGGGCGAGCGGCGCCACGTCGAGCACGACGCCGCCGATCGCCGGTCCGACGACGAAGCCGAGCTGCCACGACGTCGTCGAGAGCGCCATGTAGCGGCCGCGCAGGCGATCTGGTGCAAAGTCGGACACGAGCGCGCCCTGCGTCGGGCCCTGCAGGCACTCTCCGACGCCGAACACCGCCGCCGCGAACGCGAAGAGCGCCGCGGCTGCTGCGGCCTCCAGGAACGCGCCGGTGACGAGCACCACGAGCCATGCGACCGCCCAGATGGCCGTCATGACGGCGAGCGCCCGCATGCGGCGGCGTCCCTCGAGCGCCTTGGACACGGGCAGCTGGGCGAGCACGATCACGAGCGTGTTCACGAAGAAGACGATCCCGATCGCCGTCTCCGACACGCCCGCCTCGTTCTTCGCGAACACGGGCAGGAGCTCGAACTGCGCGTAGCCGGCGGCCACGAAGACGACGTTCAGGGCCACGAACGAGACGAAGACCCCGTGCCGGAGCACCTCCCGGTAGCCGCCGGGCGCCTCGAGCTCCTCCGGGGAGAGCGTCCCGCGCGGCTCCGGCACGAACGGCAGCGCCGCGACGAAGCCGAGGAACGTCGCGGCGTCGACGAGGAAGAGCACGGTGAAGCTCTCCGGGTCCGCGGTCGTCGCGATCAGGCCGCCCGTGAGCCCGCCGAGGCCGATCCCGAGGTTCCGCGACACGCGCTGCATGGCGAATGCCGCGTGACGGCGGGCGACCGGGGTCAGGCCCGCGAGCAGCGTCGACTGGCTGGGCCAGAAGATCCCGGTGCCGACGCCGGCGACCAGGCTGGCCGCGAACGCGTGCCAGGGCTCCGTGACGAGCGAATAGGCGGCGTAGCCGACCGCCATGAGGACGAGCGAGGCCGCGAGCGTCAGGCGGCCGCCGATCCGGTCGACGAACGGCCCGGCGACCGGCCCGGCGACGAGGCCGATCGCGTTCCCCGCCGCGACGACGAGCCCGGCGGTCGCGAGCGAGAACCCCCGCACGTTGTGCAGGTAGATGACGAGGAACGGGAACGTGATCCCGTTCCCGAAGGCGTTGACCAGGCCGCCCGCCTCCATGATCCAGACGGACCGCGGCAGGCGCGGGTCGAGGCTGCGGAGGTAGCCGAGCACGGTCGGAGCGTTCGGAGGCCGGGCCCCGCAGCCGGGCTAGCTGCCGATCGTCTCCCAGACCTCGAGCTTGGCGATCGTCCGCCCGATCACCTCGTCCGTGAACTCGCTCGTGGACGCGTGCCCGCTGAGGTCGGCGGTCCGCACGCCCGCCTGTACGGCCTCGAGCGACGCCTCGCGGATCGCCCGGCCTGCAGCGCGTGGCGCCTCGTCGTCGATGTGCGAGAGGAGCGCCGCGGCCGCGAGGATCATCGCCAGCGGGTTCGCGACGTTCTTGCCGTAGAGCGCCGGCGCCGTCCCGTGCGCCGCCTCGGCCATGAGCGCCCGCGGCGTGTAGTCCTCGTGGAACGCGACGAGCAGGGACTCCGAGCCGGCGATCGAGCCGAACAGCGGCAGGACGAGGTCGCTCAGGATGTCGCCGTCCCGGTTCAGGGCGGGGATGACGAGCGGGTCGCCGGCCGCCCCCACGAGGAGTGCGAACGTTGCGTCGATCAGCTGCGGCTCGTAGGGCACCTCCGGATGGCGGACCGCGGCGGCGTCCATCTCCTCCTTGAACATCCCCTCGTAGACCGGCGAGACGGTGTACTTCGGCCCGCCGAAGACCTTGGCGCGCATCCGCTCGGCGTGGCGGAAGGAGAACTCCGCGACCGCGCGGCAGATGCGGCGCTCGATGCGCTCGGTGCGGAAGGCGACCTCGTCCTCCCCCTCGCCCTCGCGCCACTCCTTGGCGCCGTAGGCGTCGCCCACCGCCATGCGGACGACCGAGATCGGGTGATGGACGCCGCCGACCGGGACGACGCCCGGGATGCGCCGGCCCGTCCGGACGATCACGTGCCCGCCGATGTCCTCGCGGAGGATCCGGTTCGGGGACCCGACGTCGCCGGCGCCCTCGGGGGTGACCGTCGCCGCCTTGAGCCCGAGACCGGCCTCGCGGATCGCGGCCGCCGCCTCGTGCACGACCGCGTTTCGCGTCGCGCGTCGCGACTCGAGCGAGAGGTCGAAGCGGGGGAGCTCGAGCTCGATCCCGATCACGTCGGGCGCGAGCACGCGGACCGCCTCCTCGAGGAGCTCCTGGCCGGTCTCGTCCCCTTCGAGGACCGCGATCGTCGAGGTCTGCACGGCCGGCCGAGTCTACCCGCGCCCCGGACGACTGAAATCCGGCGACCTGGGGAACGACCGACCCAGCGGAGTGGGAGGGAGCCAGTGGCCGAGGTCACGTTCGATCAGGTGAGCAAGGTCTATCCAGACGGCACGCGCGCCGTCGACGGGATGACCCTCGGGATCGAGGACGAGGAGTTCATGGTGCTCGTCGGCCCGTCGGGCTGCGGGAAGACGACGGCCCTCCGGATGGTGGCGGGCCTCGAGGAGATCTCCGAGGGCGTGCTCGAGATCGGCGACCGCGTGGTCAACCACGTGCCGCCGAAGGACCGCGACATCGCGATGGTCTTCCAGAGCTACGCGCTCTACCCGCACCTGACCGTCTACGAGAACATCGCGTTCGGCCTGCGGGTGAAGAAGGTGCCGAAGGCGGAGATCGACCGGAGGGTGCACGAGGCGGCGCACACGCTCGGGCTCGAGGAGTTCCTCGACCGCAAGCCGCGCGCGCTCTCCGGCGGCCAGCGTCAGCGGGTGGCGATGGGACGGGCGATCGTCCGCCAGCCTCAGGCGTTCCTCATGGACGAGCCGCTGTCGAACCTGGACGCGAAGCTGCGCGTGCAGGTCCGCGCGGAGATCGCGCGCCTCCAGAACGACCTCGGGGTGACGACGATCTACGTGACCCACGACCAGGTCGAGGCGATGACGATGGGCGACCGGGTCGCCGTCATGCGGAAGGGAGTGCTGCAGCAGGTCGCGCCGCCGCAGGAGCTCTACGACAACCCCGTCAACCTGTTCGTCGGCGGCTTCATCGGGAGCCCGGCGATGAACCTGTTCGAGGCCACCCTCGAGCGCTCGGACGGCGGGCTCGTCCTGACGGCCGGCGACCAGCGGCTCACGGTCGCGGACGAGCTGGCTCAGGCCCGTGACCGGCTGCGCGCGTACGAGGGGCGGACGGTGATCGTGGGCGTCCGGCCGGAGAACCTCGAGGACGCGGCGCTCGTCGAGGACGCGCCCGAGGATGCGCGACTCCGCGGCCGCGTCGACCTGACGGAGGCGCTCGGGTCCGAGCTCATGGTGCACTTCACGATCGAGGCGAAGCCCGCGGTCACCGAGGACGTGAGGGAGCTGGCGCAGGACGTGGGCGAGACGGTCAAGGAAGACGTGTCCGAGACGGAGATGGTCGCCCGCTTCGATCCGCGCTCGCGCGCGCGGCAGGGTGAGGCCGTGGAGGCCGTCGTCGACACGCGTTCGCTGCATTTCTTCGACCCCGAGAGCGGGGCCGGCATCTACTCCGACGAGAGGAAAGGAGCTCAGGCATGAGCACACGAAGCCGCACAGTGCTCGGTCTTGCTGCCGCACTCCTCGTCCTGCTGCTCGCGGTGGCGTGCGGCGGGGGAGGGAGCGACACGGGGGCGAGCGACACCGGCGCCGGTGCGACCGGTGGAGGTGAGCAGGTCTCCGGCAGCGTCTCGGTGATGGGCATCTGGACCGGGGAGGAGCAGAAGAAGTTCCAGGCGGTCATCGACGCGTTCAACGAGCAACAGCCGGACGTGAAGGTGACCTACAACCCGGTCGGCGACAACCTTCCGACCGTGCTCTCGACGGCGGTCGAGGGCGGGAACCCGCCCGACATCGCCGACATCGCGCAGCCGGGGCTCATCCAGGGCTTCGTGGACAAGGGCGCGGCCAAGCCGCTCGACTTCATGGAGAGCGACGTCCAGGAGAACTTCGGCGACTCGATCGTCCAGGTCGGAACGTTCAACGACCAGTTCTACGGCCTGATGTTCAAGGCGGCGAACAAGTCGACGTACTGGTTCAACGTCCAGGCGTTCTCGGACGCGGGCGTCGAGGCCACGGACGACTGGGACACGTTCCTCCAGAACGCCGAGACCCTCAAGGCCTCCGGCATCCCGGCGTACTCGATCGCCGGCGCGAACGGCTGGACGCTCACCGACCTCTTCGAGAACATCTACATCCGCACCGCCGGCGCGGACAAGTACGACCAGCTCTCGAAGCACGAGATCCCGTGGACCGACCAGTCCGTCAAGGACGCCCTCACGGAGATGGCGAAGGTGGTCGGCGACGGCGCGAACATCGCGGGCGGGACGAACGGGGCGCTCCAGGACGACTTCCCGACCTCGGTCGGCAACGTCCTCTCGGACAACCCGAAGGCCGCCATCGTGATCGAGGGCGACTTCGTCCCCGGCGCGGTCGAGACGACGCTCAAGCCGGTCGAGGGGTACGACGTCTCCCCGTTCCCGAACATCAACGATTCGCCGCTGTCGGTCGTCGGCGGGGGCGACATCATGACGATGTTCAACGACACCCCGGCCTCGCGCGCGTTCATGCAGTTCCTCGCGACGCCGGAGGCGGCGCAGGCGTGGGCCGAGCTCGGTGGGTTCTCGTCGGCGAACAAGAAGCTCGACACGAGCGTCTATCCGGACGAGATCCTGCGCAAGACCGCGAGCGCGATCGGCGAGGCCGAGGTGTTCCGCTTCGACCTCTCCGACCTCCAGCCCGCGGCGTTCGGC
>Ga0210115_1000012_pt1 | contig 39095 bp, 48 predicted proteins | sample MayberryNW_TuleB_2_FD_185526 | JGI IMG/M metagenome (GOLD analysis project Ga0210115, IMG submission 185526) | Wetland microbial communities from San Francisco Bay, California, USA, that impact long-term carbon sequestration - MayberryNW_TuleB_D2... | ecosystem: Environmental > Aquatic > Marine... | reverse complement strand
ACGAGACCGGAGCAGTCGAAACCGGAGGGGCTCATCCCGCCCCAGACGTACGGCACGCCGAGATACTGCATCGCGATCGAGATCACCTGCGAGGCCCTGGTCCCGTCGGGTGGCGGAGCCGAAACGGTGACGGCGTCCGCGTAGTCCGTCGCGTCGAGCGTCGTCTGCGACTGCACCTGGGCCTGCGCCGCCTGCTGGGCGGCGAGCCGCGCCGCCTCGAGCCGGGCGCGCGCCTGTGCGGCGAGGGTGGCCTGGCGGCGCGCTTCCTCGGCCCGCATCCGGGCGATCTCGTCCTTGACCGACGAGAGCAGCTGCTGGCGGTCGGCGAGTCGGCTCTCGATCTCCTGCTTCTGCGCCGCGCGCTCCGCGACGACGCGGGCCTGGTCGGCGCGAGCGTCCTTCAGCTTCGCGCGACGTGTCTCGACCGCCTTCCGGTACCGCTTTACCTCCGCGAGGATCCGTGTGTCCTCGCTGGAGACGCGCTGGATCGCGTCGAGCCTGTTGATGATGTCGTCGAGGGAGCTCGAGCCGAAGATCACCTCGAGCGTCGAGTCGCCGTCGCCGTCCACGTACAGGTCGCGGAGGCGCTCGGCGATCCGCGACTGCGCGACCCCGAGGCTCTTCCGCGCGGCCTCGAGATGGCGCGCGTTCGAGCGCAGGTCGGAGTCGATGCGGTCGAGCTCGATGTTCGCGTAGTTGTACGACTCGATCGTCTGCCCGAGGCTCGCGTCGAGCTGCTGGAGCTCGGCCATGATCGCCTGCGCCTGCTCGCGCTTCGACTGGATCGAGGGGTCCGCCGAGGCCGATCCGACGGCAAGCAGGAGCCCCGCAGCAAGCACCACGAGGAGGACGATCATCGGCGTCCACCCGGCCGTCGAGCCCCCAAGTAGGACTCCTCCTCGACTCCGGACAGACCCGCCGGTGGCGGTCTGGCCCGTCACAAGTGGCGGAGCCTAGCAGCGGTCCCGGACACCCGCAAACGACAACCGCGCCAAAAGTGCTGCAAACGATGCGCCTGCTCCGTTCGCTCTCCCGGCGCGGAATCCTCCGCTCTGTTACGGTCGCTCCTTCGTGCTCAGGGGAGAACGAACGTGGGGAGCGGTGTTCGCCGCGGTCCTGCTCGGTGCGTTGGCCGCAGGCGGGGGGGCCGCCGAGGCCGGCCCGTCGAAGGCCTATCGCCTCCGCGTCGACGCGGTCGCGTACCACTTGCCCGGCAAGACCGCGCTCGGAATCCGGGTCCGCAAGGGGGTCGTCGCCGTCGATCCGAAGCTGATCCCGCTCGGGACGAAGCTGCACGTCCCCGGCTACGGGCACGGCATCGCGGCGGACGTCGGCGTCGCGATCAAGGGGCGGATCATCGACCTCTGGTTCCCGAGCACGCAGGCCGCCCGGCGCTGGGGCCGGCGCACGCTGCACATCACCGTCTACCGGTAGCCGCGACCTCCGTCGGCGTCCTCCGCTACACAGGAGGACGATGCTGCGCCTCCTGACCTCCCTCTGCGCGCTCTGCGTCGTCCTCGCCCTCTCGACGGCGGCGACGACGTCGGAGGCCGCAGCGCCGCGGCTCGAGACCGCCCTCGCCAACGCGCTCAGGGCGCCTGGCATCGCCCCGACGCGCACCGCCGCGCTCGCGGTCGACCTGGAGACGGGCGAGGTCGTGTTCAGCTCGCGCGCCGAGCGCGCGCTCGCGCCGGCGTCTGCGGAGAAACTCGCCGTCGCCTTCAGCGCGCTCCGGCTCCTCGGGGCCGACTACCGCTTCTCGACCGAGGTTCTGGGCCAGGGCGAGCTCGTCGGCCGCGCGTGGCGCGGCGATCTCTACCTGGTCGGAGGCGGGGACCCGACCCTCGCCCTCTCGGACGTCGAGGCGCTGGCGCGCGATCTCGCCCGCGCCGGCGTTCGGCGGGTCAGCGGTGCGGTCGTGGGGGACGAGTCGCACTTCGACGCCCGTCGCGCGGCACGGGGATGGAAGCCGTCCTTCGTGGGCTTCGAGTCGAGGCCGCTCTCGGCTCTCTCGATCGAGGGGACGCGGATTCGCGGCCCCAACGGGTCGGCGATCGCCGCGGCGAGAGCGCTGGAGGCGGCGCTCGAGCGCCGTGGCGTCGCCGTCGCGGGGCGCGCGCGCACGGGTCGCGCGCCGGTCGACGTCCTCCCGCTCGCGCTCGACCTCTCCGAGCGGCTCGCCGACGTCGTCCGGCACATGAACCGGGAGAGCGACAACTTCGTCGCGGAGCTGCTGCTGAAGGAGCTCGGCGCGCAGGCCGGGCTCGCGGGGACGACGGCGGAAGGCGCGCGCGTCGTACGAAGCGAGCTGGCAGCCGCCGAGGTGCCCCTTTCCGGGATCCGCATCGAGGACGGCTCCGGGCTCTCGCGGCTCGACCGCCTCACCGTGCAGGCGCTCGTCGCCATCCTGCGCGCCGGAGCCGACGATCCGCGCACTGGTGGCGCCTTCGTGACCTCGCTCGCGGTCGCCGGGATCTCCGGGACGATGAAGAAGCGCCTCGTCGAGCGGCCGACCCGGAGCCGCGTGATCGCGAAGACCGGAACGACCTCCCAGGCGTCCGCGCTCGCGGGCTTCGTGCGCAGGCGCTACGTGTTCGCGATCGTCCAGAACGGCTCGCCGGTGCCGTACTGGCCCGCTCGTGCCGCTCAGGACCGGTTCGTGACCATTCTCGCGCGGCGCTAGCGGTCGAGCAGATCGCGCAGTCCCGCCTCGTAGAGGACGGGGACGCCGAGCGCTTCGGCCTTCGCGGCCTTCGAGCCGGGGCTCTCGCCGACGATCACGCCCGTGGTCTTCCCCGACACCGAGCCGGCCACCTTCGCGCCCTTCGCCTCGAGGGCGGCCGTCGCCTCCTCGCGCGTGTACTCGTCGAGCGTGCCGGTGAGGACGTACTGGTGGCCCGTGAGAGGGCCCTCCGCAGGCTCTTTCGTCTCCGTCGTCGTGAGCTGGAGGCCGAGGCCGCGGAGCTCGTCGACCAGCGCACGGTTCTCCTCGTCTGCGAACCACTCGCCGATCAGCACCGCCCGGTCCGGCCCGATGCCCTCGACCTCCTGCAGCTCGTCCTGCCCCGCCGCGACGAGGGCGTCGACGGTGCCGAAGTGGAGCGCGAGGTTGCGGGCGAGGACCCAGCCGACCTTCGGGATGTTGAGGCCGAAGAGCACACGAGAGAAGGGCTGGTCCTTCGAGCGCTGGATCGACCCGTATGCACGCGAGGCCGAGAGCTCGGCATATCCGTCGAGCTCCGCGAGCTGCTCCTCGGTCAGGCGGTAGAGGTCCGGCAGCGAGCGGACGAGCCCTTCGTCCCACAGCTTCTTGATCGTGTTGCCGCCCACGTTCTCGATGTCCAGCGCCGGCCCGACCCAGTGGTAGAGCGTCTCCAGGCCTCGAGAGGGGCACGCGCGGTTCGGGCAGCGGTGCATGACCTCGCCCGCCGGCTTCACGATCGGCGTCTTGCACAGCGGGCAGCGCCTGGGCATCCGCCAGGGCTTCGTCCCCGCCTCGTGCTCGCCGGCGGGGCCCACGACCTGCGGGATCACGTCTCCGGCTCGCTGAACGATCACGAGGTCGCCGACGCGGATGTCCTTGCGGCGGATGTCGTCCTCGTTGTGGAGGGTCGCGCTGGAGACGGTGACGCCGCCCACGTGCACAGGCTCGAGCTCGGCGAGTGGGTTGAGGACGCCCGTCCGACCGACGCGCACGTGGATGGCGAGCAGCCGCGTCACCGCCGCCGTCGGCGCCCACTTGAACGCGCGGGCGAAACGGGGTCGTCCGTGGAGTGACCCGAGGCGCTCCTGCTGCGCGAACGAGTCGACCTTGATCACGACGCCGTCGATCTCGTAGTCGAGCTCCGGGCGGCGAGCCTCCCAGGCCGCGCAGGCCTCCGCCACCTCCTCGATCGTCTCGGCCCGCTCCGCGTGCGGGTTCGTCCGGAACCCGCGCTCGCGCAGCCAGGCGAGGGTCTCCCACTGCGTCTCCGGCGCAGCGCCGCCGTGGACGCCGACGCCGTACACGTAGATCGCGAGAGGGCGCTCGGCGGTGATCGCGGGGTTGAGCTGGCGCAGCGAGCCCGCGGCGGCGTTGCGCGGGTTCGGGGCCGGCTTCTTGCCTGCGGCGACCTGCGCGCCGTTGAAGCGGGCGAAGCCGGAGAGCGGGAAGTAGACCTCGCCCCGCACCTCGAGCACGTCCGGCGGCGCCTCGTCGGCCGCGAGCATCCGCAGCGGCACCGACTCGAGCGTGCGCAGGTTGCCGGTCACGTCCTCGCCGCGAAGCCCGTCTCCGCGCGTCTCGCCGCGGGCGTACGCGCCGCGCTCGTAGACGAGGGAGACCGCCGACCCGTCGATCTTCGGCTCGACCACGTACCCGACCGGCTCGTCCGTGCCGAGGCGCTTGCGGATGTCGTCGGCCCACTTCTCGAGCGCCTCGGCGGTCGTCACCTTCTCGAGCGAGCCCATCGGGGACAGGTGCTCGACCTTGCGGAAGCCGTCAGCCGGGGGCGCGCCGACCCGCTGCGTCGGCGAGTCGGCCGTGACGAGCTCCGGGTGATCGGCCTCGAGCGCGGTCAGCTCGTCATAGAGGGCGTCGTAGGCGGCGTCGGAGAGCTCCGGGTCGTCGAGGACGTGGTAGCGGTAGTTGTGGTGCTCGATCAGCCGGCGGAGCTCTGCCGCACGGCCCTCAGGCGTCTTCGTCCTAGAGGACATCGAGGAGCTCCGCGGGCTCGCGGACGAAGGCGTCCGGCTCCTCCTCGAGCAGGCGCTCGTCCGCGTGGATGCCTCCCCACCCCACCGCGACCGCGAACGTGCCGGCGGCCTTCGCCGCCTGGATGTCGAACGGCGAGTCGCCGACGTACGCGGCCTCCGCGGGCGCGGCGCCGAGCCGGTCGAGCGCGAGGAGCACCGGGTCCGGCTCGGGCTTGTGGCGCTCGGTGTCCTCGTAGCCGACGACGACCTCGAACTGCTCCGCGAGCTCCGGGAAGCGATCCAGCGCGAGCCGGACCGTGCGATGCCGCTTCGCGGTGACGATCCCGAGCCGACGACCCTCGTCCCGCAGTCGCGGCAGCAGGTCGAGGAAGTCGTCGAAGGCCTCGAGCGTCTCGTGCAGCGGGTCGTTGTGCTCCTTGTAGACCTCGACGAGCTCCTCGACGCGGTCGGGGTCGAGCGCGCGCATCTGGGACACGAGCCCCTGGCCGCCGACGGTGGCCGCGAGCTCCTCGTAGGCGATCTCGCGCCCGAGCACCGTGCGGGTGGCGTGCTGCATCGAGGCGAGGATGATCGGCCCGGAGTCGATCAGCGTGCCGTCGAGGTCGAAGAGAACGACGCGGAAGCGCATCAGCCGATCGTAGCCGCGCCCCCGTACTCGACCCGCTCCAGGTACAAGCCCCAGGGCGGGGCGGTGAGACCCGCCTCCGAGCGTGGCCTGCCGTCGAGCAGGGAACGCATCCGCACGGGCGCGTCTCGGCCTGCCTCGAGCATCGTCCCGACGAGCGTCCGCACCATGTGGCGGAGCAAGCTGTCCGCCGTGATCGTGAAGTCGAGGCGGTCTCCTTCACGTTCCCAAGCCGCAGCGAGGACGTTCCGCCGGAAGACCTCGTGCTGCGTGTCGGTCGGGGTGAACGCAGTGAAGTCGTGCTCGCCGACCAGGAACGCGGCGGCAGCCGAGAGCGTGTCGACGTCGAACGGCCGGGGCCACCAGAGCGCCCTCCGCGCCTCGAGCGGCGAGGGCGTGCGCCGCGCGAGGACGCGATAGCGGTACGAGCGTGAGACCGCCGAGAACCGCGCGTGGAAGTCGCCCGCTGCCTTCTCCGCCGCGAGCACGGCCACGTCGTCGGGAAGCACGGCGTTCAATGCCTCCGCCGCGCGCTCCGCGGGCGGGCCGCCGTCGACGTCGACGCTCGCCACCTGGCCGGTCGCGTGCACGCCCGCGTCCGTGCGCCCCGCGACCGCAAGAGCGTCCCAGCGCGGGAACACCGCGTCGAGAGCGTCGCGCAGCACGCCTTCGACCGTGCGCTCACCGGGCTGCCGCGCCCAGCCGCGGAAGCCCGTGCCGTCGTACTCGAGCGTGAGCTTGAGCTTCACGACGTGACATCATGGCGGGGAGATGGCGGAGGGTCGGACGTACGACCTGTACAGCCCTGCGTTCCGCGCGTCGACCTACGAGACGTACGCGCGCATGCGGGATGAGAGTCCAGTCCATCGGCAGCCAGGTCTCGACGGCGAGACGCCCATCTGGTTCGTCACGCGTTACGAGGACGTGGTGGCCATGCTCGCGGACAACGAGCGGTTCGTCCTCGACCCGGCGCTCGCGCTCACGCCCGAGGAGCTCGCGGCCTTCGAGGAAGACGTCCCGATCGGTGGGGACGAGCGGGTGAGCGAGAACCTTCTGGCGAAGGACGGCGCCGACCACCGGCGGCTCCGGGGGCTCGTCTCCAAGGCGTTCACGCCGCGCATGGTCGAGCGGCTGCGTCCGCGGATCGAGGAGCTCGCCGACGAGCTGCTCGACGGCGTGGTCGACCGGGGGAGCATGGAGCTCGTAGACGAGTTCGCGTTCCCGCTTCCGATCACCGTGATCGCGGAGCTGCTCGGCATCCCCGTCGAGGACCAGCGGCGCTTCCGCGAGTGGTCGAACACGTTCGTCACGCCGCCCGTGACCCCCGAGCTCCGGGAGCAGGCCGCCCGGCACACGGACGAGTTCGTCGGGTACCTCGACGAGCTCTTCGCGAACCGGCGGGCGGAGCCGGCCGAGGATCTCGTGACCGCGCTCCTTCGCGCAGAGGACGAGGGGGATCATCTCTCCCAGAACGAGCTGTACGCGATGGTCGTCCTCCTCATCGTCGCCGGGCACGAGACGACGGTGAGCCTGATCACGAACGCGGTGCACGCTCTCCTGACCCACCCGGAGCAGCTCGAAGCTCTTCGAGCGGACGCCGGGCTGCTGCCGGGGGCCGTCGAGGAGCTGCTCCGCTTCGACAGCCCCGTCGAGCGCACGATCACGCGCTGGGCGGCGGCGGACGTGGAGCTGGGCGGGGAGACGATTCGGCGCGGCGACCTCGTCATCGCCGTCGTGGGCTCGGCCAACCGCGACGGGACGCGGTTCCCGCGGGCGGACGAGCTCGACCTCCGCCGCACCGACGGCAAGCACGTCGGCTTCGGCCGAGGCCCGCACTTCTGCCTGGGAGCTCCGCTCGCACGCATCGAAACTGAGGTCGCGCTCGCCGCGCTCCTGCGCCGGCTGCCGGGCCTGCGGCTGGCGACCGCCGACGAGGACCTCTACTGGCGCCCGATCCCGGTCTTCCGCAGCCTCGCTGAGCTACGGGTCGCCTGGGACGCCTAGGGGATCGCGAGCACCTCGTTCGCCGCGCTCACGGTGAGCCCCGGCTCGGGCCCGCCACCGATGACGAACAAGCGCCCACCGAGCGCGGCGACGCCGACACCGTGGCGCGGTGTCGGCAGGTCGTCGAGCGACACCCAGCGCCGATCGCTGACACGGTAGGCGAGCACCTCTCGGATCGTCCCGGCGGGCTCCTCGCCCCCCACGGAGACGATGTGGCCCGCGATCCCGGCGGCGCCCGTGCCGCCACGCGGGTCCGGGACCGGCTGCAGGCGCCGCCAGCTCCGCTCGCCCGGCCGGTACGACTCGAAGTGCAGCAAGTTCGTGTCGAGCCCGGCCGTGCGGCCACCGACTGCGTAGACCACACCCGCGAGCGCGGTCACGCCCAGGTGCTCGCGTGGAGTCGGCCCCGCGACGACCGACCAGCGCCGCTTCGCGAGGTCGAACGAGAGCGCGTTGCGGGCGAGGCGGCGCCCGACCCCGACGCCGCCGGCGACCACGATTTTTCCGCGCGCGACTCCGGCTCCGGCCGCTGCGCGCGGGAAGGGCATGCGGGGAAGCGCGCGCCAGCGGCCGCGGTCGAGCACGTGGATCGTCCGGAGCGGCGTCCCGGCGACGGTGTACCCGCCGAGCACGTAGACGCGGCCGCGGTTGCCGACGGCCATCGCGTGGTTCACGCCCGTCGGCAGGGCCGGGAGCCGCCGCCAGCGGTCGCGCGCCGGCGAGTAGGCGTCCGCGCGCCGCGACGCCGACCCGTCGGCCTCGAAGCCGCCGACGACGGCGATCTCGCTCCCGAAGGTCGCGGCCGCAACCTCGGTGCGCGGCACGGGCAGCGGCGCGCGCGTCTCCCAGTCGGCGGCTCCCGCGACCGCCACGGGCACGGAGAGGACGAGCAGGGCCGCGAGCGACGCGACGCGCATCCCGACCACTGTAGCCCGGCCTACGCGGCCTCGACCACGAGCGTGAGGCCCTCGATCTCCCGGACGACGACGCTCGTCCCGGGATCGCAGCCGTCCTCGCAGCGTGCTCTCCAGAGCTCGCCCCGTATTCGCACCTGGCCCTCCGGCCAGAGCGCCGTCGAGGCGACGCCCGTCTTCCCCACGAGCGAGTCCACGCCGACGGTCGCCCGCCGGCGTCGGGACCACCAGAGGAAGACCCCTGTCTCCGCGATGTCGATCATGCCTCCGACGACGATCGCAACCAGGCCCCAGGGCGAGGGCAGGACGAAGATAGCGAGGACGACCCCGAGGAGGAAGAGCACGCGGGCAGCGTACCGCCGCCCTCGCGGCGCTACTCCTCGGCGGAGGTCTCCGCGGCCTCGCGCTGCGCGCGGGAGAGCGCGAGCGGGCTCGCGGCGGGCTCGTGGTCGACGAGCTCGAGATAGACCATCGCGGCCGCGTCGCCCTGCCGCGGCCCGAGCCGGACGATGCGGGTGTAACCGCCCGGGCGATCGGCGAAGCGGGGCGCGACCTCGGAGAAGAGCTGGTGCACGACGTCGTTGGAGCGAAGCGCGGCGAGCGCCTGCCGGCGGGCATGGAGGTCGCCGCGCTTGCCCAACGTGATCATCTTCTCGGCGAACGGCTTGACAGCCTTCGCCTTCGCCTCGGTCGTCTGGATCCGGCCGTGCTCGATCAGGGCGCCCGCGAGGTTCGAGTAGAGCGCCTTGCGATGGGCGGAGTCCCGCCCGAGCTTCTTGCCGGACCGCTGGTGTCGCATGGGCTAGACGAGCTCCTCGCCCTTGAGGGTGAGCCCGTGGGCGCCGAGCGACGCGCGGACCTCCTCGATCGACTTGCGGCCGAAGTTCGGGATCGCGACGAGCTCTGACTCCGACTTCGAGGTCAGGTCGCCGATCGTCTCGATGCCGACGCGCTTGAGGCAGTTGTACGAGCGGACGCCGAGCTCGAGCTCCTCGATCGGGAAGTTCTCCATCCCGTGCGTGACCGGTGCCTCGGCCGCGGCCTCCGCCGTCGCCTCGCCGAGCCCCTCGATCGCGTCGAGGTCGGTGAAGATGGCGAGCTGGCGGATGAGGATCTCGGCCGCCTGCCCGATCGCGTCTCGCGGATCGAGCGAGCTGTCGGTCGTGACGTCGAGGACGAGCTTGTCGTAGTCCGTGCGCTGGCCGACGCGGGCGGCCTCGACCTCATAGGCGACGCGCCGCACCGGCGAGAAGATCGAGTCGATCGGGATCACGCCGATCGTCGTCTCCGGGCCGCGATTGAGCTCGGCGGGGACGTAGCCCCGGCCGCGCCCGATCGTCAGCGTCATCTCGAGCTTGCCCTTGTCCGAGACGTGCGCGAGCTCGAGCTCCGGATTGAGGATCTCGAGGTCTGCAGGTGCCTCGATGTCGGCAGCCGTCACGACGCCCGAGCCCTTCTTGGCGATGTACACCTCGATCTCGGGCGAGGCGCCGTGCAGGCGCACGATCAGGTTCTTCAGGTTGAGGATGATGTCGGTGACGTCCTCGCGGACGCCCGGCAGCGTCGTGAACTCGTGCGCGACGCCCTCGATCTTCACCGCGGTCACCGCCGCCCCGTCGAGCGAGGAGAGCAGCACGCGGCGGAGCGAGTTCCCGAAGGTGTGCCCGAAGCCGCGATCGAGCGGCTCGATGACGAAGACGCCGCGGTTCTCGTCGGCCTCCTCGTGGACGATCCTCGGGATCTGGAACTCCATCAGGCTGGTTCGTGTAGCCAAGACGATCCTTTCTGCTGTTCGGACGGAGCCGGGCGGAGCCGGCGCCTACTTCGAGTAGAGCTCGACGATGAGCGATTCCTGCACCGGCGCGTCGATCTCGCCGCGCTCGGGCCACTTGAGCACCGTGCCCGTGAGCCCGTCGTGATCGGCCTGGAGCCAGGGCGACACGGAGGCGGTCAAGTCGGTCGCCTCGCGCACCAGGGCCTCGACCGGGCTCCCCTGCTTCAGCGAGATCACGTCGCCGGGGCGCACGCCGTAGCTCGGGATGTTGACCCGGCGGCCGTTCACCTGGAAGTGGCCGTGGCGGACGAGCTGGCGGGCCTGCGCGCGCGAGCCCGCGAAGCCCAGCCGGTAGACGACGTTGTCGAGGCGCGTCTCGAGCATCCGAAGCAGGTTCTCGCCCGGGGCCCCGAGGCCGCGTGTCGCCTTTTCGTACGTGTTCCGGAACTGCTTCTCGAGAAGGCCGTAGTAGCGCCGTGCCTTCTGCTTCTCGCGGAGCTGGAGCAGGTACTCGCTCTGCTTGATCCGCCCGCGGCCGTGCTCGCCCGGCGGATAGCTCCGGCGCTCGACCGCGCACTTCTCCGTGAGACAGCGCTCGCCCTTGAGGAAGAGCTTGAGGCCTTCCCGGCGGCAGAGACGGCACTTCGGCCCGAGGTCCCTCGCCATTACACCCGCCTCCGCTTTCGCTGGCGGACGCCGTTGTGGGCCTGCGGGGACACGTCCTTCACGCCCAGGATCTCGAGCCCGGCCGCCTGCAGCGAGCGGATCGCCGTCTCGCGGCCCGAGCCGGGGCCCTTGACGAACACCTCGACCTTCTGCAGGCCGTGCTCCATCCCCTTGCGCGCCGCGTTGTCCGCGGTCACCTGGGCGGCGAAGGGCGTCGACTTGCGCGAGCCCTTGAACCCGGCCGAGCCGGCGGACTCCCAGACGATGACGTTGCCCTCCTGGTCGGTCAGAGCGACGATCGTGTTGTTGAACGACGTCTTGATGTGCGCCTGGCCGATCGCGATGTTCTTCCGGACCCGGCGCCTCGTGCGGCCACGGGTCGCGGACCTGCGGGGAGGCGCCACTACTTCGCCTTCTTCCCGCGGCCGACCGTCTTCGCCGGGCCCTTGCGCGTGCGGCCGTTGGTCTTCGTCCGCTGCCCGCGGACCGGGAGGCCGCGGCGGTGGCGGATCCCGCGGTAGCTGCCGATCTCCGTCAGCCGCTTGATCGCCTGCGCGCGCTCGCGGCGGAGGTCGCCCTCGACCTCGAGCTCGGAGTCGATGTAGTTCCGGAGCTTCGTGACCTCCTCGTCGGTCAGGTCACGCACCTTCTGGTCGGGATCGAGCTCGAGCTCGCGCACGACCTTCTGCGCGGTCGAGCGGCCGATCCCGTAGATGTAGGTCAGCCCGATCTCGAGCCGCTTCTGCGTGGGGAGGTTGACGCCTGCGATCCTGGCCATCGGTGGTCTCAGCCCTGCCTTTGCTTGTGCCGTGGGTTCGAGCAGATGACGATCGTGCGGCCGTGCCGCTTGATCACGCGGCAGCGCTCACACATGGGCTTGACGGAGGGGCGGACTTTCATCGGTCTACTTGTTGTGGCGGAAGGTGATGCGGCCGCGGGTGAGGTCGTAGGGAGAGAGCTCGAGCTTGACCCGGTCGCCGGGGAGGAGGCGGATGTAGTTCTTGCGCATCCTCCCCGAGATCTTGGCGAGCACGTCCTGCCCCGAGTCGACCTTCACCCGGAACATCAGGCTCGGAAGGGCCTCGACGACCTCGCCCTCGACCTCGATCTTCTCTTCCTTGACTGCCACTTCGCGCGCGATCGGACCTTTCGGTTGGCGGTTTCCTGTGAGGACAGCGGCACCGGACGACGTCCGCGCCGCGGCCGGTCATCGTAGCAGACGGCTTTCGCCCCGGCACCCGGGACGAGGCCGCTCCGGCCCTCTTGCCGAGCGCCGCGAGCCCAGGCACGATGGCCGTGATGGAGTGGGCGCAGGCGGCGACGATCGTAACCGCGGTCGCGGCGTTCACGGGGCTCCAGGGCATCTGGACCTCGCGCGCGCTGGATCGCGTCGACGCAGCGCTCGATCGAATCGAAGCACGCCTGGATCACCTGGGGAACGGCGTGCTCCGAGACCACGGCGAGCGGATCGCACGACTGGAGTCGCGCGACTGACCTAGACGCCGACCCCGCCCGGGACGCCGACGCGGGGCGTGAGGATCCGCGGGCCTTCGGCGGTGACTGCGACCGTGTGCTCGAAGTGCGCGGAGAGCGAGCCGTCCGCGGTCAAGATCGTCCACCCGTCCCCCGCGAGTGTGACCTCTGCGCCGCCGGCCGTGATCATCGGCTCGATCGCGATCGTCATCCCCTCGGAGAGCCGCGGGCCGCGTCCCGGCTGGCCGAAGTTCGGGATGTGCGGGTCCTCGTGGTAGTAGCGGCCGACCCCGTGGCCGACGAGGCTCTTGACGACCGAGAACCCGGCGCCCTCGACGACCGCCTGGACCGCGTGCGAGACGTCCCCGACGCGGTTGTCGACCCGAGCCTCCGCGATCCCGGCCGCGAGCGCCTCCTGCGCGACCTCGAGCAAGCGCTGTGCCTCGGGCGCGATCTCCCCCACGCCGAACGTGTAGGCGCTGTCCGCGATGTACGCGTCGAGCGTGACCCCGACGTCGATCGTGACGAGGTCGCCCTCGACGACCTCGTACGCCCCGGGGATGCCGTGGACGACGACCTCGTTCTGCGAGATGCAGAGCGCGCTCGGGAACGGGCCGGTCGGGCCGGGGTAGCCGAGCGAGGTCGGGATGCCGCCGTGGGCTCGGATGAACTCCTCGCCGACCCTGTCGAGCTCGCCGGTCGTGACGCCTGGCGCGATCCGCGCCCCGACGTGGGCGATCGTCTCGGCGACGAGGTCGCCGGCCGCCGCGATCTTGTCGATCTCGCGCTCGCTCTTGCGGATGATCACGCCTGCGGCGCTCCCACCCGCCCGAGAGCGTCTTCGATCTCCCGCGCGACGTCGTCCACGGGCTGCTCGCCGTCGACGGGCGCGAGCGTCCCCTTCGCGCGGTAGCGCTCGACGACGGGCTCGGTGAGCTCGTGGTAGAGGCGGAGGCGGTTCTCGATCGCGTCGGGCGCGTCGTCGCTGCGGCCCTCGTCAGCGCGCCGCCCGAGCAGGCGCTCGAGCGAGACCTCGTCGGAGACCTCGAGCAGGAGCACGACGTCGAGCGGCTTGGCGATCTCGTCGAGCATCGCGTCGAGTGCTTCGGCCTGCGGAACCGTGCGCGGGAAGCCGTCGAGGACGAAGCCGTCCTCGTCGACGAGCCGCGCGCGGATGAGCTCGACCATCAGCTCGTCGGGCACGAGGTCGCCGCGCTCGAGGATCGGCTGGACCCGCCGACCGAGCTCCGACCCGTTCGCGACGGCCGCCCGCAGCATGTCCCCGGTGGCGACGTGCGGGATCCCGAGCGAGGAAGCTACGAGCTTCGCCTGCGTTCCCTTGCCCGACCCCTGCGGGCCAAGAATGAGGATCCGCACTGCGCCCGCTACTTCAGGAAGCCCTCGTAGGAGCGCATCATCATCTGCGACTCCATCTGCCGCATCGTGTCGAGCGCGACGCCGACCGCGATCAAGACCGAGGTGCCGCCGAGCGCGCCGGCGCTCGCCTGCGAGAAGCCGCCGTAGGCGATGAACAGGCTCGGGAGCACGGCGACCGTGGCGAGGAAGAGCGATCCGGGCAGCGTCAGCCGGCTGAGGACGCGGTCGAGGTACACGGCCGTGGGCGGCCCCGGGCGGATGCCGGGGATGTAGCCGCCGTAGCGGCGCAGGTTGTCGGCCTGGTCGACCGGGTTGAACTGGACCGCGGTGTAGAAGTAGGTGAAGATCACGATCATCCCGCCCTCGATGAGCAGGTACAGCCAGTTCCCGGGCTGGAAGTGCTCGTTCACGAAGTCGCGCGTGGCGGGGAAGTACTGCGCCATCGTCGGCGGGAAGGCGAGAATCGCAGCGGCGAAGATGATCGGGATGACGCCGGCCATGTTCACGCGCAGCGGCAGGTAGGTCGAGCCGCCCGCGGTCATCCGGCGGCCCACCATCCGCTTCGCGTACTGGATCGGGATGCGCCGCTGCCCCTCCTGCACGAACACGACGGCCGCGCAGACCCCGAGTGCGATCACCGGGTAGAAGAGCTTCTCCATCGGGCCGCCGTTCCACCAGGCCGCGATCGCGATCGGAGCGCCGACCAGGATCGACGCGAAGATGAGGATCGAGATCCCGTTCCCGACGCCGCGCTTCGTGATCAGCTCGCCCATCCACATCAGCAGGACCGTGCCCGCCGTCAGGCTGACGATGATGAGGACCATCTCACCCGAGCCGGCGTCGAGGGCCCCCTGACTGCGGAAGAGGAACGCGTAGCCGGTCGACTGCGCGGCCGCGAGGATCACCGTGAGGTAGCGCGTGTACTGCGTGATCTTCGCGTAGCCCGCCTCACCCTCTTTCTGCAGCTCGGCGAGCCGCGGGATGACCACGGTCATCAGCTGGAGGATGATCGATGCCGTGACGTACGGCATGATCCCGAGAGCGAAGAGCGAGAACTGCGAGAGTGCGCCGCCCGAGAAGAGGTCGAGCAGCCCGAGGATCGTGCCGCCGCGGCCCGAGAAGTAGTTCTCGATCGTCTCCGAGTCCACGCCGGGCGCCGGGATCCACGACCCCAGGCGGTAGATGGCGAGGATCAGGGCCGTGAAGAGGACGCGTGTCCGGAGCTCCGGGACGCGCCAGGCGTTCGCCAGCCAGGAGAACATGTCGCTAGGCGCAAGACCGGGATCCGCGAGTGCGGATTCCCGGTCGCGCGACGACCCCTGAAGGCGTCCGCTTCGCGGCCGCTGCGTTCGTGGTTGACATCATCCGGTCTCCTGATCCGACCCGGCTTCAGCCTCGGTAGCGTCCGTTTCCTCGGCCTCCTCGGCCGTCTCGGTCTCGGGCTCCTCGGCCGCTGGGGCGGCAGCCGCCTTGTGCTTCTTCTTCTTCTTCTTGCGCTCGACCGGCTCGCGGAGCCGCGTCACGTTGCCGCCCGCGGCCTCGATCTTCTCCACCGCCGACCTCGAGAAGGAGTGCGCGGTCACCGAGAGCCTCTTCGTCAGCTCGCCGTTCCCGAGCACCTTCACGTCGACCGAGAGCTTGCGGATGAGGCCCGAGGCCTTGAGGGCCTCCGGGGTCACCTCGGCGCCCGCGTCGAAGCGCGCCTCGAGGTCGCTGACGTTGACCGGCTGCGAGTACGTCCGGAAGGGGCCGATCGGCATCGCGTCCGCGGACGTGTTCCCGCGGAGCTTTCCGAGCCGCATGTCGATCGGCATCTGGCCGCCCTCGAACCCGGCCGGCATCTTGTGCGAGCCCGCGCGCGACTTCTGGCCCTTCGTGCCGCGGCCGGCGGTCTTGCCCTGGCCCGAGCCGACGCCGCGGCCGACGCGCTTTCGGTCCTTGCGGGGCTGAGCGGGCTGGAGGGTCGAGAGGTTCAGCTCGTCGGGCACCTATGCCTCCCTCCCGTCGACGCGCACGAGGTGTGCGACCTGCCGGAGCATGCCGCGGAGCTGCGGCGAGTCCGCCTGCTCGGCGCTCTGGCCGATCTTCCCGAGGCCGAGCGCGCGCAGCGTCCCGAGGTGGCGGTCGGACTGCCCGATCGTGCTGCGGATCTGCGTGATCTTCACCGAGCTCACTCCTCAGCCGGCTCCGCGGCCGGCTCCACCGCTGCGTCCTCGGCCGGCCCCTCGGCAGGCTCCTCCGTGGTCTCCTCGGCCTCCTCGGCTGGAGGACGGTACGGGAGCACGTCGACGATGCGCTTGCCGCGGAGCTCGGCGACGTCCTCCGGGCGGACGAGCCGCCGGAGCCCGTCGACCGTCGCGCGGGTCATGTTGATCGGCGTCGTCGGCCCGAGGCTCTTGGAGAGCACGTCGCGGATCCCGGCGAGCTCGAGCACGGCCCGGACGCCGCCGCCGGCGATGACGCCGGTCCCCTCGCTCGCGGGGCGGAGGACGACGCGGGCGGCGTCGAACTGCCCCACGATCTCGTGCGTGATCGTCTGCCCGTGCTTCGGCACGGTGAAGAGGTTCTTCTTCGCGTCCTCGACGGCCTTCGAGATCGCGAGCGGAACCTCGCGCGCCTTGCCGTAGCCGAGGCCGACGCGGTCGTTCTCGTCCCCGATGACGACGAGCGCCGTGAACGAGAAGCGCCGGCCGCCCTTGACGACCTTGGCGACGCGGTTGATCTCGATGACGCGCTCCTTCAGATCGCGCGAGTCGGCGACTTCCCTGGTACTCAAAACTGCAGTCCTCCTTCGCGCGCGCCCTCGGCGAGCGCCTTCACGCGTCCGTGGTACAGGTAGCCGGCGCGGTCGAACACGCACCGTTCGATCCCGGCGGCCCTGGCGGCGGCGGCGATCGCCTTTCCGACCTCGGCCGCCTGCTCCGACTTCGAGCCTTTCGTCGCGCCGATTGCCGTCCAGCTCGCGGAGGCGAGCGTGCGCCCGGCCTCGTCGTCGACGAGCTGCGCAAAGATGCCGCGGTTCGAGCGCGTCACGACGAGGCGCGGCCGCTCGGCCGTTCCCGACACCTTGCCGCGCACGCGGCGGTGGCGCCGAAGCCGTGCCTGGTGCTTGGTGAGAGTCGTCATGCTCGCTTCCCGACCTTCCTCCGCACGTGCTCGCCCACGTAGCGGATGCCCTTGCCCTTGTAGGGCTCCGGCGGCCGCACCTTGCGGATCTCGGCGGCGGTCTGGCCGACCATCTGCTTGTCGATGCCCTTGACCACGACCTGCGTCGGAGTCGGGACGTCGAACGTGATCCCGTCGCGCGGCTTGACGACGATCGGGTGCGAGAAGCCGACAGCGAGCTCGAGGTCCGAGCCCTTGAGCTGTGCGCGGTAGCCGACACCCTGGATCTCGAGGTGCTTCTCGAAGCCCTTCGTCACGCCCTCGACCATGTTCGCGATCAGCGTGCGCGTGAGGCCGTGCAGCGCACGGTCCTCGCCGCGCTCGGTCGGGCGCTTGACGACGATCTCCTCCTCCGTCTTCTCGATCTGCATGCGCGTCGGCACGACCTGGCTCAGTTCGCCGAGCGGGCCGTTCACCTGTACGCGGCCGTGGGAGATCGCGACCAGCACGCCGGCCGGAAGCTCGATCGGCTTGCGTCCGATCCGGCTCATTACCAGACGAACGCGATCACCTCACCGCCGACGCCGCGCTCGGCGGCCTGGCGGTGCGTGATCACCCCGTTCGAGGTGGACATGATGGCCGTGCCGAGCCCGCCGAGGACGCGCGGCAGGCGGTCCTTGCGTGCATAGACGCGCCGGCCCGGTTTGGAGACGCGCTTGAGGTCGGTGATGACGCGCCGGCGGTCGCGGGCGAACTTCAGCTCGATGACGAGGGTGCGGTACGGCAGCGGCTGGTCCTTCGCATCATTCGCCTCCACGACGCGGAAGTCCTTGATGTAGCCCTCGTCCTTGAGGATGCGGGCGATCTCCTCCTTCATGCGGGAGGTCGGCATCGACGCGGACTCGTGCAGCGCACGGTTCGCGTTGCGAATGCGCGTGAGCATGTCGGCGATGGGGTCGGTGAGCACCGTCTGCCTCCTACCAGCTCGACTTCGTCATTCCGGGCACGGCGCCCTGGTGTGCGAGCTCGCGCAGGCAGATCCGGCAGAGGCCGAACTTGCGGTAGACCGCGCGCGGGCGGCCGCACCGGTTGCAGCGCGTGTACGAGCGCACCTTGTACTTGGACTCGCGCTGCTGCTTCGCGACGAGCGACTTCTTGGCCATGTCCGCTACTGATCCCTTCTCTCTTCGCCGGCCAGCGGCAGGCCGAGCGCGGCGAGGAGTGCGCGCCCGTGCTCGTCCGTCTCGGCCGAGGTGGTGATGGCGACGTCGAGCCCACGGATGGACGGGACGCTGTCGTAGTCGATCTCGGGGAAGATGATCTGCTCCCGGATGCCGATCGAGTAGTTGCCGCGCCCGTCGAACGAGCCGGGGTCGAGCCCGCGGAAGTCGCGGATCCGGGGCAGCGCGATCGACGTCAGGCGGTCGAGGAACTCGTACATGCGAGCGCCGCGCAGCGTCACGCGCGCGCCGACGGGCATGCCCTCGCGGAGCTTGAAGCTCGCGATCGACTTCCGCGCGCGGCGCACCTGGGCGCGCTGGCCGGAGATGACGGTGAGCTCGTCGATCGCCGCGTCGAGCGCTTTCGCCTCGGTCTTCGCCTCGCCGACGCCCATGTTCAGCGTCACCTTCGTCACGCGCGGCACCTGCATCGTCGAGGAGAGCCCGAGCTCCTCCTGGAGCTGCGGGCGGATCTCCCGCTCGTAGCGCTCCTTGAGCCGGGGCACGTAGGTCTCCATGGTCGGGGCGGCCGTGCTCACCTGTCGAGCTCCTGGCCGCAGGCCTCGCGCTTGCAGACGCGGACGCGGACGATCTCGCCCTTGATCTCCTTCTCGACGATCCCGACGCGCGTCGGGTTGCCGCAGACCGGGCACACGACCATCACGTTCGACACCGGGACCGGAGCGGGCTTGTCGAGGATGCCGCCGGGCACGACCTGGGCGCCGCCCATCCGCGAGGAGTCGCGGATCGGGCGCGGCCGCGTGTGCCGCTTCGCGACGTTGAGGTTCTCGACGATGACCCGGCGCTCGGACGGGCGCGCCTCGATGACGCGGCCGCGCTTGCCGCGGTCCTTGCCGGCGATCATCTGGACGAGGTCGCCCTTCTTCACCTTCATCTTCACGGCCACTACAGGACCTCCGGGGCCAGACTGACGATCTTCATGAAGTTCTTCTCGCGGAGCTCGCGCGCGACGGGGCCGAAGATCCGCGTCCCGCGCGGGTTGGACTGCTGGTCGATGAGGACGGCGGCGTTCTCGTCGAACCCGATGAGCGTGCCGTCGTCCCGGCTGTACGGCTTCTTCGTCCGGACGACGACCGCCTTCACGACCTCGCCCTTCTTGACCGCGCCCTGGGGCGTGGCCGACTTCACGGTAGCAACGATCACGTCGCCCACCCGCGCATAGCGCCGGTGCGACCCGCCGAGCACGCGGATGCACAGGAGCTCGCGGGCCCCCGTGTTGTCCGCCACCCGCAGACGCGACTCCTGCTGGATCACTTCGCGGCCTCCACGATCTCCCGCAGGCGCCAGCGCTTGAGCTTCGAGAGCGGTCGGGTCTCGACGATGCGGACGACGTCGCCCACCTTCGCCTCGTTCTGCTCGTCGTGGGCGTGGAGCCGCGTGCTTCGCCGGATGACTTTCTTGTACATCGGGTGCGCCTTCACGGTGTCGACCCGGACCACGATCGTCTTGTCGCCGGCGGCCGAGACGACCGCGCCCTGCCGTTCCTGGCGGCGGCCGCGGGCATGCTCGGGCTTCGGGAGCCGCGTAATCGGCTTCCGCTCAGCGGGCTGCTCGCGCTTCGGCTTCGAGCGCTGGCGGCGCTCCGAGCGCGGGAGGCGCTTCTTCTTCGTCTTCGGCGCAGGCGCCGCCGCGGGCTGCTCGCCCGCCGCGGCCTCGTCCTCACCGGGATCGTCCGCGGCCTCGTCGACGGGCTCCGCCTCGGCGGCTTGCTCCTCGACGACCGGCTCGTCCTCGGCCACGGGCTCCGCAGCGGGCTCGGGCTCGGCGGCGGCAGCCGCCTCCGCTTCTGCTTCTGCGGGCTCGGCCTCCGTCTCGGCGGCCGGCTCCTCTGCCTCGGCCTCCGCGGTGGGCTCCTCCGTCACCTCGGCCTCCGTCTCGGCGACCTCGGTCTCCTCGACGTTCTCGTTCTCGTTCTCGTTCTGATCTACGTTCTCGTCGGCCATCTAGCTCATTCCTCGTTCGTTCTTCACGGTCAGGATGCGGGCGATCTCGCGCTTGGCATGGCGCAGGCGGGCGCTGTTCTCCAGGACGCCGGTGGCGGTCTGGAAGTGCAGGTTGAAGAGCTCCTGCCGCGTCTCGGCCATCTTCCGGTCGAGCTCCTCGTCCGTCAGCTCGCGCAGCTCACGCGCCCTCAAAGAGATCAGCCTCCCGGCGCACGAACTTGGTCTTCAACGGCAGCTTCTGGCCCGCGAGCCGCAGCGCCTCTTTCGCGAGCTCCTCGGGCACGCCGCCCATCTCGAACATGACGCGTCCGGGCTTGACCACGGCGACCCAGCCCTCCGGCGAGCCCTTGCCGGAGCCCATTCGGGTCTCCGCGGGCTTCTTCGTGACGGGCTTGTCCGGGAAGAGGTTGATCCAGACCTTGCCGCTACGGCGGATCTTCCTCGTCGCCGCGATCCGGGCAGCCTCGATCTGCCGGTTCGTCACCCAGCCGGCCTCGAGCGACTTGAGGCCGTAGTCGCCGAACTGCACCGTCGTCTGGCCCTTCGAGGTTCCCTCGCGGCGGCCCCGGTGGTGGCGGCGGTACTTCGTCTTCCGCGGCATCAGCATCAGCTGTCGGCCTCCGCCTCGGGCGCGACCTCGGGTGTGGTCTCCGGCGTGGCCTCGGGAGTCGTCTCCGGCGCTGCCTGCGGCGCCTCCTGCACCTCGGGAGCGACGACGGCCTCGTCGGCCCGCGCCTCTGTCACGGGCGCCTCGGTCACCGGCGCCTCGGTCTCGCGCGGCGCCTGCTCGTCGCGCCGCGGGCGCTGTCCGGGCCGCCCTCCACCGGGGCGCTGACCGCGACGGCGGCGCGGGACGATGCCGAGACCCTCGCGATCCTGCTGGCGGCCGCGACCCTCGCGGGAGGCGCCGAGCCCCTCGGAGGAGGCGCCGCGGCGTCGGCGTGCCTGGTCCTGGTCGCCGAGGCGCGCGTCGGCGCCGCCCCCGGCTCCCTCGTAGCCCTCGGGCATGATCTCGCCCTTGTTGATCCAGACCTTGACGCCGATCTGGCCGGCGGTCGTCTTCGCCTCGGCCTGGCCGTAGTCGATGTCCGCGCGGATCGTGTGCAGCGGGACGCGTCCCTCGGAGTACATCTCGCGACGGCTCATCTCGCCGCCCGTCAGGCGACCGGCCGCGGCGATCTTGATCCCCTGCGCCCCCGAGCGCATGGCCGAGGCGAGCGAGCGCTTCATCGCGCGCCGGAAGCTGACACGGTTCTCGAGCTGCTCCGCGATCGACTGCGCGACGAGCTTCGCATCGAGCTCGGGCCGCTTGATCTCGTTGATGTTGATGTGGACGTTCTTCTTCGTGATCGCGTGCAGCTCGCGGCGCAGCGCGTCCACCTCGACCCCGGACTTCCCGATGACGATGCCCGGGCGCGCGGTGTAGATGTCCACGGTGATCCGCTGCTTGTCCTTGCGGATGAGGATGTCGGAGAGCCCGGCGTGGGAGAGCTTCCCGAGGATGTGGCGACGGATCTTGACGTCCTCCAGCAGGTAGTCCGCGAACTCCTGCTTCCCGGTCCACCAGTTCGACTTCCAGTCGTGGATGACGCCGACGCGGAACCCGCCGGGGTGCACCTTCTGGCCCATCAGGCAGCCACTCCTTCCTTCTTCTTCCGCCGGGTCGACGCCTTCGGCTTCGCCTCGGCCTCGGGAGCGGCCTGCTCGGCCGCCGCGGGCTTCGAGCGAGCGCGTCGCCGCGGCGTGTCCGCGGGCGGCTGCTCGGCGAGGACGAGCGTGACGTGACAGGTCCGCTTCTTGATCCGGTTGACGCGGCCGCGCGCGCGCGGCCGCCAGCGCTTCAGCGTCGGCCCCTCGTCCGCGTAGGCGGCCTCGACGACGAGCTCGTCGCCGTCCAGCCCGTGATTCGCCTCCGCGTTCGCGACCGCGGAGCGGAGCACCTTCTCGATGTCCGTAGCGGCTGCGCGCGAGGTGAAGGCGAGGATCGTGCGCGCCTCCGGGACCGAGCGCCCGCGAATGTGGTCGAGCACGAGCCGCGCCTTGCGCGCGGAGGTGCGCACCCACTTCGCCTGCGCCCGCACCCGCATGAGGTCCTGGTCCGCCATCAGCGCTTCTTCACCTGGGTCTGACGGTCGCCCGAGTGGCTGCGGAACGTGCGCGTCGGGGCGAACTCGCCGAGCTTGTGCCCGACCATCTGCTCGGTCACGAAGACCGGCACGTGCTTGCGCCCGTCGTGGACCGCGATCGTGTGCCCGACCATGTCGGGGAAGATCGTCGAGGCGCGCGACCAGGTGCGGATCATCCGCTTCTCCCCGGCGGTGTTCATCGCCTCGATCCGGCTCATCAGCCGGTCCTCCACGAAAGGCCCCTTCTTCGAAGAACGTGACATCGACTAGCGCTTCCTCTCCTTGCCGCGGCGGCGGCCGCGGACGATCAGCTTGTCGGACTCCTTGTGCTTGCGGCGCGTGCGCTTGCCGAGGGTCGGCACGCCCCACGGTGTGACCGGGTGGCGTCCGCCCTTCGTCTTGCCCTCGCCGCCGCCGTGCGGGTGGTCGACCGGGTTCATCGCGGATCCGCGGACCGTCGGCCGCTTGCCGAGCCAGCGGCTCCGGCCGGCCTTGCCGCCCGACTGGTTCGCGTGATCCGAGTTCCCGACCTGCCCCACCGTCGCCCTGCAGGCGAGGAGCACGCGGCGCAGCTCGCCGGACGGGAGCCGCAGCACGCCGTGGTCCCCGTCCTTCGCCACCAGCTGGATCGAGGAGCCCGCCGAGCGCGCCATGCGCGCGCCCTGCCCGGGCTGCAGCTCGACCGCGTGCACGAGCGTGCCCGTCGGGATGTTCGCGAGCGGGAGGGCGTTCCCGGGCTTGATGTCCGCGTTCGGGCCGGACTCGAGCACGGCGCCGACCCGAAGCCGCGCAGGCGCGAGGATGTACGACTTCGCCCCGTCCGCGTAGTGCAGGAGGGCGATGCGCGCCGAGCGGTTCGGGTCGTACTCGATCGCGGCCACCTTGGCCGGGACCCCGTCCTTTACGCGCTTGAAGTCGACCTTCCGGAACTGCCGCTTGTGCCCGCCACCCTGGTGGCGGGTCGTGATGCGGCCGCGGTTGTTCCGGCCACCCCTCTTCGGCAGCGGCTCGACCAGCGACTTCTCGGGCTCGGACTTGGTGATCTCCTCGAAGCCCGAGGTCGCCATGAAGCGGCGCCCGGGGCTCGTCGGCTTGTACTTCTTCAGAGCCACTAGACGCTCGCCCCCTCGAAGATCTCGATCTCGTGCCCTTCCTTGAGCTGGACGATCGCCTTCTTCCAGCCCGGCCGGCGGCCCTTGATCAGGCCGCGCCGCTTGGGCTTCGACTGCACCTTGACGATGTTCACGCTCGCGACCTCGACCTCGAAGAGCTCCTCGACCGCCTGCCGGATCTGCGTCTTGTGCGCGTCGGCGTGCACTCGGAACGTGTACTTGCGGTCGGTGATCAGCGAATAGCTCTTTTCCGAGACGACGGGCGCGAGCAGGACCTGGTTCGGGTGGAGGCTCATCAGGCCGCCATCTCCTCTCCACCCTTGCCCGCGCGGGCAAGGACGAGCGGCAGCGCGGCCTCGGTGACGAGCACCGAGCGCGCCCAGACGACGGAGACGACCTCGAGCTCGGCCGGGACGGTCACGAGCACCTTCTCGATGTTGCGGAACGACTTGATCACGACCTCCTCGTCCTCGGTCGCGACGACGAGCGTGGGGCGCTCGCTCCAGTCGCCGAGCACCTCGAGCGCCCTGCGCGTCGAGGGTGCGTCGAAGGACGAGGTGTCGAGCAGCGCGAACGTGCCCTCGGCGGCATGGCTCGAGAGCGCGCCGCGCAGCGCGGCCCGCCGCGCCTTGCGGTTGACCTTGACCTCGAAGCTGCGCATGACGGGCGGGAAGGCGGCGCCGCCGCCCGTCCAGTGCGGCGCACGCGTCGTGCCGGCGCGCGCGCGACCGGTGCCCTTCTGGCGCCACGGCTTCGAGCGGCCGCCCGCGACGAGCCCGCGGCTCTTCGCGCCGCGCGTTCCCGCGCGCGCCGCGTTCATCTCCGCGCGCACCGCCTCGTGGACGAGGTGCGGCTTGACCTCGGCGGCGAAGACGGACTCCTCCAACAAGGCCTCCTGCTTCGACCCGCCGAGCACGGGCGCCTTCGGTGACGTCGCAGCCATGCCTAGACCGCCAGGATCTCCACGATCCCGTTCTTCGCCCCGGGCACCGAGCCCCGGACGAGCAGGAGGTTCCGCTCCGGGTCGACCTCGTGCACGACGAGCCCCGGCTGGGTCACGCGCTGGCCGCCCATGCGGCCGCTCATCCGCATGCCCTTGAACACGCGGGAGGGATATGCGGAGGCGCCGATCGAGCCCGGCTTGCGGACGTTGTGCGACCCGTGCGAGACCGGGCCGCGCGTGAAGCCGTGGCGCTTGATCGTCCCCTGGAAGCCCTTCCCGATCGAGATCCCGGCGACCTTGATCCGCTCGCCGGGCTCGAAGGACTCGACGGTCACGGTCTCCCCGACCGTGAGGCCGCTCTCTCCGCGCACCTCGACGAGGTGACGATGCGGGCCCGCGCCGGCCTTCTTCAGGTGGCCGACCTCGGGCTTCGACAGCTTCCGCTCGACCACGGGCTCGAACGCGAGCTGGACGGCGTCGTAGCCGTCCGTCTCCACGGTCTTGACCTGGACCACGGGACAGGGACCGGCCTCGATGACCGTGATCGCGGTCATCGCACCCGTCTCCGGGTCGAAGGCCTGGCTCATGCCGAGCTTCCTGCCGAGGATCCCCTTCGCCATCAGAGCTTGATTTCGATATCGACGCCGGCGGGCAGGTCGAGCCGCATCAGCGAGTCGACCGTCTTCGGGGTCGGGCTGTGGATGTCGATGAGCCGCTTGTGCGTCCGGACCTCGAAGTGCTCTCGTGAGTCCTTGTCCTTGAACGGGCTGCGGATCACGCAGTAGACGTTCTTCTCCGTGGGCAGCGGGACGGGACCGGTGATGGTCGCGCCGGTGCGCTGCGCCGTCTCCACGATCTGGGAGGCGGAGCGGTCCACCTGCTGGTGGTCGTAGCCCTTCAAGCGGATGCGGATCTTCTGCTGTGCCATGTGCGGTGAGCGAGGGAGAGGCCGAGGCCTCTCCCTACTTGATGATCTCCGTGACGACGCCGGCTCCGACCGTGCGCCCGCCCTCGCGGATCGCGAAGCGGAGGCCCTGGTCCATGGCGATCGGCTGGATGAGCTCGATCTCCATGTTCGTGTTGTCGCCCGGCATGACCATCTCCTGCCCCTCGGGCAGCTTGATCGAGCCGGTGACGTCGGTCGTGCGGAAGTAGAACTGCGGCCGGTAGCCGTCGAAGAACGGCGTGTGCCGCCCGCCCTCGTCCTTCGAGAGGACGTACACCTCGGCCTTGTACTGCGTGTGCGGCGTGATCGAGCCGGGCTTCGCCAGGACCTGGCCGCGCTCGACGTCCTCGCGCTTGATGCCGCGCAGGAGCGCACCCGCGTTGTCGCCGGCCTGGGCGTAGTCGAGCGTCTTCTGGAACATCTCGAGCCCGGTGATGACGGTCTTCTCGGTCTCCGGGTGGATGCCGACGATCTCGATCTCCTCGCCGACCGTCATCTTCCCCTGCTCGATGCGGCCGGTCACGACGGTCCCGCGGCCGGTGATCGTGAAGACGTCCTCGATCGGCATGAGGAAGGGCTTGTCCACGTCGCGGACGGGCTCGGGGATGTACGAGTCGACCGCGGCCATGAGCTCGAGGATCTTCGGCGTCCACTCGGGATCGCCCTCGAGCGCCTTCAGCGCGGAGACCTGGACGACCGGAATCTCCTCGCCGGGGAACTCGTACTTCGAGAGCAGCTCGCGGACCTCCATCTCGACGAGCTCGAGCAGCTCGGGGTCGTCGACCATGTCGGCCTTGTTGAGCGCCACGACGATCGAGGGGACCTCGACCTGGCGCGCGAGCAGGATGTGCTCGCGGGTCTGGGGCATCGGGCCGTCGGCGGCGGAGACCACGAGGATCGCGCCGTCCATCTGCGCGGCGCCCGTGATCATGTTCTTGATGTAGTCGGCGTGACCGGGGCAGTCGACGTGGGCGTAGTGCCGGTTCTCGGTCTCGTACTCGACGTGCGCGGTGTTGATCGTGATGCCGCGCTGGCGCTCTTCCGGCGCCTTGTCGATCTCGTCGAAGGACATCACCGAGGAGCCGGTTCCCGACTCCGAGAGAACCTTCGTGATCGCTGCCGTGAGCGTGGTCTTGCCGTGGTCGATGTGGCCGATCGTGCCGACGTTGACGTGCGGCTTGGTGCGCTCGAACTTCTGCTTGGCCATCTGTTCCTATCCCTCCGGTTTACGCTGACTTCTCGCCCGTCACGAGCGACTCGGCGATCGTGGCTGGCACTTCCTCGTAGCGGTCGAACTGCATCGTGAACGTCGCGCGGCCCTGCGTCATCGAGCGCAGGTCGGTCGCGTAGCCGAACATCTCCGCGAGCGGGACGCTCGCCCGGATCGACTGGGAGCTGCTCGACTGCGACCCGCCGACCGGCTCGATCTGCTCGATCCGGCCGCGACGGCCGTTCAGGTTACCAATGACGTCGCCGAGGAAGTCCTCCGGGGTCACGACCTCGACGGACATCACCGGCTCGAGGAGCTTGGGCTTCGCCCGCTTCATCCCCTCCTTGAACGCCATCGAGCCCGCGATCTTGAACGCGCGCTCGCTCGAGTCGACCTCGTGGTACGAGCCGTCGACGAGCTCCACCTTGATATCGACGACCGGGTAGCCCGCCAGGATTCCGGAGCTCATCGCCTCCGCGATCCCGTGATCGACGGCCGGGATGTACTCCTTCGGGATCTTCCCGCCGACGATCCGGTCCACGAACTCGTACCCGACGCCAGGCTCCTGCGGGTAGAGGTTGACGACGACGTCGCCGTACTGGCCGGAGCCTCCCGTCTGGCGGACGAACCTGCCCTGGACCTTCTCGGCCGGCCGGGAGATCGTCTCCCGGTAGGCGACCTGCGGGCGGCCGACGTTGCCCTCGACGCGGAACTCGCGCGTGAGGCGGTCGACGATGATCTCGAGGTGCAGCTCGCCCATCCCGGCGATGAGCGTCTGCCCCGTCTCCTCGTCGGAGGAGACGCGGAAGGTCGGGTCCTCCTCGGCCAGCCGCTGGAGCGCCTGGCTGAGCTTGTCCTGGTCCGCCTTCGTCTTCGGCTCGATCGCGACGGAGATGACCGGGTCCGGGAACGACATCGACTCGAGCACGATCGGGTCGGACTCGACGGCGAGCGTGTCGCCGGTGGTCGTGAACTTGAGGCCGACGGCGGCGGCGATCTCGCCCGCCCCGATCTCCTCCCGCTCCTCGCGGTGGTTCGCGTGCATCTGCAGGATGCGGCCGATGCGCTCGGTCTTGCCGTTCGTCGTGTTGAGGACGCGACCGCCCGCCTTGACCGAGCCCGAGTAGACGCGGAAGTACGTGAGCTTGCCGACGAACGGGTCGGTCATGACCTTGAACGCGAGCGCCGCGAACGGCGCGTCGAGGTCGGCCGCGCGCGCCTCCTCCTCCTCGCTCTTCGGGTCGACGCCCTGGACGGGCGGGATGTCGACCGGGCTCGGCAGGTAGTCGACGATCGCGTCGAGCAGCGGCTGGACGCCCTTGTTCTTGAACGCCGAGCCCGCGAGCACCGGCGTCACGCGGCCCGTGAGCGTCCCCGCGCGGAGCGCGCGCCGGAGCATCTCGGGGGTGACGGCCGACTCGTCCTCGAGGTACGTCTCCGTCAGCTCGTCGTCGAACTCGGCGATCCCGTCGATGAGCGCGTGGTGCGCGGCCTCGGCCCGGCCGGCGAGCTCGGCCGGGATCTCCCCGACCTCGTACTCGGTGCCGAGCGGGTTGACGTACGTGACCGCCTTCATCTCCACGAGGTCGACGATGCCCGTGAAGGCGTCCTCCTCGCCGATCGGCACGTGGATCGGCAGCGGCGTCGCGCCGAGGCGGTCGCGCATCGACTGCACGGCCGCGTCGAAGTCGGCGCCCGTGCGGTCCATCTTGTTGATGAACGCGATGCGCGGGACGCGGTAGCGGTCGGCTTGGCGCCAGACCGTCTCCGACTGCGGCTGCACGCCCGCGACCGAGTCGAACACGGCGACCGCGCCGTCGAGCACGCGCAGGCTCCGCTCGACCTCGACGGTAAAGTCCACGTGCCCGGGCGTATCGATAATGTTGATCCGGAAGTCACGCCACTCCGCGGTCGTCGCGGCCGACGTGATCGTGATGCCGCGCTCCTGCTCCTGCGCCATCCAGTCCATCGTCGCGGCGCCCTCGTGGACCTCGCCCATCTTGTGGGTCCGCCCCGTGTAGTAGAGGATCCGCTCGGTCGTCGTCGTCTTGCCGGCGTCGATGTGCGCCATGATCCCGATGTTCCGGACGCGGTCCAGGGCGACGGATGCGGCGACGGTGCTCACTGCTCGGCCCTTACCAGCGGTAGTGCGCGAAGGCCTTGTTGGCCTGCGCCATCCGGTAGATGTCGTCCTTCTTCTTGTACGCGCCGCCCTGCTGCGAGAGCGCGTCCGCGAGCTCGCCCGCGAGCTTCGCCGGCATGCCCTTCTCCCGGCGCTCGCGCGCGTTCTGCACGAGCCAGCGGAGCGCGAGCGTGCGCGCGCGGCGCTGCGGCACCTCGACGGGCACCTGGTAGTTCGCGCCGCCGACGCGGCGGGACCGCACCTCGAGCACCGGCGTGACGGACTTGACGGCGCCCTCGAGCACCTCGAGCTCCGGCTTGCCGGTCTTCTCCGAGGCGATCGCGAGCGCGTCGTAGACGATCTGCTCCGAGAGCGACTTCTTCCCGTTCAGCATCAGTCGGTTGACGAGCTGCGTCACGAGGACCGACCCGTGGACGGCGTCGGGCTCGAGCTGGCGGGGCTGGATCGCTGCGCGGCGGGGCATCGCTCGACCTACGCCTTCTTCGCGCCGTACTTGGAGCGGGCCTGGCGGCGCTCGGACACCCCGGCGGAATCGAGCCCGCCGCGGATGACCTTGTAGCGGAAGCCCGGCAGGTCCTTGACGCGTCCGCCGCGGACGAGCACGACCGAGTGCTCCTGCAGGTTGTGCCCCTCGCCGGGGATGTACGCGCCGACCTCCATGCTGTTCGTCAGGCGGACGCGCGCGACCTTGCGCAGCGCCGAGTTCGGCTTCTTCGGCGTCGTCGTGTAGACGCGCGTGCAGACGCCGCGCTTCTGCGGGGCTCCCCGGAGCGCCGGTGTCTTCGTCTTCGCCTGGGGGCTCTTCCGGCCCTTGCGCACGAGCTGGTTGACTGTGGGCACGCTGCTCCTACCGAAGGTCGATGGCTGTCTTCACACAGAGAGGCCGGCGGGCAGGCGATGCCCACCGACAAGCCGCGGAATGGTAGCAGACGCCTTGCTGAAACGCCCGTAGCCAACCGGCCGACGCCTGCATACAGTGCGTGTCCAGGGAGGAATGCGTGAGATGGTGACCGTGCTCGTCGCCGCGGCCGCGGCCGTGCTGGGAGTCGTCGCGACGCTCGTCGCGATGCGGGTCGTGCGCGCCCGTTCACAGCGCCGCCTGGCACCGGCCCGCACGCGAGTCGACGAGCACCTGCGGGCGATCTCCGAGACCCTCGACCGCGTGGCGGCGCTCGCGGCGACGGCCACCGAGGCGGGACGGGAGGAGCTCGACCTGAACCTCGACCTCGGCTCGCTCCTCGAGCAGCTCGCCTCCGAGGCGGCCGCCGTGACGGGAGGCCAGGCCGTCGCGATCCGCGTCGAGGGCCCGGACGGCGCCCCCGTCGTCGCCTCGTTCGGGACGAGCGACGGCGCGGCGCTGCTGGAGACCGCGCTCGGGCCGCCGGATGCACGACCGTTCCGCGCGCTCACGATCAACTGGACCTACGGCCCGGCCGCGGAGGACGAGGAGGGTGCGTTCAGCTCCGCGCTCGTCGTCCCCGTCGTCGAGGAAGGCGTTGCGACCGGCGCCCTCGTCGCCTATGCGGGCGCGACCGGCTCCTTCGACTCGGAGCACCTCGGCGCCCTCCGTGCACTGGCCGACCAGGCCGCGCCGAGCATCACGAGCGCGCGGCGGTTCGCGGAGCTCGGCCAGCGGTCGCTGACCGACGAGCTGACGGGCATCCGCAACCGGAGCGGATACGAGCTCGAGCTCGAGCGAGAGGTCGCACGCGCCCACCGGACCGGCCGTGCGCTCTCGCTGCTCGTCGTGGAGATCCGCGAGACGGGCGCCACCGAAGTCGCCGACGACGGTGCCGACGACGCCCTCCAGGAGTTCGCGAGGCTCGTCGAGCGCACCGCACGGACGACCGACATCCCCTGCCGCCGTCGCGCGCGGGAGTTCGCCGTCGTCCTCCCGGAGACGAAGGACGAGGGCGCGCGTCGCTTCTGGACGCGGCTGCAGGAGGAGGCGGGGACGAGCTTCGGGAACGGCGTCCAGAGGACGTTCTCGGCGGGTCTCGTCGAGTGGCGGCCGAACGAGACGAGCGACGCCCTCGACGCGCGCGCCGCAGCAGCGCTGACCGTGAGCGCCGTCCGCGCCGAAGGAGCGGCACCGGCCACGATCGAGCTCGATCGCCGGCGCGCCCAGGCCGACGGCGACGGGCTCGCCGATGCGGTCGTCGACCCGCGTCGGCTCCTGCGGGAGCACGTCGCCGGAGCGGTCGCGACCGCGAGGCGTCGAGACCTCCCGCTCAGCGTCGTCGCCGCCGAGGTCGAGGTCGAGCCGGGCGAGGGCGCCGCCGCGCTCCGCGCCCACGTCGCCGCGCGCATCGACGATGCGCTCGACGAGGGATCTGCGGTCTCGTGGGTGGAGCCGGGCCGGCCCGTGCTCGTGCTGCCCGGAGCGACCGCGGCCGAAGCGCAGGCACTCGTGGCCGTGCTGCAGGCGTCGCTCGATGTGCGCCCCCCCGGGCACGAGCCAGGTCGGGCGACGGTCTCCGCCGGCATCGCCGAGCTCGCGGCGGAAGAGGATGCCGCCGCCGTCCTGCGCCGCGCGCAAGGTGCGCTGGAGCGGGCCCGCCGAGCGGGGACGGGAGCGGTCGAGCTCGCCCCGGGCGGCAGCGACACGCCCTGACGGCACCGCTCTCCGAGCGACGGCTGCGTCCACTTCCCTGAGTACAGTGCGACGGGCTAGCTCGTTCGAGTGGTTGCAATCCCCCGAAAGCGTGAGTACAACGAGAATCGTCCCCCGGGGAGGAGTGGGTTGAGGACGTGGTGACCGCGGTGATCGTCGTGGCGATCCTTGCTCTCGCGAGCGCGGTCGTCGCTGGGCTCGTGGTGCGGCGGCGGACACCTGCTCCCGAGCCGAACCGGGAGCTCGTGGAGGTGGTCAGCGAGATGCGGCAGAAGATGGACGCGCTCTCGCAGGACCTCTCGTCCGCGCTCGAGCGGGCGGAGCGCGAGAGCCGTCGGAACCGGCTCTTCGGCGAGCTCGGCGGCTCGATCGACCTCGAGGAGCTGATGGACCGCGTCGTCGACGCGGCGATGGAGATCCCGGGCTTCGACGCAGCGATGATGGTCGTCGAGCGGCAGGACGGCGCACCGGCCGTCGTCACGCGCGGGATGACGGCGCAGGAGTCGGCCCGCCCGCCGACCTCGGGGGTCGCGGGTGCGCTCCCCGGGACGATCACGGTCAGCTACCGCTACGGCCGCGACCGCGACACGCCGAACGGCGAGCTGATCCGCGGCGGCGCGTTCCTGCCTCTCATGGGTCGCGAGCTGCGCCCCGTCGGGGCGCTGTCGCTCTTCTGGCGCTCTGCGGAGCACGAGCCGTCGTCGGAGGCGATCGAGCAGGCCGAGGGCCTCGCGGAGAGCTGCATCCCCGCGATCGAGAACGCGCGCCGGTACGGCGAGGCGCGCAAGCTCGCCGAGACCGACGCGCTCACCGGCCTCTTCAACCAGCGGTTCTTCCACGAGACGCTCCGCCGCGAGGTCATGCGGGCGCACCGCTACCAGCGCAAGCTGACCCTGATCGTGTTCGACCTCGACGACTTCAAGTCGATCAACGACCAGATCGGCCATCTGGCCGGCGATCGCGTGCTCGCCCAGGCGGCCGACCGGCTGCGCGAGGCGGTCCGCTCCGTCGACGTGCCCTGCCGGATCGGCGGGGACGAGTTCGCGGTGATCATGCCCGAGTCGTCCGGCGACGACGGCGAGCAGCTCTACAACCGGGTGCACAACTCGATGCGCGGAACCGTCCTGGGGACGGACGAGGAGCGCCTTCGCATCTCCGGCGGGATCGCGGAGCTGCAGCACGGCGACACGGCAGCGAGCCTCTTCGAGCGGGCCGACGGAGCGCTCTACCGGGCGAAGGAGCTCGGGAAGGACCGCGCCGACGTGGCCAGGTCCACCGAAGGCACGTAGCCGCTATCCGCGCCGGGCGACGAGTCGAAGCGGCCGGGTCGGCGTGTCCGACCCCACCTCGTCCTCGAGGGTGACCGCGACGGTGGCACCGATGGGAACAGGGCGCGTCAGCTCGACGACCCGCTCGCCGGCGGAGAAGAGCCCGGCCGGGTCGGGCGGCCCTCCGGCCGGATCGACGACCCAGGCCTCGTACGTCCTCCCGGACGGCGCCGGCTCGAGCCCGCGGAGGACGAGCACCGCGCGCCCTCCGCTCCCCACCGCGAGCACGAGCGCACCCTGCGATCCGACGACGGGGAAGCGCTCGGTGCTCGGCTTCGACAGCAGGGACAGCGCCCGGGCGGAGTCGCGGGCCGCGGCCTCGGCGCTCGAGCCGTCGTCGTCGAGTGCCGAGAGGAACGCGAACGTGCCGAGCGCGAGCGCGAACAGGCCCGCGACCACGGCGAGACCGCCGATCGTCGCTGCGCTCGGCCGGCGCACGGGCGGTAGCTCGACGCTGCCGAGCACGCGCTCGCGCGCGCTCGCCACCCCGGCCTCCGCCGCCGGCGCGGGCTCCGCGACGGCGACCGCAGCGCCGTTCGAAGCGGGGCCGTGCAGCGGGCTGGGCGATCCGGCCTCCATCGCGACGGGCACCATAGTGACCGCGCCTGTCGGAGCCTCCGCGGCGGACCGTGCCTCGTTCTCGGCCACCGGCTCCGGGGCCGAGGGAGCGGACGCGTGACCGGGATCCTCGATGTCGTGCTCGCGGCCGCCGGGCGACGGCTGCGCGACGTCGCGAGCGACCGCCGGGCGCGAGTGGCCGCGCACCCGAGCGGCGACGTAGGTGCTGGCCGCAGCAGCTCCGAGAACGGTCAGCCAGCCGGCGCGCCGCAGCGCTTCCTCCTTCTGTCGGCCCCCGTCGGCCGTGTCGACCGACGTGCGCGATAGTAATACCGAGGGTGGCCGGAGACGAGGTGACGATCGCGGTGTTCGCAGCGGCTGTCGCGCTCGGCATCCTCTGCGTCGTCCTCCTCTTCCTCGCCGCGCGGCGCATGCTGGGACGCCAGGAGCAGATCGTCACCGCGCTGCTCACGCGCTATGACGACCGCCTCGCCGACTTCGCGCAGACGTTGAACGACGCGCTCAACCAGACGCTGCCCGCACGCATCACCGCCGCCATCTCGGGGGCTGCTCCCGTCCAGCCCGAGCTCCCCGAGCACGGCGTGATGCGCCTGCTCGAGATCGCCCGCGAGCGAACGTCCGCGGACGCGGCGATCGCGGTAGTCGGCAACCGCACGAGCGAGCCGATGCTCGCCACGGTCGGCCTCTCGGATGCGGAAGCGGCCCAGGTCGGGGGTATCGGCGTGCCCGACTACCGCGGTGCGCGGGCGATCCAGGTCTCGTTCGCCGGCGAAGGGGAGGCGCCGCTCCGCGCGAACTCGATCCGCGCCGGGCTCGCCGTGCCTCTGCTCGACTCCCCGAACGAGCCGGGGATGCTCGCCGTACTCACCCGCGCGGCCGACCGTGAGTTCAGCGAGCTCGACATCACGACGCTCGAGGACGTGCTCAGCGGGACACGGCCGCAGCTCGAGACGTCGTTCGAGCTCCGCGAGCCCGACCCCGTCCCGGAGCGCGACCCGCTGACCGCGCTCTACGACCGGCCCGCGTTCCAGGCGCTGCTCGAGCGCGAGATCGCCCGTGCCAGGCGGGCCGGCGAGCCGCTCGCGCTGCTCATGCTCGACGTCGATCGCCTGACGACGCTGAACGCGCGAATCGGCCACCTCGCCGCCGACGGCGTGCTCGCCCAGATCGCGGCGCTCCTGAACGACGCCGCCGGGCCGCGCGACCTCCCCTGCCGCGTCGCCGGAGGTCGCTTCGGCGTGCTCGTCTCGGAGGGCGACGGCCGCGACGCCGAGAGCCTCTTCGAGCGCTTGCAGAGAATGCTCCGCGAGCGTCCGCTTCCCGACGTGGGCACGGTGACGGTCTCCGGGGGCATCGCCGAGCTCCTCCCCACCGACGACGGCGCGGCGCTCGTGGTCCGCGCGGACGCGGCGCTCGGCCTCGCGAAGGGCTCGGGGCGCGACACCGTCGTGACCGCGGCCCGGCGCTGACCCGAGGCTAGCCGCCCGAGAGCGCCGACAGCGTGTCCGCCGACGGCTCCTCGAACGAGAGGAACGGCGCGAAGGTGGACAGCCGCACGTCGGCCCGCTCGGGCAGCCGGTCGCGCTCGCAGACGAGCCGGCTCTCGGCAGCCTTCTGCCGGCCGAGCGACCAGCTCGCGTACGCATCCGCCCGTGACTCGTCCCTGAGCTCACGGACGATCGCCGGGCGCGCGAGGTCCCACCCGAGCGCGCCGAGGGCCGCTGTCTGCTCGAGCGCACGGACCGTGAAGCGGCCCTCCAGCGTCCGCACGGTGAAGGTGCGACCCGTCCGCGCCCGAAAGACGGCCTCGGGGGCCGACGTCGCGATCGCGATGCCCTCGCCCTCCGGCAGCCAGCTCGGCGCCGGCGAGACGACGACACGGCGCGCGAGCACCGGGCCATACGTCGCCCGGTAGCGGGCGACGTCCGCCGAGGACGGCCGCGCCGCGGCGAGGCCGCTCTGGATCTCGTTGCGACGGAGCTCGTCGCCGATGATCGCGCGCGCGACGGCAGGGGTCGCGTGCACGTCGGCGAGAGCCGAGCGATACGCGCGCGTGTTGCCGCCGAAGCGACTCGCGACGAGCCGCCGCTCGGCGGCCAGGACCTCAGTGGGGGAGATGCGCGTCCGCTCCCGTTCGACCGCGCGCACAACGAGGGCGGTCAGCGAGAGCTCGCGGTCGCCCGTGAGCCGCGCGAGCGACGCGACCTCCGACGCAGTCAGCGTCGAGCTCCCGTACAGGCAGCGGGTCGAGCGCGGCAGGCTCAGCTGACCGGTCCGCCGGTCGGCGTCGAGCTCCCGCCCGAGCTCGGCGGGCGCGTCGCACAGGCCGGGGTTGCGCGCCCACAGCCAGACACACGCCGCGTACGTCTTGTCGGGATCGTTCGAGCGCGCGTTCCGCTGCGCCCACCCCCAGGACCACACGTGGGCGAGGTCGAGCTCGCGCGCGACCCGGCCGGACGCGAACGCGGACCACTTCGCAACGTCGAACCAGCGCGAACGCGGCTTCAGCCCCTCCCGCCCGCCGACGCCAGGCCCGGTCTGGAACCCGATCATCAGCCCGATGCGGCGGGCCGGGACGCCGACGGCGAGCAGCTTCGCCGCTCCGCGCCGATAGCTCATCCGGAGTCGGCGCGAGCCGCGCACGACGCCGTCCCGCCAGATCAGGTTGGCGTTCGCGTACTTCTCCAGCACGAGATCGGAGACCTGGCCCATCGCCTTCCACCACGCGCTCGCGCCGCCGCCGGTGAACGGCTCGCCCGAGATCAGGAGAGCCGGCCGGGCGCCCCGCTCCGAGAGCCTGGACACGAAGCGGAGCACGTTCTCGCGATAGCGCTCGGCGGTCGGGGTCAGCGGCATCGGCAACCACGAGCCCCAGAGCTCGTTGAGCGCGATCAGCGGCTGCTGACAGCCGCTCACAGAGACGGCGTAGTCGAAGAGCGAGTCGGCCCGCTTCTCCATCAGCGCGACGTCCGCGGGCTGCGAGGGTGTCCCGACGCGCTTCCGGAGGTGCATGTCCCAGTGGACGGTCGCGGCCCCGGCAGCGCGCGCGTCCTGAGCCAGGAGCGGGCCGCCCGTCGCCACGACGACTCCCGGACGGGCAAAGCGCTCGCGCCAGAACGAGACCGAGCCGTCCGCGAAGTCGATCCAGGCGGGCTGCGACTCGGGCACGCCGCAGGAGAGGGTCGCCGACCCGGTGGCCGGCAGCGCCAGGACGGCCGCGCACGCGGCGGCGAGGGCGATGAGGAGCCGTCGCATGGCTGTCTTAGGTAGCAGAAGTCGCGAAGCGACTTGTCCGCGAAGCGGACCAGTGGAGGGGGTCTGGGGGAACCGGGAGGTTCCCCCAGCTCTCACCTCTACTCCTCGTCCGCCGGCGGCTCGGGCTCGGGCTCGCCGTCGAGCGCGATACCCTCGTCGAGCGAGAGGCCGAGCGCGTCGAGGTCGAACCCGTCGCCCTCGCCGATCTCCTCGAGCGCGGCCAGGAGCTCCGCCTCGGCTTCCGGGTGCGCGTGCGTCACCGGGAACGGTTCCGTCGGCTCGATCGCGATCTGCCGGTATTGCCTGAGGCCGGTCGCAGCCGGGATGAGCTTCCCGATGATGACGTTCTCCTTGAGGCCGTTCAGGCGGTCGACCTTGCCCTCGATGGCCGCGTCCGTGAGCACCTTCGTCGTCTCCTGGAAGGACGCCGCCGAGAGGAAGGACTCGGTCGCGAGCGAGGCCTTCGTGATGCCGAGGATGATCGGCTCGAAGGTCGCCTGCTCGCCCTTCTCCTTCTTCACGCGTGCGTTCTCGCGCTCGAGGTTGACCTTGTCCACGAGCTGTCCCGGGAGGAGCTCCGTGTCCCCGTTCGTCTCCACGCGGACCTTCTTCAGCATCTGCCGGACGATCAGCTCGATGTGCTTGTCATGGATCTCGACGCCCTGCGACTTGTAGACCTTCTGCACCTCGCCCACGAGGTACAGCTCGGTCGCCGTGGCGCCCTTCAGCAGCAGCAGGTCGGCGGGGTTCAGCGAGCCCTCGTTGAGGGCCTCGCCGGCCTCGACCGTGTCGCCGTCCGCGACCCGCAGCCGCGTCCGCCTCGGGAACGAGTACTCGCGCGGGTCCGGCAGCTCGCCGTCGGCGTCGAGCCTCGTCGGGGTCACGGTCACCTTGACCGTGCGCTCCGCATCCTCGACCGAGATCTTGCCGTCGTGGTCCGCGAGGGTCGCGGCGCCCTTCGGGTTCCTGGCCTCGAAGATCTCGACGACGCGCGGGAGGCCGTGCGTGATGTCCGCGCCGGCCACGCCGCCCGTGTGGAACGTCCGCATCGTGAGCTGCGTGCCCGGCTCGCCGATCGACTGTGCGGCGATGATGCCCACCGCGTCACCGATCTCGGCGGGGCCGCCGGTGGCGAGGAACGTGCCGTAGCACCGCCGGCAGAGCCCGTACTCGCTGCGGCACTTGAGCACCGAGCGCACGGGCACCGTCGCGGTCGCGGCGTACTCGCCGAACTCCTCGACGAGCCGCCGGAGCGCGCTCATCGTGATGTCCTCACCCTTCTTCACGAGCACGGTCTTCCCGGGCTTGCCGTCCTTGATCGGCTTCGCAATGTCCCCTGCCGCCACGCGCCCCGCGACGCTCTTGTTCGGAGCGTCATCGAGCATCAGGGACAGCTCGACGAACTCCTTCGTCCCGCAGTCCGCCGGCTGCTTGCCGGGCTGCTCGCGGATGATCACGTCCTGGGAGACGTCGACCAGCCGTCGTGTGAGGTAGCCCGAGTCGGCGGTGCGGAGCGCGGTGTCCGCGAGCCCCTTGCGGGCGCCGTGCGTCGAGATGAAGTACTCGAGGACGGTCAGGCCCTCCATGAAGTTGGCCTTGATCGGACGGGCGATGATCTCGCCCTTCGGATCGGCCATCAGGCCGCGCATGCCCGCGAGCTGGCGGATCTGGTTGAAGGATCCGCGCGCTCCCGAGTTGGCCATCATGTAGATCGGGTTCGTCCCCTCGAGGTTGGCCATCATGCGGTCGGCGACGTCGTCCGTCGCCTTCGTCCAGATGGCGACGATGCGCTCGTCGCGCTCGTCCTCCGTCATCAGGCCGCGGTCGTACTCCTTCCCGACCTTGGCGACCTCCTCCTCGTACCCGGCGAGCACCTCTTCCTTGTCGTCCGGGATGACGATGTCGTTCTTCGAGATCGTGATCCCCGCCCGCGTCGCGAACCGGAAGGTCAGCGACTTGATGACGTCGAGGGCCGCCGCGATCGTGTTCGGCCCGTGCCGCTCGACGAGGTCGCCGATGAAGCCGTCGAGCTCGCGCTTCGTGAGCGTCCTGTTCAGGTACACGTGGCCCTCGAAGGAGCCGCCCGTCGCCTGGTGCAGCGCACGCTCCACCTCGGAGTTGAAGATCACCCGGCCCGGCGTCGTCAGCAGGCGCTCGCCGTCCCAGTCGTACTCCACCGCGTCCTGGATCTGGACCTGGCCGGACTCGACCGCGAACCCGACGTCCTCCTCGGTCCGGAACCGAGGGATCCCGCGCAGGTCGAGCTCCTTTGCGAGCTCGGCCGCGGTGGTGGCGTCGAGGTCGTGGGGGCTGTAGGTGAGGAAGTACGCCCCGAGGACCATGTCCTGCGTCGGTGTGGCCAGCGGCCGCCCGCTCGCCGGCGAGAGGATGTTGTTCGCCGAGAGCATGAGCACGCGGGCCTCCGCCTGCGCCTCCGCCGAGAGCGGCAGGTGCACGGCCATCTGGTCGCCGTCGAAGTCGGCGTTGAAGGCGTGGCAGACGAGCGGGTGGACCTGGATCGCCTTGCCCTCGACGAGCACAGGCTCGAACGCCTGGATGCCGAGGCGGTGGAGCGTCGGCGCACGGTTCAGGAGCACCGGGTGCTCGGCGATGACCTCCTCGAGGACGTCCCAGACCTCCGGGATCATCGACTCGACCATCTTCTTCGCCGCCTTGATGTTCTGGACGGCCTTGCGCTCGACGAGCCGGCTCATGATGAACGGCTTGAACAGCTCGAGGGCCATCAGCTTCGGGAGCCCGCACTGGTGCAGCTTCAGGTTCGGGCCGGCGACGATCACCGAGCGGCCGGAGTAGTCGACCCGCTTCCCGAGCAGGTTCTGCCGGAAGCGGCCCTGCTTGCCCTTGAGCATGTCGGAGAGTGACTTCAGCGGGCGGTTGCCCGGGCCCGTCACGGCCCGGCCCCGGCGGCCGTTGTCGAACAGCGCGTCGACGGCCTCCTGCAGCATCCGCTTCTCGTTGTTGACGATGATCTCGGGCGCGCCGAGGTCGAGCAGCCGCTTCA
>Ga0210115_1000011_pt1 | contig 40443 bp, 35 predicted proteins | sample MayberryNW_TuleB_2_FD_185526 | JGI IMG/M metagenome (GOLD analysis project Ga0210115, IMG submission 185526) | Wetland microbial communities from San Francisco Bay, California, USA, that impact long-term carbon sequestration - MayberryNW_TuleB_D2... | ecosystem: Environmental > Aquatic > Marine... | reverse complement strand
CGACCGCGCCCGCGCCCGCCTCGACCGCGGCGGCGGCGATCAGCTCGCCCGCGGCGCGCAATCCCGCCGGCCGCAACAATGCCCGGCGGGCGTCGACGTAGTACTGCGCGGTCGCCCCGCTCGCGAGCGTCACCTCGCCGAGCACCAGCGAGTGCTCGCGTAACTCGGCGAGCAGCGTGCGCTTGGCTGCTTCAAGGTCTGCCACCTCAGAAGACAAAGATGCTTTCGCCGTAGCGAATGCGGTTGTAGATCTCGGGCTGGTCGGCGATGAAGGTGCGGATGCAGCCGTGGCTGGCGGGGTAATCGGGCACCGACTCATAGCCGTGCACGGCGTAGCCGCCGTAGAAGTAGAACGAGTAGTACATGCCGTGCGAGTTGTAGCCGGGTTCGGTGCGGACGAACTGGAAGTGGCCGGTCACGGTGGGGGTCGAGGACTTGCCCGAGGAGACCGGGTAGACCGCATAGGGGCGCTTGCCCTGGGCGAAGACGAGCACCTGCTTGCCCAGCGGGGCCTCGACGTGGCGGCCGGCGCCGCGGTGCCGCACCCGGTAGGCGCCGCGGCCGGCGAAGACGCGCTTGACCAGGCCCTTGCCGGCGTGGAAGTTCTGCGCCATCCCGTTCACCCGCCGGTAGGCGAGCACCCCGCGTTCGGTCTTGCCCTTGATGCACCTGCCGCGCGAGGCGATGTAACCGAGCTTGCGCAGCCGCTGGTTGAAGCTGGCGACGTTGTTCCCGCACTCGCCGCCGTGAAAGGCCTCGATCTTCCCCGGCCACTCGACCCCGCCGTTGGACTTCTTCGCCTGGGCGACAGCCGGCAAGGCCAGCAGAGCCAGCAGGGCGAGGGCGTAGGCGAGGTGGCGGCTCATGGGCCTGGGATTCTTGCGGATGGCCCGGCCGTGGGCTTGCCTCTACTGCCCGATCAGGGCCACCGAGTTGTTCAGCATGTGCAGGACGATCCCCGGGACGATCGAGCCGGTTTGCTCGTAGAGCAGGGCGAGGATGAAGCCGAAGGCGATCAGTGGCGGGACGGCGCTGAGGCCGGTGAGGGCGTGCAGGGCGCCGAAGATCAAGGCACTGACGAGGGCCGCTGCGAGGCGCGGCATGTGGTTGCGCAGGCCGCCGAAGAGCATGCCGCGGAAGCAGAGCTCCTCGCTGACCGGCGCCGCGATCGCGATCAGCAGGACCTGCACCGGCAGGGTGCCGAACGATTCGGCGATGTCCTCCTGTTCGGGCGCCCCGAAGATCGCGCTGTAGACGGCGGCGAAGACCAGATACGCCCCGATCGCCGCCAGCATCCAGGGCAGCGCCGAGGGGCCGAACCGGCGCATCCCGAGCCGCTCCAGCATCTCCCCCAGGGTCCTCGCGCCCCAGCGCGAGGCGACCGCCAGCGGCACCAGCAGGAACCCGAGCGCGGTCGCGAGCTGCACGGCCACGGTGGCTCCGGTGCTGAGGTCGCCGCTGTCGGGCGGGTTGTCGACGATCACCGCCGGAATCCCGAGCACGATCCCCACCCCAAGCGCCAGCAAGACTCCGACGATGGCGGCACCGGGACCCCAGTTGGCGTAGGGGAAGGTTAAGTTGCGCTCCATGACGCCGCCAGTCAAACAGGTCTCGCGGTCCCGCAAGACCCGCCTGCGCTTTTTGCGCCGGCTGACCGTCCTCGTCGCGGTGCTCGTCCTGGCGGCACTCGCGATCGGTCAGTTCACCGACCTGCAGCGGCTCGCGACCGCGATCCTCGCCTCGACCGCGATCCTCGCCGCGATCGTCGGCTTCGCCGCCCAGCACTCGATCGCCAACGTCGTCGCCGGAGTGACGCTGGCCGTCGCCCAGCCCTTCCGCATCGGCGACCGGATCGCCTTCGAGGAAATCAGCGGCCGTGTGCTCGACATCACCCTCTCCTACACCTACGTCGACCCCGGCGACGGCACCTCGGTCGTGATCCCCAACCAGCTCCTGGTTGAGGGGGTCGTGCACAACCTCTCGACCGCCGACACGACCGGCTGAGCGATCGGGGCGGCGGCGAGAGCCGGATACCCTCTCTGCGATGGCCCAGCGCAACCGCCGTCGTCAGCGACACCGGGGGGGCGTTGGCGCAAAGATCCTCATCGTCGCCCTGGGCGCCGGCGCCCTGATCGCGATCGGGGCGATCGGCGTCGTCTCCTGGGTGCTCGACGTCGCCGACAAGGCCCCCTCGCTCGCCGCCTGCCGCCCGCTCGAGCAGGGCGGTAACTCGACCCTCTACGCCACCGACGGCAGCAAGCTCGGAATCGTCGCCTCCGAAGAGGCTCACGCACCGGTCGCGATCGAGCGGGTGCCGAGGAGCCTGCGCCTGGCCACGGTCGCGATCGAGGACGAGCGCTTCTACTCACACGGCGGCGTCGACCCCGAGGGCATCGTCCGCGCCGCGTTGAAGAACCTGGAAGCGGGCAGGACGGTCGAGGGCGGCTCGACGATCACCCAGCAGCTCGTCCGCAATCTCTGCATCTCCAACCCGAAGCGCGACCTCGAACGCAAGATCATCGAGGCGAAGCTGGCGATCGAGTACGCCGAACGCCACTCGCGCCGCGAAATCCTCGGCCAGTACCTCAACACCGCCTCCTACGGCACGCTCGAGGGCAGCAGCGCGATCGGCGTGGGGGCAGCAGCGAAGATCTACTTCTCCAGGCCGGTCTGGAAGCTGAGCCTGGAGCAGGCGGCGCTCTTGGCCGGCCTGCCGCAGGCACCGACCGACTACAACCCCGTGCTCAACCCGCAGGGGGCTCGTGAGCGCCGCAACGCGGTGCTGGCGAAGATGGCCAAGCTCGGCTACATCGCCCCGCAACGAGCCCACCGCGCACAGCGGCGCGGCCTGGAGCTCGACCTCGACCAGGGCTACTTCGACAAGCGCCAGCCCTACTTCTTCGACTACGTCGAGGCGAGGCTGATCGAAGCCTACGGCGTCAACACCGTGCGCAAGGGCGGTCTCGCGGTCTACACGACGATCGACCCCCGCCTGCAGGCAATCGGCCTGGAAGCGATGAGCTCTGCCCTCCCCTACCCCGAAGACCCCTCCTCGGCGCTGGTCTCGATCGACCCGCGCAATGGCCGGATCAGGGCGATGGTCTCCAGCTCCAGCTACCGGCAGAGCAAGTTCAACCTTGCCGCCCAGGGGCACCGCCAGCCCGGCTCGACCTTCAAGACCTTCGTCCTCACGACCGCGATCAAGCAGGGAATCGATCCCTACTCGACCTACTACACCTCCAAGCACCTCGACCTCAACCTGCCCGAGTGGGGGCACTGGGAGGTGAGCACGGCGGACGAGGGGTACCAGGGGACGATCAACCTGCAGCAGGCGACGGTCGCCTCCGACAACACCGTCTTCGCCCAGCTCGACCTCGACGTCGGCCCGCGCCAGGTGAAGGCAACCGCAAAGTCGATGGGGATCGAAAGCCCGCTCGACGGGATCCCGGCCGAGGGGATCGGCGGCCTGCGGATCGGCGTCTCGCCGCTGGAGATGGCCGACGCCTACGCGACGCTGGCCGCCGGCGGCATCCACCGCAACCCGGTGGCGATCCGCCGCGTCGTTTTCCCCGACGGGCGCGTCGACCGGCCCGAACGGCCTGAACCGCGGCGGGTCGTGTCGGAAGCGGTTGCCTACCAGGTCTGGCGCCTGCTGCACGACAACATCGCCGAAGGGACCGGCACCGCCGCCTACACCGGTTGCCCAGGCCAGGGCGGCAAGACCGGCACGACCGACAACTACACCGACGCCTGGTTCGCCGGCTTTCAGCCCAACCTGGCAACTGTGGTGTGGGTCGGCTACCCGGAGTCGAACGCGGTCGAAATGACCAGCGTCCACGGCACGACGGTCTTCGGCGGCACCTTCCCAGCCGAGATCTGGCACTCGCTCTACGCCAACGCCGGAATCCCCTGCGAGCGGCCCGAACCGCCGCGGACGCCGATCAGCTGGGCGCCCTTCTACGGCCAGCTCACCGCCGCCCCGCCGGGCAGCGGCCGCCCACTCGCCACCGACGGCAAGGCGACCGACAGCGGAGAGGAAAGCGAAGCCGAGCGGCTGGGCAAGGAAGCGACCGGCGGCTATGACCCGGACGCCTACGCCCCCGGCGCCGGGCAGGAGCCAACCCCCGTGCCCCCGCCCCCGCCGGAATACGGCGCGGGCGCCGGTGTCGGGACGGGCGCCGCGGCGGGCAATTGACCCGCACCGACCGCACTGCACCGAATCGAGAATGCAATTTCCCGCCTACATCGCGGGTAAGTGCATTTTCGCCCATCCGACGCCTCGGGTGGGGGTTGGGGGTCGCGCTCGTTGCCGGCTTCGCGGTGGCGCCGGTGGTGCTTTCCCACGACGTCTACAGCTACGTCGACTACGCCCGCCTGGGTGTCGTCCACGGCCTCAATCCCTACACGCACCCGCCGGCGGCGGCCCCGTTCGACCCTGCCTACGCCCGCGTCACCTGGATCGACGCGACCAGCGTCTACGGGCCCCTCTTCACCCTCGCCACGTACCCGCTCGCCTGGCTGCCGGTCTGGCTCGCGGTCGCCGCCCTCAAGGCGACCGCGGCCCTCTCTGTCCTCGCGATCGCCCTGATCGTCGCGCGAGTCGCCCCCTCCCGCGGCGTCTCCCCAGCCGCCGCAGCCACCTTCGTCGCCCTCAACCCCCTCGTCCTGATCCACGTGGTGGGCGGCGCCCACAACGATGGCCTCGCGATGCTGCTGGCGACCGCGGGCGTCGCCGCCACCCTCACAGCCCGCGAGGCCACAGCCGGCGCCGCCTTCCTAGCCGCCGCCGCGATCAAGCCCCCCACCGCCCTGGCCGCCCCCTTCGCCCTCTTGGGAACTCGGCCGACGGGCCTTAAAGCGTCCTATTTGTCCACTTTGAGGCCCGTCGGCGGTTGGGGGCGGATGATGCTTGGGGCTGGGGCGGCGGCGTTGGTTGTGGGTCTCGTCGCCTATGTTGCGTTCGGCTGGCATTGGCTCGACGCGCTCGGCATCGCCGGCGAGAGCCAGAGCCGCACCAGCCACCTGAGCGTCCCCACCACCCTCGCCCGCATAACCGGCCTCGACCCCACCGCGGTACGCGCCACCGCCCTGGCCCTCTTCGCCGCCTTCACCACCTACCTGCTCGTCCGCACCTGGCGGGGCGCCGATTGGCTCCGCTGCGCCGCCTGGACCTCCTTCGCCCTCCTCCTCGCCACCGCCTGGCTCCTCCCCTGGTACCTGATCTGGACCCTCCCCCTGGTGGCCCTCTCAAGAGACCGCCCCCTCCAGCTCCTCACCCTCGCCCTGACCGCCTTCCAGCTCCCCGCCCGAATGCCCCTCTGACCCTCCGCTCGCACTTCTCCCCTCTATGCGGACAGAACTGCAAACGGGAGAGGACAGCTCTTGATGTCGCGAACCGAACGAAGGTGAGGAGGCGCGGGGGTGTGCCCCGGGGAGCCTCGCGAAGCGGCGCACCGGCGAGAGATTCAAGCCGCGAAGCGGCACCAACATCGTGAGCGAAGCGCAGCGCAGCGAACATAGGCTCCCCGGGGCACACCCCCGCGCCTCCCGCTCCTCGCAGCGTCGCTAAAGAATCTCCGGCGTATGAATCGGCGTCTCGCCGGGCGGCGCCTCCTCCTTGGCCTCCTCCGGCGACGGATGAATCACCCCGGTCGGGATCGACCAGCCCTCGCGTTTGCCCAGCGCCGTGACCAAGCCGACGTAGACCAGCTCGACCACGGTGAGCACGCCGCGCACCGCGATCGCGATCAACGAGCCGACGGCGAAGCTGTTGGCCGGCACGGCGCTCTTCACCGCCCAGGCAAAGGCGGCGTCGCGGATGCCGAGCCCGGCCGGGGCGACGAGGGTGACCAGCGCCGCGACGTAGCCGACCGCCTGCGCCGAGCCGACCGTGAGCACGTCGCCGAAGGTGAAGGGGATGTTGGTGACCGAGCGCGCGACGCAGTACATCCCGATCGCGACCACGCCCCAGTTGACCAGGTAGAAGAGGGTGAGGACGATGATGCCGCGCAATGGGATCACGTCGGGCAGCGGTTCGCGCCCGAAGGCGCGCAGGACGCGGTTGGCGAGCGGGCCGAAGACGCGTGGGCTGAGGACGACGAGCGCGGCCGGGATCAGCAACAGCACCGCCCAGCGCAGCGGTTGGCCCTGCAGGTCGGGGTGCTGGATCAGGAAGTAAGCCGCGAAGGCGATCGCCGAGGTGGCCGAGATCGCCTGCTCGTAGACGATGCTGGCGATCGTGACGCGGCGTTTGACCCCAGCCCGCTCGGAGAGCAGGACGCGCCCCAGCACGTAAAGCACGCTGCCCGGCACATAGCGGGCAAGCAGCGGCTGCCCCCAGGCGACCTGCGCCCGGCCGACGCCGATCCGGTAGCCGAGGAAGCGCAGGATCAGGTCCCAGCCAAGCGCGCTGAGCACGTAGAAGAGCGGCAGGACGACGAAGGCCGGGATCAGCCAGAGGACGTGGAAGTGGACGCCCTTGTCCTTGATCTCGGCCCACTGGTTGACGACGGTGAGGACGAGGAAGCCGAAGACGAGAATCGCGATTCCGAGCTGGATCGCGAGGCGGACGCGTTTGCTGCGCGGCGGCTTGGTGCCGACGCGGGCGCCGGCCTCGCCGATTTTGTGCAGGAGTGGTCGATCCTCTGCCACGTTCGCCCGCCACGATAGTGAGATCGGGGGCTGCCACCGGCTGCCCGCAGCGGGGAGAATGGTCACATGGGCGAGTTCGAGCTGCTGGCGCGGATCAGGGAACGGCTACCGCCAGCGCCGCCAAGCGTCCGTCTGGGCAGCGGCGACGACGCCGCGATCGTCGTCGCCGGTGGCGCCACCGCGACCTCCGTCGACGCCCTGATCGACGGCGTCCACTTCCGCCGCGAGTGGTGCAGCTTGCGGCAGATCGGCGCCAAGGCGCTCGCCGTCGCCCTCTCCGACCTGGCCGCGATGGGCAGCGAGCCGGGCGAGGCCTACGTCGTCCTCGGCGTCCCACCCGACATCGACGAGGACGGTTGCGTCGAGCTGCTCGACGGGATGGCGGCGCTGGCCGCGGAGACCGGCACGACCCTGGCCGGGGGCGACGTCACCCGGGCGCCGGTCCTCACCCTGGCGACGACCGTGGTCGGCCACGTCACCGGCCCCGACGACTTCGTCACCCGCGCCGGCGCCCGACCCGGCGACACCCTCGTCGTCACCGGCGAGCTCGGCGCCGCCGCAGCCGGCCTCCTCCTGCTCGAACGCGGGTCGGGGGACGTGCCGCGAGTTGGCGGACACTATGGGTACTCAACTCGCGGCACGTCCGCTCTGGTCGCCAGGCAACTCGAGCCGTCGCCGCGGCTGGGGGCGGGGCTGGCGTTGGCGGCGGCTGGGGCGGCGGCGATGATCGATATCAGCGACGGGCTCGGTGGAGACGCCGGGCATCTCGCCGCGGCCGGCGGGGTTGGGCTGCGGATCGACGCCGCGGCGCTGCCGCTGGCTCCTGGCCTCGACGAGGTTGCGGCGGCAGCGGGGCGTGACCCGCTCGAGCTCGCGACGAGCGGCGGCGAAGACTACGAGCTGCTGGCCGCCCTGCCCGCCACCCGGGTGGACGACGCGGCCGCCGCGGTCGCCGCGCAGGGAGAAACGACGCTGACGCGGATCGGCGAGGTCATCGCCGGCGAGGGAGTGGAGATCAGGCTGCCTGGCGGCGGGTCGCTGGCGGCGAGGGGATTTGACCAGCTGGACTGAGCGTCCCGGTCAGCAGCGCCCGCACGCCGCGGCGGCGCAGCATCGCGCCCGCGATCAACTCCGGCGCCGGCCGGTAGTTGCCGCTCTCGACAAGGCTCTTCAGCTGTCTTTGCTCCATCTCCCTGCTCCTATCGGCGCGTGCCTGGGGAACCTTAGTTCTTGGTACTCACACATACGTCCAAACCGCTGCAGATACCCTCTGATCCATGCCTAACGGGTCTACGCGGATACTGCTCGTCGACGACGAGCAATCGGTGCAGACCCTGCTCAGCTACCCGCTGCGCAAGGACGGCTACCACGTCACCTCAGCGCTCGACGGCCACGAAGCGCTGGAGCGCTTCAGAGAGGCCCGCTTCGACCTCGTCGTGCTCGACCTGATGCTGCCCAAGCTGGACGGGGTCGAGGTCTGCCGCCAGCTGCGCCGCGAGAGCCAGGTGCCGATCATCATGCTGACCGCGAAGGGCGGTGAGATGGACAAAGTCGCCGGGCTCGAGGTCGGCGCCGACGACTACATCACCAAGCCCTTCTCGATGCGCGAGTTCCGCAGTCGCGTGAAAGCAGCGCTGCGACGCTCGCGGATGGCGATCGGGCCGCAGAACGAGGAGCCGATCGAGCACGGCGAGCTGCGCATCGACCCGGAGCGGCGCACGGTCACCCTCGCCGGCAACGAGATCGGCGCCACCTATGTCGAGTTCGAGATCCTCAGCGCGCTCGCCCGCTCGCCCGGCAAGGTGCTGAGCCGCGAGACGCTGCTCGAGCACGTTTGGGGCGATTTCGAGTACCGCGACCCACGCACCGTCGATGTCCACATCCGCCATCTGCGAGAGAAGATCGAGGTCGACGCCAAGCAACCCGAGTACCTGTTCACGGTGCGCGGCGTCGGCTACCGCTTCCGCGAATGAAACGCCTGCGTCTCACCCCGCTCGGCAGCCGGATCACGACGACGGCGCTGTCGATCGGCGCCGGGACCGCAGCGGTGATCTACATCTGGGTCGTCGTGATCGGCGAGCACAGCGCCGCGGCGGGGCCGATCCTGGTCGGTGCCCTGATCGCGCTCCTGGTCTCGCTCGTCGCCGGCTACTACTCGGCCCAGGTCGTCACCCTGCGGGTGCGACGGATCGAGGACGCCGCGCGCAAGGTCGCCGACGGCGACTTCGCCACCCGCATCCCGGTCGACTCCTCGGGCCAGCTCGGGCAGCTGGCGCGCACCTTCAACGAGATGCAGCGCCGCCTCGCCGAGCTCGACAGCGCCCGCAAACAGTTCATTGCCAACGCCTCGCACGAGCTGCGCACGCCGATCTTCAGCCTCGGCGGCTTCATCGAGCTGCTCGAGGAGGAGGACCCGAGCCCGGAGGAGCGGGCCGAGTTCGTGCACACGATGCGCCAACAGATCGAGCGGCTGACCAAGCTCACCGCCGACCTGCTCAACCTCTCGCAGCTCGACGCCGGTGGGATCGTGATGGAGCTTGGCAACGTCGACCTGACGGCGCTGGCGCGCGAGGTGACGCGCGAGTTCGGGGCGCGAGCCGACCTGCGGGGCTCACGGCTGGAGCTGCGCACGCCCGACCGCCCGGTGGTCGCGATCGCCGACCCGGAGAGGCTGCGGCAGATTGTCCGTATCCTGCTCGACAACGCCCTCACCCACACGCCCGAGGGCACCAGCGTCACCGTGACCATCTACTCCGTCGACCAACGCGCCGAGCTGACCGTCTCCGACGACGGCACCGGCATCCCGCAGCGGGTGCAGCAGCGCATCTTCGAGCGCTTCTACACCGCCGACTCCGCCGGCGGCTCGGGCCTCGGACTGGCGATCGCCCGCGAGCTGGCGCAACGGATGGACGGCCGCATCTCGATCTCCTCCAGTCGCCGCTTCACCGCCTTCACCCTCGACCTGCCGCTGGCCCCGCCGGGAGCGCTCACTCCCGTGGCGGCGCAGCCCACCAAGACGCCCGCGTGAGGCGGGCGCTTTACTAACCCCATGGCGAAGAAAGGCGCCCCACTCGCTGTCACGCTGCTGGCCCTGATGTTGCTGGCCAGCTGCGGTGGGAGCGAAGCGGGAAGCGCGGGTGGCGACTCGGCTGCGACCAGGACGACGACCGAAGTCGTCGTGCAGGCGGCGGACGAGGGCTTCGACGCGGCCGCGGTCTACCGCGAGGCATCGCCCGGCGTGGTCACGATCCGCTCGATCTTCGACCAGGGAGCCGCCGAAGGCTCGGGCTTCGTGCTCGACACGAGCGGCCGCATCGTCACCAACGCCCACGTCGTCACCGACGGCGAAGGCGGCGACCGCAAGGAGGCGAAGGCGGTCTTCATCGAGTTCCCCGACCGCAACGTCGTCGCGGCGAAGATCGTCGGCTTCGACCCATTCGCCGACGTCGCCCTGCTCAAGGTGAAGCCGGACGGCTTCGACCTGCACCCGTTGAAGCTCGGCGACGACGAGGAATTGGTCGTCGGCCAGCCGGTGGCGGCAATTGGCAGCCCCTTCGGCGAGCAGCAGTCCCTTTCGGTCGGGATCGTCTCCGCCACCGATCGCTCGGTGCAGTCGCTGACCAAGTTCCAGATCGAGGGCGCGATCCAGACCGACGCCTCGATCAACCCCGGCAACTCGGGCGGGCCGTTGCTCGACGCGGGCGCCCGCGTCGTCGGCATCAACCAGCAGATCGAGACCAACTCCGGCGCCAACGACGGCGTCGGCTTCGCTGTGCCGATCTCGGCGATCAAGCGCTCGGTCGCGCAGCTGAAGCTGCGGGGCGGCGTCGAGTACGCCTACATCGGCGTCTCCAGCCAGGCGCTCTATCCGCAGCTCGCCGAGAAGCTCGGCCTCGGCATCGACCACGGCGGCTTGATCGCCGAAGTCGTGCCCGGCGGGCCGGCGGACGAGGCCGGCCTCGAGGAGGGTGACGAAAAGCTCCGCTTCCAGGGAATTCCCTATGAAACCGGAGGCGACACGATCGTCGCCGTCGACGGGCACGAGGTCGTCCGCCCCGACGACCTCGCCCGCTACATCTCCTCCCACCAGCCCGGCGACGAGGTGACGCTGGAAGTTCTGCACGCCGACGGCAAGCGCGAGCAGGTCGAAGTCACCCTCAGCAAGCGTCCCAACGGCTGACCGGCGATACCTGTAGAAATCGCCGATGCTTCAGGAAGTCGCGCTCGGCCAGAAGGCCCTCTCCGACTACACCCACATCGCCGGAAAGGAGCTGAGTGAGCGGATTCGCGACCTGGCCGAGCCGCTCGCCGGGCAGCGCGTGCTGCACGTCAGCGCCACCGCCTTCGGCGGCGGCGTCTCGGAGATCCTCTACACGATCGTGCCGCTGATGCGCGACGTCGGCATCGACGCCCACTGGCACGTGATCTTCGGCAAGGAAGAGTTCTTCAACGCGACCAAGCTGCTGCACAATTCGCTGCAGGGAGCGGAGGAGACGCTGAGCGACGAGCAGTGGGAGCTGTTCGACGAGATCAACGCGCTCAACGCCAAGGACCTGCACGGCGAGTGGGACACGGTGATCGTCCACGACCCGCAGCCGATCGGCCTGCGGCGCGGCGCGCCCGAGAAGAGCCGCAACTGGGTCTGGCGCTGTCACATCGACCTCTCCGAGCCGAACCCGGCGCCGATCGCCCGCCTGCAGCCGCTGATCGAGGAGTACGACGCGACCGTCTGGCACATGCCCGCCTACGTCCCCGACGGGATCGACGGCCGCGACGGGATTCACATCATCCCACCGGCGATCGACCCGCTCTCGCCGAAGAACATGGCCTTCTCGCCCGACGACGCGGCCTTCGTCTGCCACCAGTTCGGGATCGACGTCGACCGGCCGCTGATCACCCAGGTTTCGCGCTTCGACCCGTGGAAGGATCCGATCGGCGTGATCGACGCCTACCGCGACGTGACAGCCGAGATGTCGGACGTGCAGCTGGCGCTGGTCGGTTCGATGGCGACCGATGACCCCGAGGGCTGGGAGTTCTTCCAGCAGACGGTTGAATACGCCGACGGCGACGACGACATCAAGATCCTCAACAACCTCAACAACGTCGGCGCGATCGAGGTCAACGCGTTCCAGTCGCAGTCCGACGTCTGCCTGCAGAAGTCGATCCGCGAGGGTTTCGGCCTGACCGTCACCGAGGCGCTCTGGAAGGGGCGCCCGACCGTGGCCGGCAACGTCGGCGGCATCCCGCTGCAGATCGAGGATGGCCAGAGCGGCTACCTGGTCGACTCGCCCGCCGAGTGCGCGCGGCGCTGCGTCGAGATCCTCGCCGACCCGGAGCTGGGCAAGCGGCTCGGCAAAGCCGGCAAGGAACATGCTCGCCGCGAGTTCCTCTCGCCGCGCCTGCTGCGCGACTGGCTGGAGTTGATCGGCGAATTGGACGGTTAGCACGGCGAGCGGGGTAGGCTGAGCAGCCGATGCCCGACTCAGATCCCCTGATCATCGTCTCGAACAGAGGGCCCGCCCAGTTCGAGCGTGGGGAGGACGGCGAGCGCACGGTGCAACGAGGAGGGGGTGGCCTGGTGACGGCGCTCTCGGGCCTGGTCTCCCACCGCGAGGCGCTCTGGATCGCCTCGGCGATGACCGACGAGGACGTCGCCGTCTCCGAGGAACGGGGCGGGCCGGTCGAGCTCTCGATCGACGGGATCGAGTACCGGGTGCTGCTGGTCGGCAGCGACGCCGACGCCTACGACGGCTTCTACAACGTGATCGCCAACCCGATCCTCTGGTTCATCCAGCACTACCTCTGGGACCTCTCCAACGCGCCCGACATCCGCCAGCAGGAGCTCGACGCCTGGGACTACGGCTACCAGGCGGTCAACCGCGACATCGCCCGCGCCGTGCTCGGCCAGATCGAGGACCGCGAGCGGCCGCTGGTGATGCTGCACGACTACCACCTCTACACGGCGCCGGGGATGATCCGCGACGCCCGCCCTGACGCCTTCCTGCACCACTTCGTCCACATCCCCTGGTCGCAGCCGGACAGCTGGCGCATCCTGCCCGGGCGGATCCGCGAGGCGATCTTCCGCGGCATGCTCGCCAACGACATCATCGGCTTCCACACCAGCTCCTACTGCCTCAACTTCATCCGTTGCTGCGACGAACTGCTCGAGGTCGAGGTCGATTACGACCGCTGCCTCGTCCGCCACGCCGGCGGTGAGACGCGGGCGCGCGCCTACCCGCTCTCGATCGACGCCGAGCGCCTGCGGCGGGCGGCGGAGTCGCCCGAGGTCGCCCAGTACGAGCGCGAGGTGCTCGAGCGTCGGCGCGAGCACCTGATCATCCGTGTCGACCGCGCCGACCTCTCGAAGAACGTCCTGCGCGGCTTCACCGCCTTCGACGTCTTCCTCGCCCAGCATCCCGAGTTCCACGAGGAGGTCACCTTCATCGCCCACCTGCAACCCTCGCGCCAGGACGTCCCCGAGTACGCCGAGTACCTGGAAAAAATCGAGGCGTTGGTCGCGGTCGTCAACCACCGCCACGGGACCACCGACTGGATGCCGATCGACCTCAAGATCTACGAGAACTTCCCCGAGGCGGTCGCCCGCTACAAGCACTTCGACCTCCTCATGGTCAACTCGATCTTCGACGGGATGAACCTGGTCGCCAAGGAGGCGCCGGCGGTCAACACCCGCGACGGGGTGCTGATGCTCTCCGAGAACACCGGCTCGCACGAGGAGCTCGCCGACTGCGTGCTATCGGTCAACCCGTTCGACATCCAGGAGCAGGCCGACGCGATCCACCGGGCACTGACGATGAGCGCGGAGGAGCGGCGGGTGCGGGCGCAGCACCTGAAGGAGATCATCTACGCGCGCAATCCCGGCGACTGGGTCGACGACCAGTTGCGGGACATCGACGAGCTGCGCGAGACTATTGCGTAGCGGTAGGGAGAGCGGAGTCATCCCGGAAGTGCCTATGCTCGCTTCGCTCGCGAATTTGGACCGCTTCGCGGCTGGAACCACTCGCCGGTGCGCCGCTCCGCGAGGCACTTCCGGGACGACTCCGCTCTCCCTTTTCCGCACGTAGCGGTTCCTGGCGCACTTTGCGGTCGAACATCTGCCCACAGGGGGGAGGGTTCTCCGAGCACAACACTTAGACGATTATGAAAATCCGCGTTCGCTGGGCGCTTGTGGTCAGAGGCGCTGTGGTGGTGCTGGTTGCCCTTGGGGGCCTGAAGCTGGCGCCGCAGCTATCGCAGCCGCCACCCCCGGCGCCACTGCCATCTGACGTAGGACTGCCGCGGGTCACTGAAGCTCGTGAGCCAGCGGGGCGCCGGCTGCGGCCGCCTTTCGGGCTGGAGACGGGGGGTGGGGGTATCCGGCGCAGAGCGGAGTCTTCGCAGGGCAAGGCTTCGTCCCGAAAGGTGCGCTGTTCCTGTGCCCGGAGAAGATCGCAGCCCAAGGCGGACACCCCCACCCCCCGGCAGGACCCGCCCGCCGCGACGCCCGAACCATCGCTAGTGCCCGCCGCCCCTGAAGCTCCCCCACCCACGGGGGACGGCTCAGCCGAGTTCGCGCCCCACTGAGCGGTCTGTAGGCGGGGGATGTCGGGGGACCTTCCCGGCGGCTTGTACTTTTTTCCGCGGCGAGATCAGCGGACAGCCGCTGCCTGTCTTCGGAAGAAGTTGAGCCGGGGAGGTCCCCCGGCAGCCCCCGCCCCCACAAAGTCGCCGCTATAGTGCGTCGCCGTTTTGGCCGCGACGCGTGAATACGAGCTGGTTTTGATGTTGGACCCGGGGCAGAACCCCGCGGCGCGCGATGCTGTGGCAAACGAGGCCAGGGGGCAGATCGAGGCCGCGGGGACGTTGAAGCACGAGAACGCCTGGGGCTTGCGCAAGCTGGCCTATGAGATCGCCCAGCGCAACGAGGCCGATTACCGCTGGTTCCGCTTCGAAGCGCAGCCACCTCTGCTCGAGCAACTCGACCACAATCTGAAGATCGCCGACGGCGTGCTGCGCTTCCGCGTCTTCAAGGTCGACGCCGAGACGCCGGTGATGGTCCCGCCCGCGACCAGCGCACCCGGTCCGGGCGCCTCGCGCGAGCGTGGGGATGACGAAGCGCCGCCGATGCCAGCCGAGGGGGACGCCGCCGAGGCACCTTCCGAGCCAGCCGCGGCAACCGCGGTGGCCGAGCCGCCCGCCGCAGAGCCCGAGCTCGCCGATTCCTCCAGCGAGGCCGGCGAGGACGAGCCCGCCGCATAGCGCGGATTTCCCGTCGCTGCTTTTTCCCGGACATTCCGGAATCGAGGCGGAGAGTTTCGCCGCCTGCGCTCTTAGACTGGTAGCTCGATAAACGATCTCGAGGAGTTGAGAGCCGTGGCGGCTTCGAACATCAACGTGGTGGTGATCACCGGCAACCTGACCAAGGACCCGGAACTGCGCAGCACCGGCGGCGGCACGACCGTCTGCGAGCTGCGGGTGGCGGTCAACAGCCGTCGCAAAGACGGCACGACCGGCGAGTGGGTCGACAAGCCGAACTACTTCAATGTGGTCGTCTTCGGCGCCCAGGGCGACAACTGCGCCACCTACCTCTCCAAGGGCCGCCCGGTCGCGATCGAAGGGCGCCTCGATTGGCGCGAGTGGGATGCCAAAGACGGCAGCGGCAAACGCCAGGCGGTGCAGATCATCGCCAACTCGGTCCAGTTCCTCGGCTCGCGCGACGGCGGTGGCGGGGGTGGCGGCAACGGGAACGGCAACGGCGGCTTCAGCCCGCCAAGCGACACCCCGGCCGACACCTCCGACTACGACGCTGCCCCAGCCGGCGCGGCTGCGGGTGGCGGTGGCGGCTCAGACGACGACATCCCGTTCTAGACCATTAGGGCGAAACGCCCGAGGACGCCGCATGGCGGTTCCCGGCCGCCCTCGGTACCATCTCGGGTCGCTTATGGCTCGAGAGCGAGAGGACAGCACCACCTCAGCACGGCGCGGAAGGCGTGGGGCGGAGCGTGCGCGGCCGCGGAAATACACGCGGATCAACTCCGAGGCGGTCGACTACAAGGACCTCAACCTGCTGCGCCGCTTCCTCTCCGACAAGGGCAAGACGCGCGGCCGGCGGGTAACCGGGCTCTCGCGCAAGCACCAACGGCAGCTCTCGGTCGCGGTCAAGCGGGCGCGCGAGATCGCCCTGCTGCCCTACGTCGGGGAGCGTTGAACCGGTGACGCAGGCGATCCTGCTCGAGGACGTCGAGAGCCTCGGCCAGCGGGGCGAACCGGTTGATGTCGCGCCCGGCTACCTGCGCAACTACCTGATCCCGCGCAAGCTCGCCGCCCCCGCCACGCTGGGCGCGCTCGAGCAAGCCAAACGACGCCAGGCGGCGCTGGAAAAGGCCGAGCGGCTGCGCGCCGAGCGCGAAGAGCAAGCGGCCTCGCTGCTCTCGAAGACCGTGCTGACGATCCACCAGCGCGCCGACGACGGCGGCAAACTGTTCGGCTCGGTCGGCGCCAAGGAGATCGTCGATGCGATCCGCGAGGCGCGCGACCTGCGCATCGACCGGCGCAAAGTTCTGCTCGAGCAACCGATCCGTGAGATCGGCACCCACATGGTCGAGATCGAGCTTGCCGACGGCGCCATTGCGTCGGTGAAGACGATCGTCGCCGAGGAGAGCTGAGGATCACCCGCCTCACCCGCCGGGTCAGGGCGAGAGCTCGATTCGGTTGGGCGCGCTCAGAGCGAGCGACGGTGGGGCTGGCGACGGTCGCGCTCGCCGGCGCCGGGGTCGTCCTCGCCGGCCAGTTCGGGCGGATGCTGCAGAGGCGCCGGCACGAGCGCGGCGACGGTGAGGCGCTGGTCGAAGCGGCGCCGGCGGCAGCGCTCGACACGGTTGGCGTCGCGGTCAGCGGTTACGAGGCGACGCCACGGAGCGAGGTCGTCCTGTTCAACCTGCTCGCCGGCTTCCTCGGCGCCTTCGCCCTGGTACGGGTCTCGACCCTGGGAATCCGCGACCGCTGGTGGCCGTTCGAGAACGTCAGCGTCGGCGGTCGCCACATCCACCACTTCGTGCCGGGGATCGTGCTCGCCTTCGCCGCCGGCACCGCGGCGCTGCTGGCCGACGATGAGAAACTCGAAGACCGCCTGGCGGTCGCGATGGGGGCCGGGATGGGTCTGACCTTCGACGAGGCGGCGCTGCTGCTCGACCTGCGTGACGTCTACTGGACCCGTGAGGGCCTGCTCAGCGTCCAGCTCAGCCTCGGCGCGACGGCGATCCTCAGCATTGCGATCCTCACCCGGCGGATCTTGCGGCGGGGCGAGCGGCACCAGGAGGCCGCGGGGCAGATCCCCGCGGCGAGTTTCTCTCCCTAATTGCTGCCAGATCCGCCCCGCGCTCAGGCCGCTCTGGTTTGCTTGGTCGTCCAGGGCAGGCGGACGATTTCCGCCGCCTCCGGCCCTTAACTAGGTACCGATGCCGCAACCGTCCGCAACCCACGTCCCGCCGCAGAGCATCGAGGCCGAGGAATCGGTGCTCGGCGCGATGCTGGTCGCCGAGGCGGCGCTGACCCGGGTGATCGACGAGGTCAAGCTCAACGCCGAGGATTTCTACCTCGAAAAGCACGCGACGATCTTCCGCGCGGCGCACGACCTCTACGCCGCCTCCAAGCCGGTCGACGAGCTCAGCGTCGGTGAGGCGCTGATCCAACGCAACGAGATCGACGCGGCCGGCGGCAAGCACTACGTCTCCGAGCTTGCCGCCAAGGTGCCCGCGGCGGGCAACGCCAAGCACTACGCCGAGATCGTCCAGCAGAACTCGCTGCTGCGGCGGCTGCTCGGCGCCGGCCAGGAGATCCAGGGCTGGGTGCACGAGCGCGACGGCGAACCGCGCGAGCTCTCCGAGCGAGCCGAGAAGCTGCTGTTCGAAGTCGCCCACAAAGAGCAGGCGAGCGACTTCCGCCGGCTCTCCGAGATCCTCCACGACGAGGTCGACCGGCTCGAGAAGCTCTCCACCGGCGAGCTCGAGCTGACCGGCACCCCCTCCGGCTTCCGTGACATCGACTCGATCACGGGCGGCTTTCAGCCGGGAAATCTGATTATTGTGGCTGCGCGGCCGGCGATGGGCAAGTCGGCCATAGTCGCCAACATCGCCGAACAGGTGGCGGTCAAACGGCAGATGCCGGTTGCCTTTTTCTCGCTGGAGATGTCGGAGGTCGAGCTGGCGCAGCGCTTCATCGCCTGCCGGGCACGGATCTCAGGCGACAAGCTGCGCAAGGGGCAGGTCGCGCAGAAGGACTGGCCGAAGGTGGTGCGCGCCTGCAACGAGCTGGAGGAGGCGCCGCTGTGGTTCGACGACTCCTCCGATCTCGGCCTGCTCGACCTGCGGGCGAAGGCACGTCGCCTGCATGCGCAAACCCAGGACCACGGCGGCCTCGGCCTCGTCATCGTCGACTACCTGCAGCTGATGCGCTCCGACGATCCACGCGCCAACCGGGTCGAGCAGGTTGGCCAGATGAGCCGCGGCCTGAAGATCCTCGCCCGCGAGCTCGACGTGCCCGTGCTGGCGATCTCCCAGCTCTCCCGCGCCCCCGAGCAGCGCCACCCACCCAAGCCGATGCTCTCGGATCTGAGAGAGTCGGGATGCCTCACGGGCGATTCGCTCGTCTACCTCCCGAGCGAGGGTGTCCGCCGGCCGATTCGCGATCTGGTCGGCAAATCGAAGTTCGAAGTCCTGGCAATGGACCCGGAGAGCTGGCAATTGCGACCCGCGCTTGCGACTCGTGCTTTCTCGACCGGACACAAGCGTTGCTTTCGGCTTACGACGCGCCTAGGCCGCACGATTCGAGCTACTGGCAATCATAGGTTCATGACCATCTCCGGCTGGCGGCGCTTGGACGAGCTCGCCGCGGGCGACGCCATCGCGGTTCCCGGCACGCTGCCCGATACGGGTACCGCGACCATGACCGAGGACGAATTGGCGCTTTTGGGTCATCTCATCGGCGATGGCTGCACCCTTCCCCGACACGCCATCCAATACACCAGCAACGAGCGCAAGCTGGCCGCGCACGTCGCCGACCTCTCTCTGCGCGTCTTCGGCAAAAGAGTCAAGCCTCGTGTCAATCGAGAGCGACGGTGGTACCAGGTCTATCTAGCGGCGGCCGAACGGCTCACCCATGGCAAACGCAACCCCATTGCCGCCTGGCTTGACCAGCTCGGCATATTTGGCCTGCGCTCCTATGAGAAGTTCGTCCCTGAGGCGGTCTTTCAACAGCCGCATTGGGCGATCGCGACCTTTCTCCGCCACCTCTGGGCAACCGACGGCAGCGTCTGGCTTGGAGGTTCCGCCGGGAAAGCGGTCAACGTCAACTACGCGACGAGCAGCAGGCGGCTGGCCGTCGACGTTCAGACCCTGCTGCTGCGACTCGGCATCAACGCCTGCGTGAGATGCAACGAGGCGGCGAGCAAGGGACGCCCGCAGTTCCACGTCGCCGTCAGCGGTGGAACGGAGATCGTGCGCTTCCTCGAGACGGTCGGTGCGCTTGGCGCCCGCAGGGGTCAGCACGCCAGCGCGATCCTGCAGCACTTCGCCGGGCGGACGAGGAATCCCAACAGGGACGTGATCCCGAGGGAGGCCTGGCGCGCGCTTGTCGCTCCCGCCATGCAGCAGGCCGGCGTCACCGGCCGCCAATTGCAGACCGCGATCGACACCAAGTACTGCGGCTCGGCGCTCTACAAGAGTGGCCTGAGTAGAGCGCGTGCAATGCGCGTTGCGTCCGCCGTGCGCTGCGAGGAACTGGTCGACCTGGCGCTTGGGGACGTTTACTGGGACCCGATCGCCTCGATCGAGCCCGATGGCGTCGAGGAGGTGTTCGACGTCACCGTCGAGGGACTGCACAACTTCGTCGCCGACAACGTCGTCGTCCACAACTCGATCGAGCAGGACGCTGATCTGGTCGCCTTTCTCTACCGGGAGGATTACTACCGGGACCCGGACGATGAGCCGGATGGGTTGGCGGACGTGATCATCGCCAAGCATAGGAACGGGCCGATCGGGTCGCCGAAGCTGGTCTTCCTCGACCGCTTTCCCAAGTTCGCTGACTACAGCGGCCACGAGCAGCCGATCGAGCAGCCGGCCGGCGAAGGGCCGCCGCTCGAAGACAGCGCAGCCGCGGGACCCGAGTTCTGATGGCGCGGCCGCACAGCGAGCCGTTCGCCGAGCGCGCCTGCCCGCTCGGCGCCTGCGACGGCTCGGGCTGGATCCTCGGGCCTGAAGACGTCGCTCGGCCCTGCGAGTGCCGCGCCCAACGGCTTGAGCGGGGGCGTGTCCGCGGCATCGCCTCGGCGATACCGCCACGCTACCGCGGCGTCTCCTTCGACCGCCCGCCGGTCTCGGACATGGCCCGCGACATGGCCAGCCGGCACGTCGTCAACGCGGTGCAGAGCTTTGTCGATGACCTCGATGCAAACCTTGCAGCCGGCAAGGGCCTGTGGCTGATGGGCAATACCGGCACCGGCAAGACCACGCTGGGGATGCTGGTCGCCAAGGCGGCGCTGGCGGCGGGCAAGACGGTCGCGGTCTACTTCACGCCGAAGCTGCTCACCCAGATCCGCCAGACCTACCAGGCAACCGAGTCCGAGGACGCCTATCACGCCTTCTTCCAGCGACTGACCTCGGTCGACCTCCTCTACATCGACGACCTCGGCTCCGAGCGACACACCGACTGGGTGGTCGAGCAGCTCTACGCGCTGGTCAACGAGCGCTACGAGAACGAGCGCTCGCTGCTGGTGACCAGCAACGCCGAGCGCGACGTCGGCGAGGGTCAGCAGCTGCTCGCCGAGCAGATCGGCGCCCGCACGGTGTCGCGCCTGATCGAGATCTGCGACGACCCGCTGCCGCTGTTCGGTCCCGACCGGCGCGAGCAGGCGCGCGCGGTCGGGACGTAGAACCCGGCACAATTGCCGGCCGTATGCCAGGCATCGTCATAGTCGGCGCCCAGTGGGGCGATGAGGGAAAGGGCAAGGTCGTCGACCTGCTGGCCGAGCAGGCCGACGCTGTCGTGCGCTTCCAGGGCGGCAACAACGCCGGCCACACGATCGTCCGCGACGGCGAGGAGTTCAAGTTCCACCTGATCCCCTCCGGGATCCTCTACCCGGACAAGCTCTGCATGATCGGCAATGGGGTCGTCCTCGACCCGCGCATCCTGCTCGACGAGATTGACGGGCTGAAGCGGCGTGGGATTGACGTCAGCAATCTGCGCATCTCCGCCAACGCCCACCTGATCATGCCCTACCACGTGCTGCTCGACACCGCCGGCGAGGTCAGGCTCGGCAAGCTCTCGGTCGGCACCACCCGGCGCGGCATCGGCCCCTGCTACGCCGATAAGGCGTTGCGGCTCGGCATCCGCGTGCAGGACCTGCTCGACGAGAAGATCCTGCGCAAGAAGATCATGGCGGCGCTGGCCTTCAAGCAGCAGGCCCTGCGCGAACTCTCGGTGCAGCGGCGCAAGCTGCGCAAGGAGGCCGGCGAGGGGGCGCGCGAGGGGGCTGACCCCTCGGTCGCCGCGGCGCCGGACCCACGCCTCGACCTGCACTCGCTGACGGAGGAGTTTGCCGGCTACGGCCACCGCCTCGAGCCGCACATCGCCGACACCGCCCGCCTCTGCTGGGAGGCGCTCGACGGCGGCCACACGGTCATCTTCGAGGGCGCCCAGGCGACGCTGCTCGACCTCGACCACGGCACCTACCCCTTCGTCACCTCCTCCAACCCGATCGCCGGCGCGGCGACCGTCGGCGCCGGGATCGGGCCGGCCGACATCGACCAGGTCTGGGGGGTGGCGAAGGCGTACGCGACGCGCGTCGGCGCCGGGCCGTTCCCGACCGAGCTCGAGGACGAGGCCGGGCGCCACATGCTCGAGCGCGGCCACGAGTACGGCACCACCACGGGGCGCGAGCGGCGCTGCGGCTGGATGGACCTGGTCGCATTGCGCTACGCCGTCCGGCTCAACCGGATGGACGCACTGACGATCACCAAGCTCGACGTGCTCAGCGGCCTCGACCCCCTGCTCGTCGCGGTCCGCTACCGCTCGCGCGAGGGGGCGATCTTCGACCAGTTTCCGTATCACCAGTCGATTCTCCACTCGGTCGAGCCAGAGTACGAGGAGCTGGCCGGCTTCGACCTCGACCTGAGCGAGTGCCGCAGTGAGGCCGACCTGCCGGCCCAGGCTCGTGCCTACCTCGACTTCATCGCCGACTTCGCCGGCGTGCCGGTCCGCCTGGTCGGCGTCGGGCCGGGGCGCGATCAGGTCGTCTGGGTTGGTCAGTCCGCTGACTGAGAACCGGCGGTGCTTTAAAGTCCCGGTGTGGCTTCCGGAAGACGCACCGCCAGCGAGCGGCTGCCCCGGGGCCGTCACGGGCTACCGCGGGAGGCGGTGACGGAGTCCCAACGGCGGCGCATCCTGCAAGCGATGATCGAAGTGGTCGCCGAGCGCGGCTATCCAGATACCCGCGTGGTCGACGTGATCGGGGTCGCCGGCGTCTCGCGCAAGACCTTCTACGAGCTCTTCACCAGCAAGGAGGACTGCTTCCTCGCTGCCTATGACGTGCTGCTCGGCAACCTGCTCGGCGATACCGCGCGCGGCTTTGAGTCAAAGCCAGGCTCGCCCTGGGCCGAGCGGGTCGCCGCCGGCCTCGGCGAGCTGCTTAAACACCTAGCCGAGCACCCCGATGAGGCCCGTTTCGCGATCGTCGAGGTGCTCGCGGCCGGCCCCAAGGCGCTGGCGCGCCGCGATGCGGCCCTGCGCCAGTTCACCGGGTTTCTCGATGCGGGCCGGGCCGAGACCTCGGTCGAGCTGCCGGGAATCACCTCGCTCTCGATCGCCGGCGGGATCAACGAGCTGCTCTACAGCGAGATCCTGCACGGCGCCTCGGCGCGGCTGCCGAGCCGCCTGCCCGACCTGATGTTCTGGATCGCGCTGCCGTTTCTCGGTCCCGACGGCGCCGCCAGGGAGCGCGAGCGGGCGCGACTTTCGATGATCGAGGGCTAGAGCCGGATCTCGGTGGCCGCTCCATCGGGCTCACAGCCGGGTTATAGAAGAGCCGGGGCAGGGTAGTAGGCCACTGGCGGATAGATCACGGCTCAATGGCGAGCTCGAGGTGAGCTTGCCACCAAAAGGAGAGAGAAATCGACATGCGTAGAAACCTCGTCCTGGTGCTTGCCCTCAGCACGGCCCTGGCAGTTGGCGCCGCGGCGGTCGCGAGCGCCACGCAGATAACGCTCCGTGCGGGCAACCTGGTCGTCACCTTCGGCGGCAACGTCACGCCGAAGGTGCTGCCAAAGAAGAGGTTCGCGCCGGCCGGCGCGCGGATCTTCGGCAAGGTCAAGACCACGGACGGTACTCATCCCTCCGCCTTCCGCGAAGCGATCTTCGACATCGACAAGAACGTGATCGTCAACTCGAAGGGGATGCCGATCTGCAAGCCCGGACAGCTGACCGCACGCGACACCGCGGCGGCGAAGCGCGTCTGCGGCAAGACCACCGTCGGCAAGGGCATCGCCCACGCCGAGATCGCCTTTGCCGAACAGGCGCCGATCAAGGTCGCCAGCCCGCTGCTCGTCTTCAACGGCGGCACCCGCGGAGGCAAGACGAAGCTCTTGATCCACACCTTCATCACGGTGCCGGTGCCTGCCGCGATCGTGACCCAGGTGACGCTGAAGAAGGTGCACAAGGGCCGCTTCGGCATGCACGGCGTCGCCAAGATCCCGGTGATCGCCGGCGGCGCCGGCTCGGCGCTCGACTTCAGCTTCAAGATCAAGCGCAACTACCGCTTCAAGGGCAAGAAGCGCAGCTTCCTGATGGCGCGCTGCCCGGACGGCAAGTTCCTGGTGAGGACCACCAAGACCTTGTTCAAGAACGAAGCGCACACGCCGGGCGTCGCAGCGCGGACGGTTCTACACGGTGCTCTGGCGACGCCCTGCAAGGGACGTGGCTAATACCCACCAAAGCGTCCGCGCTGCTAGCTTTGTGACGGGATAAACATGGCTTTCAATGGCCGCGGCTCGCATGGGCAGGGCCAAAAGGAGAGAAAGATGCGTAGAAACCTGATGCTGGCGCTCGCTCTGAGCGCGGCGCTGGCCGTCGGAGTGGCAGCGATCGCAAACGCGGCGCAGATCACCCTCCGCGCGGGCAACCTGATCGTCACCTTCGGCGGCTCGACTTCGCCGTCGAAGCTGCCGAAGAACAAATACATGCCGATCAATGCAAACATCTTCGGCAAGATCAAAACCTCGGACGGAACCCACCCCTCCGCCTTCCGCGAAGCGATCGTCGACTTCGACAAGGACGTCAAGGTCAACGTCAAGGGCTATCCCGTCTGCAAGGCGGGTCAGCTGACGGCGCGTGACACCAAGTCCGCGATGCGGGTCTGCGGCAAGACGGTGCTCGGATCGGGGCTCGCCCACGCCGAGATCGCCTTTGCCGAACAGGCGCCGATCAACGTCGCCAGCCCGATCACCGTCTTCAACGGCGGCGAAAGCGGCGGCAAGGTCAAGCTGCTGATCCACACCTTCATCACGGTTCCGGTCCCGGCCGCGATCGTGACCCAGGTGACGATCCAGCGCAAGGGTGCGGGCCTGCACACGATCTCCAAGATCCCGGTGATCGCCGGCGGCAGCGGCTCGGCGCTTGACTTCAAGTTCAAGCTCGGCAAGACCTACAGCTACAAGGGTAAGAAGGTCGGCTACCTCGAAGCCAAGTGCCCGGATGGCGTCTTCAAGGTCAGCGCGAAGAAGGTCCTGTTCAAGAACGAAGCGCACACCCCAGGCGTCGCCTCGCAGACGGTGCTGAAGGGCAGTCTGGCTGTTCCCTGCAAGCCGAAGGGCTAGTAGCTCACTCGCAGCAAAGGCGAGAACGAAAAGGGCGGCCGACCGGCCGCCCTTTTCTATGCCTATTCACCCTGTTCGAAGGTGTGCTGGTAGATCGTCGCCGGGCCGCTGCCGTAGATCGGCTTGAACGGGGCCTGCGGGCTGCAGCCCGGAGCGGGGATCGAGCTCGAGCTTTCCTGGTCGCCGAAGGCGTAGTGCTTGAGCCGTTGGAAGAGGTCCGTCGCTTCGGTTAGATCGCCCTCGGTACGTTCGTTGAACGTAGGTTCGTTTGGCGTGTTCGGATCCAGCGCCGCCGTGATGCCGGCGCTGCACTGGTAGGTATGGAAGTTGAGCAGGCCCTTGGCGAGGCGCGAGGAGGCACCCGGTTGCGGGTAGGCGCTGTTGCGGTTGACGGTCAGCCGGTTCGGGTAAGAAGACAACGATTCCGGGCCGAACGGGCCCAGTGCCCGCAGGAAGTGGACCTGTTCGCCGTTGGGCAGCAGGTAGACCGCTCTGCTTGCCGAGGCGACGTTGCCGAGCAGCGCGGTGAACTCGCGCCTGTAGAGGCCGAGCCCGGTGAGCAGCGGGTTGAGGTTGCGCAGGAAGGGATCGCTTGCCCGCAACAGCACCGGGAAGTCGCTGCGCAGGAACTTGCGCAGCGACCCGAGCCCGCTCGGGGCGCGGTCGATCACCGGTTCCAACCCTTCGAACAGTCCCTTGGCCTGCGGCGCGAACTTGGAGAGCGCGATCAGCGTCGGCGAGAGCTGTTCGGCCGCCGGCACGAGCTGGCGGAAGAGCGGGTCCGCGTTGAGCGCGAACTCCTTCAGCCGGTCGAAGGTCAGCCGTTGCTCGTCCTCGAAGGTGGGGAAGGCGCGGAACAGCGCTTCGATATCGCGGTTGCGCGCTGCGGTGGTGGTAAAGACCGCGTTCGAGTTGCGAATCAAGCCGGCCAGCTCGCCCTGACGGCCGCGCAGGGCACGGAGGGTGACGGCGCCATTGCTGAACAGCTGCCTGACCGCCAGCCGCTGCGTGTCAAGTAGACGGAGGGCGCGATCGAATTCGGTGAAGAAGGGGTCGAGTTCGCCCAGCGCAGCCGAGAACGCCTGACCCTCACCGCTGATCGCCGTCGCGCCTTCCTGCATCCATTCCTGGAAGGCGGTACGGGTTGGCCCGTCAAAGGTGCGGAAGATCTCGTCGAGCTGCACCGATTCGGCCACGTTCGCCCGCGCCAACGTGGCGCCATCGTGCAGCTTCGGTCCGTCGGCGTCGCCCGGCGTCAGCTCGACGTAGGTCTCGCCGAGCAGGGTCTTGGTGCGCAGAATCGCGCGCGTGCCCTGCGGGATCGGCGCGTACTTGTCTTCGATGTTGATCGTCGCCAGGGCCTGCTGACCGTCGGGCGACACTTCGATCGTCTGCACTTTGCCGACCGAGACGCCGGAGATCCGCACGTCTGACTGCTGCGCGAGCTGGGTCGCCTCCTGGAAGGGGACCTTGATCTCATAGGTCCGCGCTTTGAACGGGGTCGGGCCGCCAAAGGTGATCCAGAGGAAGAGCAGGATGCCGAAGCACGACAGGGCAAAGCCGGCGATGACGAGGAGCTGCGCGGTGCTGGGGGCCTTCTTGCTCATTTTTCCCTGTATTCGCAGTGGCCGGACGGGGTATCGAAGGGGATTTCCTCGGGACTCGGCAGGCGGGCGCCCTGGATCAGGGTGCGCAGGTAGGGCTTCAGGTGCTGCAGGCTCCCGTCGGGGAGTTTCAACGGCTGGGTGAGGCTATAAGCGAGGTAGGAGCCATTGCAGGTGAGCATGACCAGGCCGCGCCCGATCGGGCCGCCGGCGTCGGAGAGGTTGAAGGTGGAGTTGATGTTGTGGTTGAGCCAGGGCAGGTAGAAGAGGAAGCTCTGCTTCTTGCCCTTCGGGTTGTAGGCGAGAACGTTGAGAAAGCTGTTGATCGCCCCGAGCGAGTTGCCGAAGCTGCTGACCGACTTGTCGAGATCCGAAGCGCCTTCGGTCAGGTGGGTCAGCGTCGGCCGCACCTGGCGGGTGAACGGCCGGATTTGGTCGCGGATCGGTCCGGTCGTCTGCCGGAACAGGCGCTCGTTCGCCTTGAACGCCGGCACCGACGCCTGCGCCTGCGGGATCAAGCCGAGCAGCGCCGGGCGGGCGGCGGTCGAGAAGCGGTCCGAGGCGGCCAGTGCCGAGCGCAGCGCCGCCAGCGTCGAGGGGAACTCGACCAGCGATTCCTGGATCGCCTGCTGCTGGTTGGCGAAGTTGCCGAGCGCTCCCTTGCTCGAGCTGACGAAGCTTTCCAGCGCCCGGTCGTGGCGCGCCAGTTCGGTCGTCAGCAGGCCGAAGTCGTGGATCACATCGGCAAGGGCGACGCGGCGGCGGGCCACAGCCCGGTTGAGCTGGGCAATGTAGTGGGAGAACGGCTGCAGGCGACGGAAGGCACCGGAGAGCTGGCGACCGCGGCCACCGATCCCCTGGGCGCCGCCGGCGACGAGCAGCTGCAGGTACTGCTGCGTGTCGGCATCGAGGGTCGAGAGGAGGGCTTCGAACTGGATGCTCGGTTCGGTGCGCGCAAGCGGGAAGTGGTAGCCGGCTTCGACGTGTCCCCTGCCGGCGCCGGGGTCGATCTCGACGGTCATGTCGTTGAGGTTGGTTTTCGGCCGCAACAGCAGCGTCGCGTCGGGGTGAATCAGCTTCAGGTACTTGGGCTCGACGTCCATGCCGACGACCGCGTGGCCGTCTTCGAGGTCGACCGAGGAGATCTTGCCGACCTGGATCCCGGCGATCACAACCGCCTGGCCCTGGCCCGGCGTGACCGCCTGAGCGTTGCTGAAATCGGCCGTCAGGTGAGCAAAGTCTTCGCCTACGAACGGCGCCCATGAAGGCAGCGCGGCTTTCTGCTGGGTGAAGATCCACAGCGTCATCACGATCGCGATCACGGTCAGCAGCGCGATCGCGATCGTGTCTTTACCTCGCCCTCGCGCCTGCCGCGAGAGTGAGGCGCGGAAGTGCTTCCAGCGGCTGACGCCGTGCCCGCGCTCACTCATGGGTTCACCACCGTCAGGTTGGCCGCGCCGGCTTGTCCCAGTGGGCCGTTGACGTCGGGTACAGGCTGCGTGTAGCAGCGCACGTTCGGCTTCTTCGGCGGCTGCCCGCCCAGCTGCGGTTGCAGGCCAAGCGGCGCGGCAATCGTGTGCGTCCAGTTCTGCTTATCGGTGCTGAGGTTGCCCTTCGGGTTCTCTTGCTTGACCAGCACTCCGCCGCCGCCCGGTTGCAGGCGCAGGTAAGGCCCGTTGCCGTCGAAGTTCTGACCCCAACCGGCGAAGTTGGCGAGGAAGTAGAAGAACTCGCGGTAGTTGGGTCCGGTGCTGAAACGGTCTTCGATCGTCTCGTTGCCGGTCGGCACGAAGACCTTGCTGGTGCAGAGGCTGAGCCGGTTTATTTGCGGGATCGTGTTCGCCTTGCCGGCCTGCGCCGAGCCGGCCAAGCCCGGCGTCGATTCGCGCAACAGCTTCGCCACGCCCCCGGCCTCCTTGCCGGAAAGCAGCGGCCGCGCCTGCGCGATCCACGGTTCGGCGGCTTCGATCAGCGCCGGCAGCTCGGCGACCGCCGGGCGGAACTCGATCGCCCAGGCGCGCAGCGGCGGCAGCGTCGCGTTGAGGCTGACGAGCGACTGGCGCCCCACCCGCAGCGCCGGCGCCAGCCGGTTGACCGTCGCAGCGAGATTCTGCGACTGTGCCGCCAACGCGCCGGTGAAGGTGTTGAAGTTGACGATCAGGTCCTGCAGGTCACGCTCGCGACGGGCGAGCGCGCCAAAGGTGCGGCCGGTGGCGGCGACGAGGCGGGAGAGATCGCCCGGGCTGGTGCCGAGCAGCGCGTTGGTGACCTGGGCGCTGTAGCGGCCGGCGTCGCCACCGTATTTGAGCGCGCCGTTGAGGCCTTCGGCCCCGGTCTTGCCTTTCACCTCGGGCAGCTGCGTCGCGTCTTCGGCCGCGGTCGGCTCATGGGTAAGCGCCGTGCCAAAGCTCTCCAGCGTGCGGCTGAGGTCGGCCCGCACGGGCGACTGCAGGGCGGTCAGGATCTCGTCGAGCTGGACTCCGGTGGAAGTGTGGCTGACCGGAATCGTCCCGTCGCTCCTCAGCTCCGGCGCGCTGGGGCTGCCGGGGTCGAGTTCGATGAAGAAGTTGCCCTCGAGGAATATCCGCGGCCGGATTGCGGCGAAGGCGTCCCCGTGGATCGGCCGGCCCTTGCCCCCGACCGTGAAGGTGACCTTGGTGTTGTTTCCGTCGCGACCGACCTCGATCACTTTGCCGACGTCGACGCCGGCGATCCGCACCGGTGAGTTGGTCGAGATGTTGACCCCGTTGCTGAAGACGGCGTTGAGCGTGTAGCCGTGGCCGGTGAAGGGGATGTGTTTGGTGAACGCCAGGTAGGGCCCGATCGTGAAGACGAGGATGAAGATCAGCGCGATCATCGCGTTGCTCGGGCGCCACCTGAAGCGGCTGTTGGTGGCCCCGGCCCTGGTATCTCGCTCCGGCAGACGTCCCATCATTCCTCGTTGGTCGTGGTCGTGCCCCAGAGTTCCGGTGCGTGGCCGATCACCGTCTTGCCCGGCGTGTAGCGCTCGTTGCCGGCTTCGCAGACGCCGTCCTGTCCGGTCCGTGGGTAGGGGTTGTAGTGGAGGTGGTTCTTCACACCGGGCCCGTTCGCCGGCGCCGAGGAGGGGGTCGACTCCGCGTTGGGACCGTCGGGTGCCTCGAAGGAGATCGCGCTCAGCCAGTTGCCCTTGCCGTTGCCACGGCTGAAGGCGCTGGCGAGCTGATTGAAGGTGAGCGTCAGGTAGTTGCAGGTGGTCTGGGCGGGGGCGATGTAGGAGATCGCCGGGTCGAGCGTCTTGTTCAGGTCGGTGAGCAGTTCGAGCCCGTTGAAGACTCCCGGCTCGGCCTGGAAGTCGAGCAGTGCCTCCGCCGTCGGATCGAGCTGGGCGAAGAGCACCGGCGAGCGGTTCAGCGCCGGGATGCCGGCGCGCAGGGCGGCGGCGATCGTCGGCGAGGTCCGGCCGAGGGCACGGGCGCCGGGCTGGAGCGCGGCGAAGAACTGGCCGGTGTGGTTGAGGAACGGCCGCAGCGCCGGCAGATCGGCGGTGACGCTTTCAAGCGTCGGCGGTCCTTTCACGATCGTTTCCTGGATGAACGGCCGCGAGACGCGGGCGAAGGCGGCGAAGGTGCGGTCGAGGCCGACGAACATGCTCGCCTGCTGCTCGGCCACCGGTGCGACCGTGGCCGAGAGGTCCTCGAGCGCTTCCCAGAAACCGCCGAAGTTGGTGCTCGGCGCGACCAGCGTGCGCAGAATCGGCTGGCCGTGTTCGGCAAGTTCGCGCAGCGAACCGAAGGCGGCGTTGATCTGCGGGCCGCGGCCGGCGAAGCCGTTGCCGAAGCCGGCGTTGTTGCGTTTGATCGCGGTGCGGGTTTCCTCGTCGAACATGTCGAAGAACTGGTCGATGTCGACCGGTTCGGGCCGAGCCTGCTCGGCCGGGATCGTTTCGCCGGGCTCGAGCCCCCGCTGTGAATCACCGGGGACGATCTGCAGGTACTTGAGGCCGAGCGGTGATTTGGGCCGGATGATCATCGTCGAGTTGGCCGGGATCGGTTCGGCACTCTTGTCGAGCTTGAGATCGAGTTCGGCGGCGAAGTTGCCGCTGCCCTCGGGATCTTCGACCGGCGTCACCGACCTGACCACGCCGACCCGCGAGCCGCCGATCCGCACCTCGTTGCCTTTGACCAGCGCGTTCGCGTTCGGGACCAGCGCCTTGAGGTCGTAGGTGGCGACGAAGGGCAGGCCGTTGTTGGCGTTATAGGCGAGGAAGACGGCGACGATCACAACCAGCACCGTGACCGCGCCGACGATCGCCGGGCTGCTCGCGACTCCCTGTATGCCGCTGCGGTTCCTCATGGCCCCAGGAGGTAGTTGAGGAGGGCACGTTCGGGCGCGGTGGGCTGGGCCTTGACACCGAGCTCTTCGCTCTCGCCGAGACTCGGTGCCGCGCGCCGGGGCTTTCCTGCCGGGGGCGATGCGGCCGAAGACGCCGCGCCGGCGGAGGTGCCTCCGGTCGTCGCCGAGAGCGTTTCCTGGATGCGGGCGTAGAGGGCGGCCGAATCGAACACCGATGAGGCACCGGCGTTGGGGCCGTTGAAGTTGGCCGAACAACCGCTGGTGGGCGAGGTGACGTAGTCGATGCAGTTCGTCAACGTCGCCAGCGTGCGAGTGAAGTGCCCATACTGGTCGAATTCGTTGGTCGCCGCGGCACTGTTGTAGATCAGGTCGGCGATGCCGTCGAGGCCGCCGGTCTTCTTCGCGCTGACCAGGAACTTCGCCAGCTGCGTCGTCGGCTGTGCGCCGCTCGTGGCCAGGTTGCGGAGCTTCTTCACCACCGGGTCAGCGGCGCGGATCTTCGGTCCTGCCACTTCCCCGCTCGCCCCCAGCGACTTGAGCGAGACGGTCGAGGCGGCCGAGAACGGGGTCAGCGCCCGCGTCGCCTGGGTAAACGATGGCGCCGCCTTGGCCAGCGATTTGGCGACCGGCGTGCCCGCTTCGGCGAAGTATTCGAGGCTGCCCAACGTCTGCCGCAACTCACGCAGGAAGGCCGGCAGCTTGCGGAAGGATGCTTCCAGGGCGGCGCCCTCTTCGGTGCTTGCCTGCGCCACGGCGCCGGCGTTGGCGAAGAAGCCGGCGACGCTCGCCCGCTCGCGCGAGAGCGGGCCGAGAATCTGCGCCGAGTCGGCACTGAGCTGGGTTAGCTGCTCGCGTTGCGCGTTGAGGATGCCCAGCACCCGGTCGACGTCGCGCAGCAGCGGGTTGGCCCGCTTGACCGCCTCCTCGATGTCTTCGCCGCGCCCGGCCAGCCCGGCGCCGAGTTCGTTCAGGATCAGGCGGAAGCGCTGCGCGTAGGTCAGCTGGTTGATGTTGTTGATCAGGTCGGGGTCGACGCTGGTGCTGTTGTTCTCGAGCGGCAGCAGGTACTGGCCCGCACCCGGTTCCCCGTCCGGGATTTCCTCCAGTTCCGGTGGAGGTTCGGAGTTCGGCGAGCGCGGCAGGGTCGGCGTGCAATCGACGAACTTCTCCCCGATCAGCGACTGGGGACGGATCAGGCAGCTGGCGTCGCTGCGGAAATCCTGGAAGCCGGGGTCTTCGATCTTCATCGCGATCGCCGCCTTGCCCGGCACCGCCTGCGGCTGCCCGTCCTCGTAGCTGTCGACCTCGTCGGGCATGGTCACGTCGACCGATTCGATTTCGCCGACGGTCGCACCCGCGACGCGCACTTCCTCGCCCGGGACCATGAAGCCGCCGCTATCGAAGATCGCGCGGACGACGTAGCCGTTGCTGCCGTTGCTGCCGCCGGCGATCAGGGCGATCGCGACCACGATCGCGGCGAGCAGCCCGGCTGCTATCAACCATTTCCTCCTCATGGCCCAGATGGCGCGTCGGCCGGGTTGCATTCCGATGAGCCGACCCCCGCTCCTGAGAACGGTGGGTTGACGAAGGGGCTGGAGCCGTCGCCGGCATCCTGGGTAGCGCCGCCCGGGCAGGGGCGGCGGGAGCCGGCCGAGCCGCCGAAGAAGCCGTACTGTTCGCTCGGCGTGATCGGTTCGAGCTCGCCGCTGCCTTCGGTGCGCCGGAAGAGGTTGAGCACGAGTTGGGCGCGGGCGTAGTGGCCGTTGCCGTCGTAGTAGCCGCTGACCTGGCCGATCCGGCCGAACCCGTTGAAGATCTCGGGCGTATAGGTGCGGGCGAAGGTAAAGGTCGGCAGCGAGTCTTCGATCGCCTGTTCGGCGTGCGGGAACGCCTTCGAAGAGCGCTCTTGAACGGCGGGCAGGAAGCCGAGCGTTTCGGCGGTGTCGTTGGCGAAGCCCGGCTTCCTGGCGCTGAGCCGGAGGTTCCTGAAGACCGGCACCGCTTTCGAGAGCACCGGCCGCAGTTCGCGCAGGAACGGCGCCAGGTTGCGCGTCGCCGGCTTTGCCGTTTCGACAAGCGGGTCGAGGTCGTCAAGCGCGGCGCGCAAGTTGACGAAGGTGGTGTTGCTCTGGCGCATGAACGGCGGCAACAGCTGCAGCGACTGGTCAAGCGCTTCGTTTTGGCTGGCGATCGCGCCAAACGCGGTGCTGGCATTGGCGACCGCGCTGGAGAGCTGCTCGCCGCGCTGCGCCACCGCGGTCGAGAGCTTGGCCGAGCTGACGACGAAGCGCTTGAGCAGGTTCTGGTCGGCATTCAGTTCGCGCACGAAGGCGCTTGCGCGGTTCAGTCCGGGTGCGAAGTACTTGAAGGTCCGGTTGGCGTCCTCGCCACGGCCCCGAAACTGGTCGGCGTTGCCGCGGACGAACTCACCGAGAGCGCGCCGCACGGGGTTGGGGAAGGTGTTGAGGAACTGGTCGAGATCGACCTCGGTCGTGGTCGAACCGAGGCCAAGCATCGCGCCTTCCTCCAGCGCCGGGTTGCTGTTCGGCCCGGGGCTGATCGAGATGTAGTGGTTGGCGACACCGGACAGCGAGGTGGCACGGATCGTCGCGGTCGAGCCCTCGTGCAGCTCCTGCTCGACGCTGACTTCGATTTCGGCCAGGTTGTCGTCGGTCAGATCGATGCTTTCGACCGAGCCGACCGGCTGGCCGCCGATCAGCACCTGGTTATCGGGTACGAGCTGCGCCGCGTTCTGGAATATCAGCTTGTACTTGTGGCTGCCGTTGCCGCCGAGGAGGATCGCCGCGAGGACGATGACGACGACCGCCAGCGCCGCGATTGCAGCGGCGCGGGCGGGGGTTACCCCCCGGCTCTTAGTCGGGCTTTTCTCCTCGCCTAAGGAATTAGCAGCCACGGATAATTGCTTGCGTCTTCCCCCGCCTCCGTACAGAGGAACAAGCCAACGAATCGTATCCGAGCGGTCAGCCGCCACGCGTGCGCACCCGCCTGGCTTAACTCGAAGTCAACGCGGTGCAGAGAACCGCGCGCGCCCCACTCAAACGTTGAAGCGCGGCAGTGCCTGATCCAGCCGACGCGGCAGCCACCAGACCCGGTCGCCGAGCAACAGCATCAGCGCCGGCAAGAGGACGATGCGGACGACGGTGGCGTCGAGCAGGACGGCCACCGTGAGGCCGACCCCGAGCTGGCTGACGGTGGCGATCGAGGCGCCGGCAAAGGCGACGAAGACGGCCATCATGATCGCCGCCGCACCGGTGATCACGCGCGCCGTGCGTTCGAGGCCGAAAGTGACCGCGGCGGCGTTGTCGTGCTCCCGATCGTAGTGCTCGCGCATCCGCACCAGGAGGAAGACCGCGTAATCGATCGAGAGCCCGAAGACGACGCCGAAGATCGCCGTCGCCCCGACCGCGTCGACGTAGCTGCGCCCACCCAGCGGCCAATCCTCGGGCAGGTTGAAGAGCAGCGTGAGGATGCCGAAGGCAACCGCGACCGTGGCCAGGTTGAGGCCGACCGCGATCGCCGCCAGCGGCAGCGCGCGGAGGACGAGGACGAGGACGAGGAAGGTGGCAATCGTGATCGCCACGATCACGAAGGGAAGCCGGTTGCGGGTGACGCGACTGTAGTCGTTGAGCTGCGCGGCACCGCCGGCGACGCCGGTGTTCAAATCCGCTTCCCGGCCGAGCTGGGCGGCCTCGGCGTCGAGCCGCTTGTTGAGCGCGATCGAGCCGGGCGAGTTGAAGGTGAAGCGTGAGATCACCAGGATCGCCGCCGCCTGACCGCCGCCGTTCAGATCGACCACCTGCGCGACCCGTTCGCGCGAGCCCGGCTCGGCGCCGTCGAGTGCCGAGAGGACGAAGTAGCCGGAGTCGAACAGGCCCGGCGTCGTCCGCCGCACCCGCCGCGCCTGGCGCCTCAGCCCGGTCGAGGTCGACAGCACCTGCACGCTCGCGCGGCGTAGGCCGGACTGCAGCGGGGAGGACTCGCTGTAGCCGCGCGCGAGGTTTTCGGCAAGCGCCTCCGCCCCACCCTGGAGCCGGGCGATCCCGCTTGCCAATGCGGTTGCCGCGGCGGCAAGACGGGCCACTCCGCCTTCCAGACCGCCCGCCACGCGGGCAAGCCGGGCCGCTCCGTGCGCCAACCGTTTGCCGGCACCCTCGAGTTTCCGCAAGCCGTCAGAGAGCCGGGTCGCGCCATTGCTCAGCCGCTTGACCAGGGCGACCCCCGAGACCAGCCAATCGGTGATCTGCTTCGCTTCTTCAGCGTCCTCGGTCAGGCTCGCCTCGAGCGCGCTCAGTTCGGTCGGCAGGCCCGCGTAGTTGGGCGCGTAGGCCGCGCCGCTGACCGGATCGGTGCCGCTGACCGCGGCCAGCGCCTGCCGTACCGCCGCCAGCGCCGCGTCGTAGTTGGGGTCGGCCTTGCCCACCGTCATCCCTTCGAGCTGGTCCAGCGCCGCCTTCAGCTGGGCTTCGGCGGCTCCGGCGGGCGGCACGAGCCGCGGCACGGTCTGCTTCGACGCCTTGTTGAGCGATTTCTGCAACCGCCGCGAACGAGAGAGCGCGTTGTGGCGCAGGTTGGGGCCGAGGTTCTGCAGGGCGAACTTCACGTTGAGACCCGCGATCGCCGCCTGGTGCTGGGCGCCGGCGAGGCGACGCGTGCCCCGGGCGAAGGTCTGCAGCGCGCCGACCGCCCGTTCGGCCCCGGCCCCGGCCCGAGACAGACCGGTGGCGAGCAAGCCCGCGCCCTGCTCGGCCCTGCCGGAGCCCTCGGCGATCAGACCGGCGCCGTAGCTGGCTTGCGAGAGGCCGGTGCGTAGCTGTGCGACCCCGGTCGCGGCGCGGCCGAGGTTCCGCCCCAACCGCCCCAGCTGCACCAACGGACCGCCTTCACCGCCACCGGCGAGCAGAGCGCCCGCCTGGCGCAGCGGTTGGACCGCGCGCGAGACCTGGGCCGGTCCGATCACCGCCTGCACGCCCGGCTGGCGCGCGATTCGCCGCTGCCAGCGACTCAAGGTGGCCAGCCGCCGCGGTTCGGTGACGGTCCCTTCCTTGGCGCTGGCGACGATCACGAAGGGCGCGTCGTAGCCAGGTCCGATCGCGCGCTCGATTTCTTCGAAGTCCTGCCGGATCGGATCGTCGCTGGCGAGCTGGGTCTGGCTCGGCGGCCCCGTCTTGAGGCCGACCGCCGGCGCGGCGAGCAGCAGCACAACCGCGCCGATCGCGAGCGCCGCCGGGGCCGGGCGGCGCAGAGCGGCGCCGACCAGGAGCATCAGGCGCGAGCGGCCGCTGCCGGGGGCTGGACCGATGCGCCAGCGATCGACGTTGGGCCCGAGCAGAGTGAGCACCGCCGGTCCGGCGACGACCGCGACGAGGACGCTGAGCGCGACCACGAGCAGCAGCGTCACCGCCAGCGAGCCGAGCAGCGAGCCGGGCACGATGAAGAACGCGACAAGCATCGAGAGCATCAGCGTGCTGCCGGCGAAGACCGTGGTACGGCCAGCGGTGTGGCGGGTGGCGCGCGCCGCCTCCAGCGGCGAGGAGCCCTCCGTCAGCTCTTCGCGGAAGCGCGAGACCATCAGCAGCGAGTAGTCGACGCCCAGCGCCAGGCCCATCATCGTGCAGACGACGAGCGCGAAGCCGTCGACGTTGAACCATGCGGTCAGGAGCGTGAGCAGGCCACGCGAGGCGATCACGGTCGCCGCGCCGAAGGCGAGCGGCACGCCAGCCGCGACTGGCGAGCGGAAGACCAGCAGGAGGACGATCAGGAGGATCGGCAGCGCGATCATCTCGCCGCGTTCGGTGGCGGCGATCGAGTCGTCCTGAATCGCGCGCGAGAGCGTCGCGAAGCCGGTCTGCGTCGCCTGCACCGGCGACTGGATCGTCGCTTCGAGCGTTCGGTTGAGCTCGGGGACGGTCTCGTTGACGGCGGTCTCGATGCCGACGTGGAAGTCGGCGATCACGATCGCTTCGCGCGGGCTTGGCCGCAGTCGCTGGACCGAGCCACGGTCCCAGGACGAGAGCGTGGTCACGCCCGGATCGCGGCGCAGGGCGCGGATCAGCGCCGGGCCCTGGCGATCGAGCTGCGCCGCCGGGCCGCGCAGAAGGATCACGAACGGTGCGCTTTCGCCGAAGTGTTCGCGCAACATCCGGTTGGCGTGAGCCGAGGACGTGCCCGGAATCTCGAGGCTGGTCGGGCTGAGCTTGCTCTCGACGTTGGCGCCGAGCAGGCCGAGCGCAACCAACAAAGCCACCGCTCCAGCGAGCACCCTGCGCGGGTGGCGCAGCAGCTTGCCCCTGCTCCTCCTCAAGCCCACCATGCTAGTTTGGCGGTCGGGACTATAAAAGGGGGCTCGCGATGCGGAAGACTCTGTTAAGAACGCTGATCGTGTTGACGGCGGTCGTGCTGCTTGGCGCAGGCGCTGCCGATGCAATCAAGCTGCGGATCGGCAACATCATCATCACCGGCGACGGTGGCTTCACGCCGCGAACGCTGCCGAAGCACGAGAACGCGCCGATCAAGCTCTACGGTCACGCCAAGTTCAGCACCGTCGACGGCACCCGGCCGTCGCCGCTGCGGACGATCGTGCTCGAATACGACAAGCACGGCGCGGTCGAGACCCGCGGCCTGCCCGTCTGCACGCGCGCGAAGCTGATCGCCACCACGGTGAAAACGGCGCGGCGCAACTGCCGCGGCTCGATCGTCGGCACCGGCTTTGGCACGGCCATCGTCGAGCTGCCCGAACAGCGTGGGATCGAGGCCTCCTCGCCGCTGACCCTGTTCAACGGCCCGAAGCGGCACGGCAACCCGACCGTGCTCGGCCACGCCCACCTCGACTACCCGGCACCGACGACCTACGTGATCCTGATCGAGATCCAGAAGATCCACAACGGCCGCTACGGCTTCAAGACGGTGGCCAACTTTCCGCGCATCGCCAACGACTACGGCTCGCCCCTCTCCGGCCACCTGACGATCGGGCGGACATGGAAGTACAAGGGCAAGACGCTGAGCTTCGCCAACGCGCACTGCGCTGACGGGCGTCTGCAAGCCAAAGCGCAGTTCAGCTTCAAGGACGGCAGCTTCGTCCAGGGCACCGTCTTCAAGACGTGCAAGGTGGCCCCGGGGTGAGTTATGAAAAGGGGAATTGCTTTTCTACTCATTCTTGCCACTGGCACGATGGCAGCCGATTTGGCCGGGGCGGCGATGGTCCGGGTCGGGACGCTGGTTTTGCGCGCCGACGGCGGCTTCACGCCACAGCTCCTGCCGCGGCACCGCCGCGTGCCGATCCGGTTCCAGGGCTACGGTGACATCGGCACCACCGACGGCTCGCAACCACCCGCCCTGCAGCACGCGAAGATCGAATTCGACCGTGACGGGCGCCTGACCACCAAGGGGCTGCCGGCTTGCCCCCCCGCCAAGCTCGGGGGGACGACGACGAAGCAGGCGCGCAGCCGCTGCCGGGGCGCGATCGTCGGCACCGGGCACGTCGCGGCCGAGATCTCCCTGGCCGGCTTCGACCGGATCGAGCTGCGCTCGCCGCTGACCCTGTTCAACGGCCCGCGTCAGAACGGCAACCCAACGGTGATCGGCCACGCCCGCGCGCCCTTTCCCGTCTCGGAAACCTACGTCGTCGTTGCCCCGATCGAACGCCGTCGCGGCGTCTTCGGCTACCGGACCTCCTTCGACGTGCCGCCAATCGCCGGCGGCCTCGGCTCGCTCACGCATGTCGACACCAAGCTCGCCCGCACCTACCGCTCCGGCGGCCGCAAGCGCAGCTTCGTCTCCGCCCGCTGCTCGGACGGCATCCTGCAGACCCAAGGCTACTTTTCCTTCTCCGACGGCAACGTGATCTACGGCAGCGTCTTCAAGTTCTGCCGCGCCCGCGGCTGATCTCGTCTTCCTATACTTGGGCCCCCGGGCCGTTAGCTCAGTTGGTAGAGCAGGAGACTCTTAATCTCAAGGTCGAAGGTTCGAGCCCTTCACGGCCCACTCGTAAACGGCTCTGGAGAGCCGGATGCGTCGCCTCACAGGGCGGCGCTTTGCGTAGGTGGGCAACTGATTGGGCAACAAAGTCAGGCGCGCTTCTCCTTCGCCCCCTTAATGCCGTGCTTCTTGAAGCGACCCTTCGGCCACTCCAGGTTCGCGAAAGGGATGGGCCGGTCTGGATCGTGAAGGGTCGCCCGCGCCTCGGCAGAGACGCTGGTGCTGAAGGCTGCGAGCATGGCATTCTCGCGAGTCCTCGGATCAGCGGTGCTCGCGTAATGAACCTGAAGCTTCGGCAAGACGCTGAGGGTCTTCAGAAACCAGCCGCCTGCGTGCGGGCTTCGTGCTCCGAGTCGTGTCCGGTAATACTGGCCGACGCGGGTCCGCAGCGACGTGCCCGCCAGTCCGATGTACAGCACCACCTCGTCGAACAGCCAGAAGGCCGCGAGCCGCTCGGCAAGCTCCCTGGTGCTTGCCCACCTACCATCGACGGTCAACTCTGGTCGAACAGCGAGCAGTTCCTCAAGCGCGGGGTCGGACAGCGGGCATTCATCGAGCGGCTCAGTGAGCGCAACGACATAGACGCCGCTTCCAAACCGGGGCATCGGCGTCCCCCAATCCACGGCACCCTCGGATTCCAGTCCAGCGGCGGCAAAGATCTGATCGACAGTAGATGACATGGTGAGTTAGGTCACGTCATGCCACGATGAAGGTCGAGGCGGCATCCCCAGCCGCAACGTCCAGCCAAAATCGCAGAGAAGGAGCGTGCATGCGTTCAGCCGAGCTAGGCATGGTCAACATCATGCTGTCGCGCTACGAGTATGGACTGTCAACCGACTTCGAGTCTGTTTGGTGGTCGATGAAGGGAGCGGAGATCATTGACTGTGAGCAGGGCGAGTTAGACCGTGGATGGATCGAGCACGAGTTTGAGCGCAGGGTCATGCAGCATGCCAAGCCGGTTGTCAAGTGGAAGCGCAGCAAGGCGGCGCCTCTACTGACCAACGTTTAAGAGAGGGACAGCCGTCCTATTGGCTCACCGCACGATGTGCATTCCCCGCTCGACACGCCGTACCCTCTCCTTGCCGAGCCGCCGCTGGATGCGTGCGAGGCGCTGCGCCGCCGCTTGACGCTCTGCCCGTCTGACCGCATCTCCCTTGTTCGCTCCGAGCGGATGGCCGCCACGCTCGGTGACGCCGTGCCGGTGGCGGTAGCCGTGGATCAACTCGACTCCCTCGTTCCAAGTCGCCACCTTCGTCGGATCGCGCGGGCGCTTGCCGAGCGCGTCCTCGATCAGCTTCGAGGTCTGGCGGCGCTCAGCGGCGACGGCTCCGTGGGTGAGCTGCTCCAACCGCTCGTCGGCCAGCGAGAGTTCATGGCGCTCGCCGGCAGTGAGCGCGGCCGTCCGGCGTGACGCGATCTCGACCTCTACCTCCAGCGAGTGGCGCTCGTCTTCGAGGCTCGCGAGCTGTCTCGTCCCGATGCGCTGAGAACTGTCGAGGCGGTTGAGCGCGTCGCGGTTGGGTCGCCGCTCGGAAGCCAGCGCCTCGCGTTCGGCAGCCTGCTCGGCGAGGCGCTCCTTGCATTGATCGATCCGCTCCCGCAGACGATCGAGGCGCCTCTCCGCAGGCGACGGTTCGCTCGCCCAGTCAAGGCGCTCCTGGAGGTCCGCTCGCCTCGCCGCCAGCTCGACCGACGACAGCGACTCGATCTGTTTGCGCGCCGCGATCTCTATGGCGGCGAACTCGCCCGCCGCTCGCTCGGCGCCGATCCGCAGCTCGTGCGCCGCATCCTCGATCTCGCGGGTGCCGGGGCCAAGCTCGGGGTCGGTCAGCTCGCTGGCAGCCACCCCGTAGGCGGTCGTCGCCTCCCGAGCGCGAGAGACGGCGACGAGGAAGTCCTCGCGGCTGATTCCGGAGTCGAGCAGGACGAAGGCCGAGTCGAAGGTCTTCGACTCGGCCGCGTAGGTGGTGAGCGCGTAGGCGTGCTGGATCGGCGGG
>Ga0210115_1000010_pt1 | contig 41310 bp, 41 predicted proteins | sample MayberryNW_TuleB_2_FD_185526 | JGI IMG/M metagenome (GOLD analysis project Ga0210115, IMG submission 185526) | Wetland microbial communities from San Francisco Bay, California, USA, that impact long-term carbon sequestration - MayberryNW_TuleB_D2... | ecosystem: Environmental > Aquatic > Marine... | reverse complement strand
AGCGCTAGCCGTCTGGTGGTCGATCCCGCGGTCGATGCCTTCGCGTCGCTTCTCACGTAGCTCTCTCCTTGTCCCTTGAGCCCCTCTGCCGGCCGCTTCCCTGCGGCCCTCGCGGGCTCTGGTTGTTCTGTTCCCTGTAGCGCCTGATGGCTGGTAATAGTTCCCAAAAGGAGTTAACCGTACCGCAGGCAACGCCAGTGAAGCAGCTACACGCATCTTTGTCAAGTTGAAGTTCCCGAGAGAAAAGGAAAGTTCCCAGAACTACGCACTCTCGCTGGACGGGCCGTCAGCGCCTCAGCCCGGCCGTCTCGTCAGGTGTCGAGGCCCGGAATCGGGTCGACCGGCAGCTCGCCGTTGACCTGTTCGAGGGATTCGAGGTCGAGTCGATCCTGGGTCCGGCCCGCAAGGCGCTTGAAGCCGACCAGGGTGCGCAGGGACGCAAAGGGGGTCGGTATGCCTCCAACGTCGATCTCGACAGCGCCGTCGGCGACGGTCTCGTAGTCGAGCGGGGGCAAGCCGCCACGCATGATGTCGATGATCCCGTGGCGGCTGTTGACGCGCAAGTGGTGAGCGCCGGCGATCTCGTCGGCGGCGATTACCTTCCCGTCATGCAGGCGTGTGGCGCCGATTCGGTCGAGAAAGCGGACGATCGCCTCGTCGGCCTCGGGGCCATCCGGGACGAGGAGGTCAGAGTCCTTGGTCGCCCGCAGATACCCGTGCGCGATGACGGCGAAGCCGCCGATGACGACGTGGGGCAGGCCGCTCGCGACGGCGTCGGCGACGACGCCGTCGAGGTCAGGACCAGAGAGCTCGTCTGGGGGCATGGCCGGCCTTCACCGATGCGACCAGCAGGGACACTCCCTGCTGCGAGAGCTTTTGCCCGAAGGCCACGCGCTCGGCGGGCGTGAGCGACGCCGCGAACTCGGCCTCCTGGCGCTCCTCTTCCTCGTTGATCCGCGCCCACTCGGCCTCGTTGCCGGGGGCGAGCAGCGGCTTCTTCCGTGGCGTGTCCATCGCCGTAGATGTTACGCCGCGGCGCGGGCGAGGCGGGTGGCCTCGGCGGGGCCGAGGTAGGGCAGGAGGATCAGCTCGGAGCACTCGGGGAGCAGATCCTCGAGCTGCGCGGCCGCGCCGGCGGCGACCTTGCGCTGGGCGAGCGAGACGAGCGAGCCGATCGTCGAGTCCTCGGTCGAGTCGGGCAGGCGCTCCCCCTCCGGGCGCTCGGCGCGGCCGCGGGAGAGCAGCGGGCTCAGCTCGGCGACCGCCGCGTTGAAGCGCCCGGTCACCGCCGGGCCGGCCGCGCGCGATTCGAGCAGGCAGAGGCGGGCCAGGTCGGGCTCGGCGGCGAGGAAGGCGAGGGTGGCACGCGTGGCGGCGATCGCCTGCTGCGGCCAGCCGGCGACCGGGGCGACCGCTGCGGCGATCAGCTCGCGCAGGTGATCGACGACGACCTCGAAGGCGGCGAGGAAGCACTGCTCCTTGCCCTCGAAGTTGGCGTAGAAGACGCGGCGGCTGACGCGGGCGTGCTCGACGATGTCGGTGAGGGTGACGGCGGCGTAGCCCTTCTCGGCCACCGCCGCGGCGAGGCTGGCGATCAGGCGCTCGCGCTGGTGGTGGGCGACCTGCTCGCGGCTGTAGCCGTGGCGGCCGGCGGGCAGCGGGCCGAGCTCTCCGGCGGGCATCGGCTTGGGGGCGCTAGGCGGCGGAGATCGCTTCGGCGACCTCGCCCGCCTCCCGCGCCGCTTCGTCCTCGCCGACGTAGGGGCGGAGGAGGAACTCGAGGGTCTCGGGCAGGAGGCCGCGCAGCTCGCCGGCTTCGCCGGCCATCAGGCGCTGACCGAGCACCCAGACGACCCCCCCGGCCAGCGTCTCCTCGAGCGCCTCGGGCAGCTGCGCCTGGCGCGGGTTGAGCTCGCGTCCCGGGCGCAGCAGCGGCGCCAGCCGCTTCAGCGCCGCCTCGTGCTTGGCAGCCGCCTCCGGGCCGGCGGCGACCGCCTCGACCAGGACCGCGCGGGCGGCGTCGGGGTGGGCGGCGACATCGGCAAAGAGGGCGCCGAGGGCGGCGCCGACACGGTCGGCCCAGGGGCCTTCTTCGCGCCGGTAGGCGGCTTCGACGTTGGCGACGGTGCGCTCGACCGCGGCGTCGAGCAGGGCGAGGAAGGCGGCCTCCCTGTCGGGGTAGTGCTTGTAGAAGGTGTTGTAGCCGACCCTGGCGCGGCGGACGATCTGCTCGATCGTCGTCTCCTGGTAGCCCTGCCTGGCGATCAGCTCGGCGGTCGCCTCGAGGATGCGGCGGCGCTGGTCGGCGGCGGCCGCGTCGCGGCTTACCGGCTCGGGGCCGGGCGGCTGCCGGTTCTCCTTTCCGGGCAGGGCGCGCACAGACTCAGGATAGCGCCAGTTCCCATTGGTACGAAACTGGTATTCGAGTTAGAGAACGTTCCCAAACATAGGCTATGGTTTCCCGAATGGAAGCACCGGGACCGCTGCGCGAAGTCCGCTCCTGGGAGGAGGCCATGCCGGACCGCGGCAGCGAGGCCGGCGTGCTCGAGGCAATGCTGCTGACGGTCGGCGAGAAGGGCTATGCCGGTACCAGCGTACGCGAGGTCGCGGAGCGGGCCGGGATCAGCCAGGACCGCTTTCACCGCCGCTTCGGCAGCAAGCAGGGCTGTTTCACCCGCGCCTACGAAGAGGCGGCAGAGCATCTCGCGGCGCAGCTGCTCTCCGCGGGCCGCGCCGGGGCGGATTGGCGCGAGGGCTTCCGCGCCGGCCTCGCCGCGCTGCTCACCTTCGTCGCCGAGCAACCGCTGCAGGCAAGGGCGTTGCTGCTCGAGGTACGGGCAGCGCGCGGCGACGCTTGGCTCAAGCACCAGGAGCTCGTTGCCCGTCTAACCGCCGCGCTCGAGACCGCTCGCGGGCAACCCGGCGCCCGTTCCGGCGCCAGCCCGATGACCGCCGGCTTCGTCGCCGGCGCGATCGAGGAATCGATCTGCATCGAGCTCGCAGCCGGCCGCGCCGAGCAGATCGAGCACCTCCTCCCCGACCTCACCCACCTCGCCTTCCTGCAACTCTTCGGCGAAGGCTAGGCGCGGGATACGCTCCCGGTCATGGACCGGGTCGATACCTGCGCTGAGCTGCTGGGCGCGCACTTCGCAGCGGGGAGGCATCTGGCGGTGGGACTGGACCCCGATCCGGAGCGAATCCCCGCAGCGATCGCGCCAGACGCGGACCCCGCAGCCCGCGTGATCGAGTTCAACCGGGCGATCGTCGCGGCGACCGCCGGGGTCGCCGCCGCCTATAAGCCAAACTCGGCTTTCTACGAGGCATTGGGCGCGGATGGGTTCCGGGCGCTGGCGGAGACGATCGCGGCGATCCGCGAGGTCGTGCCGGAGGCGGTCGTGATCCTCGACGCCAAGCGAGCCGACATCGGCTCGACCAACGCCGGCTACGTCGCCGCCGCCTTCGACCGGCTCGACGCCGACGCGATCACGGTCCACCCCTACCTCGGCGGCGAGGCGCTCGCGCCCTTTCTATCCCGCGCCGAGAAGCTGATCCTCGTCCTCGCCCGCACCTCGAACCCCGGGGCCGGCGAGCTGCAGGACCTAGTGGACAACGAGGGCGTGCCGCTTTACCGCCGCGTCGCTCGCGCGGTCGCGGGCGAGTGGAACGGCGCCGGCAACTGCGGCCTCGTCGTCGGCGCGACCTACCCGGAGGAGCTGGGCGCGATCCGCGCCGACGTCCCGGCCGAGATGCCGATCCTGATCCCCGGCGTCGGCGCACAGGGCGGCGACGTCGCCGCGGTCGTGGCCGCCAACCGCGCCGCCGGCAGCAACGCCTTCCTGATCGCCGCCTCGCGCTCGATCGTCTACGCCTCACCCGGCGAGGACTTCGCCGCGGCCGCCGGCGCAGCGGCGCTAGCGCTCGACGCCGAGATCCGCGCCGCCTAGTAGGACTACTTTGCCTTGGCGATCTTGGCCGCTTCGGCGCTGCCGAGGTAGGGCGTCAGGGTGAACTCGACCAGGTCGGGGAGGAGGTCCTCGAGCTGCTCGACCTTGCCGGCGATGATGCGGCGTGAGATCAGCGAGACCATGCCGCCGACCAGCGCTTCCTCGGTCGTCGGCGAGAGGCGCGAGAGGACTTCTCTGGAACGGCCCTTGCGGCCCTCTTTGAAGTAGGGGACGAAGCTCTGGATCGCGGCGTCGTAGCGCTCGACCACGGCTGGGCCCGCGACCAGCGCCTCGACCATGCAGAGCTTGGCGACGTTGGGCTGGGCGGCGAGGAAGCGCAGCATCGCGGCGATCCCGGCCTTGATCGCCTGCGGCCACTCGTCCGCGGCGTCGAAGGCCTCCGAGACGCGCTCGCGCAGGTCCTTCATCATCGCGTCGTAGGCGGCGACGAAGCACTCGTCCTTGCTCGAGAAGTGCTCGTAGAAGGTGCGGCGGGAGACCGCCGCGGCGCGGGTGATGTGGGCGATCGTCGTCCCCGAATAGCCGTTTTCGGCGATCGCCTCGGCGATCCCGGCGATCAGCCGCTCGCGCTGGTTGTGGGTGACGAACTCGCGCGGCAGGCCGTGCCGGCCCGGCGGCAGGCGCGCCAGCTCGGGCGGGTAGTTCTCCGCCCCGTCGTCCGGAGGGTCGGCTTCTTTCGCCCGACGTTTGCGTGCCACAACGCGACCATATCGCTCTTGGCCGCCGGAATCCTTGCCGAGCTCCGCCATCGCGGCCTCGATGCCCAGGTAAGGCATCACCGCAGCTGACATCAGCTGCGGCACCAGGTCCGGCAGCTCGTCGGCCTCGCCGCGCACGACACGCGAGTAGATCTGGCCGTAGGCCGATCCCGCCAGCGCCTCGGCGGTCGTGTGCGGGACCGCTTCGGGGTCCTCCATCTCCTGGCGGCCGGCGTCGATCAGCGAGGCGATCACCCGCATCGTCATGTCGCGCCGGGCGCGAGCGGCATCGCCGGCCGCGAGCACCTCGACCCCGAAGGAGGCGCGACTGGGGTCGTGACTGAGGCGGTCGATCACCTCGTAGGCGACGGCGCGCAGCTGGTCGGGCCACTCCTCGCGGCTTTCGTAGGCCCGCATCATCGCCTCCAGGCATTCCTCGTTGAGGTCCTGCCATGCGGAGAGGAAGCAGTCGTACTTGCCGCGGAAATGGCGGTCGAAGGCGGGGCGGTCGAGCCCGGCTCGCTCCAGCACCAGCTCGATCGTCGTTTCACCGTAGCCGCGCTCGGCGGCGACCTCGATCAGCGCCTCGATCAGTTGGGCGCGCTCGGAGCTGCCCGTCTGTTCGCGGGTCTCGACCTCCAGCACTAGCGCATGGGACCCCCGATCCCTACCCTGGCTACCGGTTGGTCTTGGGCGGGGTGGCCGGCTCTTCGGCCGCGGTGCGCTTGGCTGCCTCGGCGCCGACGTACGGCGTCAGCGAGAACTCGACCAGCTCGGGCAGGAGTTGCTCGATCTCCTCCACCTGGCCCATCACGATCCGCTGGTAGATGATCCAGAAGACGCCGCCGACGATCGTCTCCTCGAGTGTCCCCGGAAGATCCTCGCCGTTTGGCGCGACCTTGCGGCCCATGCGGAACAGCGGCACGAACGCCTGGATCGAACGTTCGTAGCGCTCGACCGCGGCGGGACCGGCGGAGAGCGCCTCGACGATGCAGGTTCGGGCCAGGGCCGGCTCGCTGGCGACGTAATGGAGGAAGGCGGCGAGGCCGGCATTGACGCGAGCGGGCCAGCTGTCGACCCGGCTGGCGGCGTCGACGACGCGGCGCAGGGCCTCTTTGACCGCGAACTCCGAAGCGGCGAGGAAGCAGTCTTCCTTGGAGGAGAAGTTCTCGTAGAAGGTGTTGCGGGCGATGCCGGCGCGGCTGACGATGTCGGCAACGGTGACGGCGCGGTAGCCCTTCTCGACCGTCTCCTCGGCGAGGGCCGAGATGATCCTGGCGCGCTGGTGGCGGGTGATGAACTCGCGCGGGAGCGGGTGCCGTCCGGGGGGCATTCTGGTTGCCTCGGGAACTCGCTCAGCCACGCGATTCAGGCTACTCCCGCGACGCCGAGATTCAAGCTGGACGAATCGGCGATATACCGCTACAGTACCGATGTCTAGACAACCTGTTCCCTGGATCACGGAGGAGGGGTAGCGATGGGGAAGCAGGCGGCATCCAAAGCCCAGGCAGGGGCAGAGGGGGCCAGCAGGACGAGGAGCGCCGAGGCGCGCCCCGTCTCGCCCAAGCTCGAGCTGGTCGACTCGCCGAAGCGCACGCGGATCCTCGAGGGCATGCTCGAGGCGGTCGGCACGGGGGGCTATGAGGCGACCTCCGTACGCACGGTTCTCGACCGAACCGGGCTCTATCGCCAGGCCTTCTACGACAACTTCGCCGACAAGGACGCCTGCTACCTCGCGGCGCTCGAACTGGGGATCGCCCGGCTCGAAGCAGCCGCCGCACGGGGCGCCGCCAGCGAAGAGAGCTGGCGGGGCAAGCTGCGCGGCGGGCTCGGGGCGTTGCTCGATCACCTCGACGCCGAACCTGACCTCGGCCGCGGCGTGATCGTCGGTGTTCACTCGGCTGGTGCAAAGGCGCTGGAAAGACGCGCCGAAGCGATGAAAAGAGCGGCCGATTTCATCGATCTGGCGCGGCAGGGGGCGGGCGAGCCGGAGACGCCGCCGTCGATAGCACCGGAGGGGATCGTCGCCGGCATCCACGCGATCGTCCACTCACGGCTTTCCACTGGGGCAAGCGGCGGTTTCCGCGGCCTGCTGCCGGAGTTCATGTACTTCGCCGTGCTGCCGTACTTCGGCGCCGAGGCCGCAAGCGCCGAGATGCAGGCCGCCCGCATCTGAAGTACATCGTCTGCAAATCGAGGTTGGACAGGTTGCGGTTCCTGCCCTACATTGAGTCTGATGGATTCGCCGCAGACTTCGAATCCTGAAGCACCGCTCGACCGCCACGAGCTACCCCGGGCGTACATCATCCGCTCCCAGCGCGAGCGGATGATGGAGGCGATGGTGAGGATGTCCGCAGCAAAGGGCTACGAGGCGACCACCGTCGCCGACGTGATCGAATACGCGGGGGTCTCGCGCGACACCTTCGACGAGATGTTCGGCAGCAAGGAGGACTGCTTCCTAGCTGCCTACGACGCCGTATTCGACGTGCTGGTCGCGCACGTGACCGCCGCCTTCGAGGCCGCCTCGGGCGAGCCCTGGCCGGAGAAGATCGCCGCCGGCCTCGGCGCCCTGGTCGAGCTGCTCGCGATGGAGGCCGACATCGCCCGCATGGCGATGGTCGAGGCGACCGCGGTCGGCGACGACGCGCGCGAGCGCTACCGGGCGATGTTCACCCGCTTCACCCCCTTTCTCGAGGAGGGGCGGACCTACTCGGGCCAGGGCGAAGAGCTGCCCGCCGACACCGCCCGCTTCGCCGTCGGCGGCGCCGCCTCGATGATCTTCGACGAGGTGCGCGCAGGCCGGGGGCCGGAGCTGAAGCGGATCCTGCCCGACCTGGTCTTCGCCGTGCTGATGCCCTACCTCGGGTCGGAGGGGGCAGAAGACGAGATGCGGCGGGTTACGCGGGAGGGAGGTTGAGGTAGTCAGGTGAAGGGGGTGGGGGTAGGGCTCCACTTAACTTTTTTTGAAGACAGGGTGCGGCCGTCCGAGTTTGGTTGTCCAAAAAAAGTACAAGACGTTCCGCCCCTACCCGTGCCCTCCCTCACACTCCCTGCCCATGCCTACCCTCGCCCGAGGCAAAACGGGCGGCGCCTTGGACGGCGACGTCGAGGACCTGGTTGCCCAGGCTCGCCTCCAGGGCGAGGCCGTCGGCGAGTGGTTTGCCAAAGCCTTCGAGCGCACCGCGGCGATCGGCGAGCATGGTCTCCTGGGGGAAGCTGGCGATTTTCTCGGCCAGCTCCAGGGCGCGGTCGAGGTGCTTGCCCGGCTCGGAGATCTCGTTGACCAGGCCGATCCGGTGGGCCTCCTCGGCCTCGACGGGACGGCCGGTGAGGATCAGCTCCAGGGCGCGGCCCATGCCGATCGTCCGCGGTAGGCGCTGGGTGCCGCCGTCGAGCAGGGGAACGCCCCAGCGACGCTCGAACAGGCCGAAGGTCGAGCTCGGCGTGGCGAGGCGCAGGTCGCACCACAGGGCCAGCTCGACGCCGCCGGCGAGGCACCAGCCGTCGACCGCGGCGATCGCCGGCTTGGCCGGGGTGAGCCGGGTCGGGCCCATCGGGCCGTCGGGATTGCCGACGTCGAGGTTCATCGCCTTCAGATCGGCGCCGGCGCAGAAGGCCTCGCCGCCGGCGCCGGTGAGGACGAGCACGCGGGCGTCCCCGTCGGCCTCGAAGTCCTTCAGCGCCTGCCGGAACGCCGCCGCGGCGGCCGCGTCGATCGCGTTGCGGCGCTCCGAGCGATCGATCGTCAAAACCGCCGCCGCCCCCACCCGCTCATACCGCAGTTCGTCGCTCACGGGGCAGAGAGTATGGGAGTGGCGGGCTAGTTGCCGGCGATCACGGGGACCGACAACGCCGACTCCCAACAATGCGCCCCGCTGCGCGCGGTCAGAGAGGGCAGGCGCTCGCCGACCAGCCGCCACGGTAGGGATGCCGACGGACGCAAAAGACCTGGAACGCGCCAGGAACGCAAAACGCGACTGGTGGTGGCGCCTCAAGCCTGCCCGCGCGTAGCCTTCGCGCCAGAAGCTCTCTGCGCCACCTTCAAGACGGTGTCCCGCTGGCTTCTGCGGGGCCTGTCCTTCCCAGTCGCAGGAGCAACCTAGTGCGCCGGCCCGGCCGTGTCCAGGGGTGCGGCGGCAACGACCCCGCAAAGTCCGAAAAAAGCGTGTCGCAACCGGCCTCCCGCGCCCGCCTGCAGCTTCTCAATACCCTCCCCCGGTGCGAATCGACGCCATTCTCAGCGCCAAGCGGCCGGTCTTCTCGGTCGAGTTCTTCCCGCCGAAGACCGACGCGGCGAGGGAGCAGTTGTTTGCGACCGCGCGCTCGTTGCGCGAGCTCGAGCCCGACTTCGTCTCGGTCACCTACGGCGCCGGCGGCTCGACCCGCGAGGGCACGGTCGAGATCACGCGCGCGCTGAAGGATGACCTGGGGCTGGAGACGATGGCTCACCTGAGCTGCGTCGGCGAGAGCGCCGAGGGTCTCGCGGCGACGCTCGACCGGATCGGCGCAACCGGAATCGAAAACGTCTTCGCCCTGCGCGGCGACCCGCCTCGCGGACAGCCCGATTTCATCCAGCCCGAGGGAGGCCTCGGCAGCGCCGCCGAGCTCGCCGCCTTCATCGGCGAGGGCTGGGACTTCACGATCGGCGGCGCCTGCTTCCCCGAGGTCCACCCGGAGGCGCCTGACCTGGACACCGACCTCGATTATCTGAAGACGAAGGTCGAGGCCGGCGCCTCATTCCTGATCACCCAGCTCTTCTTCGACAACCAGGTCTACTTCGACTTCGTCGCCGCCGCGCGGGCGAAGGGAATCGAGGTGCCGATCATCGCCGGGGTGATCCCAGTGGCGAGCTTTGCTCAGACGAAGCGGATCTGCGAGCTCTGCGACGCGACGATCCCGGCACGGCTGGAGGCGGCGTTCGCCGCAGCGGGCGGCGACGAGACGGCCGAGTTCGAGCTCGGCGTCGCTTACGCCGCTCAGCAATGTGCCGAGCTGCTGATCGGCGGTGCGCCGGGTATCCACTTCTACGCACTGAACCGGGCGCCGGCGACGCGGGCGGTGCTCGGTGCGCTACAAACTGGGAGACCGTGGGAACGCTGAGCTATCAAGATCACCGGATTGGCTTCGACGAGTACGGCGAGGGCGACCGGCCAGTCGTGCTTGTCCACGGGCTGCTGATGAACCGGCACATGTTCGACCGGCTCGGGCCGGCGCTGGCCAAGCGGGGCAACCGGGTGATCTGCGTCGACCTGCTCGGCCACGGCCGCTCCGACCAACCCGACGACCTGCGGCTCTACTCGATGCCGCTCTTCGCCGAGCAGCTCGTGGCGGTGCTCGACCACCTCGGGATCGAGCGGGCGGTGGTCGGTGGCACCTCGCTTGGCGCCAACGTCAGCTTGGAGCTGGCGGTTCGCCACCCGGAGCGGGTCCGGGGCCTGTTCATCGAGATGCCGGTGCTTGACAACGCGCTCGCCGCCGTCGCGGGGATCTTCGCTCCCGTTCTACTTGGACTGCGGGTCGCGAGACCGGTGGTCGAGGTCAGCTCACGGCTCGCCTCGCTCGTCCCCCGCACGAACTTCCTGCTCGACATCGGGCTCGACTGGTTGCGCCGGCGGCCCGGGCCTTCGGTGGCGGTGCTGGAGGGATTGCTGCTGGGAGAGACCGCCCCCAGGCGCGAGCAGCGGCGCCTGATCGAGCAGCCGACCCTTGTCGTCGGCCATCCCCGCGACCCCCTGCACCCGTTCAGCGATTCCGGGATGCTGGTCGAGGAGTTGCCGGGGGCTCAGCTGGTCGAGGCCAACTCGATCCTCGAGTGGAGAACGCGGCCGCATCGGCTCAATGACGAGCTGTGCCGCTTCCTCGACGATGTCTGGGCTGCACCGCAACATCCACCCGCCGGCGCCAACGGCAACGGCCGCAGCGCCGCACCTGTGGCAGGATAGGGGGTCCAAAGTGGCCAACCGTCGGGAGGAAGAGAGAGAACGGCTCCGCGAAGCTCGGCAGGAACGTGAGTCCAGCCAGGCAAAGTCGGAAAAACGGCGGCTGCTCTTTGTCTACGGCGGAACCGGCCTCGTTGGGTTGCTGGTCATCGGCGGGATCGTCGCCGCAATCGCCTCCTCCGGCGGCGGCGGTGGCGGCGAAGCGCACATCAACCAGGAAAGCGGCAGCACCAACGGGGTGCAGCCGGATGAGCGCTCCGGTTCCGCCCCGGCGAAGGTAAAGGTGGCAAACCTCCAGCAGGCGGCAAGGCAGGCGGGCTGCGACCTTCGCCTGAAGCTCAAGGACGAGGGCCATAACCACATCTCACGCACCGCTCCCCCGCCCAACTACAAGACCAACCCGCCAACCTCCGGCAACCACGTCGAAGCGCCCTACCAGCAGGCCGACGGCGCCTACAGCGAGATGCCGGGCGAAATCTTCATGGTCCACTCGCTCGAGCACGGCCGTATGCAGATTCAGTACAGCCCGGACCTGCCGGAGGAAGACCAGCTCGCGCTCAAGGGGCTCTACGACACGCTGTACGCGGGGACGCTGCTCTTCCCGAACGAAAACATGAGCTACGCGGTCGCAGCGACGACCTGGACCAACCTGCTCGGCTGCCCCGAATACAAGGGCGCGATCACGCTCGACGCGATCCGCGACTTCGGCCGGGCCACCTGGGGCCGCTACGGCGGCGAGCCGGTCAACGCGTTCAACCTCAAAGGCCCGACGCCTCTAGAACCCCAGTAGCGCCTGGCGCGGCGCATCTCTGCGTCCTCGGTCGCTCGCGTGCAGAGCACGCCACGCTCCCTGTGTCCTTGATCTGCTTGGCCAGGCGCTACTGGCGCCGGTAAGCGGGGAAAAACGGGGGTGAGGTTGAGTCGGTGCCGGCCGCGAGGCGCTCGCAGGCGGCGCGGTCGCAGACGATCTCGGAGACGTGCCAGGGCAACTCGCGATTGGCGAAGCCGCGCTTGAACTCCTCGAGCGCGTCGCCGCGGACGAGGCCGCCGCCCAGGTTGAGCGGTAGCTCGAGCTCGGCGGAGAGGTCGAGCAGGGCGGCGATGAGGTTCTTCATCGGCGAGTCGCGCAGCTGCGCGTCGGCGCTGCCGCTGAGGTAGTAGTGGAGGAAGCCGTCGCTGCGAGCAGCGATCGAGGCGGCGGCGATGCCGCCGCCCGGGGCGTGGGCGAGGGCAAGCCAGGTCTGCCCCGATTCGAGGATGCGATCGAAGTAGGTGGCGGGGAAGGAGTAACGCTCGGCGGCGCCGGTCCGGCGCATCGTCTGCTCGTAGGCGGCGCAGAAGCCGGCGCGCTGTTCGGTCGTCGTCTCCGGTCCGGCGACGATCTCAACCGCGTAGCCGGCGCGGCGGTTCTTGTTGATCTGGTTGCGGTCGGAGGAGCGGCTCTTGCGCGGCAGCGCCGGGTCGGCGACTTGCACGATCGCGCGCTCGGTCGTCCTCTCGAGCGGCGGCTCGCCAAGCGCGTGGCGGATAAACGCAGAGACCAGCCCGGTCGGCGAGAAGTCGACCGCGTCCGGATCGAGCGCATCCGACTTTTCCGGTGCCCCCACCCCTGAAAAGTCGGATGCGATGACGATTCCGGGGTAGCCGTAGGGGGAGATCGCGTCGCGCCGGTCGCTGTCCGGGATCTCGCGCACGATCAGTGGGGCGACGAGCTCGCGGTCGTCCGCCGTGATCCGCAGCGTGTGGGTGACCTCCTCGGCATCGAGGAAGGGGCGCGAGCGGAAGAACTCACCGCTCTCTGCAGCCGCGCCGCGGTCGGCGAGGAGCTCGGCGGCGGCGGTTCCGGCGCCGGAACCGGCGCCGCTCATTGGGGACCGAGCAAGTCGGCGGCGGCGGCGCGGAACTCATCGGGCAATACGCCCCAGACCTCGCAGTCGTCGCTCCCGTCCGGGCGGCGCAGGTGTCCGCGCATCGTCCCCTCGTGCTTCCAGCCGAGCCCGGCCACGGTTTTCTTCGCGATTGCGTTACGGGCTGGGATGCGACCGTAGACGCGGTGCGCGTCGTACTCGTCGAAGGCCTTGGCGATCGTCAGCGCCTCGGCGCGACGACCGACCCCCTTGCCGCGCACGTCGTCGCCGATCAGCGCGCCGAGCTCGGGTGCGGTCTGGCGGAAGAGTCCGTAGAGCGCGGTGAAGCCGACCGGCTCGTCATAGCCCTCGACGACGATCGCGTACTTGCGGTCCTCGCCCGAGTCGTCCATCGCCCGCTCGACCCAGCCTTCGGCTTCCTCCAACGAGAAGCCATCGCGCTGCTCCATCAGCGTCCGCGTCGCCTCCGGGTTGTTGAACCAGCGATGCACCGCCGCGGCATCGCCGGGCTCGAACGCGCGCAGGCTGACTTCGGGTCGCTGCCTCATTACCGGAACCCTGTCACAACCGGAACCGCCTACTCAGGCGCAAGGCCGTGGCCGGTGACGAGCAGCCAGGCGGTCTTGGCGAGGATGCGGAGGTCCAGGGCGAGGCTGCGGCGGTCGACGTACTCGACATCGAGCTCGATCCGCTCCGCCCAGGGGATACCGGCGCGGCCCTGGACCTGGGCCCAGCCGGTCAGGCCGGGGCGGACCTCGTGACGGCGGTGCTGGAACGGGGTGTAGTCGTTCACCTGGGCCGGGATCGTCGGGCGCGGGCCGACGATCGCCATCTCGCCGCGCAGGACGTTGACCAGATTCGGCAGCTCGTCAAGCGAGGTGCGGCGCAGGAAGCGGCCGGCGGCGGTGACGCGGGGATCGTCGCGAGCGACGATCCGTCCGACCCCGACGGGATCGGACCCCTGCACCATCGTGCGCAGCTTGAGCAGCTCGAACTCGCGCCCGTCCCTGCCAACGCGGCGCTGGCGATAGATCGCCGGCCCGCGACTGCCGAGCTTGATCGCGATCGCCGCGATCAGGAGGACCGGCGAGAGCACGACCAGCGCCAGAGCGGCGACGACGATGTCGAAGATCCTTGGCATCGGCTCACCTGGTGCCCGCGGGCTTGTCCCAGGCGCCCGCGGAACCGCTGCGGAGGCGGTCCCAGAGACCGAGCGCGATCGAGGCGGTGGTCATCGCGTAGTAGCGGGCGATCCGCAGGGGAGCGATCGGGAGCAGCCTGCCGAGCAGGGCGGCGGCAAGCAGCGCAACCTGAGCGACCAGCGTGGCCGTGTACACCCAGCCCTGGCCGAGCAGGGCGACGTTCGTGCCGAGCACCACCAGATGCAGGAAGGGAGTCGCGTAACGCAGCAACCGGTGGGAGACGATCTCGAAGGCGTAAAGCGGCGGGTAGCCACGCGGGCGCAACATGCCTTCCCCGGCGACGATGTCCCAGAGGCCGACCATCATCCGCCGCTTGCGCGCCAGCTCCCCCTCGAGCGTCGGCACCATCTTCTCCTCGGCGCGCGCCCACGGCACGTACAGCGAGCGCCGACCGCGCTTGGCGAGCAGGAAGGGCAGCGAGAGGTCGTGGCTGCCGGCGGGAGGGAGGGCGATGTAGGAGTCGCGGCGAACGGCGTAGATCGCGCCGTTGCCGGCGGTCACCCCGGCCAGGCCCGACTCGAGCTCGCGCAGCGCCATCTCGTAGCGCCAGTAGGCGCCCTCGAGGTTGTCGCCGGCCGGACCGGTGAAACGGACCTGGCCGCAGGCGTAGCCGACCGCGGGGTCGGCGAAGGGCTCGACCAGGTGGCGCAATGCGTCCGGCTGCCAGGCGCTGTTCGCGTCGGAGAAGGCGAGGATCTCGCCCGATGCGCGCTCGGCGGCGGCGTTCTGGGCGCTGACCTTGCCGGCGCGGGATAGATCGAGGATGAGGTCGGCGCCGGCGGCGCGGGCGCGCTCGACCGTGGCGTCGGCCGAGCCGTCGGAGGCGACGATGATCTCCAGTCGGTCGCGGGGGTAGTCGAGCGCGAGCGCGTTGGCGACCTTGACGGCGATCACCTGCTCCTCGTCGTGGGCGGCGACGATCAGCGAGACGCGGGGGGGCTCGTCCCAGGTGCCGGGGCTGAGGGTCGGGTGGCGGCGCAGGGCAACCAGGGCGCGCAGGGCCAGGGGGTAGCCGAGGTGGGTGTAGACGATCAGGGCTGCGGCGATCCAGAAGAGGGCGACGAGTAGCACTGGATTGATTATCGGTTGCGGGGGAGGGGGTAGGGGGTGTCCCCTACCCCCTCTTCTCGATTAGTTCGCGGTAGACGCCAAGGGTCTGACGTGCTGACTCGTCCCAGGAGTAGGAGCTGGTGGCGGCGCGGGTGGCTGCATTGCCTAGCTCAGTGCGGGTAGCTTCATCCTTGACCAGCTCGTTGAGGGCGGCGGCGAGAGCTTCTGGATCTTCGGGGGGGATCAGCTTGGCGGCGCCGGTGGCGGCTACCTCGGGGAAGCCGCCCACCGCGGTTAGGACAAGGGGCTTGCCGAAGGCCAAGGCGGCGTAGAGAACGCCGGAGTGCTCTACGTCGCGGTAGGGGAGGACGAGTATGTCGGCGGCTCGCATCAGGGCGGGGATCTCGCTGTCCTCGATGAAGCGGGGGAGAAAGCGGACTCGGCCCTTTGGCTCGGCGGCCAGCTGGCGCAGGGGGGCGATGTCCATGCGGGGGTTGCCGGCTATCCAGAGCTCGGCGCCCTTCACCTTGCGGAAGGCTTCGAGCAGGGTGTCGATGCCCTTGTAGGGGCGGAGCAGGCCGAAGAAGAGGATCACCGGGGCCTCCGCGCCCTCGAGCTCCGGTGGGAGGGGTCTCTCGTCGGGCAGCTCGGTCAGGTAGTCGAAGGCGCCGTGGTGGATCACGTGGACGCGCGAGGGGTCGAGGCCGACCTGCTCACGCAGGCGCCGGGCGCCGTGCTCGGAGTGGGCGATGACGGCGTCCATCGCGCCGAAGGAGCGGCGGGCGGCACGATGCTGACGGCAGCTCGGGTGCGGCGGCAGGACGTAGTGGGCGGTCATCACCCGGGGGCGCTGTGGGGGCAGCAGGTGCGCGTCGAGTGCCGGCAGCGTCAGCCACTGGTAATGAACGACGTCCCCGTCGAGACGGTGCCGCAACCGCAGCATGTCAGGCGCGTGCTCGGCCAACTTGAAGGCGCGACGGGTACGGGCGTTCAGGTCCGGCCGGGCGCTGCGGCGGTAGAAGCACTCACTGGCCCGGTATCCGTCAGCCGCGGGTACCGGGCCATAGATGAAACGACTGGTCAGCAGCTCGACTTCCGCCCCCTGGCGCACAAGCGCCGCCGCCAGGGCGCGGTCGTAGGGGGGCGTAAAGGCTGAAGGGTCAACCAGTTGGACGCGGATCGGATCCTGCATAGCAGACGATTATCGTGGCGGACGTGGCGCCCGGCACCCTGCTCTCCTACTGCGTCGTGAACACGAACGGTCGCGACGACCTGCTCGTCTGCCTCGACGCGATCGAGCGCGCCCACCCGGCCGGGGTCGAGCGCGAGATCCTCGTCCTCGACAACGCCTCCGCCGATGGCTCGGTGGAGGCGGTGCGGCAGCGAGGCGGCGATATTCGCCTGATCGCGCTCGATCGGCGCGAGGGCAAGGCCGCCAACGACTCGCGTTTGCTGCGCGAGGCGCGCGGGCGCTACTGCCTGCTGCTCAACGAGGACTCCGAGCTGCGACCCGGCGCCGTCGAGGCATTGATCGCAGCGCTCGACGCCGATCCCCGCGCCGCGGCGGCGGGAGCGCAGCTGCTCAGCTCGGACGGCAGCCCGGTCCCCTGTGCCTGGCGCTTTCCCGGCGTCGGAACGGCGCTCGTCGGAGCCCTATTCCTGCATCGCTGGCTGACCGTGCAGAGCAAGGGCCGGGCGATCCGCCGGGTCGGCTGGGCGCAGTCGAGCGCCTTGATGGTGCGGCGCGAGGCGGCGGCCGAGGTCGGTTACCTCAATCCAGCCTTCTTCGTCTACTACGACGAGTGCGACTTCTGCAAGCGCCTCGCCGACGCCGGTTGGCGCACCCTCTACGTCCCCACTGCCGAGGCCGTCCACCACGACCAGCTCTCGACCGACCTCAGCGCCGGCCTCCCCCGCATCGTCGAATTCCACCGCAACCGCGACCTCTACATGCGCAAGCACCATGGACGAACGGCTGCGTGGATGGTTCGCCGCCTTACGGCCTGGTCCTACGCCCTCCGCGCCCTCGCCGCGCTTGCCGTCCCCAGCCGACCGGCGCGCGTCTATTGGGTGCATGCCCGCCAGGCGCTTCTGCCGCGGCGTGGTGAAAGTTTGAGGGACCGGGCGGAGCGAAGCGGTTATTAGATGCGCATGTCCTCGTCCATGCGCTCAGCCTCATACACCTCGGGGACGGTGCCCTCGACGGCGGCGGGACGCGCTCGAGCGGCGCGGTAGCGGGCAAACAGCTCGCCGGGGTGGCGGAGATGGGACAGCCAACCTCGCTCCTCTGGCGTGAAGAAGCCAACGAGCAAGAGCGCAGCGGGGTAGGCGAGCCAGAGGGCTATCCGGGCTGCGAGGCCGGCCAGGCCGCTGGTCGGGAGCAGGAATTCGCCGAGGAGGACCAGGGCTGCCGAGACGAGGAGGACCCTGGCGAGGCGGGTCCATTCGTAAGGGACGGGGAAGAGGCGCTGGGTGAAGCCGTACATCAGGGCGACGACGACGAGGTAGGAGGCGACCAGGGCGAGGCCGGCGCCGACGATGCCGAGTGACGGCACCAGGGCGAGGTTGAGGGCGAGGTTGGCGGCGAGGGCGCCGATCGTCGCCGGGAAGTTGAACTCGGTGCGGCCGGTGCGGCCGAGGATCACGACCAGCACCATGTAGAGGGCGTAGAGCGTGACGCCGGTGGCGATCAGCCCGATCGCTTCGTAGGAGGCGAAGAATTCGGGCGCGGCGAGGCCGCGGACGATCCAGCGCGAGAACAGCCACATGCCGGTGACGACGAAGGCGCAGCCGGCGACGAACCAGGTGACGATCGCGGCGTAAGCGCGCCTCGCCTCGCCGTCGTCGCGGATCGAGTAGGCGAGCGGCGGCCAGGCGAGCTGGAAGCCGCGGACGAGCACGTTGACCGCCTGCGCGAACTTGACCGCGAGCGAATAGAGGCCCGCCTCGGCCAGCCCCACCGTGCGCACGATCACGATCCGGTCGACGAAGTTGAGCAGGTAGAGCGAGAGCTCGGCGGGCATCGTCGGCAGGCCGAAGCGGGTCATCCGCCGCAGCAGCGCCGCGTCGAAGCGAAGCGAGAGGCGGCGCCAGTGGACGGCGATCAGGCCGAGCACGAAGACGGCGCCGCTGAGGTAGCTGCCGAGCAGCAGCCCGCGCGCGCCCTCGTCCCTGCCGACGACCAGCACCACGGTGAGCGCGATCGCCGCCAGCACGTTGCCGATCGTCACCGCGAAGAAGGCCCTGGCGCGCTCGTCGAGCCGGAACAGGGTCAGCAGGTACTCGTGCAGGGTCGCCACCCAGAGGCCGCCGATCGCGATCCGGGCGAGCTCCGGCGCGATCCGGGCGAGCTCGGGTTCCGAGGGATCGAGCAGCGCTTCCGAGATCGGCTTGGCGAAGGGGAGCGCGATCAGGGCGCCGGCGGTCGCGAGCCAGAAGATCGCCGCGAACGAGGTCGAGATCACGCGGGCCGGGTCCTCGCCCTCCTTGTAGTAGAACCGCAGCACCGCCTCGATCAGGCCGAAGCGGATCACGATGCTGGCCGAGACCACGGAGGCGAACATCACCTCGGCGGCGCCGTAGTCTTCCGGCGTCAGGTAGCGCGTGTAGAGCGGCAGCAGCGCTACCGCGATCAGCTTCGAGAGGACGCTCGCCGCGGTGTAGGCGGCGCCGGTCGTCGCGAGGCGGCGGAGGTAGCCCGACACGGCGCGACTCTACGCCGCGTCGCGGACCGGGACCGCGGCCAGCGACGCTCCTGCCGCCAGGAGGACCCAGGCGATCGGGTCCTCGTAGAAGCCGGCGTAGGCCATCGTGTGGACCAGGAGGGCGATAAAAGCGGAGAGAACGGCGGCCCTGGCGATTACCTGCGCAGGTGGTGCGAGGGGTTGGGGGTCCCCCTGCGGAAACCCGCATTGCCGCGGCCTTTCGGGCTCTTGCCGGGAAGTGCTCACAAGTTTCCTCCGGGGGACCCCCAACCCCTCGCATTCCCGGCCAAGGCCGGAGGTCATCGTCCACAGGGCGATGAGGAGGAGAGCGGCGTAGGCGAGGAGGCCGATCAGGCCTTGCTCGGCGGCGACGGTTATCGGCTCGGTGTGGGAGACGGCGACGGGGACCTTCCTGGTCGCGGCGTGCTCGCGGTAGGCGCGGGGGAAGCCGCCGGCGCCGTAGCCCCAGAGGGGGCGCTGGCCGAACAGCTTGACGCCGCCGGAGACGAGGTTGGTGCGGCCGCCGGTGTCGACGTTGAGGCGGTCGGGGCTGAGCTTGGAGACGCCGCCGGCGAAAAGGACTATGACGATGGCGAGGATGGCGCCGGCGCCGACTGCCGTCAGCGTCCAGCGCAGACTCCAGCGCAGGGCGGCTAGGACAGCGAGGCCGGCGAGGAGGGCTACGAAGCTGGACTGGGAGAAGGTTGGAACGAGACCGAGCCAGAGGACGGCGACGAGCGCGGTCAGCAGGGCGAAAGTGCGGCGTTCCTTTACCCAGAGCAGCGCCGACATCGCGATCACGATCACCAGCGCCAGGTAGCGACCATAGATGTTGGGGTCCCAGAAGATCGAGTTGACGCGGAAGTAGGTGTGGAATTCGTTTGACCTGATCACCTGGTCGTTCCAGAACAGCTCGCGGCTCAGGTACTCGACCGACCCGACAAGCACGAACGCCACGGCCTCCACGGCAATCACCCAGAGCACGAGGGTCAGCAACTTTCTGTTCCAGCGCACGTCGCGTAGCAGCGCGTAGACGAGGGAGAAGGGGACGAAGAAGAAGCAGACGTTCTGGAGACTCTTTGAGAAGTCGGGCGAGTAGAGCGTTTGCAGGGCGTAGAGGACGACTACTCCGGCTAAGACCTGGGGCAGCAGGGTTGGGGGGTCCCCCGGCGGAAACCCGCATAGGGGCGGCCTGACGGGTGCTTGCCGGGAAGTGCTCCAATGTTTCCTTTGGGGGACCCCCCAACCCTGCTGCGCGTCGCGCCAGGCTTGAGCGAGGGCGCCTCCTGCGATCACCAGATAGAGCGGGATTAAGAGGTTGGCGGTGTCCCCGCCCGCGTGCAGGGGGATGCGGAAGGGGAGCGCCGCGACGATCGCCAGGGGGAGGAGGATTGGCCGGCGGTGGAACGCGGCGGCGAGGATGAGAGCTGACGCCAGACCGGCGAGGGCGAGAGCAAGAAGCCTCAGCGAGTCATGTCTTAAGTCGACGATTTGGGGGGAGTGCCACTGGTCGCCGAGGATCAGGAGGGGAAAGAGGGCGAGCGCCAGCAGCATCGCCACCGCGCGGGCCCTTCCGGCCGGCAGCAGGATGGTCGCTGCGGCCGCGACGGCGGCGACCAGGACACCGGCACCGGCGAGGAAATCGCTCACCAAGCCAACCTCGGGTGGGTACCTGATCGTTCCTCCCGTGCACAGGCCGCCCTCGGGTTACGGGGGGCGCGGTGGAGGCGCATCGTCCCGCCGGGGACGATGGTGCGGTCCTCGCCGAGCAGTTTTACCCGCAACTTGTAGCGGCCGGGCGAGGCAAGGCCGTCCTCGCGCATGCGGCCGTCCCAGTAGAAGGTGTGGAAGCGATAGCGCTTCAGGTAGGTGTCGCGCGTGAGGGTGATGGTCAAGCGGCCGCCGGGCTCGACGATCTGCACCACGCCGCGGTCGGAGACCGTCGTGCGAAAGCGGATGCGGATGCGGTCGTAGCGGCAGTCATCGTTCGGCGTAAAGGAGCGGAGCGAGGGGGAGTTCGGATGGAGGCGCGGGACGGCGGCGAAGCTGACCCGGTCGAGGATCAGCGGGTCGCGCTTGCGCTGCTGCGACCAGGCGAAGGCGGCGACCGTGGCGAGGACGAGCAGGGCGAAGACGACCGCCGCTGGGCTAACCGGCCGACGAGGCATTGTCCTCGCCGATCACGACCGCGACTTGGGCGCCCGCGGCAACCGAGGCGATTTCTGAGGTGATCGGCTGCACGCGTGAGATCTCGAGCGAGTCGGCCACGCGGTGCGCCTCGCGACCTTCGCCCGGCTCGAACATGACGACGCTTTCGCTGAAGCTGGAGCGGCTGTTGGTGACCGCGCCGAGCTGGAAGCCGCGGCGCTCGACCATGTCGCCGTAGCTGCCGGCGAGCCCGTCGACCGCGGTGCCGTTGAGCACCGCCACCTCGATTTCGCTCGGCTTGAGCGCCTGGCTGGTGCGCTTGACCGCTTTTCCACCACCGCCGCCGCTATCGCCGCTCTGCGAGACCGCAAAGACGACTACGCCGGCGACCAGGATGAGGGCGACGAAGATCGTGGCCAGATAGCGCGGTTCGCCGAGGCGACTGCCGATGCCACCCGCGGGCGCCTCGTGGCGACCGAAGCGCTCGCGCAGGCGTTCGGACCGCGTCATTTCGGGCAGGCCCGCCTCGCGCCGCTCGCGCCGTTGCTCGCGCTGCTCGGTGGCATTCCGCTCTGCCTCCCGCGCCTCTTCCAGCTTGCGCATCTCCTCTGCCCGCTCCTGCGCCGCTGCCGAGGTCGCCTCCTTGCGCTCGTTGTCGCGCTCGGGCGCCGAGCCGGCCCACTCGCGCAACCGGCGGATATCACGGCCTTGGGCAAACGAGAGCAGGGCAAGCACGGCCAGGCCGAGGAAGGCGACCAAGCCGGCGTAAGCCCCGATTTCCTTCAGCAGCTCCAAAGGTTGGCTGCGAGAGGCTATCCGTCGTAGACCGCCGCCGCTTCGCCGCCCGGGCTGGCGATCAAGGCAACGACGCGCTCGGCGAGATTGACCTCGTCGCCGGCCATGACCAGGTGCTCGAGCGAGTTCAGCGTCGCCTCGACCCACTCCGGGTCGAGCGGAGTCGAGCGCACGGCACGGTGGATGCGCTTCGCCGCGGTCGGTCGTGGCTCCTCGCCGCCGCCGAACAGCTCCTCGTGCAGCTTCTCCCCCGGTCGCGGCTGGGTGAACTCGATCGCGATCTCGGCCCCGGGCTCGTAGCCGGCGAGGCGGATCATGTTGGTCGCCAGGTCGACGATCTTGACCGGCTCGCCCATGTCGAGGACGAACACCTCACCCCGGCCGGCGCCGATGTCGCCGGCGCGGATCACCAGCTGCACCGCCTCGGGGATCGTCATGAAGTAGCGGGTCATCTCCGGGTGGGTGACCGTGACCGGGCCACCGCGCTCGATCTGGCTGCGAAAGATCGGCACGACGCTGCCCGAGGAGGCGAGCACGTTGCCGAAGCGGACGCTGGCGAAGCGCGTCCCGGGGTGCTTGTGCCCGGCGGCCTCGACGATCCACTCGGCCATCGCCTTGGAGGCGCCCATCACCGTCTTCGGGTTGACGGCCTTGTCGGTCGAGACGAGGACGAAGCGCTCGACGTCGGAGGCAGCCGCGGTCTCGGCCGTGATCCGGGTCGCGATCGCGTTGTTGCGGACCGCCTCCAGCGGGTTGGCCTCCATCAGCGGCACGTGCTTGTAGGCGGCGGCGTGGAAGACGACGCTGGGCTTGAAGCGCTGCATCGTCTCCAGCATCCGGTGCGGCTCCTTGCAATCGGCGAGCACCGCCTCGACGTTGGAGAAGTGGCGCTCGTCGACCATCTCGCGCTCGATCTCGAACAGGTTGTCCTCGGCGTGGTCGAGCATCACCAGCAGGCGCGGGCCGACGCGGGCGATCTGGCGGCAGAGCTCGGAGCCGATCGAGCCGCCGGCGCCGGTGACGAGGACGATGCGGTCGTGCAGGTAGGCGCCGACGCGGTCGAGCTCGACCACGATCGGGTCGCGCCCGAGCACGTCCTCGACCTGGACCTCGCGCAGCTGCTTGCTCAGCTGAACGCCGCCGCGCAGCAGCTCGAACACGGTCGGCAGGGTGCGCACGCGGATCTCGCGCTCGCGGCAGGCGGCGACGACCTTTGCCCGCAAGGTCCCCGGCGCCGAGGGAATCGCGATCACGACCTCGTCGGGTTCGGTCTCGTCGAGAATCATCTCGACCTCCGCCGTCGTCCCCAGCACCTTGAGCCCCAGCATGCGCATCCCCTGCTTGCGCGCGTCGTCGTCGATGAAGCCGATCGCGGTCGCGCCGAGGTTGGGGTTGAGGTGCATCTCGCGGACAACCATCTGGCCGCCCGAGCCGGCGCCGACGACCAGCACCTCGTGCTTGGGCAGGCGGTGACCGTGGCTCGGCCGCTCGACGATCAGGCGCACGGCGAGGCGGGCGCCGGCGATCAGGAAGAGGGTGAGCATGAAGTCCATCACCGCGACCGAGCGCGGCAGGCCGGTTGCGAACGGCTGGATCACGGTGAAGACGACGACGAGCAGGGCGCTGGCGACGGCGACGGCGCGGACGATCGTGAGGAAGTCGCGGCCGCTGACATAGCGCCACCACTTCTGGTAGAGCCCGAAGGCGGCGAAGACCGCGACCTTGCCGAGGACGACGAAGGCGACGGACTGGACGAACAGCACCGTGTAGCGGTGCGGCAGCCCTTCGTCGAGGAAGCGCAGGCGGAAGGCGAGGTAGTAGGCAAGCGCGACGAGCAGGGCGTCGGCGGCGACCTGGAGAACCCGGTTGCGGTAGACGGGATGGTTCAACCGGCGCATCACAGCCAGGCGAGTTTAGATGGTGTTCAGCCAGCTCCCTAGAATCCCCGCTTCGCGCATGCTGCCTGTCCTCGCCAGCATCTCCGACAAGATCGTCGACCCGATCGTCAACGTCGCCACCGATTTCATCGGCTCGGCCGGCGTGGTCGGCGTCTTCGTGCTGATGCTGCTCGAGTCGGCCTGCATCCCGGTGCCGAGCGAGGCGATCATGCTGTTTGCCGGCTTCAGCGTCTCCGAAGGGGACATGACCCTGTTCGGGATCGTCGCCGCCGGCGTGCTCGGCAACCTCGCCGGCTCCTGGATCGCCTACGGCGTCGGCTACTTCGCCCGCCTCGACCTGCTCGAACGCAACCGCCTGATCCACCTCAGCCCCAAGCACCTGAAATGGGCCGATGACTGGTTCAAGCGCTACGGCGATGCGACCGTCTTCTTCACCCGCATGCTGCCGATCATCCGCACCTTCATCTCGCTGCCGGCGGGTGTGGCGAAAATGCCGTTCTGGCGCTTCACCGCCTTCACCCTCGCCGGCTGCGTCCCCTGGGTGCTGATGCTGGCGCTGATCGGCCGCGGCGTCGGCGACAACTGGGAGCAGTGGCGCCACAACCTCGGCTACCTCGATTACGTCGTCCTCGCGGCGATCGTCGGCGGCGTCATCTACCTGCTGATCCGGCGCCGACGCGGTGGCGGCGGTGAACCGGACGCGGACGCCGAGCCTGTAGCCGAGCCGGAGCCCGCCGCCGGCAGCGGCGGCACTTGACCGGCGCCGGTCACGGCGGGATCCCGGCCGGGCGCGCGCTCGCGCTGGGGATCGTCCAGGGCCCGGCCGAGCTGCTCCCGGTCTCCTCCTCCGCCCACATCGTCCTCCTGCCCTGGCTGGCCGGGTGGGACTGGGACGAGATCGACCCGGAGGTGCGCAAGAGCTTCGAGGTCGCCCTGCACGGAGGCGCCGCGGCGGCGCTGCTGATCGGTCAGCGGCAGACGATCCTCGAAGAGCTGCGCCAGTTCGAATGGCGGCGGGGGCTCGTGCTTGGCCTTTCCTTTCTGCCCGCGGCGGTCATCGGCTACACGCTCGAGCGCCCGATCGAGCAGCGCCTCGGTGGGCCGAAGGCGACGGCGCTCGGTCTCCTGGCGGGCGCCGCGGCGATGCTGGTCGCCGATACGCGCCCGCAGCAACGCGGCCGCGGCGAGGCGACGCCGGCCGACGGCCTCGCCCTCGGTCTCGCCCAGGCGGCGGCGCTCGCTCCCGGCGTCTCTCGCAACGGCATCACCCTCGCAGCGGCACGCTGGCGCCGCTTCTCGCGCGACCAGGCGAACCTGCTCTCGCGCACGGTCGCGCTGCCGATCATCGTCGGCGCGACGATCCTCAAGGGCGAGCGCCTGCGCCGCCGCGGGGCCCCCCGCGAGCTGCGCCGTTCGCTGGCGATCGGCGTCGCCGCCTCCTTCGCCTCGACCCTCGCCTCGCAACGCCTGATCCGCCTGGTCGAGCGCGACAAGGCCCTCTGGCCCTACGCGCTGTACAGAGCAGGATTGGCCGCGGTAGTGCTGGCAAAGCTCCCTCGCGCGAGCTAATTCCAAGATTTGGAGAAACTTGGACTTGATTTGGAGTTTGTGCTATAACTCCAAATTTTGGAGAAACTTGGAGTTGATTGGGAGTTGGCATGTACGTAGCCGAGGCGCCATCGATAAAAGGGTTGGTCGAGAAGCTCGGCCCAGACGCGGTCGTCCAAGCGATCGGCGAGCCGACGGCAGAAACGGGGGACGGCCGGTATCTCCACTGGGACAAGCTCCGCCACCTCGACCCCCCCGACCGGCTGAGCAGCGAGCAATGGTGGCTGCGGATCAAATTCGCCCGCGAAGGAGAGCTGCGCGAGCTCCCGCTCACGGACCCCGACGGGCACCCGTTCAGCTACGGCTTGCTGGACAGCATGTTGCGCCAGCTTCACTACATCGACCAGCGTTGCAGCGGCGAGGTCGGGATGGATGAGGTCGTCACCTCCGAGCGGCACGCCGGGCGGAGGTTCCTGGTCAACTCGCTGATGGAGGAGGCGATTCGCTCCAGCCAACTCGAGGGTGCGACGACCTCTCGCGTCGTTGCCAAGGAGATGCTCAGAAGTGGTCGAGCCCCCGTGGATCGCAGCGAGCGAATGATCCTCAACAACTACCGGGCGTTGGAGTTCATGCGCGAGGAGATGGGCGAGGTCCTCAGTCCCGAGCTGATCCTCGAGCTGCACCGGACCGTCACCGAGGGAACGCTCGACGATCCCTCGGCCGCTGGACGCCTGCAGCGCCCCGGCGAGGCACGGGTCGCGGTCTTCGATCGCGACGACGGCCAACCGATTCACCGGCCACCGCCGGCCGAGCAGCTCCCGGAGCGGATACGTCTCCTGTGCGGATTTGCCAACCAAGGCGACGACGAGGGGCGGTTCATTCACCCCGTCATCCGCGCGATCCTGCTGCACTTCTGGCTCGCCTACGACCACCCCTTCGAGGACGGCAACGGCCGTACGGCGAGGATCCTCTTCTTCTGGCTGATGCGGGTCAGGGGCTACTGGCTGGCGGAGTACCTGCCGATCTCGCGCCTGATCCACAACGCGCCCGCCCGCTACGCGCGGGCATTCCTGGAAACGGAGACCGACGGCGGGGATACCACGTACTTCCTCACGCATCAGCTCGACCTGCTCGCGAGAGCGATCGATGATCTTCACGCCTACCTGCAACGAAAGACCGCCGAGGTCAAGGACGTCGAAAGGCTCCTGCAGGGAACCGACTACCTCAACGGCCGGCAGCTGGCGCTGCTCACCGACGCCGTGCGCGACCCCGAGGCCTCCTATGCCTTCGACAGCCACGCGACCAGCCATCGCGTCTCGCACGAGACGGCGCGGGCGGACCTGCGGCAGCTCGCGGAGCGTGGCCTGCTGGTCCAGCGGCGCAAAAGCCGCAAGCACATCTTCGAGCCCGCTCGGGACCTACCGAACCGCCTGAAAGAATCGCCGGCGTGAGCGACGCGGACGCCTACGCGAGAGCCGGGGTCGACCAGGGTGCGGCGGACTCGGCCGTCGCCGGGCTGGTGCGGGCGCTGGCGGCGATCGAGCTGGGGCGGCCGTCGCGGCAGGTGCCGCTGCCGGGGCACTACGCGAGCGTGATCCGGATCGACGAGCGAATCGGGATCGCGCTCTCGACCGACGGGGTGGGGACGAAGCTGCTCGTCGCCGAGCAGCTCGGCCGCTTCGACACAGTCGGAATCGATTGCGTGGCGATGAACGTCAACGACGTGATCTGCGTCGGCGCCGAGCCGCTGGCGATGCTCGACTACATCGCGATCGAGCGCGCCGACCCCGAGGTCTGCGAGCAGATCGGCGTCGGCCTGGCGCGCGGAGCCGAGCTGGCCGGGATCGAGATCCCCGGTGGTGAGCTGGCCCAGCTCGGCGAGATGGTGCATGGCTTCGACGTCGCCGGCGCCTGCTTCGGCACCGTCGCGCTCGACGCGATCGTCGACGGCTCGGCGGTGCAACCCGGCGACGCGATCATCGGCCTGCCCTCTTCCGGCATCCACTCCAACGGCTACACCCTGGCCCGCTCGGCGCTTGACGGGTTGCCCCTGGGCGAGGACCCCGAGGGCCGCCTCGGCCGGCCCCTGGGCGAGGTTCTGCTCGAGCCGACCGAGATCTACGTCAAGCCCGTGCTCGAGCTGCTGCGCTCCGAGGTCGACGTGCGCGGCCTCGCCCACATCACCTCCGGCGGCCTCGGCAACCTCAACCGCCTCGCCGCCGACGTCGCCTACGAGATCGACGACCCGCTGCCCGTCCCGCCGATCTTCGCCCTGATCCAGGAGCGCGCCGACGTCCCCGACGAGGAGATGCGCGAGGTCTTCAACATGGGCTGCGGCTTCTGCGTCATCGTCGCTGCGAGCGCCGAAAGTGCCGCCCTCGAGCTGCTCCGAAGTCCTTATCCCGAGGCCAAGAGAATCGGCAAAACCAGCAGTTTGTGTCAATCAGAGTCTAGTTGATTAGAGTCTAGTTGATTAGAGTCTAATCTGATAGAGTCTCTTTATGTCTTTTGTCGGACGCGACGAGGAGCTGTCGATCCTGCTGGACGAGCTAGAGCTAGTTCGCGCAAGCGGTGCCGGGCGGTTCGTGTGGATACGCGGACGGCGCCGAGTTGGGAAGTCGCGGTTGGTGCAGGAGCTTTGCGGCCGTTCACGGGCCCCATACGCCTTCTACCAGGCACCTCGACGCGAGCAGGCCGTCGCGCGGGCGAGCTTTGTTGAAGCAATAGCCGAGTCAACGCTTCCGTCCGCGCCCTCGTTCGAAGGAGTTTCCTTCGACTTGTGGCCAACCGCCCTGCGAGCCGCCGCGCAAGGTCTCGACCCGGCCAACCCCGCGATCCTGGTGATCGACGAGCTCCCCTATCTGGCCGAGCGCGACCCCGGCTTCGCCGCGGATCTGCAGCAAGCTTGGGACCGGGTGTTTGAGAAAGCACCCCTCCTGCTGATCTGCGTCGGGTCCGACGTACGGATGATGGAGACCCTGGTTGCCGCGCGATCGTCCCTGCACGGCAGACCGACGAGGGAGCTGCGGGTGGCGCCGCTGAGCCTTGCCGCCGTCGCCGAGATCACCGGTGCGCCCGACGCTACCGCTGCGTTCGAGCGCTACCTGGTTCTGGGCGGGTTTCCGCTACTCGCCTCGTCCTGGCGAAGGAGGGCGAGCTTCGGCAAGTTCCTGCGCGAGGCGCTCGCCGACGATCAGACCCCGTTTGCCACTACGGCCCTGCGGATCATGGCCTCCGAGTTTGAGGGTGCGCTGCAGGCACAGAGGGTGATCGAGGCGATCGGTCACGGCGAGAGCGCTTATAGCCGGATCCGCATGCGCAGTGGCGTCAAGGGGAACACGCTCAGCGATGCCCTCGATGTCCTGATCGATAAGAAGGGGCTGGTCGAGAAGGAGCTGCCACTCGCGGTCCCCCCGGGCAAGAAGGCGGCCAAGTACACGGTCGCCGACCCGTATCTGCGCTTCTGGCTGCGCTTCGTCGGTCCCTATATGGACGAGCTCTCGCGGGGGCGATCGGAGCTGGTGATCGAACGGATCGAGCGCGACTGGCCGGCCTATTGCGGTCGGGCGGTCGAGCCGCTGGTGCGCGCCTCGCTCGAGCGGCTCCTCGTTGACTCCGCCCTTAGCGAGCGACTCGGTGGTGCTCGTCACGTCGGCGGCTGGTGGCGACGCGACCACTCGATCGAGGTCGATTTGGTCGGCGGCGACAGGTCCGACCCCCGCTCGATCGGCTTCATTGGCTCGATCAAGTGGCGCGAGCGGAGCGCGTTCAGCGCCGGCGACCTGCGCGATCTGGCCGCCGGCCGCACCCACGTGCCGGGCGCGGAGAGCGCCAAGCTCGTCGCTGTCAGCCGCAGCGGCTTCGAGGACGGCCTTGGCGCGGATGCAACCTTCGGCCCCGATCAGCTCCTCGCCGCCTGGTAGAGATCGGCCATCGGCACCGTGTTCGACAATGCCAGATCTAGATGAGCGCCACCCCCTCCAGCTCGATGATCGGAACCGTGCTCTCCGGCCGCTACCGGCTGGAGGCGAAGCTCGGCAGCGGAGGGATGTCGACGGTCTATCTGGCGCGGGACGAAACGCTCGACCGGCCGGTCGCGGTAAAGGTGATGCACCGCGAGATGTCCGAGCAGGAGGATCAGCTGCAGCGCTTCCGCCAGGAGGCGCGCGCGGTCGCCAAGCTGACCCATCCCAACGTCGTCTCGGTGATCGACGCCGGCGAGGACGGCGGCCACCCCTACATCGTCTTCGAGTACGTCAAGGGCGAGACGCTGAAGCAGCGGATCGCCCGCGTCGGCGCGCTCGACACGCAGGAGGCGATCGCCTACGCGATCGAGGTCGCGCGCGGGCTCAGCGTCGCCCACGCGCGCAACATGGTCCACCGCGACATCAAGCCGCAGAACGTGCTGATCGACGAGGAGGGGCGGGCTAAGCTGACCGACTTCGGCATCTCGCGCCAGCTCGAACAGGACGGCGTGACGGCGACCGGCCGCGTGCTCGGCACGACCGACTACGTCGCCCCCGAGCAGGCGATGGGCAAGGGAGTCGACCCGCGCTCCGACGTCTACTCGCTCGGCGTCGTCCTCTACGAGATGCTGATCGGCCAGGTTCCCTTCCACGCCGACAGCCAGGTCGGCGTGGCGATGAAACACGTCAACGAGGAACTGCCCGACGTGCAGCGCCGCCGGCCCGAGGCCTCGGCCGCCGTGGCGCTGGTGGTCGAGCGGGCGACGGCGAAGAACCCCGACGAGCGCTACCAGACGATCGCCGAGATGATCGACGACCTCGAGACCGCACTCGAGGTCGAGGCGGCGCGGGCGGGGTCGACGACGGGCGAGGCGACGAGCGTGCTCGACGCCGTGCCGCCGCCGGAGCGCAAGCTCTCGGGCCGCGCCCGCTGGTCATGGGCGGCGATCGCGGTCCTGCTGCTCGTCGGCGGCGGCGCGCTGCTCGCCGTGCAGCTGATCTCGAGCGGGATCGGCGGCGGCGGCGCCAACAGCGGCAAGGGCGGCAGCGTCACGATCTCGAGCGCGACCGACTACGACCCGCAGGGCGACGGCGAGGAGATCGGCAGCAAGGTCGAACTCGCCGCCGACGGCGACCCCACCGGCACCGCCTGGGAAACCGAGCACTACGACTCCGCCGACTTCGGCGGCACCAAGACCGGCCCCGACCCCGGCGTCGGCGTCTACGTCACCGCCACCTCGCCGGCGACGCCACGCAAGATGGTCGTCCGCACCCCCACCCCCGGCTGGAACGCACAGGTCTACGCCGCCCCTGCCGGCCCACCCTCCGAGCTCTCCGGCTGGGACGAACCGGTAGGCGAAGTCGGAGACGCCTCATCCGTCCAGGAGATCAACCTAACCGTCCGCCAACCCTCCACCTACTTCCTCCTCTGGTTCACCGAGGCCTCCGAAGCCCGCGACCAGGCGGGTCGGTACCAGATAGAGATCAGCGATATCGAGTTGCTGGGGTGAGGGCGATCGCCCCGGCCTCTCTACGCGATTGAGACATTCAATTTGTTAGATGAAAACTTGACTTCTAAAGTATTTAGGTGAAACTTTCGTGCGATTTGGGCTCCGACCTGACCAAGCGCACAGTTCGGCCGCTCTTTCCGGTAACCACCGCAGAACTCCAGGAAGAGGTCAAGTGGCCACTCGAGCGAGGCGCGCTGCGCCTTCTCTGGTTGCTGCTCCTTCTCTGTCCGTTTTGGTGGGCCATCGACAGCCTGGAACCCAGTGAGTCAGGCTGGCGTGGAGATGAAAGCCGTGCAAGGTGGGATCAACGTCGTGCCTACTGGGTAATCGGCTGGCTGATTCTGCTCGTAGCGATGTGGCTGATCAATCCCGCGCCATCAGCTTGGAAGTGGTTTTTCGCCGCTCTCGCGCTGATCCGCCTGCTGGAGATCTTCACCACCGGGTTGGGCACGATCCTGCGGCAGGAACAGCAGGTGCGAGCGCGCAACCTGATCACGATCGTCCTCTACGCCGTCCAGCTGACCTTCATCTTCGCCATCCTCATGCACAGCTTCGCCGCCGCCGACTTCGGGCCGGACGTGAGTGGTGGGCCGTCGGCATCCCAACCGTTCGACTATCTCTACATCAGCTGGTCGAGCATCGCCACGCTCGGCAGCACCTACCAGCCGGAGACCGACCTTGCGCGCATCCTCGAAGTGCTTGCCGCCACCTCGAGCCTCTTCCTGTTTGGCGTTCTGATCGCCTTCGGCATCGGCGTGGTCGAGAACGAAGGGTCGTAGCTAAGCGGCGCCTCAGAACTCGTGCGAACGAGCGGTGGTGTGACGTTCGATCGCCAGGTGGACGAGGCGGCTGCAGAGATCGGGGTAGGGGAGGTCGGTGGCTTCCCAGAGCTTTGCGTAGACGCTTGTCTCGGTGAAGCCAGGCATGGTGTTGAGCTCGTTGACGAGGATCTGGCCGTCGGGCTCGACGAAGAAGTCGCAGCGGGCGAGGCCGGCGCAGCCGCCGAGGTGGAAGCACTCGATCGCGAGCTCGCGCAGGCGGGTGGCCTGCTCGGCGTCAATCGGCGCGGGGACGATCAGCTCCATACCGCCGTCGCGGTACTTGGTCTCGTAGTCGTACCAATCGCCGCGGGCGATCACCTCGCCCGGCAGCGACGCCTCGACCTGCTCGTTGCCGAGCAGCGAGCACTCGACCTCGCGGCCGCGTGCCGAGGCCTCGATGATCACGCGCGGATCGTGGCGCAGGGCGAGGTCGACGGCGCGGTCGAGCTCCTCGCCGAGGTCCTCGACCTTGCTGATCCCGACGCTGGAACCGAGTCGCGAGGGCTTGACCCAGAGCGGCAGGCCCATCGCCACGCAGCGCTCGCGCCAGCCCGGCTCGGCGGCGGCGGCGAAATCGACCTGGGGCAGGCCCGCCTGGGCGAAGAGGCGCTTCAGCGTCAGCTTGTCCATGCAGACGGCCGAGGCGAGGACGTCGGAGCCGACGTAGGGGATGTCGAGCCACTCGAGCACCCCCTGCACGCTGCCGTCCTCGCCAAAGGGCCCGTGCAACGCCGGGAACGCGGCATCGGCGCCGAACAGGCCGGCGGCGGGAAGCAGCTCGACCGGGGCGCCGCGGAAGCTCCAGCCGCCGTCGCGCGCGATCGTCACCAGCAGCGCCTCGTGGCCGGCCTGCTCGAGACCGCGCGCCACCGCCTCGCCCGAACGCAGCGAGACCTCGTGCTCGGAGGAACGGCCGCCGCAGAGGACCGCGACCTTCACCGGCCGACCTCCCGGTGCCGCCACACCGGCCTCATTCTTCTCCCGCTCCCGTTTCCGGTTCAACCGCCCGCTTGCCGACGACGATCGTGACCCCCGACCCGGGTTCGACTTCCGAACCCGGCGGCGGGAACTGATCGGTGACGCGGCCGATCTGCTGTGGCACTGCGGTTTCTTCTTCCTGCACGCTCGGGTCGAGGCCGGCGCTGCGCAGCGCTTCCACCGCCTGCCTGCGTTCCCTGCCGATCACGTTCGGCACGCTCGCCTGCTTTTCGCCCTTGGAGACGACGATCGAGACGGTTGAGCCGCGCGGCAGTTCCGAGCCGGCGCTGGGCGCCTGGCCGATCACCTCGCCCGCCGGCGCTGAGCTTTCTTCTTCTTCGACGCTGGGTGAGAAGCCGCGGCTGCGAATCTGCTGCACGGCGACCGAGCGCTGCGTTCCCACCAGCACCGGCACCTTGGCCAGCCTCTGGCCCCTGGAGACGGTGAGGACGACGGTCGACCCGCGCGTCGCGGTCGCGCCGCCGGACGGGGTGGCGCGGATCACCTGGCCGGCTTCGACCTCTTCCGAGTTGGCCTTGACCACCTGCGCGACAAAGCCCGCTTCTTCGACCTTTTCGACCGCCTCTTCCTGGCTCAGCCCGGCGAGGCCGCCCGGCACCTTGGCGCTGCCCGGGCCGGCGCTGACCGTCAACGCGACCTTCGGCTTCGAGCAGAAGAAGCCGAGGAAGGCGCAATCGAGCGAGGCGCTGCCCGCCGGCGGGTCCTGCTCGAGCACCGTGTTAGCCGCGACCTGGCGTTGGACGCGGTCGACCTCGCCGACCTTGAACCCGTTCTGTTCGAGCAGGGTCACCGCAACGCCGAGCTGGTTGCCGGTCACGCTCGGTACGTCGGTCGAGCTGTCGCGGGTGAGCGCGAACCCGAGCAGGGCGCCGACCAGGACCGCGACCGCAGCGAGGATCGCCCATCTGCGCCGGCGGCGCCGTCGCTCCTCCTCGGCGGGATCGCGCTCGGCTGCGGCGGCCTCCTCCGGGCCAAGCACCGGCGGCGGCAGCGGTGCAAAGGCAGCGGTGCCGCCTCCCGCATCCGGTTCGCGCACCGCGACATCGAGCGCGGCGATGAACGCCTCGGCGCTCTGGAAGCGCCGCCCCGGGTCCTTTTCCAGCGCCCGCATCACGACCGCGTCGAGCGCCGGCGAGACCGCCGGGTTGATCGAGCTCGGCCGTTGCGGCGTGTGCGAGACCTGCTTCATCGCGATCGCCACCGCCGAGTCGGCCTCGAACGGGACGCGCCCGGCGAGCGCCTCATACAGGATCACGCCGATCGAGTAGAGGTCGGAGACCGCGGTCACCTCCTGGCCCTGCGCCTGCTCGGGCGAGAGGTAGTGCGGCGTTCCCATCACCGAGCCGGCCTGGGTGATCTCCGAGGCGCCGGCGCGGGCGATGCCGAAGTCGGTGACGGTCGCCTTGCCCTCCTCGCCGACGATAACGTTCTGCGGCTTCAGGTCGCGGTGAACGACGCCGTGCCGGTGCGCGTAGCCAGCGGCCTCGAGCACCTGACGGATCAACCCGGCCGACTGCTCGGGGGCAATTCCCTGATCGATCAACTGCTTCAACGAACGGCCCTCGAGCAGCTGCATCGCGATGTAGTAGGTGCCTTCGACCTCACCGCGATCGTAGACGGCGACGATATTTGGGTGCGAGAGCCCGGCCGCCGCCTCGGCCTCGCGGCGGAAGCGCTCGACGAACTCGCGGTCCTGAGCGAAGCGGCGGTGCAGGATCTTCAGCGCGACGCGGCGCTGCAGGTGCGGATCCTCGGCCAGCCAGACGTCCGCCATCCCGCCCGAGCCGATCCGGCGCAGCAACCGGTAGCGCCCGTCGATTGTGCTCCCCTCGCCTACCTCAACCACCGCTCCCCCAATCTCCGCCGACGGGCCTCAAAGCGGACAAATAGGACGCTTTCAGGCCCATCGGCTGGTGTTTTGCCTTATTCATTGATGATCGTTTCGGCTACGTCGCGGAAGATCGGTGCGGCTACGTCGTTGCCGAAGGCGGTCGTGCACTCGACCGTCGCCGCGATCGCGATCTGCGGGTCGTCCGCCGGGGCGAACCCGATGAACCATGCCTGGTTCTCTTCGGTGCCGCCGCCGCAGGTCTGGTTGAACGGCGTTTCCGCCGTCCCCGTCTTGCCGGCCACCGGGATGCCCGGAATCGCTGCGTTGGTGCCGGTGCCTTCGTTGACCACCCCTTCCATCGCCGCCGTCAGCTCAGCCGCCGTCTCGGCGTCGATCGGCTGGCTGTACTCGGACGGGTCGAGCCGCTTGCTGACGCGGCCGTCGGGGTCGACGACGCGGCTCCAGATCTGCGGTCGCATCAGCTTGCCGCCGTTGGCGACCGCCGCGGCGACCTCGGCCATCTGCAACGGCGTCACCGCCAGCCGCTCCTGGCCGAAGGCGACGCGGGCGATGTCGACCGGATCGTTGCGGCCGAGCAGCTCGTCACCGTCGAAGACGCCGCTCTTGGAGACCTGGTCGGCGGGCAGGTCGATCGCCGGGGTCGAGCCAAAGCCGAAGGCGTCCATGTATTCGAACATCGTCTCGGCGCCGAGCTGCTCGCCGAGCTGGGCGAACCAGGTGTTGACCGAGTTGGTCAGCGCCGTGTCGAGCGCGATCGGGCCGAAATCCTGGTTGAAGTCGTTGGAGAGCGGCTGGCCCTGCACTTCGATCGTGCCGGGCGCGTCGATCGTCGTTTGCGGCGTGATCGCGCCGCTGTCGAGCCCGGCGGCGGCGGTCACCACCTTGAAGGTCGAGCCCGGCGGGTACCGGCCCTGGGTGGCGCGGTCGAGCAGGGGCGAGGTCGGGTCGTGGTTGAGCTCGGAGGAGTGTTCCGGGATGCGGTTGGGGTCGAAGGGCGGGTTGGAGGCAAGCACCTCGACCCGGCCGCTGGCGGGCTCGATCGCGACCACTGCCCCGAAGCCGACCGCTTCGAGGTCGGTCAGCGCCACCCGCTGCGCCTCCGGGTCGATGTTGGTGACGACGTCATTGCCCTCCTGGCGGCGGCCGCGCAGCTCGTCGAGGATCGAGCCGAACTCGGAGCCTTCGCCGACGAGCTCGTCGTCGTGGTACTTCTCGAACTCGCTGTCGCCCTGGCGGACGAAGCTGTAGCCGATCGGGTGCCCGTAGAGCGAGCCCCCGGGGTAGCGGCGCACATAGCGCAGCGCCTCGCCGCGGCCCTTCGCCACCGAGCGGGCGAGCACGGTCCCGTCCGCAGCCAGGATCCGCCCCCGCTTGATCTGCTGCTGCTCGAGCAAGGGCCTCACGTTCGCGCGCTTGTCCTTGAGCGCCTCGGCGTCGAAGACCGCCCAGTACGAGGTGAAGGCGATCAGCACCGCGAAGAGGACGACGACCAGGCCGAAGAGCTTGACGATCTGGCGGTTCACCGGGTTATGCCCCCTCCAATGCAAAGGCGCCGCGGGGCGCCGTCGCCTCGCGCCGGGCGCGGTCGGAGATCAGCAGCAGCAACGCCAGCAGGACGAAGTTGGCGACGATCGAGCTGCCGCCGTAGCTGATGAAGGGCAGGGTGACCCCGGTCAGCGGGATCGCCCTGGTGACGCCGCCGATGATCACGAACGCCTGGATCGCGAAGACCGCGGTGAGGCCGGTGGCGAGCAGCTTCGAGAAGCCGTCGTCGGCGAGCAGGGCGATCTTGAAGCCGCGGGCGGCGATCAGGAGGTAGATCAGGATCACGCCGCAGGCGCCAAAGAGGCCGACCTCGTTGACGATCAGCGAGTAGATCGTGTCGGTCTGCGCCGCCGGCAGCAGCGGCGCGTGGGTGCCGGGGATCGTGATCAACGCCTGGCCGAAGCCCTGGCCGAAGAGGCCGCCGTCGGCCTGGGCGAAGATCGACTGCAGGATCTGGTAGCCGCTCTCCCTTGGGTCGGTGTAAGGGTTGAGCCAGATCTCGACCCGGTCGTGCACATGCGGCACGGTCGAGGCGAAGAACCAGGCGCCGAGCAGGAACAGCGCCATGCCGATGACGACGAAGGAGAAGCGGCCGGTGGCGACGTAGAGCAGGGCGAGGAAGGCGGCGAAGAACATCAACGAGCTGCCGAGGTCGCGGATGAAGACGAGCATGAACATCGAGGCGCCCCAGACGACCAGCAGCGGGCCGAGGTGCTTGAGCGGCGGCAGGGGGAGGCCGAGCACCCGGCGGGCGCCGACGATCAGCACCTCGCGGTGCTCGCGCAGGTAGCTGGCGAGGAAGATGACGATGCAGATCTTCGAGAACTCGGCCGGCTGGAAGGCGAGCGGGCCGAGCTTGACCCCGAGGTAGGCGCCGTTGACCTGCTGGCCGATCCCCGGCAGGCGCGGCGCCAGCAACAGCAGCAGGCCGACGCCGGCGATCGTGTAGCGGTAGCGCTCGAGCACGTCGTAGTCGCGCAGGAACTGGATCGTCAAGGCGAAGAGGACGAGCCCGAGCACGAACCAGTTGGCCTGGTCGCGCGCCAGTTCCTCGTCGATGCGGTAGATCATCACCAGGCCAAAGGCGGTCAGCAGGGCGACCAGCGGGAACAGGTAGGGGTCGGCATCGGGCAGGCGCAAGCGCAGGTAGCCGTGGGTGGCGAGGCAGACGGCGAAGAAGTAGGCGCCGTAGATCAGGCTGGCGTCGCCGAGCCGGGCGTTCTCCTGGGCGAAGACGGCGGCGAAGCCGGCGCTGAGCAGCAGCGCGACCGGGATCAGGGCGGCCAGCTCCCGGTTGCGGGCGGACCTCAAGGAACCCCCTGGCTGCGTTCGATGTCTTCGATCAACGAGACGGCATCGCTGCGCGAGCGGACGTCGTGGCCGGTGACCGCTTCGCGCCGCTTGCGGTTGAGCGCCCCGGTCTGCACCGGGCTGGCGTAGCGCTCCTGGTAGAGGGCTACGCCGAAGGGAAGTTCGTAGGGCAGGCCCCGGTAGAGGGCGACGCGGCCGCTGTCGTCGGTGCCCAGGAACCAGACCTGGCGGTTGCCGTACCAGGCGCCAAAGGCGATCGCGGCAAGGATCGCGGCTACGGCCAGCGCCTTGGCGGCGGCGCGCAGGCGGCGGCGCGGCGCCTTGGTCGCGAGCTGCTCGCGGCGTTCCTGCGCGGCCGCAGCGGCGGCGCGGCGGCGCACCTCGGTCGCGGTCAGGCCCGCCTCCTCGGCGGCGGCGCCGACCAGCGTCGCCTGCTCGGGCCGCTCGCCCATTGGCGCCGCGGCGTCGCCGAGGCGAAAGGCAAGCGCGGTGATGTTGTCGCGACCGCCGGCGCCGTTGGCCTCGTCGACCAACGTCCGCACCGCCTCGCGCATCGAGCTCGCTTCGCTCAGCACGGCGGCGATCCGCTGCTCGGCGAGCATCGTCGTCAACCCGTCGGAGCAGAGCAGGAAGACGTCGCCGGGCGCTGCCGGCACGGTCTGCACGTCGACCTCGACCTCGGGCTCGGGGCCAAGCGCGCGGGTGATGATCGAGCGCTGCGGGTGGTCCTCGGCCTGGGCGTCGGTGATCTGCCCCTTGCGCCGCATCTCCTCGACCAGCGAGTGATCGCGGGTGAGCTGCTCGAGCCTGCCGCGGCGCAGGCGGTAGGCACGGCTGTCGCCGACGTGACCGATGCCGACCTCTTCCTTGCTCGCGTCGACGATCGCCGCGGTGATGGTCGTGCCCATCCCGGCCCGCGAGGGGTCGGCGCGGGCGAGGTCGTGGATGCGGCGGTTGGCCGCCTCGATCGTCTCCCGCAGGAAGGCCTCGGGCGAGCCCTCGGGCAGGTCGCGGTCGAAGGCGTCGGCGGCGGCCTTGGAGGCGACCTCACCGGCTTGAGCCCCGCCCATGCCGTCGGCGACGACGAAGATCGGCGCGCGCACGAACAGCGAGTCCTCGTTGGCGCTGCGCTGGCGGCCGGTATCGGTGCGGGAGGCCTGATCGTCAACGCGCAGCACTAGCCCGCCCCCGCCTCGAACCTGAACTCGGTGTCGCCGATCCGGACGACGTCACCGTCGATCAGCTCCGCCTCGCCGTGCAACTGCCCGTCGTTGAGCAAGGTGCCGTTGGTCGACTTCATGTCTTCGACGTAGGCGTGGCCTTCGCGGGAGAAGATCCGCGCGTGCAGGCCGGAGGCGTAGCGGTCGTCGATTCGCAGATCGGCCTCGGCCGATCTGCCGATCGAGAGCCCGCCCATGAGATCGAACCGCTCGCCCTCGCGCAAGCCGCCGCCGCGAAGCGCTACGAGCCAGGCCTCGGCCCCGGCGGCGGCGCCCTCGTAGGCGGGGACGGGGTGAAAACCGGTCGCGTCCGGCGCCGGCGCCACCGTGCCTCTCAGGTCCTTCAGCGCGCTGCGCGCGACCCAGAGCAGGAAGAGGTAGAGGACGGCGAGGAAGCCGAACTTGAGCGCGACGGAAATCGGGTCGTAGTCCACGCCAGCACCCTAGAGCCAAGTGAGGCGCTACTGCTCGATATCGAAGCGGAAAGTCGTCGTGCCGAGGGTCACCTGATCGCCCGCTTTGAGTCGGGTCGAGCCGACCCGGCGACCGTTGACCTTGACCCCGTTGGTCGAGCCGAGGTCGGCGATCGTCCACTCGCCGCGCGGCGAGCGGCGCAGCTCGGCGTGGTGGCGGGAGACGTTGGGGTCGCGCAGGACGCAGTCGGCGTCGCGCGAGCGGCCGATCGTCGAGCGCTCGCCGTCGAGCACGTAGCGACGGTCGTCAACGGTGACCACGGCGCGGGTGGCGACCTGGGAACGCTGCGGCGGCGCCTCGGCGACCTGGTTCTCGCGCAGCGCCGAGTAAACCATCGTGTGACCCTCCTCGCCCTGCTGCGCCGGTTCGCCCTCGTGCGCGGGCGGCTTCACCATCCGTGCCTGGATGCCGAACTCGCCGAGCCGCAGCCGCTCGTCGGTCTGGAAGCTGACCGTCGGCCGGGTCAGCAGGTCGTAGCTGCGGCGGCGCGCGTGCTCGAGCAGGTAGCCGGACAGCTCCTGCTCGAGCGAGCGCTCGTAGCCCTCGAGCCGGGTGCGGTCCTTGCCGGAGAGGTAGACGGTGTACTCGTTGGGGACGTAGACGCGGGCGACGCCGGCGGACTTGTGCGAGTCCATCTCCTTGACCAGCTTGCGGGCGAGCTCGACCGGCTGCACCTCCGAGCTGAAGGCACGACTGAATACCCCCTCTACGAGGCCTTCGATCCGACTCTCGAGGCTGCGCAGGACGCCGATCGGGGAATCCTAGAGGGCTCGATGCGTTTGGTTAGGGGACAAAGATCCCGTGGCCCAGGGCGAGCCAGGCACCCAACGCTGCCGCCGCCGCGAGGGCGCCGGCGCGGATCGGCAGCGGGCTGCCCGCGCGCGGGAGGTCTGCAGCGAGCTGATCGAGCGAGTCCTCGATCGCGCTGCCCAGCTCCTCCAACGTGGGACGGCGTGCGGGGCGGCGCTGGAGGGCTGCGTCGATCGTGTCGCTCAACTCGCGCGGCAGGTCGGGGCGGAGGCGGCGCAGCGAGCGCGGCCGGCCGCCGATTGCGCGCGCGGTGGCGGCGGGGGTGGCGCGGCGGTTGGGGTTCTCTCCGCTCCAGCACTCATACAAGGTGAGGGCGAGGGAGTAGACATCGGCCTCGGGACCGGCGGCCTGGCCCTCGGCCTGCTCGGGCGACATGTAGGCGAGCGTGCCGACCACGTCGCCGGGGGCGGTGAGTGAGGCGTCGCCGGCGAGCCGGGCGATGCCAAAGTCCATCAGCTTGGCGCGGAACTCGCCCTCGGGCGCGACGAGGACGTTTTGCGGCTTGATATCGCGATGGACGACCCCGCGCGAGTGGGCGTGGTCGAGCGCCTCGCAGAGGTCGGCGCCGATCTCGCCGATCTCGCGGTCGCTGAGCGTGCCTTCGCCGCTGAGCCAGGCGAGCGTCGCGCCCTCGACCAGCTCGGTGACGAGCAGGGCGTTGCCGTCCTCCTCGCCCATCTCGTAGAGGGTGACGATGCCGGGGTGGTTGAGCCGAGCCGCCGCCTGCGCCTCGCGCAGCACGCGCTGCCCCTGCTCGCCGCGCGACTCGATCGCCTTGACCGCGACGGTGCGCTCGAGCCGCCCGTCCCAGGCCTCGTAGACCGTGCCGAAGCCGCCGCTGCCGATGCGGCGCTCGATCAGAAAGCGGTTGAGAACAAGGGAACCGACCAAGACTCCTTCGAGTTCGCCGCGATTCCGCTTCCTCCTGCGACATACTCCCTGCTACTTGGAGGATTCGATCGCAACCGGGCAGGGGCGCCGACCGCGCCCGCCGCGCCGTCCCGAGCGGCAACAGATCCTGCTACGACGCGGACTGGCGCTTGGCGCGGGGCTGCTGATCCTGATCCTGCTCGTGCTCGGCGTACGCGGCTGCCTCAACGCGCGCAAGCACCGGGCGCTGAGCGACTACGCCCGCAACGTGACCCAGATCGTCGAAGAGACCCAGCAGACGAGCAAGTCCTTTTTCGGCAAGCTCTCCGACCCGGGCGAACTCTCGGTGACCGAGTTCATCGCCGAGGTCAATGCCGACCGCAGCGCGATGGACAACTACGTCTCGAGGGTCGACGGACTCGACACGCCGGGCGACATGAGCAGCGCCCAGAGCTCGCTGGAGCTGGTCTACGAGCTGCGCGGCGCGGCGATGACCGAAATCGCCAGCAAGATGAGCACGGCGCTGGGCGAAGCCGGGGCGAAGAAAGCCACCGAAGCAATCACCAAGCAGATCGGCGTGCTGGCCGCGAGCGACGTCGTCTACGCCTCGGTCGCGCGGCCCGAAGTCAACGGCGTGCTGGCCGACAACGGGATCGAGGGAGACGACGTGCCGAGGAGCGAATTCGTCCCCGAAGGGACGCGTTGGCTCGACGAAGGCGAAATCAGCAACGCGCTCGGCTCGGTCAGCGGCGCCAGCGGCGAAGTGACCGCCGGCGTGCACGGACTCGGCCTGCTCGGCACCAGCGTCAACGGGACCGAACTGACGCCGGAAGGGAGCGCCTCGGTGGCGGCGGAAGAAACGCCGGAAGTCGAAGTGCAGGTGCAGAACCAGGGAGAATCGACCGAGAACGGGATCACCGTCTCGGTCACGGTCAACGGCAAAACGCTGCAGGGGGAGATCGGCAGCATCGAACCCGGGGCGACCGAAACCGCGACGATCCCGTTGACGCCGGCGCCGAAGGGGGAAGTGACGCTTGAAGTCAAGGCGGAACCGGTGCCGGGGGAGGAAGTGGAGGAAAACAACGAAGCCTCGTATGCGGTTGTCTTTGAATAGGCG
>Ga0210115_1000009_pt1 | contig 41325 bp, 36 predicted proteins | sample MayberryNW_TuleB_2_FD_185526 | JGI IMG/M metagenome (GOLD analysis project Ga0210115, IMG submission 185526) | Wetland microbial communities from San Francisco Bay, California, USA, that impact long-term carbon sequestration - MayberryNW_TuleB_D2... | ecosystem: Environmental > Aquatic > Marine... | reverse complement strand
AGTAGCGGGGGCAGGATTTGAACCTGCGACCTCCGGGTTATGAGCCCGGCGAGCTACCTGACTGCTCCACCCCGCGTCGCGACCCCGGAGTATAGCCGCTCTGCCGCGGCCTGGACGTTCACGCGCCCCGCCCCGTGGGTCGCGACGTAGCTCGTCGCAGCCTCGGGGCGCCAGTGCGGGAGCCCGACCTCGACGACGACCGCGTCCGGTGCCGCGGCGAGGAGCGTCGCGAGCGCGTCGCGCTGCCACGCGTGGCGGTAGGCGTCGCGCGCGATGAGGACGATCTGGCGGCCTTCCGCCGCCCCAAGTGCGTCTCCCACGTCGCCGTCGTGCAGGCGAACGACGTTCGTTCCCGGCACGATTTCCGCAAACCAGTCCCCGGGGCCTTCGGGCAGAGCGCCGGCCGCCATACCAGGCTCGGGCGCCAGCTCGACGACGAGCGCCCCTGCAGCGAGGTCCGCGGTGCCCTCGACGACCACCGCACGGCGAGCGGCCTCGCGCCCGATCGAGGAGTCGACACTCTCTCCTGGCGCGGCGGCCCGGGGCAGATGCGAGACCTCGCGTACTCGCCCCGCGGCCTCGACCAGCCGCGACTCGGCGAGCCTGCCGGCGCGCACCGCGTCGACGATCGCAGCGATGACACTCCGGGTCGCCTCGTCGAAGAGGTCGTGGCCGAGGCCGATCGCATCCGCCCCCGCCGCGAGCGCGCGGACGGCGCCCTCCTCGACCCCCACGGTCGCGCTGATCGCGCGCATCTCGAGCGCATCGGTCATGACGAGCCCGCCGAAGCCGAGCTCCTCGCGGAGCAGCTCCCGGAGCACGCGCGGACTCATCGTCGCGGGCTCGTCGCCGAGCGAGCGCACGACGATGTGCGCGGTCATCACGCAGCGGACGCCGGCCTCGACGGCTGCCCGGAACGGGAGCAGGGCCGCCTCCTCGAGCGTCGCCACGACCGGGAGCTCGTGGTGAGAGTCTTCCGAGGTCTCGCCGTGCCCCGGGAAGTGCTTCGCGCAGGCGGCCACGCCCGTCGCCTGGAGACCCCGCACGAACGCGGCCACGTGCCGCGCGACGAGGTCGCCGTCGGCGCCGAACGAGCGCACCCCGATCACCGGGTTCAGCGGGTTCGTGTTGACGTCGGCGACCGGCGCGAGGTCGACGTTGATCCCGACGGCGGCGAGCTCGGACCCGATCGCGGCTGCCACCTGCTCGGTCAGGCCGACGTCGTCGACGGCTCCGAGCGCGGCGTTCCCCGGGTACGAGCTGCCGTGCGCCGTCTCGAGACGGGTGACGTCGCCGCCCTCCTCGTCGATCCCGATCAGGACGTCCTCGTTTTCGGCGCGTAGCGATGCGGTCAGGGCCGCGAGCTGCTCGCTGCTCTCGACGTTCCAGGCGAAGAGGACGACGCCGCCGAGGCCCTCGGCGAGCCGCCGCCGCACCCAGTCGGGCGCGACCGGCCCGGGGAAGCCGGGCAGGACGCACGCGGCGGCGAGCCGCACGAGCTCGGCGCTCATCCGGCCCGGCTCATCCCTTGACGGAGCCGGCCGTCAGCCCGAACGCAATCTTGCGCTGCACGAGCAGGAAGAAGATGACGACCGGGATCGCGGTCAGCGTGGAGGCGGCCATCAGCGCGCCCCAGTCGGTGTTCCGGCTCGTGCCCGTGAAGTACGAGAGCCAGATCGTCAGCGTGTGGTTCGACTGGCTCGAGAGGATGACGTTGGCGAAGATGTACTCGTTCCAGGCCGTGATGAAGACGAAGATCGAGGTCGCCACGAGGCCTGGCGCGACCAGCGGGAGCAGGATGCGGACGAACGCGCCGAGGCGGCTCGAGCCGTCCACCATCGCGGCCTCCTCGAGCTCCCGCGGCACGCCGAGCACGAACCCGCGGAGCGTCCAGACGGCGAACGGGAGGAGGAAGGCGAGGAGCGTCACGATCAGCCCCGCGAGCGCGCCCGTCGGAAGCGGGTCCTCCTGGTTCGTCAGCCCGTAGCGGGCGAGCACGACGTAGAGCGGGATCACGAGCCCGACTGCCGGGAGCATGAGGATCCCGATCATCAGCACGACGAAGAGCTTTCGCCCCGTGAAGCGGTACTTCGCGAGCGCGACCGCGGCGAGGAAGGCGAGCACGATCGAGAGCACGACGGTGATCCCGACGACGACCAGGCTGTTCTTCACCGCGTCCCAGAAGCCCGGGTGCTGCTGCGGATCGATCGCGTCGCGGAAGTGGTCGAGCGTCGGCGAGGTCGTGAGCCACGTCGGCCTCAGGCTCGTGATCTCGACGTCCGGCTTGAACGCGGTCGAGACCATCCAGAAGACCGGGAACACCATGACCGCGAACACCGCGAGACCGACGAGGTTCCAGGCGATCCTCCCCACGCGTCGCCGACGGCGGCGGCGAACGGTCGCGGGCCGGGGCGCCGTGGACGTGACGGCATCGAGCGGCTGCGCTTCCAGCGCAGAGCTCAACGGACGTCCTCCATCCGCACCATGCGCCGGACGTAGACGACGCTGAGCGCGACGATCATCAGCAGCATCAGCACCGAGATGGCGGCGCCGCGCCCGAAGTCCGAGTGCCCGTAGCCCTCGATGTACACGTACACGCCCATCAGGTAGTTCGTCGCGTCCAGATGCGACGCGCCGATGAGCAGGTACGGCTGCGTGAACACGCCGAAGTCCCAGATGATCGAGAGGCTCGTCAGGATGAGCAGGATCGGCTTGAGGATCGGGAACGTGACGTCCCGGAAGACCCTCACCGGGCCGGCCCCGTCGATCTCGGCCGCCTCCACGAGCTCGCGCGGCACCTGTGCGAGCCCCGCGTACACCGTGATCGTCACGAACGGGATCGCCGCCCAGACGACGAGGAGCGTCACCATCGCGAGCTTCGAGAACGTCGTCGCGTACCAGTCGTGCTGCGAGTAGTCGCCGATCCCGAGCTCGGTCAGCACGTAGTTGAGGACGCCGTTCTCGAAGTTCGTCATCCAGTACCAGACCTGGACCGCGACGACGGGCGGCATCGACCACACGAAGACGAGCCCGCCCGTGAGCAGGACGCGCACCCACGGCGAGACCTGGACGAGGAGGAGCGCGAGGAGCGTCCCGACCCCGATCGTCAGACCGACGCAGGCGGCCGTGAACACGATCGTGCGCACGAGCGTGTCCCAGAAGATCTCGTCGCGAAGGACGGACTCGTAGTTGTCGAGCCCGATCCACGTGCCCTTCCGCTGGATCAGCTCCGGCAGGCCGTACTGCTGGAACGAGAGCGTGACGAGCTTGTACAGCGGGTACCCGAGAACGGCCCCGATGACGAGGAGCACCGGCGCGACGAGGAGGTAGGGGACGGAGCCCCGTAGCAGCCCGCGCACGGCGAACGGGCGCCGCCGCCGAGACCTCGGTGCGCCGGTCTCGGCGGCGATGCCCGTCATGTTCGGGGCCTGGCTGCTCGTCAAGGAGGTGCCACGCCCCGTGCTCCGTCCCTACCGCTGGTTGAGGGTGAACGCGATGTTGTCGCTGGCGACCTCGGCCGCCTGCTTGATCGTCATCTTGTTGGTGAGGATGCGAGCCAGCATCGTGCGCAAGATGTTCCCATTCTCGACGCTGACCCAGTGCTTCGCGGTCGGCACGAACCAGCTCCGGCGCGCAGCCCGCTCGTTGACGCTCGAGCCGAGCATGCTCGTCGTGTTCGGGATGTTGCCCTTCGCCCTGAGGGCGGTCATCGAGGCGTTGTCCGTGAACGCGCGGATCCAGGCCGCCGCCTTGTCCCGGTCCGCGCCGATGGGCACGGCCAGGTCGGAGCCGCCCAGGAAGCCCGGCATCGGCTGGCCCTTCGTGTGGCTCGGCATCACGAACTGGCCCGTCGCCGCCTTGTGCGTGCCGACGCAGCAGCTGAACCAGCCCGGTCCGATCATCGAGGCTGCGCCGCCGCGCGAGTAGACGTCGTAGGGCTGCGGGCGGGCCTCGTCGGTGACCTTCGACGCACGCGAGGCCGCGTTGAAGAACTTCTTGAACGCCGCGAGCCCGGCGAGCGCCTTCGGCCGGTCGAGCGTGCCGACCCAGCCGCCCTTGCTGTTCTGGACCGCGATCGTGCCGCCGAAGTCGGCGACGAAGCTCATCGCCACGTACCAGTCGGTGCCGGCGATGTAGACGGGCGAGAAGTTCTTCGCCTTGTTCCGCGCCCCGAGCTTCCGCGCGGCCGCGGTGTACTGGGCGAGGCTCGTCGGGAGCCTCTTGATCCCCACCTGCCGGAAGAGATCGGTCCGGTAGGTGACGACACGCGAGCCGGCGTAGTAGGGCACCCCGTAGGTCTTGCCCAGGTAGCGGCCGGAGGCGGCGAGCCCCTCGAGCCACGTGCTCTGGTTCGGGAACGACGCGCCCGAGAGGTCCTGGAACGCCCCGGCGGCCATGTACTTCGTCATCTCGGTGTTCCCCATCTCGATGACGTCCGGTGCGTTGCCGCCCGCGAGCGTCGCGTCGAACTTGCCGAGGTGGGTGCCCCAGGTCTGGTACTGCACGTCGACGTCCCAGCCCGGGTTCTGGCTCTTGAACTGCGCGGTGGCGGCCGCGACCACGTCGGGCCAGCCGGACTGCGCGTCGACCTGCAACCAGACGGTCAGTGTGTCCGCGCTGCTACGCCCGGACGCGCCGGTGGCTCCGATCGCCATGACGGCGAGCGCGGCGACCAGCGCAGCAGCAGCGAAGTGACGAACGTTCATACGCATCTCCCGCGGCATCTGGACGCCCCGCACCAACGTGGCAGGCTCGCGGGGAGCTCGTCCAAGTGGTTTATACCAATCTGCCACAGCGGGGAGGCTTCCACATTCCGGGGCCGCTGTCAAGACCTCTTAGCGGACGTTCTCGTCGCGCTATTTGGCCGCTGTGCTGCGCAATCACGTCAGTACAGAAGCGAGCTCGGCCTCCGAGCGGTGGTACTAGCCACGCGCTTACAGGCGGTTGCCGTCTACCGCGGCCGCACGCGGACGGGGCCTGCGCTGCGCCTCCTGCGGACGGCTGAGAGAGGTCACGAGCCGGTAGCGGTCTCCACGGTAGATCGACTCGACGAACTCCACGATCTCGCCCTCCTTCGAGTGGGTGACTCGCTCGAAGCGGAACGCGGGCGAGTGCAGCGGGACACCGAGGGCCGCCGACTCGTCCTCGTCGGTGACGGTCGGCTCGATCGTCTGCTCGCCGCCGACGATGACGATGCCGTAGCGATCGCGGAGGAGCTCGTAGAACGACTGCTCCTCGAGGTCGTCGGCGGTGATACCGGGCACGTGGCGCTCCGCGACATGGACGGTCTCGATCGCCATGCTCTCACCGTCGGCGAGCCGCAGTCGGCTGGCGACGACGACGGGCTCGGAGGGAGAGACGTGGAGCAGCCGCCCCAGCCGCGCGCCTGCGGGTGAGACGCGCAGGTCGAGCGTCCGGCTCGCGGGTCGGAGCCCCCGGCGCCGCATGTCGTCGGTGAACGACGTCATCGTCAGCTCCTGGGCGATCTTCGGCTCGCTCACGAACGTCCCGGCGCCGCGCCGCCGCTGGAGGTACCCCTCGCGCACGAGGTCGTCCATCGCGGCCCGGACGGTCAGGCGAGAGACGCCGAGATCCGAGCTGAGCTGCCGCTCGGAGGGGATCGCGTCGCCGACGTCGAGCTGCTCGATCAGGTCGAGGACGCGGTCCCTCGTCTCGCTCTGCTTCGTCATCGGGGGACCAATCCTAGAGCACCGACAGGAGTGGTCAATACCATGAGCATCCCCGCACGACCGAGCTCACCCCTGCGCGCCCGAGACCGGGAGGACGTCCGGGGCCTCGGTCGCGTCGTAGTCGAGGAGGCTCGCGCCGCTCACCGGGTCGAAGAAGTGGAATCGCGCCGGATCGACGGTGAGCGCGATCCGATGGCCGGGACGGGCGGCCGTCCGAGGGTCGACCCTCGCGTTGAGCAGCGCACCGGCCTCCGGGACGAGCTGGGTCGAGTCCTCGCCCTCTGCCTCGACGGCCGGAGGAGTGACGCTCTCGGCGCGGACCGGGAAGTAGAGATGGGCGTCCGAGCCGAGCTCCTCGAGCACGACGACGTCGACCTCGAGCAGCGGCAGGTCGCTGGTCGCGAAGGCGACGTCCTCGAAGCTCTCCGGCCTGATCCCAAGGACGACGGCCCCGCGCTCGAGCGCGGGACGTCGTACCGGGTGCAGCGGCAGGCGGTGCTCTCCGAGCACGACGTCGCCGTCGTCGAGCGTCGCCTCGACGAGGTTCATGGCGGGCGAGCCGATGAACCCGGCCACGAAGACGTCCCGCGGTCGCTCGTACAGGCGCTGCGGCGCGTCGACCTGCAGGATGCGCCCGTCCCGCATGACCGCGACGCGCTCTCCCAGCGTCATCGCCTCGACCTGGTCGTGCGTCACGTACACGGTCGTGGTGCCGAGGCGGTCGTGCAGGCGCGAGAGCGAGGCGCGCATTCCCACGCGCAACTTGGCGTCGAGGTTCGAGAGGGGCTCGTCCATCAGGAACGCCTTCGGCTGGCGGACGATCGCCCTCCCCATCGCGACGCGCTGGCGCTGCCCGCCCGAGAGCTGCGCGGGCCGGCGCTCGAGGAGCGCGGTCAGCCCGAGGAGCTCGGCGACCTCCTCGACGCGCCGCCCGGCCTCCCGCTTCGGGGTTCGGCGCACGCGGAGCCCGTAGCCGAGGTTCTGGCGGACGCTCATGTGCGGGTAGAGCGCGTAGCTCTGGAAGACCATCGCGACGTCGCGGTGCCTCGGCGCGAGATCGGTGACCTCGCGACCGTCGATCGTGATCCGGCCGCTCGTCACCTCCTCCAGCCCGGCGAGCGACCGGAGAAGGGTCGACTTGCCGCACCCGGAAGGCCCGACGAGCGCGATGAACTCGCCATCCGCGATCTCGAGCGAGACGTCGTCGAGCGCGACGACGTCGTCGGAGAAGGCCTTCGTCACGTTCTCGAGCCCGATCGCTGCCATGCGCCAGGCTATACCGAATATCACATTCTCTCCAAAGTGGTATTGACCACCGACCGGCAGTGCGCTTAGACTCGTGCGAATGGCCGAACGGCGAAGCGGCGTCGACTCTCCCCCCGACGAGCTGCGGACCTCGCTCGACGGCCTCGCGACCGAGGCGGGCGGCGACGCCGGCGTCGACTACGACGAGCGGTCGACCCGGGAGCTCGTCGAGCGGATGGCCGACGAAGACGGAGCTGTCCCGGCCGCCGTCAAGGCGGCCGCAGGCGCGATCGCCGGGGTCGTCGACGTCGTCGCCGCGCAGTTGCGCGCCGGCGGCCGGCTCGTCTACGTCGGGGCCGGGTCGTCCGGGCGGATCGCCGCCCTCGACGCGTCCGAGTGCGAGTCGACCTTCTCCACGCCGCCGGGCACGGTCGTCGCGCTCGTCGCCGGCGGCGTCTCCGCCGCGGCGCTCGAGCAGGAGGCGGCAGAGGACGACGCCGAGGCGGGAGCCACCACGGTCACGGCACTCGACGTGGGCTCCGCCGACGTCGTCGTCGGCGTGAGCGCAAGCGGGCGGACGCCGTACGTGCTCGGCGCGCTCGAGGCGGCAGGCCAGGCCGGCGCCGTGACCGCCTGTGTCGTCTCGGTCGAGGGCTCCGAGCTCGCCGCCTGCGTCGAGCACGCGGTGGTCGTGGCCGTGGGGCCGGAGTTCCTCGCCGGCTCGACGCGGCTGAAGGCCGGCACGGCCCAGAAGCTCGTCCTCAACACGCTCTCGACGCTCGTGATGGTCCGGCTCGGCAAGACGTACGGCAACCTGATGGTCGACGTCGCCGCGACGAACGACAAGCTCCGAGCCCGCGTCCGACGCATCGTCGAGACGGCGACCGGAGCGGACACGGTCGAGGCCGACCGCGCGCTCGAGGACGCCGACGGCGAGGCGAAGGTCGCAATCGTCGCGCTGCTCGCGAACGTCTCCGCGGCCGAGGCGCGCCGCCGGCTGACCACGAGCGAGGGCAGCATCCGCCGGGCGGTGGACGGATGAGGCTCGGCGTCGAGGCCGCGGTCGTCGACGGCAGGCTCGTGCGAGGGGACGTCGAGGTCGCCGACGGGCGGACGGTCGGCTACGGCCTCGTCTCCCCGAACGGGCGCGGCATCGCAGCCCCGGGGCTCGTCGACCTGCAGGTGAACGGGTTCGCCGGCGTCGACCTCCTCGAGGCCGACGCGGACGGCTACCGGCGGGCGGGTGACGCCCTGCTGGAGACCGGGGTCACCGCCTACCTCCCCACCTTCGTCACCGCCCCCGAAGAGCAGGTCCTCGCCGCCCTCCGCGAGGTGCCTGTGACGTCGGACGGGCCCCGCGTCCTCGGCGCGCACCTCGAGGGGCCGTTCCTCTCCGAGCTACGGCTCGGGATCCACCGCGCCGGCGACCGCCGCGACCCGGACGTGGAGCTCCTCGAGCGCCTGCTGGACGCGGGCCCGGTCCGGCTGATGACTCTCGCACCCGAGCTTCCGGGGGCCGACGCGCTGATCGAGCACCTGCTGCGGCACGAGGTAGCGGTCTCGTGCGGGCACTCGGACGCAACCGCGGAGGAGGCGAACGCCGCCTTCGACGCAGGCGTTCGCAGCGTCACTCACCTCTTCAACGCAATGCGCCCCTTCCGTCACCGGGACCCGGGCATCGCCGGCGCCGCGCTCGCCCGGGACGACGTCGTCGTGCACATGATCCTGGACGGCGTGCATCTCGCACCGGAGACGGCGAGCGTCGTCTGGCGCGCTGCCGCCGGTCGCGTCGCGCTCGTCACGGACGCGATGGCGGGGGCGGGCCTGACCGACGGCTCGTACCGGCTCGCGGGCCTGGAGATCGAGATCGTCGACGGCGTCGCGCGCGGACCGACCGGCGCCCTCGCGGGGAGCACCCTCACGCTGATCGAGGCCGTGCGGAACCTGCACGCGCTCGGCGCATCGCTCGAGGACGCGATCGGGGCTGCGACCGAGGTTCCCGCCCGTGTCCTCCGCAATCCAGCGATCGGGCGGGTCGCGGTCGGCCTGCCCGCAGACCTCGTCGTCCTCTCCGACGAGCTCGAGATCGAGCGCGTTCTCGTGGACGGTCGTGACCGTGTCGTCAGCTGACGCCGCTGCAGCCCCGGCTCCGGCACGTCTCGGCGAGCGCTTCCTCGCCGAGATCCGCGAGCAGCCGGACGCCCTCGCGCGCCTGCTCGACGGGGCCGATGCCTTCGAGCGCGTCGCGCGCACGATTCACGAGCGCGGCGCGACGACGATCCGCATGGTCGGGCACGGCTCCTCGGACAACGCCGCCTCGTACGGCGTGTACGCGTTCGGACTGCTGCCCGGCTGGACGGCGCTCCGCGACTCGATCTCGCTGACCGTCTACTACGACGCCGCGCTCGACATGCGCGGCTGCACCGCGCTCGCGCTTTCGCAGTCCGGACGCACGCCCGACGTCGTCGAGTACCTCGTCCGCGCGCGCGATCGGGGCGCGTACACGGTGGCCCTCACGAACGACCCCGGCTCGGCGCTCGCCGCCGCAGCCGAGGACGTGCTACCGCTCGCGGCCGGTCCGGAGCTCGCCGTCGCAGCGACGAAGACCTATCTGAACCAGGTGGCGGCGCTCGGGTTGCTCGCGGCGAGCGCAGCCGGCGAGGGGGAGTCCTTCGTGGGAGGGTTACGCGATGCCCGCGACGCCGTCTCCCGGCTCGTGCACGAACTCGAGCCGCGGATCGCGAGCCTCGCCCTGCCCTTCGCGTTCGCCGGTCGCATGTTCGTCGTCGGGCGCGGAGCCGAGTACGCGACCGCACGGGAGATCGCGCTGAAGCTGCTGGAGACGTGTCGCGTCGCCGCGGAGCCCCTGACCGCCACCGACCTCGCGCACGGGCCCGTCGCTGCTCTCGACCCGCTCTTCCCCGTGTGGGCGATCGCCTCCGACGACGACACGCTGCCCGCCGTGCTCGAGGCCGCCGCGCGCGCGCGGGAGGCCGGAGCCACGCTGATCGCGAGCGGGAGCGCGGCCGCGGCGGTGCCGGGAGCTGCCTACGTCCTCGGCGTGCCGCGTCTCTCCTCCCCGCTTCTCTCCCCGCTGCTCTCCGTCGTCCCGGGCCAGCTCTTCGCCTGGGCCCTCGCGACCGCGAAGGGCCTCGACGCGGACGAGCCGCGCGGCCTCTCGAAGGTCACGCTGGCCAGATGAGCGCGCGACCGGAATCAGCTAGCACTGATTCCGGTCGCGCCAGGATCCCTGAAGGCGGCCGCTGTGCCTGCGTCTCTCAGAGGTTGGAGCTGGGCACTCGCGCAGGTGTCGGCTCTCGGGTCTGCGCCGAGACCTTGTCGAGGATCGCCTCGAGCAGCCGCCCGGACGACAGGACGTGCTCGTGGGCGAGGACGCGCGCGCCCTGCGGGCTGCGCGCGGCGATCGCCTCGCGGATCGCGCGATGCTGGCGGTCGTTCTTGCTGAAGAGCTCGTCGAGGTCGGCTCCCGTCGCCCACACGGGCTTCGCGAGGAACGTCCGGCGGGCTGCCTTCGCCATGCGCTCGATCAGGGGAGACTCGGCGGCGGCGTAGATCACGTCATGGAATGCATGGTTCGCGTGCAGCCAGTCCCGCGCGAGCTGCAGGTCCTGCCGTCCGGCGTGGCTCATCTCGACGAGCTCGTGCGTGACGGCGCTGAAGCGACGCTCGGCCGCCTCGAGCTCGGCGAGGTCTGCAGCGGACATCTTCGGCGTCGCGATCTCCGTTGCGAGCCCCTCGAGCTCCGCCCGGACGAGGAACGCCTCCCGGAGCTCCTCGCGGGCGAGCATCCGCACGCGCACGCCCCGGTTGGGCTCGAAGCTGACGAGGCCGAGCGCGGCGAGGCGTCGCAGGGCCTCGCGCACCGGGGTCCGCGAGACGGCGAACTGCTCGGAGAGGTGCTCCTGCCGGAGGACGCTCCCGGGCGGGATCTCGCCCGAGACGATCGACTCCTCGAGCGCGAGGGCGATGTCGTCGGCCTTCGTGCCGTCAGACATCGGCGATCTCGAGCAGCCGCTCGTACGCGGGGAGCGTCAGGAACTCCGCGAACTCGTCGGCGAGCGCGAGCCGCTCGAAGAGCGCGCGCGCGTCTGCGTAGACCGGCTCGGCCGGCAGCTCGGCGACGACCTCGGCGATCGTCCGCTCGACGTCCTCGCGCGACACCCTGCCGTGACGCACCCACTGCCACACCTGCCCGCGCGAGATCTCGGCGGTCGCGGCATCCTCCATCAGGTTGTCGATCGCGGCCGCGCCCACGCCCGAGAGCCAGGCGGCGAGGTAGCGGATCCCGACCGAGACGTTCGTCCGCACCCCGGCAGGCGTGATCTCGCCCGGCGTCGCCGCGACGTCGAGCAGGTCGGCAGCGCCGACCGAGACGTCCTCGCGGAGCCGCTCGAGCTGGTTCGGCCGCTCGCCGAGGACCGCGTCGAACGGCTCGAGGGCGGTCGGGACGAGGTCGGGGTGCGCGACCCAGGTGCCGTCGAAGCCGTCGCCCGACTCTCGCACCTTGTCCTCGCGCACGCGCTCCAGCGCGATCTCGTTCACTTCGGGGTCGCGCCGGGAGGGGATGAACGCGGCCATCCCGCCGATCGCGTGCGCGCCCCGCGCGTGGCAGGTGCGCACGAGGAGCTCCGTGTACGCGCGCATGAACGGCACCGTCATCGTCACCTGCGCGCGGTCCGGGAGCACGAAGTCGTCCCGCTCGGAGAACTTCTTGATGACGGAGAAGATGTAGTCCCAGCGCCCGGCGTTCAGCCCCGCCGAGTGCTCGCGGAGCTCGTAGAGGATCTCGTCCATCTCGAAGGCGGCCAGGATCGTCTCGACGAGGACGGTTGCGCGGATCGTTCCCCGCGGCAGCCCCAGCTGCTCCTGCGCGAGGAGGAACGCGTCGTTCCAGAGGCGCGCCTCGAGGTGGCTCTCGAGCTTCGGCAGGTAGAAGTACGGCCCCGAGCCCCGCTCGAGCAGGCGCTCCGCGTTCCGCTGGAAGTAGACGCCGAAGTCGAACAGGCTCGCCGAGACTGGCTTTCCGTCGAGCTCGACGTGCTTCTCGAGCAGGTGCCAGCCCCGCGGGCGCACGAGGAGGACGGCGATCTCGTCGTTCAGTCGGTAGGTCTTCTCGCCCGTCTCGACCGAGATCGTCCGCTCGATGGCGTCGGTGAGGTTCTGCTGGCCGCCGACGACGTTCGCCCAGGTGGGCGAGTTCGCGTCCTCGAAGTCGGCCATGTACACGCGCGCGCCGGAGTTGAAGGCGTTGATCACCATCTTCCGGTCGCCCGCCGGGCCGGTGATCTCGACGCGGCGGTTCTGCAGGTCGGCGGGAGCGGCCGCGACCCGCCAGTCGCGCTCGCGCACCGAGCGGGTCTCCTCGAGGAACGCGGGCAGCTCGCCCGCGCCGATCCGCTCCTGCCGCTCGGCGCGTGCGTGCAGGAGCTCCTCGCGCCGGCCTCCGAGCTCCCGCTCGAGCGAGGCGACGAGGTCGAGCGCCTCGGGGGTGAGGACGCCCGCCTCGTCGGGGCCGCGAAGCGTGACGCCGGCGGCCGCGGCCGTGCTCATGCGGTCGGCGCGACCTCGAACTGGGCCTCCTCGGTCGACCCCTTGAGCGCCAGGGTCGAGCTCTCGCCGCCCGTGACGGCGCCGAGAACGGCGTCGAAGTAGCCCGCTCCGGCCTCCCGCTGGTGGCGGGTCGCCGTGTATCCCGCCTCTTCGAGCGCGAACTCGCGCTCCTGGAGCTCGACGTACGCGCTCATGCCACCCTGCGCGTAGCCGCTCGCGAGGTCGAACATCGACTCGCAGACCGCGTGGAAGCCGGCGAGGGTCACGAACTGGAACTTGTACCCCATGTCCGCAAGCTCGCGCTGGAAGGCGGCGATCGTCCTGTCGTCGAGGTGCTTCTTCCAGTTGAACGAGGGCGAGCAGTTGTAAGCGAGGAGCTTGCCGGGGAACTTCGCGTGCACCGCCTCGGCGAACTGCGCCGCTTCGTCGAGGTCCGGCGTCGACGTCTCGCACCAGATGAGATCCGCGTACGGCGCGTAGGCGAGCGCGCGCGCGATCGGCGCCTCGATCCCGGGTCGGATGCGGAAGAAGCCCTCGGCCGTGCGCTCGCCGGTCAGGAACTCGTGGTCGCGCTCGTCGACGTCGCTCGTGAGCAGCGTCGCCGACAGCGCGTCCGTGCGGGCGACGAGGATCGTGGGCACGTCGAGGACGTCCGCCGCGAGCCGCGCGGCGACGAGCGTGCGCACGAACTGCGAGGTTGGGACGAGCACCTTGCCGCCGAGGTGGCCGCACTTCTTCTCCGAGGACAGCTGGTCCTCGAAGTGCACGCCGGCTGCGCCCGCCTCGATGAACGCCTTCATCAGCTCGAACGCGTTCAGCGGGCCGCCGAAGCCGGCCTCGGCGTCGGCGACGATCGGCGCGAGCCAGTACGTCCCGTTCCGGTCCTCCGCGGCCTCGATCTGGTCGGCGCGAAGGAGCGCGTTGTTGATGCGCTCGACGAGCGCGGGCGCGCTCGACACCGGGTACAGACTCTGGTCGGGGTACGTGTGCCCCGCGAGGTTCGCGTCGGCGGCCACCTGCCAGCCGGAGAGATAGACGGCCTGCAGCCCCGCCTTGACCATCTGCACAGCCTGTGCCCCGGTCAGCGCCCCGAGGGCGGCAACGTAGGGCTCCTCGTGGAGCAGCCGCCAGAGCCGCTCGGCCCCCAGCCGCGCGACCGTGTGCTCGATCCGGAAGCGCCCGCGCAGCCGCTCGACCTCTGCCTCCGAGTACGGACGCTCGATGCCTTCCCAGCGGCCCTGCACGCCTGCCTCGTTCCTCGACATTACAGCTCCTCCCCCGGGTCCGATTGTGTCCAATGTGGACGCAACTCGGATCCTAGACGACGCATCGGAAGGCGGCAACCCGCCACACTGTGCGGACTACCCGCTCAATTGGATCCAAAAACGCTCCGTACGGGATCCCGAGGGGCCGCTGGTACGATCGCCAGCAGGCCCATGGTCCTCGCCGCGTTCCTCGTCTCGCTCCTGCTCTTCCTCGCCGCGGCGGCGTTCACGACCGTGCGCGGCTTCGGCCTCTACCGTCACGCCCGACGGGTCGGCGGAGCATTCGAAACCGAGCTCTCCGCGTTCGAGGAGCGCACCGCCCGCACCGAGGAGCTCCTCGCGCGGGCGGAGTCGTCGAGCCGCGACCTCGAGGCTGCGCTCGCACGCCTGCGGATGTCCCAGGCACGCCTGCAGGTCCTGCGCTCCGCACTCGAGAGCTCGCAGGACAGGGTGCGCTGGCTCCGCGCGTTCCTCCCCCTGTGACCCGGGTCGCCTCCGTCGACCTGGGGACGAACTCGACCCGCCTCCTCGTCGCGGACATCGAGGGCGATCGGCTCGAGGAGATCGCCCGCAGGCTGACGATCACGCGGCTCGGCGAGGGCGTGGACGAGCGGCGAAAGCTCCTCCCCCTCCCGATCACGCGGGTCCGGAACTGCCTCACCGACTACCGGCGCGAGCTCGAGTCGCTCGGCGCCGAGCGCACGCTCGCGATTGCGACGAGCGCCGTGCGCGACGCCGAGAACGGCGAGGCGTTCCTCGGCGAGATCGAGTGGAGCTACGGCTTCACGACGCGCCTGCTCGAGGGGGACGAGGAGGCGGCGCTCATGTACCGCGGCGTCACCGCGGGCAGGCCGCCACTCGAGGACACCCTGCTCGTGGACATCGGCGGCGGCTCGACGGAGCTCGTCCTCGGCACGAACGGCGGCCCGGTGGCGTCGACGAGCCTCGACGTCGGCTGCGTGCGGGTCACGGAGCGCTTCCTTCCCTCCGACCCGCCGATGCCGACCGAGCTCGCGGCGGCGGGCGCGTACGTGCGCTCGCTGCTTCCGGCGTACGAGGCCCCGGCCGCGATCGGCGTCGCCGGCACGGTGACGACGCTCGCGACGCTCGACCTCGAGCTGCCGGAGTACGACCCCGAGCGGACGCACGGCCACCGGCTCGCGCTTGCGTCGATCGAGCGCGAGCTCGAGCGGCTGGCGGCGCTGACGCTCGAGGAGCGCACGAACGTGCCGGGGATCGAGCCCGGGCGGGCGCCGGTGATCGTCGCGGGGGTGGTGGTGCTGCGCGAGCTCATGCGGGCGTACGAGCTGGACGAGATCGAGGTGTCGGAGCGGGACATCCTGCACGGCGCGGCGTTCGCCGCCGCCGAGCTGCCCGAGCCCGAGGAGGGCGCGGCACCGCCCGGTGCCTACACGTGCTGCTGAGAGGTCTAGGCAGCCTCCGCCAGCACCGGTGAGGCGCCCAGCCGAGCGAAGATCGCGTCGCCCTGGCGCCCCGCTGACGCGTTTCCGCAGCGACCGGCGCCGATGAGCGCGTACGCCTGCTCGACGACGCTGCCGAACGCGTCCCAGCCCTCCGCCGCGTCGCCGTAGCGCGCCTTCGCCTCCTCGAGCTCGCCCCGCGCCTCGAGCAGTTGCGCGCTTGCGGACAGCGCCGAGCAACGACTCCAGGCGGCGTCGTCCTCGACGCCCTCGAGGAACGCCTCGGCGAGCTCGAGCTCGCCCGCGGCGAGCGCGATGCGGGAGGGCGCCAGCCGCCCGTAGCTCCTGAACCCGGGCGAGCCATGGGTCTGCTCCTCGAGCTCGCGCACGTGGACGAGGGCCTGATCCCGGTCGCCGGCGGCCGCTGCGACCAGAGCTGCAACCGTGAGCCCGGGGACGAGCACCTGCGGATCCCCGCTCTCCCGCGCGCGGGGAAGCAGCGCGTCGACGTCCGCAGCCGCCTGGTCGTGCTCTCCGCGATGGACGAGCATGCCCGCGAGATGGATCAGGCCGAAGAGCTCGAGCTGCCCGCCGGCTCGTTCGCGCTCCCAACGGATGACCTGCCCGGCCTCCCGTCGCAACTGGTCCCACTCGCCGAGATGGAACAACGCCCGGAGGCGCTCGCCGCGCTGCCACATCGCTGCATAGCTGAGACCACGGCTCGTGGAGAACTCGATCGCTTCTTCCCACTGGGCGCGCGCCTCGCGCATGCCCACGAAGTGAGCGAGCCCGTCTCCGAGGTTGTTCATCGAGATCGCCGTGCCCCGCCCGCGGCCCAGTCGCCTGCCGATCTCGATCGCTTCGCGAACGTCGTCGAGGCAGGCTGGGTCTCCGTTGTACCCGCGGACGGTGGCGCGAGCATTGAGCAGCGCGACGACGTTCTCGACCCCGAGTTGCTCGGCGAGGGCAAACCCCTGGACCATGTGCGCTTCCGCTTCCTCGAAGCGTCCCCCGATCGCCGCGCGGTGCGCCGCGTGACCGAACGCCTGCACGAGCTCTTCAGTGGGCTCGCGTTGGAGGATCGCGATGGATTCCTGCGACAGCTCGTTCGAGCGCGCGATCTCGCCACGCGCCCACGCGCTCGTGCCGAGGTAGTTCAAGACCGCGGCCGCAGCGTCGGGGTCGTGGGTCCGCAGTTCCGGGAGCGCCGCCTCGGCCGCCTCGACGCCCTCGCTGACCTCGCCTCGCGCCTCGAGGACGGGCGCGAGTCTCGCGAGCGCCCGGGCTCTCGCGAGCTCGTCGTTCTCGGAGTGCGCGACCGCTCGACGGAAATAGCCCGCTGCAGCCTCGGTGTCGAGATGCGCCGCGCGGTCGCCGGCGAGGAGCAGCACGCGAACGAGCGGCCGCTCCATGTCCTGTGCCTCGCGGCCCGCCGAGCGGGCCAGCTCGAGCGCCCGCCCGTAGTGGTGGACGAGGATCTCGGCCTGGTCCTCGAGGCGGTCCTCGGCCACGTCCTCGACCCAGGCCGCGGCCGCGAGGTGCTTCTCGGCCCGCGGCGCGCGGGGGATCTGCTGGTACGCCACGTCACGCACGAGCGCATGCCAGAACGAGAACTCGTCCTCTCCCTCCAGCGTCGATGCCCGCAGCGGGCGCACGAACTCGCGGTGGACGAGCTCGTTGAGGTCGCGTCGCACGTCGTCCGGAGCACGCCCACCCAGGCTCGCCACCGCGCCGGTCCAGAAGACGCGGCCGACGACTGCGGCGTCGTGCAGGACCGCCTTGAGCTCCGGTCGCAGCGTGTCGAGGCGTGCGGCGACGAGCGCGTGCACGGTCTCCGGAACAGCAAGCCCCTCCACGTCCCCTCGCTCCTGGAGCATCCGCGCGAACTGCTCCGCGTACAGCGGATTCCCGCCCGCGCGCTCGAGCAGCGTCGACTGCGTCTCGGCGGGAAGCAACGTACGGTCGAGGAGGAGCTGGAACAGCCGGCCGGCCTCCTCCCCGGAGAGCGGCGAGAGCGAGATCGTGGTCGCGTTCCGCTTCCCTCCGCCCCAGCTCGCCTGGCGCTCGAAGAGCTCGGGCCGCGCCGTGCAGAGGAGGAAGAGTGGTGCGGGCACGCTCCAGTCCAGGAGATGCTCGAGAAACTCGAGCAGGGGACCGTCGGCCCAGTGGAGATCTTCGACGACGAGCACGGTCGGGCGGCGGGCAGCGAGCGCCTCGAGGAAGCGTCGCCAGGCGGTGAAGGACTCCTCCCGTGTCGTCCCGCTGCCGTCCCCGAGCGCGCCGACGAGAGGACCGAGGCGGGTCTCGAACCAGGCACGCTCGGCCGCGTCCTCGAAGAGCACTGCGACCGTCTCGGCGAGCTTCGCGGCGGCGGCCTCACGATCGTCGGACTCGAGGATGCCCGCCTCGGCCTTGACGATCTCGCCGAGGGCCCAGTACGTGATGCCCTCCCCGTAGGGGAGACAGCGTCCGTGCCGCCAGGTCACGAGGTCGGGACGGTCGTCGAGCGTCGCACGCAGCTCGGTGACGAGGCGGCTCTTCCCGATCCCGGGCTCGCCGACGACGGTGACGAGCTGGACGGACGACTCGCGCTCGGCGCGGAGGAACATCTCGTAGAGCAGCGTGCGCTCGAGCTCGCGGCCCACGAACGGCGTCTCGGTCGCCGCCTCGGGCTGACCGACGCGACTGCGCGCCGCGATCGCGCGCCAGGTCTCGACAGGCTCCGCCTTCCCCTTCGCCGCGACCGCTTCCAGGGCCTCGTAGGTGATCGCGTCGGCGGTCGCGCGCATCGTCTGCTCGTCGACGATGACACCGCCGACCGGAGCCGCGCCCTGGAGGCGGGCGGCGACGTTGACCACGTCTCCGGTCACGATCCCCTCGCCGCGCTCGGGACGCGCTCCGAGCGCGACGACTGCCTCGCCCGTCGTGACGGCGGCCCGCACCGCGATCTCGAGCCCATCCGCGCGCAGCTCCTCGATCGAGTCGAGGATCCGCAGCGCGGAGCGCACGGCCCGCTCGGCGTCGTCCTCGTGTGCCACGGGCGCGCCGAAGACCGCCATGACGGCGTCGCCGATGAACTTCTCGACCGTGCCGCCGAAGCGCTCGATGTCGGACTTCACGCGCTCGTGGTACGGGCGCAGCGTCGCCCGCACGTCCTCCGGGTCGGCGCGGTCCGAGCGGCTCGTGAAGCCGACGAGGTCGACGAACAATATGGAGACGACCTTCCGCTCCTCCCCGGTCGGCGCCTCGGCGGCGAGCGCCGCACCGCAGGAGAGGCAGAAGCGCGCGCGCTCCGGGTTTTCCTCCCCACACGTCGGGCAGACGATCACTTCGCGGATCTTGGCAGCGGCTCCGAACCGGCGCTAGCCGCCGCGCAGGATCTCGGCGAGCACGACGGCGTCGTTGTGCTCCGTGTCTCGCGCGCCGAAGACGAGCGTCAGCCGGCCGCTCTTCGCCCGTGCGCGCAGCTCCTCGAGCTCGTCCCGGTGCTCGGCGAGCTCCTCCCGATAGCGGCGCTGGAACTCCTCGAAGCGCTCCGGATCGTGGCCGAACCAGCGCCGGAGCTCCGTGCTCGGCGCGAGCTTGCGCGCCCACTCGTCGAGCCGCGCCTTCTCACGACTGACGCCGCGGGGCCAGAGCCGGTCGACGAGGACGCGGTAGCCGTCGTCCTCGGCGGCCGGATCGTACGCGCGCTTGAGCGTGATGTCGAGCTCGGCCATCGGGCGTTCTGCCTCTAGGCCGCCGGGAGGAGGTCGGGCGGCTCGTCGCCGTCGTCGTCCGGCGGCTCCTCGTCCTCGGCGAGGCGGCGCTGGAGCACGCTTCTCGAGAGCACGCCGATGAGGCGATCGTGCTCGTCGACGACGGGCACGCGCTCGGCGTCCTCCTCCTCGAGGAAGCGGAAGGCGTCCTCGAGCGGCACGTCGGGGCCAAGCGAGTAGTGCGGCGTCTCGGCGATCGCGCCGAGCGTGGTGACACCCGGGTCGCGCCCCGTGGCGACGACCTCGCGGACGAGCGTCTTCCGGGTCACGACGCCGACCAGCCGCTCGTCCTGCGTCACGTACACCGCGCGCACCTCGGGCCGCTGCAGGAGCTCGCCTGCCGCCTGCGCGGACGCGTCGGCAGAGAGCTGGCCCGGGTTCGACACCATCGCCTCGCGCACGGTGCTCATGAGCACGTCACGGGAAGATCCCCCGTGCGTCGAGAGCCGCGGCGACCTCGCGGATGCCCGCCGCCAGAGCCGCCTGCCGCAGCGTCACACCCCGGGCCTCGGACAGGTCCCAGACGCGGTCGAACGCGTCGGAGAGCTTCTCCGCGAGCTTGGCCCGGATCTCGTCGCGGGTCCAGAAGATGCGCCCGAGGTCCTGGACCCATTCGAAGTAGGAGACGGTGACCCCGCCGGCGTTCGTGAGGATGTCGGGGAGGATCGGGATGCCGCGCTCGCGCAGGATCTCGTCGGCCTCGAACGAGGTCGGGCCGTTCGCGCCCTCCACGATGAGCCGCGCGCGCACGTCCCCCGCGTTCTCCGCCGTGATCTGGTCCTCGCGTGCGGCGAGGACGAGCACGTCGCAGTCGAGCTCGAGAAGCTCCTCGTTCGAGATGCGCCTCCCGGAGTCGTTGCCCTCCAGCGAGCCGTGCTCGCGTGCGTACGCCTGCAGCGCAGGGACGTCGAGGCCCGCTTCCGCGTGCATCCCGCCGGAGATGTCGGCGATGCCGATGACGGTCGCCCCGAGCTCGTGGAGCTCGTGAGCCGCGACGGAGCCCACGTTGCCGAAGCCCTGCACGACGCACCGCTGCTCGGCCAGCGGCCACCCGAGTCGGTTGCACGCGCGCGCGAGGACCATGACGACGCCCGCGCCCGTCGCCTCCTGCCGGAAGACGGAGCCGCCGATCGCGATCGGCTTCCCGGTCACGATCTCCGGCACCGCGTACCCGCGCTGCATCGAGTACGTGTCCATCATCCAGGCCATCGTCTGCTCGTTCGTGGCCATGTCCGGAGCGGGGATGTCCTCCTGCGGCCCGATGATCGGCAGCAGCTCGGAGGTGAAGCGGCGCGTGAGCCGCTCCGTCTCCCCGGGCGAGAGCGAGCGCGGGTCGCACCGCACACCACCCTTCGCCCCCCCGTAGGGCAGGCGGAGCAGGGCGCACTTCCACGTCATCCAGGTGGCGAGCGCGGCGCACTCGCCGAGCGTGACCTCGGTGTCGTAGCGGACGCCGCCCTTCGTCGGGCCGAGGATGCTCGAGTGCTGGACGCGGTAGCCGGGGAAGACGACGCGGCGGCCGTCGTCCATGCGCACCGGGATGCTGAGGATGACCGCACGCTCCGGGTAGCGGAAGCGCTCGGCGATCCAGTCGGGGATGTCGGCGACCGGCAGCGCCTGGTCGAACTGCGCGACGGCCATCCTGTAGAGCGGCGTGTCCCACTCGAGCTGGGCGTGGGCTAGCTCGTCGGGAACGCTCGCCATCGGCGCGCCGAGTCTACCCCTCGCCTCCCATGCCCCCGGCGGGCGTGGGATCCGCCGCTCGCGCATCTCGTACGGCCGGGCACCGCGGGCGCGAAGCGGCCGCGCTTCAGGGATCTTCACGGCGAGGGGATCCGCGCTCGCGGATCTCGGACGGCCGCAAGCACCGCGGGCGCGAAGCGGCCGCGCTTCAGGGATCTTCGCGGCGAAGGGATCCGCGCTCGCGGATCCCTTCGCTTCGCACAAAACGCTGTGCCGGGGGCGGGACTCGAACCCGCACGCCCCACGAGGGGACACCCGCTTTTAAGGCGGGCGCGTCTCACCCGTTCCGCCACCCCGGCAGAGCGAGTGTACGCCCGGACGTACGGGGCTACGTGCTCCCGGGCTGGAGCAGGTCGAGCGGCGTGCCCTCGGGGCCGCGACCGCGATAGGCGTCGATGAAGGCGTCGACCGCGCCCTTGTCCAGCTGGGTGCATTTCGCGAGGATTCCCGTCCCCTTGTCGTCGCCGCCGGGGCTGTCCGAGATCCAGGCGCCGAGCGCGATCGTGGAGCCGAGCTCGGGAAGTGGGGCGAAGACGAGACCGCGGGGATCACGGTCGTAGATCCCGCGCAGCCGCTCCGCGGTGTCGGGCGGCGTCTTCGGCCCGTAGAGGACGTAAATCCCCCCGTGCTCGAGCCCGTGCAGGATGCGAGCGAGCTCGACGGGCTCGGTGTAGAAGCCGTAGACCGCAGGAGTGACGAAGTGCGGGCCGGACGTCGGCGGGAACGAGTTCCAGGACTTCGGCCGCGCCGCGGGGTTGCGGATGTGCGCGCGGGAGACGCCGGGGAACTCCTCGAACGTGCAGCCCGCGGCCTCGAGCGCTTTGCGGGCGTCCTTGCCGCCCCCGAAGCCCGCGACTGCGACGAGCGCAGCGACGGCAGCGAGGACAACGCCGAGCCCGACGACGAGGTAGAGGAGACGGCGGTTGCGCTCCTCGCCGCCCTGCCTGGGCGTCGAGCGCTGCGCAGGCGCCTTCACACGCGGCTTCTCGGCCATGCCGCGTGCGAGGGTAGCACCAGCCTCCGTTGCGACCCCGTTAGGCCTGCCCCTCCTCCGCGCGGGTAAGCGGAACCGTCCGCCCGCCCGACTACCGTGCGTCGACTCGATGGTCATCGCAGCGCTTCTCGTCGGTCTCCTCGTGGGCGCGCTCGGCGTCCTCCTCCTCGTGCGCCCGGCGCTCGTCGAGCGCAGGCGGCGCACACAGGAAGTCATCGAGCTCGAGCGCGCGCTCGCCGGTGCCGAGGCCGAGCTCGCGGTCGAACGCGGCGCCCTCGACGACCGGCTCGCCTCCGCGATCAAGAACCTGTCCACCGACGCGCTCGACGCGAACAGCGCCCGTTTCCTCGAACTCGCAGACGCACGGCTGGCCGGGTACGTCCGCCCGCTGAAGGACTCCCTCGAGCGCATGGATCATCAGCTGCAGGGGGTCGAGCGTGTCCGGCAGGAGGCGTACGGCAACCTGCAGGCGCAGGTGACGACGCTCTCCGAGCGCGCCGGCAGCCTGACCAACGCCCTGCGCACGCCGCACGTTCGCGGCCGCTGGGGGGAGGCGCAGCTGCGCAACGTCGTCGAGTACGCCGGGATGCTCGAGCACTGCGACTACGTGACCCAGGCGACGACGACGACCGACGACGGAACCCTGCGCCCGGACCTGGTCGTCCGGATCCCGGGCGGCAAGCACGTCGTCGTCGACGCGAAGGCGCCGCTTGCGGCATATCTCGACGCCTTCGAGACATCCGACGACGAGGCCCGTCACGCGCACCTCGCCAACCACGCACGGCAGGTCCGCGAGCACGTGACGAAGCTGTCGGCCAAGGCCTACTGGCGCCAGTTCGAGCCCTCGCCGGACCTCGTCGTCATGTTCCTGCCAGACGAGTCGTACCTCCGCGCCGCGCACGAGCACGATCCGGCGCTGCAGGAGTACGCGTGGAGCTCGAACGTCGTCCTGGCCTCGCCGAGCACGCTGATGATCCTGCTGCGCACGGTCGCGATGACGTGGCAGCAGGAGACGATCGCCGAGAGCGCGAGGGAGGTGAGCGAGCTCGGGCGCGAGCTGTACAAGCGGCTCGCGACGATGGGCGCGCACGTCACCCGCCTCGGGAAGTCGCTCGACGGCGCCGTCAAGGCCTACAACGAGACGGTCGGGTCGCTCGAGCGCCAGGTCCTCGTTCAGGCCCGGCGGTTCGAGCGCCATGGCATCACGGGCGTCGAGCCGCCCGAGCTGCAGCCGATCGAGCGGCAAGCGCGCACCGTGGCAGCCGCCGAGCTCGTCGACGCGGAGCCGACCGAGACCGGGCAGCACGCGTTCGAGGTGCTCGCGGCCGACGTCGACGCGGCGTGAGCCTCGGTCGCGGGAACACCGACCCACGCGGGAGCGTTCTCCCAACCAGGCCCCGCTACGCGGGGCTACGGTACGAAAGGGAGTCCCTGTGAACGACACACGCGATGTCATCGTCATCGGCGGCGGACCGGCCGGCTACACGGCCGCGCTCTACACCGCGCGCGCCAACCTGCGCCCGCTCGTCATCGAGGGGTTCAACTGGGGCGGCCAGCTGATGATCACGAGCGACGTCGAGAACTACCCGGGCTACGCGGACGGCATCCTCGGCCCGGCGATGATGGCGGACTTCCGCCGCCAGGCCGAGCGCTTCGGGGCCGAGTTCATCACTGATGACGTCACGCGCGTCGACTTCTCCGAGGCGCCGTACAGCGTCTGGGTCGGAGACAAGGTTTACCGCGCCGACGCGATCATCGTCGCCACCGGGGCCAGCGCACGCCAGCTCGGCCTCCCCTCCGAGCAGGGGCTGCAGGGCCGCGGTGTCTCCTACTGCGCCACCTGCGACGGCGCCTTCTTCCGCGACAAGGTCGTCGTCGTCGTCGGCGGCGGGGACTCGGCGATGGAAGAGGCGACCTTCCTGACCCGGTTCGCGCGCAAGGTCGTCATCGTGCATCGCCGCGACGAGTTCCGCGCCTCGCCGATCATGGTCGACCGTGCGCGGCTGGACGACAAGGTCGAGTTCGTCCTGAACGCGGTCGTGGACGAGGTCCTGGGCGCCGAGGACGGCCACGTGACGGGCGTTCGCCTTCGTGACACCGTGACGGACGAGACGACCCTGCTCGAGGCCGACGGGCTCTTCGTGGCCGTCGGGCACGACCCGAACAGCGCCCTCTTCCTCGACTGGCTCGACCACGACGCCCAGGGCTATCTCGTCACGGAGCCCGGGTCGACGAGGACGAACATCCCGGGCGTCTTCGCCGCGGGCGACGTCCAGGATCACACGTACCGGCAGGCCGTGACCGCGGCCGGTTCGGGGACGATGGCCGCCCTCGATGCCCAGCGCTGGCTCGAGGAGCGCCGGCACCAGCGCGAGCTGGCCGCCTCGTCCGTCTAGCTGCTCCGACCGCAGCCGGCGCTAACGTCGCGGTCGTGGCCGCAAGCTGGCTCGACCTCCTCGACCCGACGCCGGAGGAGCTCCGCTCGGCCCTTCCGCCTCAGGTCGGCCCGGACGTCCTCGAGGAGCTCGCCGCCGACCCGGACGGCCGCGCGCGCCCGCTGCTCGAGGCGCACGCGGGGTACGCCTTCGGCGTCTTCGTGTCGATCCTCCCCGACCCGAACGAGGACCGGTTCGTGAACCGGCAGATCGGGGTGGTGGCCACGAAAGAGCTGCTCGTGACAGTCCGCCGGACCCCGCAGGACGGGCCGCCCTGGGACCCGGCGCCGCTGCGCACGGCCGGAGACGAGCCCGTCGGCCTCCTCGTCCACCGGATCGTCGACGACGTCGCGGAGTCCTACCTCGACGTCGTCGACGCGGCCGACGCGGAGATCGACGAGCTCGAGGACCACATCGAGGACTGGTCGAGCAGCGAGGTCCGCCGCCGGCTCGCGACGCTCCGGCACGACCTGATCGACGCCCGCCGCGTCGTCGGAGCGACGCGCTCGGCCGTCCGCTCCGTCGTCGACCGCACGCTCGACCTCGGCGACGACGAGCTCTTCCCGGAGCCCGTGGAGCGCCGCTTCGCGGACACCTACGACACGCTGTTCCGCGCGGCCGAGGAGCTCGACGTCGCGCGCGAGCTCCTCTCCAGCTCGCGCGACTACCACCAGTCCCTGATCGCCGAGAATCAGAACGAGGTCGTGAAGAAGCTCACGGTGATCGCGTCGATCCTGCTCCTGCCGACGTTCATCGTCGGCTTCTACGGACAGAACTTCGTCTCGGCGTTCAACGACGGGTACTGGACGATCGGCGTCTCGGCTGCGCTCATCCTCGGGTCGACGGTCCTGCAGCTCGCGATGTACCGCTGGCGGCGCTGGATCTGAACGGGGATGGCGAGGCGTTCGTCCCGGAGCTCGCGCGCTGGGAGCCGTGGACGCCGGCCGAGGTCGCCGAGCGACTGGCCCCCGTGGCCGAGCCGTGGTGCGTCGCAGGGGGCTGGGCGGTCGATCTCTTCCTCGGCAGGCGGACCCGCGAGCACCACGACATCGAGGTCGCGGTCGGCCGGCGAGCCTTCGACGCCGCCCGCCTCGCGCTCGAGGGCCACGAGCTCGTCGTCGTCGGCGACGGCCTCGCCTGGCCGCTCTCCGAACAAACGCTCGCTGCGCATTACCAGACGTGGGTGCGGGATCCGGGGGCCGGCGCCTGGCGCCTGGACCTCTTCCGCGAGCCGTGGGAGGGCGACACGTGGGTGTTCCGCCGGGACCACCGCATCCGCCTCCCGCTCGCGCGCGTGATCGCGAAGACCCCGGAGGCGATCCCGTACGTGCGCCCGGAGATCGTCCTCCTCTTCAAGGCCAAGGCTCCCTCGGCCAAGGACGAGGCGGACCTAGCGGTTACGCTCCCCCACCTGGACGAACCGGCGCGCGCGTGGCTCAGGGGCGCGCTGGGGCTCGTGCACCCGGGCCATCGGTGGCTCTCCGAGCTCTCGGGCTGACCGCCGCAAGCCGGCTCGACGGGCACAGGTCCTCGAGCACGCAGTCCTCGCACCGCGGGCTGCGTGCGTCGCAGACGCGGCGGCCGTGCCAGATGAAGAGGTGCGGGAAGCGGGCCCAGTCGGCACGGGGGACGACGCGCTGCAGATCGCGCTCGATCTTCACCGGGTCCTCCTGCCTCGTGAGGCCGAGGCGCTGCGCGAGCCGGCGAACGTGCGTGTCGACGACGATCCCCTGCGCGTGCCCGAGCTCGGAAGCGACGACGTTGGCCGTCTTTCGGGCCACCCCGGGGAGTGTCACGAGCTCCTCGAGTCTCCGCGGCACGCGGCCGTCGAACTCCTCGAGCAGCACGCGCATCGTCCCGCGGATCGCCTTCGCCTTCTGACGGAAGAAGCCGGTCGCATAGATGTCCTGCTCGAGCTCCTCCGGCGGGACCGCGAGGTAGTCCTCCGGGGAGCGGTACTTCCCGAACAGCGCGGGCGTGACCCGGTTGACGTTCGTGTCCGTCGTCTGCGCCGAGAGCATCACCGACACGAGCAACTCGAGGTCGGAGCGGAAGCGGAGGGCGATCGTGGCGTCGGCGTGCTCCGCGGCCAGCCGCTCGACGATCGGGCCGATGCGCTCGCGCCGGCGCCCGAGCCCGCGTCGGCGGGCCTCGCGGACGTAGCTACGCGCCACGGGCGGCTTCGAAGAACGACGTCGCCGCGTCGGGGTCCGGCGGCTCGAGCAGCCGACGGGCGTGGTCGTCCGCTCCCTGGGCGCCGCTCTCCCGCACGAGGGCGGCGGCGGAGTCGACGTCGTACTCGGTGCAACGCAGCTCGACGTCCGGCCCGAGCAGGGCCCAGAACGCCCCACGCCGGCCCTCGTACGGCATCCCGACGCTGCCGGCGTTGACGACGCGCAGGCCGGTCGACAGAGACCGATCGAACTGGACATGGGTGTGCCCGACCACGAGCACGTCCGCATCCGTGCGCCCGACGAGTCCGACGACGTCCTCGTCTGGCGTGATTCGTGTGAAGATCGGATCGTCCGAGCTCGGCACCGCGTGGCAGAAGAGCGCCCGGCCGAGCCCATCGAGCTCGAGCTCGACGGTCAGCGGCCACGACCGGACCGCGGCGAGCCGCTCCGGCCCGAGCCGCGCGCGCTCGGCCTCCCAGTCGATCCCGTAGCCGTCCGTGCCCTCGAGCACCTCCCGGTCGGCGTTCCCGCGCACGTAGCGGACGTCCGGAAGCTCCGCGAGCAGGTCGAGCACCTCTGCCGGGAAGGGGCCACCGACGGCGTCGCCGCCGCACACGGTCGTCTCGACGCCGTCGGCCGCGACCTCGCCGAGAACCGCCTCCAGCGCCGGCAGGTTGCCGTGGACGTCGTAGAGGGCCGCGACCCGCACGGTTACTGCGCAGGTCGCGAATCCGCTCGCGCGGATCCAGGACGCGCCAAGATCCCTGAAGTCCGGCCGCTTTGCGGCCGCAGTCGCACTGGTCCCATCAGTCCTGATGTACCAGCAGGCGAGGGCCTGCGCAGACGAGGTCGAGCGCCGGGCAGCCCGAGCAGGCGAACTCGCTCGGCGTGGGACGGAACTCGCCCTCTCTGATCCGCGCGATCGCCGCCGAGAGCTCCGCCTCGAGCGCGTCGAGCTCCTCGCGGGAGAACGTCGAGGACACCAGGTCGTCGGGGCGCTCGAGGAACTGGTAGACGACCTCGACCTCGTCGGCGCCGTCGCGGAGGCAGGCGAGCGCGTAGACGAGGCGCTGGAGACGGTACTCGGCGTCGACGACCTCCGAGGGATCGGCACCGTCGAGGACGTTGGACTTGTAGTCGGCGACGAGGGCACGCGTTCCCTCGCGCCAGAGCACGTCGAGCCGGCCGTGGAGCAGGACGCCGTCGTGCTCGAAGGAGAACGGCCGCTCCGGGCGGGCGCCGGGAAGGGTCGCGAGACGACGAGCGAGCGGGGAGTCGCAATAGGCGTCCACCAGGGACGCGATTCGATCGAGCTCCTGGTCGCTGACGGTCGGGTACCAGGATCGGACGGCTCCGGCGAGCTGCGGGCGGCCCGGGGTGCGCGGCTGGTCGAGCGGGACGAGCTCGAGCAGCCGGTGGACCGCGTCGCCGATCTCCGTCGCTGCGAGGCCGCGCCCGTCGCCTCCCTCTGCCGGCGGGACCGGAGCGAGTCGCAGCACACGCTCCGCGAAGTAGCGGTACGAGCACCGCTCGAACAGGGCGAGTGCGCTGTACGAGAGCCGGCGGACGTCGTGCGCGGGCGGCTCGGCCGGAACGGTGAGCTCCGGCAGCCGTAGGCCCGGTCCCTGATCGCCGGTCGGGATCTCCCCGAAGAGCGAGAGCTGCGCAGCTGCCGACTCGGCCGGATCTTCCTGCGCAGGAGCCTCGTACCGTCCCACACGCAGCAGGAACCGCGCCTCGCCGCGCTCGAGCTCGATCGGCTCGTCGCCGGCCCCGGCGACCGATCCTGCGGCATCGAGGCGCTCGAGGACCCACCCGATGGGGGTCTCGCGGTCGGACTTCCGCTCCGTGTCGATCGCGCCCGACACGATCAGCCGGTCGATCGCGCGCGTCATCGCCACGTAGTAGAGGCGGAGACGCTCCGCGCGCTCCTGCCCCTCCTCTGCCTTGCGGACGTCCTCGTAGTCGAAGACCGGTCGCCGGTCGCCGCGCGTGGGGTGCACCATCTTGAAGCCGAAGCGCCCGTCGGAGAGGGCGACGATCTCGTCCCCGCTCCTCGGGCCGCCGATGTCGCGACCGGCGTCCGCGACGATCACGACCTTGAACTCGAGGCCTTTCGCTCCGTGGATCGTCAGCAGCCGGACGGCGTCCGCTCCCTCCTCCTCCGCGACCGCCTCGAGCTCCTTCGCGCCGAGCGCCTCCTGCTCGCGGACGAAGCGGACGAAGCCGGCCAGGTCGCCGCCGCGGATCGCCTCGTACTCGCGGGCGAGCCGCCCGAGCTTCCGCAGGTTCGCGAAGCGTCGCGACCCGTCCCAGCGCGCGAGCACTGCGAGGTCGTAGTCGTGCTCGGCGAGCACGAGCTCGCACAACCGCTCGAGCCCGACGCGGGCGGAGAAGCGCACGAGCCGCTCGTACCGCTGCAAGAAGGCGCGCAGGAGCCGCGCGTCGACCGAGGACAGGCCTTCCGGGAGCCCTCGCTCGAGCGCCGTGAAGAGCGGCCGGCGTGGGGCGCCGCGGCGCACGAGCACGAGGGCGTCGTTCGACACGCCCACGAACGGAGACGCGAGGACGGTCGCGAGCGCGACGTCGTCGTAGCGGTTGTGCAGCAGCCGCAGGTACGCGAGCAGGTCGACCACCTGCTGTTGCCCGAAGTAGCCTCGACCGGTCGCTCGGTACGTCGGCAGCCCCTCGCGTCGCAGCTCCTCCTCGTAGCGCTCGGCGTCCGTCCCCGCCGCGAACAGGACGACGATCTCTCCCGGCACGGCCTCGCCGGCGTCCACGAGCTCGCGCACGCGGGCGGCGATCCGGCGCGCCTCGCCCTGGCGCCAGTGCTCCCGCTCGTCGCGGTAGCCCGCCTTGTCCGTGACGAGGAGCTCGACGGGGTGGCCGAAGACGGGGTCGGCGAACTCCGCCGACGCAGCGAGCGGCTGGTACTCGTCGCCGAACGCGCCGGCGAACAGGTAGTTGACCGCGGCGAGCACCTGTGGCCGCGAGCGGTAGTTGCTGCGCAGTGCCAGCAGGTTCTCCGCCTGCTCCCTGCGCTCCCGGAAGACCTCGACGTCCGCGTGCCGGAAGCCGTAGATCGACTGGAACTCGTCACCGACGGTGAGAACCTCGGTGGCCTCGGGATGCGCGGCGAGCTCGATCAGCTCGCACTGGAGGCGGTTCGTGTCCTGGAACTCGTCCACCATGACGAGCCGGAAGCGGAGCCGGACCGCATCGCGCACGGCCTCGTGGTCCCGGAGCAGGTCGCGCGCGGCGAGCTGGAGGTCCTCGAAGTCGACCGCCGACTCGCGCCGCTTCGCCGCCGCGTACTCGGCCGCGAAGTCCTCGAGGAGCTCCTGGAGCAGATCCCGGTCGCCGGCGGCGAGCTCCTCGAGCGCAGCCCGCTCGAGGCCCTTGCGTGCGAGCTCGAAGGACGCGGCGCGGACACCCCGGCTCGCGAGCCCGGACAGGTCGACGAGGCGCTCGGGTAGCGGCGAGCCCTCCAGCAGCCGGAGCGCCTCCTCCGCCGACCTGCGCTGGTTGTCGGTCGCGGAGGTCTCCTCTGCCAGGCAGCTCGCCTCTTCCCGCAGCCGCGTGATCGCATCCTGCGCGCTCGGACGCGGCCCGAGCTCGAGCACGAGATCGCCACCGGCGGAGCGCAGCGTCTCGTAGACGCCCGTGAGCATGCGCCGGAGACCGTCCGCACGGTACGTCGCGAGCAAACGGAGCCGCTCGGGGTCGCCACCGGAGCAGAACCGGTCGAGCGCGCGCTCGAAGGCCTCGCCCCGCAGGACGGCAGCAGCCGCGTCCTCGAGCTCCCGGAAGCGCGGGTCGAGACCGACCGCGAACGGGTGCGCCTTCAGCAGCCGGTTGCAGAAGCCGTGGATCGTCGAGATCCACGCGCCGTCGAGCTGGCGGGCGAGCTCCGGGCGGCCACGGTCGACGAGCGCCGCGCGGATCCGCCCGCGCAGCTCTCCCGCCGCCTTGCGCGTGTACGTGATGACGAGGATCGACTCGACGTCGAGACCGTGGTCGCACACCGCGCGCACGTAGCGCTCGACGAGCACGGACGTCTTCCCCGTGCCCGCCCCCGCGGACACGAAGACGTTGCCGGTCGCCTCGACCGCGGCGAGCTGCTCCTCGTTGAGGCCGACCGCCTGCTCGACGACGGTCACGCTCGCGCCACCCGGCACATCGTCCAGAGGTCGCACCACGCCGGGCAGCCGTCACCCTTCGGGTCGTGCAGGACATCGCCCGCGCGGATGCGCTCCGCGTGCGTCCGCGCACGGTCACGGGCGGCCTCCGCCTGCGCCCAGAAGGCCTCCTCGTCGAGGTAGTCGTCCCGCGCGAAGCCGGGGAGGTCCTCGCGTGCGGACTCGCGCAGCATGCCGCGCGTCAGGCGCCTGCCCGCGAGCGCACGGTAGATCCCACCGAGCGGCTCGAGCCCGACGAGGTCGCGGAGCGCGAGGACGTACAGCGGGATCTGGAGGCGCAGCTCGCGGTCGATCTCGCGTGCCGAGTGCGCGCCCTTGCCCGACTTGTAGTCCTGGACGATGCCTCGCGCGCTCCAGGGATCGACGTCGATCCGGTCGATCTTGCCGGAGAGCCAGAGGCCGTCTCCGAGCGCGAGGCCACGCTGGAGCTCCGGAGCCGCGCGGTCGGAGCCGAACGAGACCTCGAGCCGGCGCGGGACGAACGCCACGTCCGACTCGGCCTCGTCGCGAACGAATCCCTCGAGATCGGCGAGGAGGGACTGTCGCAACTCGGCGGCCTGCAGGTCGGTGAGGTCGAGGCGCACGCCGGACTCGAGGGCGTCGTCGAGGCATCGCCGGACGAGCCCGAGCGCGGCGTCGAGATTCTCGGGGGTGACCCGCTCGGCATCGAGCTCCTTCGGCAGCGACGCGTAGAAGCGATTGAGCGCCGTGTGCACGACCGATCCGCGGAGGATCGGGTCCGGCTCCGCGTCGATCGTCCTCGGCGCGACGACACGCTCCATGAGCCAGGCGGACGAGCAGTCGGCGAATCGCTCGAGCTCGGTCGCCGAGAACGTCGTCCTGCTCGAGAACCAGTCGAGCACCGCGGGGCTGCGCAGGCGCGTCGGACGGTCGAAGGCGGCGCGCGCACGGTCGAAGCGGCGCGACCAGCCGTTCGCGGCGGCGAGCGCGAAGGCGACGTCGGGCTCGTCGACGGACGCGCGGGCGAGCGCCCGCAGCCGCTCGCGCTCGCTGGGGGCGTCTTCGAGCGGCCAGGTGAGGCTGGAGAGCGCGCGACGCTTTGTCGCCCGACCGACGGCGGCCGGGTCGAAGAGCGCACGAACGTCGTGCCAGAACGGGCTCGGCTCGCGCGGCACACCGTCGTCGGTCGCAGCCTCGCGCACCAGGACGAGCCGTCGCAGCGCGCGCGTGCACGCCGTGTAGAAGAGGTAGCGGTCGCGCGCGACCGAGCCCGGCCGCTCGAGCCGTCCGCCGAGGGCCCTGCGTGCGTCGTCGTCCAGGAGCGGCGTCGGCCGGTCGCGGCGCGGGAGGCTGCCCTCCTCGAGCCCGAGCAGGACGACGACGTCGAACGCGCGCGTTCGCGCGCGAGCGTAGTCCAGCACCGCCACGCGGCCGGTCTCGCCCACGGGGCGTGGCCGGACGCGAGCCCGCTCGAGCGCTGCGAGCACCTCGTCCGGCAAGAGCGCGGCTCCGTCCGTGGACGCGACCGCGGCGAGCTCGGCGAGCGTGCGCTCGGCCGCGTCGTACGCGCGCGCGTCCCCGCGTGCGTCTCCCGTCGTCGGCGGCGACCCGAGCCCCCAGGCGTTGCGCACCATCGTGCGCAGGAGCGCAGACGCCCCCGCGATCGGATCGGGGGCTGCTCGCAGGTCGCCGAGGGCGGGTACCGGTGCTCCTCGCAGACGCTCGCTCTCCTCCTCGACACGGCCCGCGTCCTCGACGGCGCGGCCGCGGAGTCGACCCTCGACGAAATCCACGGAGCGCCGCTCCAGGCCGGAGAACGGCGAGCGAAGGAACGCGAAGAGATCGGCGCGTCCGGTCTCGAGCCAGGCGAAGCGGAGCATCGAGACGAACGCGCTGCCCAGTGCCGTCTCGCCCAGCCGCGCCCCGTGCTCGATCGCGTAGGGGACGCCGAGCGCGGGGAGCACGGCGGCGAGCGGCGCCCGCCAGCGGTCGGGCGACTCGCAGACGACACCGATCCGCTCCGCCGGCGTCCCCTCCTCGAGCGCGCGAAGAAGCTCCGTCCCGAGCAGCTCGACGGTGCCTCTGGTGCCCGCGCCCTCGAGGAAGGCGACGGCTCCGTCGAGGGCAGGACCGGTCGGAGGGGAGTCGACGAACAATGCGCGCTCGACGTGCTCGAGCGGCGCGGGGAGCGGGCGGACGACAGGTCGAGGCAGCTCCTCGATCGCATTCCCCGCGAGCCTCGCGAGATCGGCGACGGTGCCTTCGAGCGCGTCGAAGGCCGCCCGCGCCGGCTCGTAGGGGATCGAGACGGTGACGTCGGTGCGCGCCGAGAGCGTCTCCAGCAGCACCCACTCGGCGGCGGTCAGGTCCTCGAACCCGTAGGCGAGCACGGGCTCGCCGGTCCAGGCACCGAGGTCGGACGCGAGGCGCTCCGCGGCTCGCCTGCGCAGGCCGTGCCGGTCCCACAGCCCGAGCCGCTCGAGCTCTTCGCCGTAGCTCGCGGCAAGCAGGGCGAGGTCGCCGTCGAGCCGGTCCGGCTCGACGAGCGCCGACTCGAGCTCGCCGAGCGCGGCTCCGAGGGCGTCGGCGAACCCACTCGACCCGGCCGACGCGGCAAGACCGTCGAGCTCCGTGCGCGCGATGGCACGCCGGATCGCGAGCCACCTCTGTGCCTCGGTGGCGACGGGCCGAGCAGACGGGTCGCCGAGGGCAACGTGCTCGAAGAGATCGTCGAAGGTGGCGATGCGCCCTGAGAGCAAGGCGCTGCGGCGTCGGAGGAGGTCACGCTCGACGCGCTCGACGTCCGCGCGGTTCGGCACGATGAGCCACGGGTCTCGCTCGAGCACCGCCACGTAGCGCTCGAGGAGCAGCGCGACCTTGCCGGCATGCGCCGGCCCGACGACGAGCGAAAGGGCCATCCGTCCATGGTAATCCCGGCCCCCGACGCGAATTCGTACGCGCCCGGACGCCTTCGTGCAAAGAGCGGGAAAGCACGGTGACCGTCACCGCGGCGGTGACGGTCACCCCGTCGGGTCGATGCAGGTGACTGTCACCCGAAGGTGACAGTCACCTGCTCTCTCTTCAGGCAGCCGCTTTCGGCCGCCGGCCGCGGCGTGCGACCTCGTGGCCGGGCATGCCGCCGGCGCAGGCGTCGCACAGATCCGCCTGCTTCGAGCGCCGCCTGGCATCGGTGTAGTTGACGCGCATCATGGCGCCCTTTCCCTCGTCCACTTCCGTGCCGCAGTTGTCGCACACGAGGATGGTCTTTCTCGCCATCAATTCCTCCTGGATGTTCGAGCAGTTGGGGAACGTAACACTAGAAAATGCTCCCGGAAAGCGCAAGCCGAATGACGCACGGCTTTTCTCTCGCATAGGATCCTGCTATGCGCACGATCGTCGTCCTCGAAGGCGACCAGACCGGCCAGGAGCTTCTCGAGGAAGCGCTCCGCGTGCTCGCGCCCGACATCGTGGGCAGCGAGCTCGACTTCCCTCGCTTCGACCTCTCACTCGAGCAGCGGCGGGCGACGGACAACGCGGTGGTGTACGAGGCCGCGGCCGCGATCCGGGAGCACGGCTACGGGTTGAAGGCAGCCACGGTCACGCCGGAGACGAAGGGCGACGTCGGCTCTCCGAACCGCATCCTGCGCGAGGAGATCGGCGGCAAGGTGATCGTCCGCACGGGGCGTCGCATTCCGGGCGTCGTCCCCTTCGGCGGGGTCCACGCGCCGATCTCGGTCGTGCGGATGGCGGTCGGCGACGCCTACGGCGCCACCGAATGGCGCGAGGGCGAGGGCGACGACGAGGTCGCGTTCAGGACCGAGCGCATCGAGCGACGGATCTGCCACGCGGTCGCCGAATTCGGATTTCGCCAGGCCGAGCGCATGGGCGCGAAGGTCTTCGGCGGCCCGAAGTACACGGTCAGCCCCGTCTACGAGGGCATGCTCAAGGAGGAGATGGACGCCGCGGCCGCCCGCCACCCGGACGTGCCCTACGAGCCGCAGCTGATCGACGCCACGTTCGCGCTCCTCGTGTCCTCGAGCGGCGCGCCGCTCGTCATCCCTGCGCTCAACCGCGACGGCGACATCCTCTCCGATCTCGTCCTTCCGCTTTTCGGCTCGATCGCAGGCTCCGAGTCGCTGCTCGTCGCGTTCGGCGAGGACTTCGAGCCGAGCGCACTGATGGCCGAGGCTGCGCACGGGACTGCGCCCGCCCTCGAGGGCAAGGACATCGCGAACCCGATGGCGATGATCCTCGCCGGCGCGGTCCTGCTCTCGCACGCGGACGAGGAGGGGCTGCAGACCGCGGGCAGGGCGATCCGGGAGGCGTGCCTGGAGGCGGTTGCGGAGGGCGTCCGCACCGCCGACCTGGGCGGCCACAGCGGCACGGCGGCGTTCACCGACGAGGTGATCCGCCGGACGAAGACGAAGCTCGACGTCTGGGCGTCGCTCTGAGCACGGTTCCGGGTACGGCGCCGCGGCGGCGCCAATAGAGTTCTCGTCCGCATGCGAGTCGCGGTCCCGAGGGAGACGGCTCCCGGAGAGCGACGGGTGGCCCTCGTCCCCGAGACCGTCTCGAAGCTGCGCGACGCCGGGTTCGAGATCAGCGTCGAGCGCGGTGCGGGCGAGGCAGCCGGGTTCTCGAACACGGCCTACGCGGACGCCGGCGCCGACCTGGCGGACGCGGGCTCGGTCGTCGTCGGCGCGGACGCAGTCGCCCGCGTCGCGCCGCCGAATGCCGAGGAGGCCGACGCGCTCGCGTCCGGCACGGTGCTCATCGGGTTCCTCCAGCCGCTGACCGACCCGGAGGGGATCGCGCGGCTGCGCGAACGTGGGGTCGTCGCGTTCGCGATGGAGTCGATCCCGCGCATCACTAGGGCCCAGTCGATGGACGCGCTGTCTTCCCAGGCCACCGTCGGCGGGTACAAGGCGGTCCTGCTCGCGGCCGATCGCGTGCCGAAGCTCTTTCCGATGCTGATGACGGCCGCAGGGACGATCGCGCCGGTTCGAGCGCTCGTGATCGGCGCCGGCGTGGCGGGGCTGCAGGCGATCGCCACCGCCCGCCGCCTGGGCGCAGTCGTGTCCTCGTTCGACGTGCGTCCCGCCGTGAAGGAGCAGGTCGAGAGCCTCGGCGCGTCCTTCCTCGAGCTCGGCGTGCGCGCCGAGGAGACCGAGGGCGGCTACGCGACCGAGCTCACGCCCGAGCAGCAAGCGCTGCAGCAGACGGCTCTCGAGGAGCGGATCCCCGAGTTCGACGTCGTCATCACGACGGCGGCGGTGCCCGGCCGGCCCGCGCCGAAGCTGATCCCCGCGAGCGCAGTCGAGCGGATGCGGCCCGGCTCGGTCATCGTCGACCTCGCCGCCGAGAGCGGCGGAAACTGCGAGGTCACGGTCCCGGGCGAGGTCGTCGAGCACGGGGGCGTCGCGGTCGTCGGCACGACGAACCTGCCCTCGCTGATGGCCTACCACGCGAGCCAGCTGTACTCGCGCAACGTCGCGGCGCTCCTCCAGCACCTCGCGCCCGAGGGCGAGCTCCACCTCGACTGGGAGGACGAGATCACCTCCGGTGCCTGCGTGACCCGGCCCGAGCCGGAGGAGGGAGACTGATGGACGTCCCGCTCGTCATCGAGCTGACGATCCTCGTGCTCGCGGCCTTCCTCGGCTTCGAGGTCATCTCGAAGGTGCCGACGATGCTCCACACGCCCCTGATGTCGGGCGCGAACTTCATCCACGGCATCGTCATCGTCGGCGCGATCCTCGTGCTCGGAGGCGCCGAGGACACGTTCACGAAGGCGATCGGCTTCGCGGCGCTCGTCCTCGCGACCGCCAACGTCGTCGGCGGCTGGTTCGTCACCGACCGCATGCTCGGCATGTTCAAGCGACGTCCCGAGCCACCGAAGGACAGCGACTCGTGATCTCGGATCCGGACGTCGTCGGCCTCCTCTATCTCGTCACGATCGCGTGCTTCATCGTCGCGCTCAAGTTCCTCTCCTCGCCGAGGCACGCGCGCAAGGGGAACTGGGTCGGCGGGGCGGGGATGCTCGTCGCGATCGCGACGACGCTCCTGCTCGAGGGGCTCGAGAACTGGGCGCTGATGGTCGTCGGGCTCGCGATCGGAACCGTTGTCGGGCTCGTCGGCGCACGCACGGTCCGCATGACCGCGATGCCGCAGATGGTCGCGATCTTCAACGGCGTCGGTGGTGGCGCCGCCGCGCTCGTCGCGCTCGCCGAGTGGCACAACGCCGTCGAGCTCGGCTCGGACGAGACGGTCTCGATCGTCCTCTCGGCGCTGATCGGCTCGATCTCCTTCGCGGGATCGGCAGTCGCCTTCGCGAAGCTGCAGGAGCTCGTCAGCGGCCGCCCGATCGTGTTCCCGGGGCAGAACGTCGTCAACGTGCTCGTCCTTCTCGGCGCCGCGGCGCTCGGAGTCGCGGCGATCGCGGGCGCGGAGGACCAGTGGCTCCTGTACGGGCTGATCGGGCTTGCGCTCGCCTTCGGCGTCATGTTCGTGCTCCCCATCGGCGGTGCGGACATGCCCGTCGTCATCTCCCTCCTGAACGCGTTCACGGGGCTGGCCGCGTCGGCGACAGGGTTCGTCCTCGACTCGACCGTCCTGATCGTCTCCGGGATGCTCGTCGGAGCGGCGGGGACGCTGCTCACGCTGCTCATGGCGAAGGCCATGAACCGCTCGATCGCGAACGTCCTCTTCGGCGCCTTCGGGCAGGTGCAGACCGCCGCCGTTGGCGGCGCGCGGGCCGACGACGGCCGCACCGTGCGTGCGACCTCGCCCGAGGACGTCGCGGTCCAGCTCTCCTTCGCCCGGAAGGTGATCGTGGCGCCCGGGTACGGGATGGCGGTCGCGCAGGCGCAGCACGACGTGCGTCAGCTCGCGGACCTCCTGGAGGAGCGCGGGGTCGACGTCAAGTACGCCATTCACCCGGTCGCCGGGCGGATGCCGGGGCACATGAACGTCCTGCTCGCGGAGGCGAACGTGCCCTACACGCAGCTGTCCGAGATGGACGAGATCAACCCGGAGTTCCCGCAGACCGACGTCGTCCTCGTCATCGGGGCGAACGACGTGACGAACCCGGCCGCACGGCACGACACCGCGAGCCCGATCTACGGCATGCCCATCCTCGACGTGGACAAGGCGGCCAGCATCGTCGTCATGAAGCGCTCGATGAACCCAGGCTTCGCGGGCATCGACAACGAGCTCTACCTCGACCCGAAGACGACGATGCTCTTCGGGGACGCGAAGGACTCCGTCCTCAAGCTCATAGCGGCCGTCAAGGCGACCTAGCCTCAGGGCGTCCGGCGCCGGAGGGTCGCCGCCCCGAGCGCGAGTGCGAGCACCGTCACGCCGACGACGACCGCGACGTCAAGCCAGAACCGGGCGTCCAGCGCCGACTCGGTCGCCGCGCGGGAGAGCGCGTCGTAGGCGTAGGTGAACGGCATCAGCGCCGCGATCCACTGCAGCCACTCCGCCATCTGGTTGCGGGGCACGAGCAAGCCGCAGAGGAGGATCTGCGGGAGGATGAACGCGGGCATGAACTGCACAGCCTGGAACTCCGTACGCGCGTAGGCGCTCAGGAACAGCCCGAGCGCCATCCCCAGGACAGCGTTCGCCACCGCGAGCAGCACGATGAGCGCCGTCGAGCTCGCCGCCTCGAGGTCGAGCAGGCCGAAGCCGACCGCGGAGACGACGACGCCCTGCACCGCGGCGAGCACGGCGAACGCGACCGCATAGCCGAGGAGGAGGTCGAGCTTCGCCAGCGGCAGGGCGAGCAACCGCTCGAGCGTGCCGGAGGTTCGCTCCCGCAGCATCGTGATCGAGGTGACGAGGAACATCGAGACGAGCGGGAAGAGGCCGAGCAGCGGCACCCCTACCTGCTGGAAGACCTGCTCCCGGTCCGCGAAGAGCTGGTCGACGAGGAAGATCAGCACGCACGGGACGACGACGATCAGCGCGATCGTGCGCGGGTCGCGGCGGAGCTGCCGGAGGACGCGGAGGGCCGTCGCCGCGGTCGCGCGTAGGCTCACGGCCCCCCCTGCTCGACGAGCCGGAGGAACGCGGCGTCGAGCTCGTCGACCCCCGTCCGCTCCCGTAGCTCGTCGGGTGTCGCGACCGCGAGCAGCGAGCCATCTCTCATCAGCACGAGCCGGTCGCAGCGCGCGGCCTCGTCCATCACGTGGCTCGAGACGAGGAGCGTCGTCCCGCCCTCGGCGAGCTCGTGGAAGAAGTCCCAGAGATCCCGGCGAAGCAGCGGGTCGAGCCCGACGGTCGGCTCGTCGAGGACGAGCAGGTCGGGCCCGTTGAGAAGCGCCGTGCCGAGCGAGACGCGTGCGCGCTGACCGCCGGAGAGCGTTGCTACGACCTGGTCGCGCTCGGCGGCGAGGCCGACGCGCTCGACGATGTCCTCGACACGATCGGCGCCGACGCCGACGATCCGACCGAAGTACGCAAGGTTCTCCCGCACCGTGAGGTCGCGATAGACGGCGGGCTCCTGCGTCATGTAGCCGATGCGCGGGCGGAGCGCCGGCGACCCCGCCGGGAGGCCGAGCACGCTCACCTCCCCGCCCGCGACGATCTGCACCCCCACGACCGAGCGGATCAGCGTCGACTTCCCGCTACCGCTCGGTCCCAGAAGCCCGGTCACGCGACCAGGCTCGACGTCGAGCGAGACCCCGTGGAGCACCTCCCGCCCACCGCGCTCGACGCGCAGCGCGCGGATCTCGACCGCACCGCTCACGGGCCTGAGTCAAGCAGAGCGTTCCGGCAGCGTGGCTCCAAGGACGACCGGCCGTAGCGCTACAACGTTGACTCGAGGGTGCCCGGTCGAGCCGGTGCTCCGCGCGAGCGCGCGGAAGAACGTTGGCCCCGACCGAAGGCCGGGGCCAACACGACTCCTACCTCTCTCCGGTTCCGCCCTTACAGAGACCGAGCTTGCCCGGCGCGCCCTTCGGCAGGCCGTAGTACTTCCACGAGTCGGCCGCAGTCTGGACCTGGGACTCGTTCTGTCCCTCTGCCGAGTCGAAGTCGTTCAGACCGCTCGCGGCGCAGGCCGAGTTCGCGTGCTCCAGCGCCCCCGTCTCGTTCGTGTTGTTCTGCTGATTCGGCGGGCCCTTGACCTCACCGGCCAGCGCCGTACTCGCTCCGGCACCCACGAGCAGGGCGACGGAGACCGCAGCCACCAGTACGCGCTTCATTCCTCTCCCCTCTCCCAGGGACGCCGTCGGCGCCCACGGCGCGACAACGTACTCCTCCCGGGATCCGGTTGTCAATGGCCCCGGCGGACGCCTGCTCGCAGTGCTCACCGGGGCCTGTCTCGGCGGCGCTACGAGGCGAGGAGCCGCGCCGGCTCGAAGAGCTCGAGCAATGGGTCATGCTGGCCGAGGATCGCCCTCGCCACGAGCCGGCCGCACGCGAAGCCGAGCACGTTGCCGTGGCCCGAGTAGCCGGCCGCGACCCAGGCGCCCTCGACGCCGGGGACAGGCCCGACGACCGGAAGGAAGTCGAAGACGAGGCCGAAGATCCCCGCCCAGCGGTAGTCGACGCGGAGCGCACGGCCGGCGAGCGACGCCACGAACTGCTCGAGCGCGTCCTGCACTGCCGGCGTCGTCACCTCCTCGGCGGTGAACTCCTCCTGGAGCGAGAGGTCGCGGAACCCTCCTGCGACGAGGCGACCGTCCTCCGCCTGATGCCAGTAGTCGAAGCCGTGCCGTCCGTAGTGGGGGACTTCGAAACGGCGCTCTGCGAGCGGCTCCGTCGCGATCACCTGGCCCCGCGTCGGGACGACGAGGCCCTCGAGCTCGCCGAGGAGGCCGCTTGGGTATCCGTCCGTCGCGACGACGACGGTCTCGGCGCCGGTCTCGTCGATCGCCCCCACCCGCTCGCGCTCGTGGATCTCCACACCGGCCTCTGCGGCCCGCTCGGCCAGCCGCCGGACCAGGCGGGCGGGCTGCAGCGCGCCGTCGTCCGGATGGAAGAGCGCCGCGGTGTAGCGGCCCGCGAGCGGAGGCTCGAGCTCGTCCACCCACTCGACCGCGAACCCGTCGGCGCCGAGGGCGTCGTATTCCTCCTCGAGCTCCGACCGTTCCTCGTCGTCGGCGGCCAGCCGCAGGCTCCCGGTCGGTCGGAATGCGTCTCCCGCCGCCTCGCCCAGGGCCGCAAGCTCGCGCTCCGTCCATTGCCAGAGCTCCGCCGCCCGCTCGCGCCCGATCGACGCGGCCGTCACCGGATACGGAGCGGCGCCCCCGCGCAGCGCGAACCCGCCGTTCCTCCCGCTCGCGCCGCCGGCGATCTCTCTCGCCTCGTACAGGCGCACGCGCAGACCGGCCTCCGCGAGCGCAAGCGCGCACGAGCAGCCGGTGATCCCGCCACCGACGACGGCGACGTCCGGCGCACCGTCGAGCCGGGCTCGCGGCAGCGGTTCGTGCGGCTCCGCGAGCCAGTACGAGTCGACTGCCATCCGGCGCGATCCTAGACCGACGCGCGGTAGACACCGTCCGCGAGCGCGACGGCACCGGCGAGCTCGAGCTCCATCAACGCCGCGGACGCCGCGGCCGGCTCGATGGAGGACCTTCGGACGAGCTCGTCTGCGGTCAGCGCCCCGTCCCGGAGACGCTCGAGAAGCGCCGCCGCGTCCGTGCCGAGCGAGGGCGAGTGGTCGCCGGCGACGACCTCGACGCCGAGCGACTCGAGCACGTCACCCGCACAGGTCACCGGGGTCGCTCCGAGCCGCAGGAGCGCGTTCGTCCCACTCGAGAGGGACGATGTGATCTCACCCGGGACTGCGAGAACCTCCCGCCCGTCCTCGAGCGCGAAGTCGGCGGTGATCAGGGCCCCGGAGCGCTCACGCGCCTCGATGACGAC
>Ga0210115_1000008_pt1 | contig 42022 bp, 46 predicted proteins | sample MayberryNW_TuleB_2_FD_185526 | JGI IMG/M metagenome (GOLD analysis project Ga0210115, IMG submission 185526) | Wetland microbial communities from San Francisco Bay, California, USA, that impact long-term carbon sequestration - MayberryNW_TuleB_D2... | ecosystem: Environmental > Aquatic > Marine... | reverse complement strand
TCGAGTGGCCCGCGCTCCGCTTCAACACGATCGTGCTCGGCCTGAGCGAGCCGCTCGAGCCGGGCGAGCTCGAACGGCGCCTGGACACCGGGCCGAAGGACCTCGCGCCGCTTCGCGAGCTCCTCGCGCGTGACGCGCGGCCACTCCAGCCGTCGTCCGAACGCGCCTGGACCGACGACCGCGCGCCGGTCGAGTGGCTGACGGACCGGATGATCGTCGAGTACGCAGCCGAGGGCGGACGCCTCGACGAGGACTACCTCCCGACACGCCCCGGCTCGCCGTGATCTCGCTGGAGCGACGAGACGGACGTCCGCTCCGGATCGGCCACCGGGGGGCGGCCGCGCTCGCCCCCGAGAACACGCTGCGAGCGTTCCGCGCGGCCGTCGAGGCCGGGGTCGACCTGGTCGAGTTCGACGTGCTTGACCTCGGCGCCGGAGAGCTCGTCGTCGCGCATTCGTACGACCTGCGCGAGGTCAGCCACGGCGCGCTCACGGGGACGATCCAGGGTCGCACTCTGGACGGCGTCCGCGCTGACTGCCCCGAGCTCCCCTCCCTCGACGAGGCGCTCGCGTTCTTCGTCGAGGAGGCGCCCGACGTCGGCCTGCACCTCGACGTCAAGTCGCCGTCGGCCGTGCCCCGCATCGCGGGCGCTCTCGCCGAGCTCGGTCTCGTGGAGCGCAGCCTCGCGACGTCGTTCGAGCACCGCGCGCTGCGCCGCCTCGCCGAGCTCGAGCCGGGCGTACGGACCGGCATCTCGTTCCCGGCCGATCGTGCGGGCGTCCACGGCCGCCACGGCACCGCCCGGCTCGTCCGCGGAGCGCTGCGGGCATTCCGCGCGGTCACCCCGCGTCTCGCCCCCCGGCTCCTCGCCCGGGCGGGGGCGACGGCGTTCGTCGTCCACCACGCGCTCGCGACACCCGCCACGGTGCGCACTGCCCATGCGCTCGGCGCCGCCGTCGTCACGTGGACGGTGCGCGATCCACGCGACCTCGCCCGGGTCGACGACGCGGGCGTGGACGCTGTTGTCGTCGACGATCCGACGATATTCGTCTCTACACTGCAAACGTGAGCAGGCACGCCCGCGCAGCCGTCGCGTTCGCGCTCCTCGCCGCTGCCCTGGCGGGGCTCGCCGTCTCGCTCGGGGTCGCCACCGCGTCCGACTCGCAGACGACCACGACGACGACCGAGCCTCCGCCAACCGAGCCGCCACTCCCGCCCCAACCTCCCGTTCCCGCGCCGATCGCGTTCGGGGTCACCGTCGGCGGCGTCCAGGTCGGCGGGCTGCTGCCGTCCGAGGCGACCGACGCCGTGCGCTCCGTGTACACGCGACGGATCCCGCTCGTGGTGAGCCCGACGCGGACGATCCGCCTCGCTCCGGGCGAGCTCGGCGCCCGCGCCAACGTCCCGAAGGCGATCCGGCGCGCTCGGGTCGCGCGTCCGGGGCGGATCGTGCCGCTCGACGTCGAGGTGTCGACGTCGCGCGTCCGGAAGTACGTCGACGGGCTCGCCCGCAAGCTCGATCACAAGGCGGTCGACGCGAAGATCGTGCTCCGTGGGGTGCGGCCTCACGCAATCCCCGCGCAGGAGGGGCGGCTCCTCAAGCGGCTTGCCGGCGCCCGCTCGATCCGGTACGCGCTCAAGCGGAACGCGCGGACGCCGATCGAGCTGGGGTTCGAGCAGCTGAAGCCGAAGGTCGAGTCCGTCGAGTACCGCGGCGCGGTCGTGATCATGAGGGGCTCGAACCGGCTCCTCTTCTACAACCGCAAGCAGCTCGTCCGCTCGTTCGGCATCGCGACCGGTCAGAGCTCGTTCCCGACGCCCCTGGGCAACTACGAGATCGTGAACATGCAGCGGAACCCGTGGTGGTACCCGCCTCCGTCGGACTGGGCGGCCGAATCGGACCCGGTGCCGCCCGGTCCCGGGAACCCGCTCGGAACGCGCTGGATGGGGCTCTCGGCGCCATACGTCGGCATCCACGGCACGCCCGACGCAGCCTCGATCGGCTACTCCGCCTCGCACGGGTGCATCCGGATGCGCATCCCCGACGCCGAGTGGCTCTTCCGCCGCGTGGAGATCGGGATGCCGGTCTTCATCGTCGCCCGGTAGGGCGCGCCGATGGCCGGGCGCGCACGGCTCGTCGCCCAGGGCGTGGCCATCGGGCTCGTGACGCTCCTCTTCGTGCTGCTCGTGTGGGCGCTCGCGACGGACGAGGGCGGCGACCTGGCGGGGGCGGCCTCGCGGGGAGAGCGGCCCGATGCGCCCGACTTCACGCTCGAGCGGCTCGACGACGAGGGCGAGCTCTCGCTCTCGTCGCTGCGCGGGAAGGCGGTCGTCGTCAACGTGTGGGCGTCGTGGTGTGGGCCGTGCAAGGAGGAGGCGCCGTTCCTCGAGCAGGTGTGGCGCGAGAACCGCCCGCGCGGGCTGGTCGTCGTCGGGCTCGACGCGAAGGACTTCCGGCGCGACGCGCGTGACTTCATGCGGCGGTACGAGCTCACCTTCCCCGTCGTGTACGACGGGCCGGGCGACACGCTCTCCGGGTGGGGCGTCACCGGCTTCCCCGAGACCTTCGTGCTCGATCGCCAGGGTCGCGTCGTCGAGAGCTTCGCCGGCGCGGTGAACTCCGACGACGACCGCGCGCGGCTGCGGGCTGCGGTCGACACGGCGCTCGAGCCGTGAGGGCGCTGGCGCTCGTCGTCGCCTGCGCGGCCGCCGCGCTCGCGGCTTCCGCTTCGGCGGCCGAGCCTCCGAACGCCGCCGACCTCGAGGCCGAGCTCGTCTGCCCCGTGTGCGAGACGACGCTCGACCAGTCGAACGCGCCGGTCGCGCAGCGGATGAAGCTCTTCATTCGCGAGCGCATCGCCGCCGGCGACTCGGAGCAGGAGATCAAGGATGCGCTCGTCGCCGAGTTCGGCCCCGGCGTGCTCGCCACCCCGCGGAAGAGCGGGTTCGGCCTGCTCGCGTGGATCCTCCCGCTGACGGCGCTCGCCGCCGGAGCGGTGACCGTCGCCGTGCTCGTCCGGTCGTGGAGCCGGCGGCGCACGCTCTCGTCGCCGGAGGCGCCGCTCGACCCCGAGGTCGAGCGGCGGGTCGACGAGGAGCTCGCCCGCTTCGAGGGCTGAGATGAGCCCGACGGCGATCCCGGTGTCCTTCCTCGCCGGGTTGCTCTCGTTCCTCGCGCCGTGCGTGCTGCCGCTCGTGCCCGGGTACCTGTCGGCCGTGTCCGCGGTGGACGCGGACAAGCTCGGTCAGCCCGGGAATGCCCGGCGGGTCGTCGTCGCGAGCGTGCCCTTCGTGCTCGGCTTCACGGCGTTCTTCGTGCTGCTCGGCACGGGCGCGGCGCTCGTCGGCGGAAGGCTGCTCTCGGACCAGTTCCTCCTCGAGCGGGTCGCCGGCTTCGTGCTCGTCGTCTTCGGGCTCGCGCTGACGGGGCTCCTCCCCTGGCCCGAGCGCCTGCTCGGCGCGGGGCTGCTCGAGGGCGCGCGGGACCGCGGCTCCCGCTTCCTGCTCGGCGGGGCATTCGCCGTCTGCGCCGCGCCCTGCATCGGCCCGGTGCTCGCGGCCACGCTCGTGCTCGCGGGCTCGTCGGACACGGTCGCCGAGGGCGCACTCCTCCTCGCCGTGTACTCGCTCGGCCTCGCCGTGCCCTTCGTGCTCGCTGGAGCGGTCTTCTCGCGGGCGATGGGTGCCTTCCGCTGGCTGCGCGACCACTACCGCACGATCCAGGTCGCCGGTGGCGCCGTCCTCGTCGCGCTGGGGCTGCTCCTCTTCTTCGAGCGCTTCTACGTGCTCCGCATCTACCTCAACCGCTTCCTCGAGTGGCTCGGGCTCGAGCCGGCCTTCTAAGTCCCACCGCATCCGTGCCAGCCGGCGTGGATCCAGGCACGGCCCATTGAGACGGCAAGTTACAAGTTGGAACTTGGGCCCTCTTCGAGACGTGGCCCGGTCAGACGGAGGGCGGCGGGAGGGCCAGCGAACCGGAGGCGACGACCGCCTGCGCACGGCCCACGCACTCGAGCACGCGGTCGACGTCGACCCCGCGATGCGAGGGACGGTAGGGAGCAAGCCGACGGGCGGCCTTCTCGAGCTGGCGCTCGCAGCCCGGCCGGTTCCCGCGACGCCCGTGATGCCAGGCGACTGCGACGTGGACGAGCCCCTGGAGGAAGTCGCGCTCCTCGGGCGCCGCTTCCCGCCACTCGTCCTCGAGCTCCTCGTGCGCCTCGAAGTACGCGCCCTCGCGGATCAGAGCGATGCCCTGCTCGAGCCCCATCGCGCGAAGTATCCGAAAAGCGAGAGCGACTCCGGCCCGGCGGAGTGCTAGTGTCGGCGCGTGCCGACGATCCTGCTCGTCGGGGTCGATCTCTTCTTCCGTGGAAAGCTCGAGGCCCTGCTCCCAGGGCATCGCCTCGTGACGAGCGACAGCGTCGACGACCCGGACCTCGTGATCGCGGACATCGCGCGCGTCGAGCCCGGCGAGGTCGTCGAAGCGTGGCCGGACGTGCCGATCGTCGGCTTCACCAACCACACGGACAAGGCCGGGCTCCAGCGCGCACACACCGCCGGCTTCGACCAGGTGATCGTGAAGTCCGCGCTCGTCGAACGGGCGCCGGAGCTGGTCGCCGAGCTGACGGGAGTCAGCTGACGCAACCCGCGGGCCGGGTCGCACGGGCTGGCTAGACTCGCTCTCGTGACGTACATCATCGCCGAGCCCTGCATCGACATCAAAGATCGCTCCTGCGTCGACGTGTGTCCGGTCGACTGCATCCACGAGTACGACCGGATCCTCGTCATCGACCCGGAGGAGTGCATCGACTGTGGGGCGTGCGAACCGGAGTGCCCGGTCGAGGCGATCTTCCCCGAGGACGCCCTCCCGGACAAGTGGAACGCGTTCGTCGAGATCAACTACGCCTTCCCGGACGCGGCGAAGATCAACGAGCTCACGGCGACGTACGCGACCGAGCACGACGTGCACAACGTCCTGCCCGAGTAGCGGTCAGGCGGGCAGCAGGTACGCGCAGGGGCGGGCGTCGCCGGGCAGCGGCGACGGCGCGATCTTGACCACGCGGAAGCGGCGCTCGCCGTCCTCGACCTGCGCGCCGACCTGGGGCGGCTCCCCGCTCCGCTCCTCGAGCGTGTAGCCGCCGGTCGACCAGACGAAGACGAGGTATCCCCCTCGCCCGTTCGCGTCCATGCCCCGAATGCTAACGCCGGGCAGCCGAGGGGGGCAGCTCGATGCGGATCGTCGTGCCCCTCGACTCGTCCACCTGCGCGTCGAAGCGCGCATTCAGCGTCGCCGCGCGCTCGGCGAGCGCGTCGAGCACGCCCTGGCGGCGCTCGGGGAGCCCGTCGTCCGAGACGACCAGCTGCGCGCCCTTGTTCGCGGTCGGGCGAAGCGAGACCTCGATGCGGGTCGGCGAGCCCCGGCGCGAGGCCTGGTCGATCGCCTCCCGCAGGATCTGGTAGAGGGCGATGAGCGCGTTGTCGCCGAGCTCGTCGGCGTGCTCGAGGTCGAGCGCGAGCTCGATCTCCCGCCCGGCCGAGAGCCGGCGCGCGAGCGTCTCGACGGCCGTCGCAAACCCGAGCTCGCGCACGGTTCTCGGCTCGAGGTCGTCGCACAGAGCGCGCAGGTCGCGCAGGGCGGTGCGCGCGAGCTCGAGGCCGCGGGCGAGGACCTCCTCGGCACGCTCGCCGTCATCGTCGCCGATCGCCGCAAGGGCGGCGTCGGCCATCTGCGCGATGGCCGAGAGCTGCTGGACCGGGCCGTCGTGGAGGAGCTCCGCGAGCCGGCGCCGCTCCTCCTGCTCCGCGATGATCCGCTCGGCGAGGAGCGCCCGCTCGGCCGAGTCGGGGCTCAATCGATCATCGCCTCGCGAAGGGCGATCGCTACGGCCTGCGTCCGTGTGTCCGCCTCGAGCTTCGCGAGGATGTGGCGCACGTGGCTCTTCACCGTCTCCTGGCTGATGAAGAGCTTCTGCGCGACGTCGACGTTCGACATGCCGTCGGCGAGCAGCTGCAGGATCTCGCGCTCCCGCGGCGTGAGGATCTCCATCTGCCCGCGCCCGGCCACGAATTCGGCCATGAGCCCCGGGTCGACGAACGTCTCGCCGGCCGCGACCTTCTCGATCGCGCGCAGCAGCGTCTCGTGCGGGGCCTCCTTGAGGATGTAGCCGCGCGCGCCGGACTCGAGCCCGCGCTGGAGCAGCGAGCGCTCGCCGTACGCGGTGAAGATGAGGACCGCGGTTCCCGGCACGCGCTCGAGCAGGGTCTCGGTCGCCTCGAGCCCGTCCATGTCGGGCATCCGCAGGTCCATGATCACGACGTCCGGCCGGCGGCGCTCGGTGAGCGCGACTGCCGAGGCGCCGTCGACCGCCTCGCCGATCACGCGGATCTTCGGCGAGCGCGAGAGCGCGAGGCGGAGTCCCTCGCGGACGACCTCGTGGTCGTCCGCGATGAGGCAGGTGATCTCTTCGGCCACGCCGCGATTCTACGGCGCGGCCCGGCAGGCTCCTCCCCCGGATCGCTCAGACCGCGAGCCGGAGCTGTGGGAGCTCGGGCGCGCGTTGCCGCTTCGGCGAGGGCACGTGACGCAGCGGTGCGCCGCGGGTCGCCTCCCGGACCGTGTCCTGGACCGGGCGGGAGACGCTCGCAGGGAGGTAGGCCCCTCCGTCGTAGAGCTGCTCGTAGCGGCCGAGCTCCTCCGGCCAGTCGCGGGCGAGCGCCTCGAGGAAGTGCTCGCGCGTGCCCGGCCGGAGATGGAGCAGGCTCGCCCAGATGCTTCTCGCGCCGGCGGCTCGCGCCGCGCGCACGACCTCGCGGAGCTGCTCCGGACGGTCGGAGAGGCCGGGGAGGATCGGTGCCATGCCGACGCCGACCGCGATGCCCGCGTCCGCGAGCCTGCGGATCGTCCGCAGGCGGCTGCGCGGCGGCGCGGTGCCCGGCTCGGTCGTCCGCCACACGCGCTCGTCGAGCGTGGGCAGCGAGAAGTGGACGGTCACCTCCGCGCGCTCGCTCGCCTGCTGTAGCAGGTCGACGTCGCGGACCGCGAGCGGACCGCGCGTGATGATCGAGAAGGGGTTCCACGCCTCGGCGAGCTCGGCGAGGCACGCGCGCGTCAGGCGGAAGCGGGCCTCCGCCGGCTGGTACGGGTCGGTCGCGGCGCCGATGGACACGGTCTCGCGCTGCCAGCCCGGGCGCGCGAGCTCCTGGCGAAGCACCTCCGCGACGTTGGTCTTGACCCTGATCGAGCGGCCGTAGCGGTCGTCGGAGGGGCGCTCGGCGCGCTGCTCGAAGTGGCGTACGTAACAGAACGTGCACCGGTGCACACAGCCCATGTACGGGTTCAGCGACCACTTGAACGGCATCCCGCGGACGGCGTTCAACGCGGACCTGCACGGCTCGAGCCGGTACTCGGCGCGCATCCTGCGGAGTATAGAACATACGTTCGATCGACGGAAGGGCGCTAGCGTACGCGTCCGTGGACGAGCTCGTCGCCGGGATCCGTCGGGTCACGCTGCCGCTGCCGACGCGGCCGGGTCATGTGCACGCCTACCTGCTGCCCGGCGACGACGGGTGGATCGTCGTCGACACCGGCGTTGGCCGGCCGGAGGCAAGGGAGCAGTGGGCCGCGGAGCTCGAGCGGGCAGGCGGGCGCGTCGCGGCGATCTTCGTCACCCACTTCCACCCGGACCACGTCGGCGCCGCGGCCGACCTCCACGAGCTGACCGGCGCGCCCGTGTACCAGGGCGCGCTCGACTACGCCCAGTGCGAGCTCGTGTGGGGCAACCCCGCGTGGTCGGAGCGCCTCGTCGACTGGTTCCGGCTGCAGGGGGCGCCCGACGACGTGACCGCCGAGCTCGTCGGCCAGAGCTCGCTCTATCGGCCGTTCATCCGCTACCAGCGCGACCCCGTCCTCATGGAGGCCGGCGAGAGCATCGACGGCTGGGAGCTCGTCGCAGCCGCAGGCCACGCCGACGGCCAGCTCTGCCTGCTGAAGGACGGCGTCCTCGTCGCGGCCGACCACGTGCTCGATCGGATCACGCCGACCGTCGGCCTCTGGCCGGCGAGCCGCCCCGATCCGCTGGGCGACTACCTGGAGGCGCTCGACCGGACGCTCGAGCTGGCGCCCCAGGTCGCCCTGCCGGGTCACGGCGACCTGGTCGGCGATCCGTCCGGTCGCGTGCGCGAGCTGAAGGAGCATCATCGCGTCCGCCTGGAGGAGGCGGCCGAGGCGCTCGAGCCCGAGCCGCGGACGGGCTACGAGCTCTCGTTCGCGCTCTTCGGCCAGGACCTGAAGCCCGCCAGCAGGCGCTTCGCCGTCGCCGAGACGCTCTCCCACCTCGAGCGACTCGTGCGCGTGGGAGCGGCGTCGCGGGACGAGGTCGACGGCACCGTCGCCTATACTGCGGCCTGATCGATGGTGGACGACCACCCGCCTAGTACCGGCGCCCCAGCAGGGGCGCTGCCGTTTCTGTCGAGCACGACCACCTGGCGCGCGTGAGCACCGCGCTCCGCATCGCGGTCGTCTTCGTGCTCGTCCTCGGGAACGCGGTCTTCGTCGCGGCCGAGTACGCGCTCGTCACCGCTCGACGCAGCCGGCTCGAGGAGCGGGCGGAGAACGGTGGCCGCGGCGCGAGGACCGCGCTCCGGCTGATGGACGATCCGGTCCGCTTCATCTCCACGGTCCAGGTGGGGATCACCGTGTCCGCGATCCTGCTCGGTGCCATCGGCGAGCCGCTGGTCTCCAGCTTCATGGAGCCGCCGCTCTCGACGACCGTCTCCTTCCTGATCGCCTTCGCGATCCTGAGCTACCTCTCCGTCGTCCTCGGCGAGCTCGTCCCGAAGGCGGTGGCGCTGCAGAAGGCGGAGATGCTGGCGATCGCGCTCGCCGTCCCGCTCGACTGGCTCGCGAGGATCACGCACCCGCTCGTCTGGGTGCTGCAGGTGTCCGGGAACGCGGTGCTACGCCTGCTGCGCGTGAAACCGGCGCCCGCCGGGATGATCGCCTACACCCGCGAGGACATCCGCCACAGCGTCGCCGCGGCCGAGGACGTCGGCGAGTTCGAGACCGCCGAGGAGGAGATGCTGTACAAGGTCTTCGACTTCGCGTCGAAGGAGGTCTCCGCGGTCATGGTCCCGCGCCCGCAGGTGGTCGGGCTCTCGGTTGACATGCCGCCCGAGGACGCGCTCGCGACCGTCGTCGACTCGCCGTTCACGCGCTACCCGGTCTACCGCGTCTCGCTCGACGACGTCGTCGGCGTGCTCCACGTGCGCGACCTGTTCGCCGCGATGCACGACCTCGGGATCGCCTCCGTGCGGCTCGAGGCGATCGCGCGCCCAGCCTACGTGGTACCGGAGACGAAGGATCTGGGGGCGCTGCTCGCCGACTTCCGACGTGAGAAGCAGCACATGGCCGTCGTCATCGACGAGTACGGCGCGATGGAGGGGATCGTGACGCTCGAGGACCTGCTCGAGGAGATCGTCGGCGAGATCGAGGACGAGTTCGACCTCCCCGACACGTCGATCGAGCAGATCGACGAGAAGCGGATCCACGTCGACGGCACCTACACCATCGACGACTTCAACGAGCGCTTCGCGACGGAGATCGAGCAGGAGGACTTTCACACGCTCGCGGGCTTCGTCTTCGGCGCGCTCGGGCGAGCGCCGGAGGTGGGCGACACGGTCGCGGTGAACGGCCTCGCCCTGACGGTGCTCGAGATCGAGGGCTCCCGCATCCTGCGGATCGAGGTGGAGTTCGGGCGCGAGCAGGGAAGCGCCGACGAGCCCGAAGCCGCGTAGCCTCCCCGCGTGAGCGAGCCGAGCGGATCGCCCCTCCGCCACCGCGAGTTCGCCCTCTATCTCGCGGCCCAGGTGTGCGAGTCCTTCGCGCTGTCGATGGCGACGGTCGCGATCGGCTGGCAGGTCTACTCGGTCCGGGAGAGCCCGCTCGACCTCGCGCTCGTCGCGCTCGCCGAGTTCCTGCCCCTGCCCCTGCTGGCGCTCCCCGCCGGCCACCTCGCGGACCGGGTACCCCGGCGGCACCTGCTCCTGCTGATGATCCTCCTCGACCTCGCCGTCCTGTCGGGGCTCCTGGCGGTGACGGCGGCGGGGGTGCCGCAGGTCTGGCCCTTCTTCGCGCTCGCGTTCGCGCAGGGGGTCGGGAGCGCCCTCGGCGCCCCTGCGGGGCGAGCGCTGCTGCCGTCGCTCGTACCGCAGGACCTGCTCGTCAGCGCGCTGGCGCAGCGCTCGATCGGGCTGCAGCTCACCGTGGTCGCCGGCCCGGCGGCGGGCGGCATCCTGTTCGCCATCCAGGGGGAGCTCGTCTATGCCGTCGGCATCGCCCTGGCGGTCGTCGCGCTCGTCCTCGTGCTGTCGATCCGGGCGGGCCGCATGCCGGTCTCGGACGGCACCGCGGACGTCGGCGACGTGCTCGCCGGCATCCGCCTGATCCGGCGCACCCGGGTGCTGTTCGGCGCGATCTCGCTCGACCTGTTCGCCGTCCTCCTCGGCGGCGCCGTCGCCCTGCTGCCGATCTTCGCGAAGGACATCCTCGAGGTCGGGCCGACGGGCCTCGGCCTCCTGCGGGCGAGCGCGCCCGCCGGCGCTTTCGCCGCGGCGCTCGTCATCGCGCGGCGTCCCATCCGCCGCCGCGCGGGGCCGGTCCTCTACACGGTGGTGGCGGGGTTCGGCGTCTCGATGGTCGCGTTCGGGCTCTCGCGCACGATGTGGCTGTCGATGGTCGCGCTCGCGTTCGCCGGAGCATTCGACCTCGTGAGCATGGTGCTTCGCGCGACAATTCTCCCGCTCGTCACCCCGGACGAGCTGCGGGGCCGGGTGAACGCGGTCGAGATGGTGTTCATCAGCGCCTCGAACGAGCTCGGGGCGTTCGAGTCCGGGGTCGCGGCAACGTTGATCGGCGCGGTGCCGGCCGTCGTGCTCGGCGGGATCGCGACGGTCGCGATCGCAGTCGTGTGGTGGCGACTGTTCCCCGAGCTGGCGCGAGTCGACCGCCTCGACGACCTGCGGCCGGTCAGCGTCGCGCCCGGGTGAGCAGCCGGCCGGCCCCGACGTTGCGGATCGACGCGTCGACGAGCTCGATCGGGTGGAGAGCCGGCAGCGGCCTCTTCGCGCGTCGCAGCGCGGCCGACACCTGCACGAGGCAGCCCGGGTTCGCGCTCGCATAGGCCTGGGCGCCCGTCGCCAGCACGTTCGCCGCCTTGCGGTCCCCGAGCTCGCGCGCCGCCTCGGCCTGGACGACGTTGTAGATCCCCGCGGAGCCACAGCAGAGCTCCTGCTCTGCCGGCTCGGCGACCTCGAGCGCGGGAATGTGCCGTAGCGCGGAGCCGAATGCGAGCGGGAGCCGCTGGGCATGTCGGACGTGGCAGGGGTCCTGGAGCCCGACGCGCAGCGGGAGCGGGTGTCGTGCGGCTCGGGGTGGCGTGTCGCGCAGGAGCTCTCCGGCATCGCGCACCTTCGCCGCGAACGACTGCGCGCGCTCGTCCCCGAGGAGCCAGCCGAGCTCCTTCAGGTGCGATCCGCACCCCGAGGCGTTCACGGCGACGAGGTCGACGTCCTCGAAGACGTCGACGAGCGCTCGCGCGAGCCGCTTCCCCTCCTCGAGGCGGCCGGCGTGGACCGAGAGCGCACCGCAGCAGCCCTGCGGCGGGGCGAGGACGTCGAAGCCGTCCGCGGCGAGGACGCGCGCCGTGGCTGCATTCACGTCTGGGAACACAGCCTGCTGGACGCAGCCGGTGAGAAGCCCGACGCGGCCGCGTCGGGCTCCCGCGGCGGGAGTGAGCGCCGGCGCTCCTCCGCGGCCGCGCCAGCGAGGAGCGACGTCGGCGAGGGCGCGCAGGCGGCGCGGCAGGGGCAGCGCGCGCCCGAGCGGCGCGAGGCGGAGCGCGGCCCGCATCCGCGCCGGGTAGGGGAGCACCTTGAAGAGCGCCCCGCGGACGGCGCGGTCCGCGAGCGGCCGCTCGAGCTCGTCCTCGACCGCCGCGCGGGTCGCCTCGATGAGCCGGTCGTAGCGGACGCCGGAGGGACAGGAGGAGACGCAGGCCATGCACCCGAGGCAGCGGTCGAAGTGCGTGGAGACCGTGGCGTTCAGCGTCACCGTCCCGTCCAGCCGCGCGTCCATCAGGTGGATGCGCCCGCGTGGCGAGTCCATCTCCTCGCGCCAGAGAACGTACGTCGGGCACGTCGGCAGGCAGAAGCCGCAGTGCACGCAGTCGGCGGTGTACTCCCTCAGCACGGGCGACCACTGTCCTCGGTCGACCCCTTGTTACAAGTTGTCACGAGCCCATCTCGAGCTTCCGGCTTCGTCCTCACCGGAGCACCCCACGCGGGTCGAGCGTTTGCTCGAGCCGGTGTTGCAGACGATCGAGCGCCGCGTTCTCCAGCTCTTGTGACAACTTGTAGCTTGCGTTCTCCTCGGCCGTGAAGGCCACGCCCGGGGCAGGACGCACGACGGCCTCGCCGAGCCCGGCGAGCGCGTCCGCGAGACGACCGGGATCGAAGCGGACGCGTCCGCGGGCCGCCTGCTGCCGCGCGCGGGACTCGTCCCAGACCTCGAGGCCGGCCCCCTCGCCACTCACGAGCGCGCGAGCCCGGGCGAGCTGCGCCTCGACCGCCCGCTCCGCGCCCTCGAAGAGGACTGCGACGCGCCCCGGGTGCAACAAGTCGAGGGCGCTCGGCTCGAGCGCCGAGCGCCGGAGCGTGGAGACCACGCCTGCCGGGTCGTCGGTCCGGACGACGAGCGTCCGCGTCGCACGCGGGAGCGGGTGGAGGCGGAAGCTCGCACGCGCGATCAGCGCGAGGCGCCCGCGCGATCCGCACACGAGCCGCGCGAGGTCGTAGCCCGCGACGTTCTTCACGACCTTGCCGCCGGCGCTCGCCACGGTGCCGTCCGCGAGGACGAGCGTCACCCCGAGAACGAGATCGCGGGGTGCCCCGAAGCGGTGCCGCAGCGGGCCCGAAGCGTTCGTCGCGAGCAGGCTGCCGATCGTGGGGTCCGCGGGCGGGTCGAGCGACAGCCGCTGCCCGTGCCGGGCCAGCTCCGCCTGCAGGTGCGAGAGCCTGACGCCGGCCTCGACGGTGCACGTGAGATCGCCCGCCTCGTGCTCGAGGATCGCCGAGAGCCCGTCCGTCGTCAGGTCGTCGCCGATGCGCAGGCTCCGACCGTCCGTGTGCGCGGCGGCCAGGAGCCCGGAGGCCTCCGCCACGCTAGAGGCGCTCGGCAACCCCGATCCTCTCGAGCGCGTGAGCGCGGTACGGGCCCGGCACCTCGCCGCACAGGCGCGGGGTGGGAAGCACCTTGCCCGGGTTGCAGATCCCGAGCGGGTCGAACGCCTCGCGCACGCGCGCGAACGTCGCCAGGTCCCGTTCCGAGAACATCCTCGGCATCGAGCACGCCTTGTCCATGCCGACCCCGTGCTCCCCGGTGAGCGAGCCGCCCGCATCGAGGCACGCCTCGAGGATCGCCTCCGCGAGCTCCCGGGCGCGGTCGGTCTCGCCCGCCTCCGCGTCGTAGAGGACGAGCGGGTGGAGGTTGCCGTCCCCGGCGTGGAAGACGTTGCCGACGCGCAGGCCGTGGGACGTCGAGAGCTCCTCGATCCGGCGCAGCACCTCCGGCAACCGCGTCCTCGGCACGACGCCGTCCTGCACGTAGTAGTCGGTCGCGACCCGCCCCATCGCCGCGAACGCGGACTTCCGGCCCTTCCAGAGCAGCGCGCGTGCGGCCTCGTCGGAGGCGAGGCGGAGCTCGAACGCCCCCGCCGCCAGGCAGATGCGCTCGACCTCGGCCGCATCCTCCTCCACCTGCGCGGCGACGCCGTCGAGCTCGACGAGGAGGACGGCGCCCGCACCCGCCGGGTACCCAGGGGCCACGGCCCGCTCGGCGGCCTCGATCGTCAGCCGGTCCATCATCTCGAGGGCAGACGGCAGGATCCCGGCGGCCACGATCCCGGACACCGCGGCGCCCGCCGCGTCCGTCGTCTCGAAGCCCGCGAGGAGCGTCCGCACGACCTCCGGCGAGCGGACGATCCGGAGCGTGATGCGGGTCGCGATCCCGAGCGTCCCCTCGGAGCCGACGACGAGCCCGAGGAGGTCGGGGCCGTCCGGGTCGAGCGCCGCGCCCCCGAGCTCCACCACGTCGCCGTCCGGGAGCACGAGCGTGAGGCCGGTGACGTGGTGCACCGTGAAGCCGTGCTTGAGGCAGTGCGCGCCGCCCGAGTTCTCGGCGACGTTGCCGCCGATGGTGCAGACCTGCTGGCTCGACGGGTCGGGAGCGTAGAAGAAGCCGTCCGCTGCAACCGCGCGCGTGACGTCGAGGTTGGCAACGCCCGGCTCGACGACGACCCGCTGGCCCTCGAGGTCGACTTCGAGGATGCGGTCCATCCGTGCGAGCGAGACGACGACGCCGCCGGCGGTCGGGGTCGCCCCGCCGGAGAGGCCAGTCCCCGCGCCCCGCGCGACGAACGGCACACGCTCCCGGTGGCAGGCGCGAAGGACGGCTTGCACCTCCTCGGTCGAGCGCGGCAGCACGACGATCTCGGGGATCGCGCGGTGCCCGGTGAGCCCGTCGCACTCGTACACGCGGAGCTGCTCCGGCTCGGTGACGACGCTCGCCGGGCCGACAACCGAGCGGAGCTCGTCGACGAAGGAGGCGGACAGGCTCACGGCGCCCAGAACTCCTCGAACGCGTCCGAATCGGTCGGGAGGGCAAGGACGCGGGTGACGCGGCCGTCCTCGAGCGTGAACAGGAGGACCTGGTCGAGCGCGAGCGTTCGGCCCCGGCGCGTGCCCCGCGCGCGGTAGAGCGCCGCGGCCCGCGAGTCGCTCGCGAGCACGTCGACGAGCTCGGAGCCGTACGTCCCGTCGGTCTCCTTCGGCAGTCGCGTGAGGAAGCGGAAGATCTCGTCGCGGCCGCGATAGGTCCCTGCCATGACGCCGCGCCCCGGGACGCTCCAGACCGCATCCTCGGCGAAGAGGCCGCGCAGCGCGAACCCCTCCTTCCGCGCGAACGCACCGAAGATCTCGCGCACGACGGCCGCGTTGCCGCGCTCACTCACGGCCGTGGGTCTCCTCCCAACGGTCGAGGAGCCCCTCGACATGGCGCCGCTGCGCCTCGGTGAAGGGGATCTGCGCGACCAGGCGCCTCGCCTCCACCGGGTCGTCGTTCGCGACCGCCGCCTCGAGGTGCTCCCGCTGGGGCGTGGGCTGCCGCAGCTGGCGGCGCAGCCAGCGGAGCAGGCTCACGGTCGCCTGGTCGGCCACGGGGTGCACGCTACAGCGTGCCGCATCTACGCTCTCCCCGTGGACCTCCGCTCCGTCGACGAGCTCGAGACCGCGCTCCGCGACGTGGACTACCTGCCGGACCGCGGGCTCGCGACGGCGCTCTTCCTGGCGACGGCGCTCGAGAAGCCGGTGCTCCTCGAGGGCGAGGCGGGCGTGGGGAAGACCGAGGCCGCAAAGGCGCTCTCGCGTGCCCGGAGCGCGCGCCTGATCCGGCTCCAGTGCTACGAGGGCCTCGACGTGGCGCACGCCGTCTACGAGTGGAACTACACGCGCCAGCTCCTCCACATCCGCGCCGCCCAGGAAGGCACCGTCTCCGAGCAGGAGCTCTTCGGGCCCGACTTTCTCATCCGTCGCCCGCTGCTCGAGGCGATCGACGCCGACGACTCGGTCGTCCTGCTCGTCGACGAGATCGACCGCGCCGACGAGGAGTTCGAGGCGTTCCTCCTCGAGGTGCTCTCCGACTTCCAGATCACGATCCCGGAGCTGGGGACGATCCGCGCACGCCGTCGGCCCGTCGTCGTCCTCACCTCGAACCGCACGCGCGAGCTCCACGACGCGCTCAAGCGACGGTGCCTCTTCCACTGGATCGACCACCCCTCGCTCGAGCGCGAGGTCGAGATCGTGAAGCTGAAGGTGCCCGGTGTGGCCGAGCGCCTCGCGCTCGAGGCCGCGGCGTTCGTGCGCGAGCTCCGCGCGTCCGACCTCGAGAAGCCGCCCGGGGTCGCCGAGACCATCGACTGGGCGCAGGCGCTGACCGTGCTCGGGCGGAAGGGCATCGACGAGGAGGTCGTCGAGACGACGCTCGGGTCCCTCCTCAAGGTGCGCGAGGACCTCGAGATGCTGCGCGAGGGCCGGCTCGCCGCACTCGTCGCGGATGCGGTTGCCGTCGCGAGTCGATGACGCAGCCACCTGTGCGAAACGGAGCCCAAGTTACAACTTGTAACCTGGTCTCCGCGGCCTGCGGGGCAGTGGTGACGGGCGGTCGGTGGGGCTCGCTGCAAGTTGTAACGTGGGTGTTCGCCGTGTCCGCAACGGTCAGGCGCGGCGCGGACGTCGCTGGCTGCGGCGCATGGCTGGAGTGACGTGACGGCGAGCGCGGCGTTCCTCGAGGACCTCGTCGGCTTCGGCCGCCTGCTGCGCGCGGGCGGCGCCGAGGTCGGCCCGGGCCGCGTCGCCGACGCAGTCCGCGGTCTGGACGCGGTCGGCCTGCACGACGACCGGGACGTCTACTTCGCCCTGCGGCAGACGCTCGTGTCGCACCGCGACGAGCTCGAGCTCTTCGACCGTGCGTTCGCGTCCTGGGTTCGCGGCGCCGGGATCGAAGCGCTCCACGAGCAGAGCGTGCAGGTGCTCGCGCCTGCGGCCGCGCGGCGCTCCGGCGACGACGACGGCAGCGGGGGTGACGACGACCAGGGAGAGACGAGCGCGCGCGGCGCCTCGATCGTCGAGGTTCTGCGCCGGAAGGACTTCGCGCTCCTCGACGACGCCGAGCTGGAAGAGGTCGCGCGTCTGCTCTCGGAGGTCGGCCGCGTCCGCCCGCGCAGGACGTCGCGGCGCCTCAGGCCGTCCGCGCGCGGGCAGCGGCTCGACATCCGCAGGGTCGTCCGCCGGTCGCTCCGTTCGGGAGGGGAGCTCGTCGAGCTTCCGACCCGGACGCGGAAGGTCGTCCCACGCAAGCTCGTCGTCCTCTGCGACGTCTCGGGCTCGATGGCCCCGTACGCGCGCGCGCTGCTGCTGTTCCTGCACGCGACCGCGCAGGCGGGGCGCGTGGAGGCGTTCGCCTTCGGGACGCGCCTGCACCGCCTGACCTCCGACCTCGCAGCCCGCAACCCCGACGCGGCCCTCTCCCAGGTCTCCCGGCACGTGGTCGACTGGGGCAGCGGCACCCGGATCGGCGCCTCCCTGAAGCAGTTCAACGACGAGTACGGCCGCCAGGCGCTGTCGCGCGGCGCGGTCGTCGTCATCGCGTCCGACGGCTGGGAGCGCGGCGACCCCGAGCTCCTCCGCCGCGAGATGGCGCGGCTCTCGCGCGCAGCGTACTCCGTCGTCTGGATCAACCCGCTCAAGGGAACGCCCGGCTACGAGCCGCTCGCGCAGGGGATGCGGGCAGCGCTCCCCTTCGTCGACCGATTCCTCCCCGGGCATAATCTGGACAGTCTCGAGGGGCTCGCCGGCGTCCTCGCCGGCATCGAAAGGAGGCATGCAGCGTGAAGGAGATCCTGCCCGACGTCGAGCGCTGGGAAGAGGGCGGCGAGCGCGTCGTCGTCGCGACCGTCGTGGCGACGCGGAGGTCGACTCCGCGCCCGGTCGGGTCGAGCTTCGCGATCTCGTCGTCCGGAGCGCTCTGCGGCTCTGTGTCCGGCGGCTGCGTCGAGAGCGACGTCTACGAGCGCGCCCAGGAGGTCTTCGACACCGGCGCCCCGACCCTCGTGACGTACGGGATCTCGGACGACCAGGCATGGAGCGTCGGCCTTCCCTGCGGCGGGGAGATCGACGTGTTCCTCGAGCGGCGGGACGGGGACGAGCCGCTCGCTCCGGCGGAGGGAGAGCGTGCGGTGCTGTTCACGGTCCTGGACGGCGAGAGCGCAGGAGGAAAGCTGCTCGTCCCGGAGGACGGCGCGCCGACGGGCGACGGCCCGCCGGAGCTCGCCGCGCAGGCTGCGGAGATCCTTCGCCGCGGCAAGAACCGCCTCCTGGAGCTGGACGGCATGCGCGTCTTCGCCGAGTGGTACGGGCCGCCGCCGCGGCTGCTCGTCTACGGGGCGGTCGACACCGCCGAGGCCCTGTGCGCGGCCGCACGGCTTCTCGGCTGGCAGACGATCGTCGCCGACGCGAGGGAGAAGTTCGCGACCCCGGAGCGCATCCCCTCAGCCGATCGCCTGATCGTGGCCTGGCCCGAGGACGCGATCGCCGAGGTCGCGCCCGACGCGCACACCGCGATCGTCGTCCTCACCCACGACGACAAGTTCGACGAGCCCGCCCTGATCGGGGCCCTCGCGACGGAGGCGTTCTACATCGGCGCGCTCGGATCGCGGCGGAACCAGGAGCGCAGGCGCGAGCGCCTGCTCGAGGCCGGCGTCGCCGAGGAGGAGCTAGGAAGGATCAGCGGTCCGTGCGGGCTCGACATCGGGGCCGACACCCAGGACGAGACCGCGCTCTCGATCCTCGGCGAGATCCTGGCCGTCCGTGCGGACCGGGACGGCGGGCGGCTCCGTGACTCGGCGCAGCGGATCCACGCCGAGATCGCGTAGGCAGACGCTCGACCGATCCCAGGCGCCGCGGCCGCGACGCGGACGCCTTCAGGGATGTTCGCCCGACCGGAGCCCGCGCGAGCGGATGCGGCCTTGCGCATGAGAGCTGCTAATCGGCATCCTCGCGGCTCTCTGAGTCGTCCGCGTCGTCGTCGGCCGACTCCTCGGCCTCACTCGGATCGGAGTCGAGGCTGTACGCGCTCAGCCGGCTCGAGAGCCCCTGCATCCAGCCGATCTCCTCGCCCTCGTCGCCCGGCTCGCCGAGCGACCGCTGCGTGTCGGGTTTGGAGGCGGGCTGGGAGAGCCGCCGCCGGCCCGAGGCATCGCGCTTCGCGCCGGTGTCCACCTGCGGGAACTCCGTGACGGGGGTGATGCCGAGCCCGGCGCGTGGGTCGTCGTCGGTCTCGGCAGGACTGGGGTCGGGGGCGGGCGCGTCCGCCACGGGAGGCGGCGGAGGGACCGCCTCGAGCGGAGTCGGGCGGTCGGGGTCGAGCACGTACTCGGGCAGCGGGCCGAAGTCCTCCTCCTCGGGCTCTGGCTCGGCGTGGAAGGCGACCGGCGCCGACTCGCGCGAGGGCTCGACGACGTAGTCCGGGAGCGCCGCGGGCGGATCCGGCTCCGTCGGCTTCGTCGGCTCGACGGGCGCCTGCGGCTCGGGCTCGACGATCGGCTTGGGCGCGACGGCCGCCTCGACGACGTACTCGGGCAGCGGTTCCGGGGCGAGGGGCTCGGGCTGGGCGGGCGCCTCGGGCTCCGGGACGAGCGGGACGACGACGCCGTCGGGCTCGAGCGGGATCGCCTCGGTCTCGATCGGGATCCCGACTTCCGGCTCGAGCGGGATCACGACCTCGTCCTCGAGCGGCAGCGCGACCTCCTGCTCCACCACGAAGACCGGCTCCTCGAGCGGCGGCGGCGCCTCGCTCTCGGGCGCTACGGGTGTGGTCTCCGTCGCCACGACGGGCTCGACCGCGGCCTCTGCAACCGGTACGGGCTGCGCAGGCTCGGCGACCGGCGCCGGCTCTGGGACCGGGGGCGGCGGCTCTGCAACCGGTTCTGCAACCGGCTCTGCAACGGGCTGTGCAACGTGCGGTGCGACCGGCGCTGCGACCGGCTCAACTGGCTCTGCAACCGGCTCTGCAACTGGCTCTGCAACTGGCTGGGCGAACGCGGCGGCCGCCGCCGGCGGCTCCGCGGCCGGAGTCGACTCCCACAGCGGCCGGCCCGAGGCGGTCCGCTCGCGGAGCTCGTCGCGTCGAACCGTTCCGCCCGGCGTCGTCGGCAGGGCCTCGACGAACTCGACCTCGCGCGGCACCTGTTGCTCGGGGAGCGCGTCGGCCACGTGCTGCCGCAGCTCGGCGGCGAGCTGCTCGGTCGGCTTGCCGCGCGGCTGGAGGACGATGTAGGCCCGGACGAAGTGACCGCCGTGCGCATGGTCGGGGATGCCGACGACGGCCGCGCGGCGCACGGCCGCGTGGCCGCGGAGCACGGCCTCCACCTCGTAGGGGCCGAACGTCCGGCCACGGCTCGTGATCACGTCGTCCGCGCGCGCGACGTGGAAGAGGTAGTCCTCCTCGTCGCGGGTCGCGACGTCGCCGGTGAGGTACCAGTCGCCGCTGAACGCGGCCTTCGTCTCGTCGGGCGAGTCCCAGTAGCCGGCGAACAGCGTCGGCGGGCGACCGCGCACCGCGAGATCGCCCTCGATCCCCGGCGGCAGCTCGTTCCCGTGATCGTCGACGACGGCGACGTGGTGCCCGGGGAGCGCCTTGCCGAGCGAGCCGGGCTTAAAGGGGGCGTGAGTATCCGCGTTCGCGACGACGACGTTCGTCTCCGTCTGCCCGTACCCGTCGTAGATCCTGAGCTCCCAGACCTCCTCGAAGAGCGCGGCGACGTCGGGCTCGAGGTGGCCCCCGGTCGAGACGAGCCGGCGGAGGTTGCGCGACCGATACCGCTCGAGGTCGCGCGCGTTCAGGTCGGCGAGCGCCCGGTACTCGGCAGGGGACTGGCAGAGGACGGTGACGCCGAGCCGGTGGACGAGGTCGAGCTGCTCGAGCGCGTCGAACTCGCCCGTGTGGTGGACGATCTCGGCGCCTCGCGACCAGGGCCCGAGCAGCCCGCTCCAGACAGCCTGTGCCGAGCCCGTGTCCGCGGTGCACCAGACGGCGTCGCCCGGGCCCGCGTCGAGCCAGTGCTCGGCCTGGACGCGCGACGCGTACGTCGCGCCGTGCGTGTGCGCGACTGCCCGCGGCTCGCTCCCGCTCTCACTGGACCAGAGGACGAACGCGACGTCCCGCGAGGAGGTGTCGTGTGTTGCGGTCTCGGCCTCGCCGGAGCTGGGGCGGCCCGCCTCCTCGACGAGCTGGACGTCGGGGGCGAAGGACATGTGCGCGATCGCGCCGTCCGAGACGCTGTCGGCCACGATCAGCGATGCGCCGGTGGTCGCGACCCGGGCCTCGAGCGCGGGCGCAGACGAGCCCGGATGGCAGGGCACGACGACGACGCCGGCCTTGATGCACCCGAGCATGACCTCGAGCCAGCTCGCGCCGCCGCTGACGAGGACGAGGACGCGGTCGCCGGGGGCGACTCCCCGCTCGCGGAGCAGCGACGCCCAGTGGCCCGCGGCCTCGGACATCTGCAGGAAGGTGCGGGGCTCGATGATCCCGTCGTGCCCCGAGAACGTGAGGGCCCGGCGCTTCGGGTCGCTCGCGAGCAGCTCGACGACGTCGCGGGTGAAGTTGAAGTGGTCGGGAACGCGCCAGCGGTCGTCGACGAGCGCAGGGGCGGTCGCGAGCTCGAGCGGCGAGCTCTGCTGCTCGGCGTGCGCGCGACGGCGGCCGATGCGAAGCCTCTTCACGGCAACGCCCATTATCGACCTGTTTCGGCTACGAGCGAAGGCAGCTGTAGCCCCCTTTCGGCAAGGAGGTCAGCCGGCGAGGCTCAGCTCGGCCGCGAACGGCTCCCCGGGAGCGAGCCGTTCGGGCAGCCGGAACCCTCCTGCCTCCTCGAGCGCGGCGATGCGGCTGCGCATCGGCGGGTGGGTGTTGAACCAGCTCGAGAACTCGAGGATCCCCGATCCCTCGGCGCCGACGCGCTCGGTCGGGCTCTCCACCCACAGGTGGGCCGTGGTCGCCTCCGCGTACCGGATCGTGGTCGTGTCGAGCTCCAGGCGCCTGAGCGCGAGCGCCATCGCCTCGGGGTCGTTGAGGAGCTCGGCGGCGCCGGCGTCGGCAAGGAACTCGCGTCGACGGGAGAGGCTCATGCGCAGCAGGAGCGCGGCGTACGGGGCGAGGAGCAGGCCGACGAGCGCGAGCAGGCCCACGAGGGCCCCCGCCTTCCGCGAGCGCCCGCCGTAGGCGAGCGTGCGGAAGCCGATGTCGGCGACGAGGGCGATGACGCCCGCGAAGACCGTCGCCATGGTCATCAGGTACGTGTCGCGGTTCCGGACGTGCGAGATCTCGTGCGCGAGCACGGCCTCGAGCTCGCGCTTCGGCATCACCCGGAGGAGGCCGGTCGTGACGCCGACGTAGCTCGACTGGGGCCGTAGTCCCGCGGCGAACGCGTTCGGCGCCGGGTCGTCGACGATCCGGACTTCCGGCGTCACCGGGAGCCCGGCCGCGATCGAGACGTTCTCGACGAGTCGCCGGAGAGGCACGAGCTCTCCCGGCGCGAGCTCCTGGGCTCGTGTGAACCCCGAGATCATGCGCCGCGAGCGGAGGAGTGCGAAGACGCCGTACAGGGCGGCCGCTCCGAGCGCCAGCGCGCCCAGCGAGAGGTCGAACGCGAGCCCGATCAGCCCGGCGACCAGGAGCAGGAGCAGCGCGAAGCCGGCGACGACGATCGTGCTCCGCAGGCGGTTCGAGCGGATCTGCTGCTGCAGGGTCACGACGCGAAGGAGACGTCCGGTGGCGCGGTGTCCCCGTCGGCGGAGAAGAACTCCCGCTCGTGGAAGCCGAACGGGCGCGCGAGGAGGAGCCAGGGGACGCTCTGCACCGCCGTGTTGAAGTGCATGACCGTCGCGTTGTAGTAGCGGCGGGCGGCGCTGATCTTGTCCTCGGTGTCCGTCAGGTCCCCCTGGAGCCGCAGGAAGTTCTCGGACGCGCGGAGCTCCGGGTAGGCCTCCGCGACCGCGAAGAGGCCGCCGAGGGCCGCGGTCAGCCCTTCATTCGCCGCCGCGGCCGACCCCGGCGAGGCCGCGCGCTGGAGCGCGGCGCGCGCCCGCGTCACCTCCTCGAAGACCCCGCGCTCATGGGCGGCATAGGCGCGCACGGCCTCGACGAGATTCGGGATCAGGTCGGCGCGCCGCTGGAGCTGGACGTCGATGTTCGCCCACCCCGTGCCCACCTCGTTCCGCAGGCGGACGAGGCGGTTGTACCCGTAGACGGCGACCAGCACGAGGACGACGAGCGCGCCGACGAGGATCCAGAGCCAGGGCATCAGGCGACGTCGAGCGCACGCGAGAGCGCCTCGCGCGCGCGCGCCAGCACGGGCGTGCCGTGCGACACGAGGACGCGCTCGACCGGAAGGTCGAGCAGAGGACGGAGCGACGCCGCGAGCTCCGCGTGGCCCTTGCCCTCCGGCAGCCACGACTCGGGGCACAGCCGGATGCCGCCGGGCCCGGCCCGGCGCGTGCCCCCGCCCTTCGCGCCCTCCCCGAGGAGGACGTCGCCGGGGACGAGAGCGCCGTGGCGCGGGATCCAGTAGACGACCTCGGCGGCGCGCGCGGTCGGCAGCGCCTGCAGGTCGCCCGGAAGCGCGTCTCCCGCTCTGAACGGGTCGGTGACGACTCCCGCGCGCCTCGCGATCGCTTGCTTCCCACGCGCGGGCGCCCACACGCGCGCGCCGTACCGCTCGACCATCGCCGCCGTGTTCCTCGTGTGCCAGAAGACGGTCACGAGCACGTGGACCTGCTGGCCGTGTACCTCCTTGTCCAGGTGCCCGAGGAACCGGTCCTCGTCCTCGGGCGGCAGGATCGGGTCGACGAGCACGACGCCGTCCTCCGTCTCGTAGTACACCGAGCCGACGTCCTCCTCCCACTCCTCGTGCCGGCCGGTCCAGCGCCAGAGCCGTGGCGCGATCTCGACGACGTCCATGGCCCCACTCTAGATCCCGTCCTCGTGAACCGAACGAGCCGCATCCGCGTACCCTCGTTCCGTCCAGAAAAGCAGGAAGGGAGGAGCGATGAGAGCGATCGGCTACGTCCTGGTCGCCTGCGTGGCGGCGTTCGTCATCGTCGCGGCCGGCTGCGGAGGCGACGACGAGGAGGCCGCGACGGACACGACGACCACGGAGACGACGACGACGTCGGACGGCGGGGCCATGGCCGGCACGAAGCTCGTCGGCACCGTCGGCACGACCGACGACCCCGACGCCTACGTCATCTCGCTGACGACGGAGGACGGCAGCGAGGTCACCACGCTCGCACCGGGCGACTACACGCTCGAGATCGACGACCGGTCGACGATCCACAACTTCCACCTGACCGGGCCAGGCGGCGTTGACGTGTCGAGCGAGGTGGGGGAGACCGAGACCGAGGACTACGACGTCACGCTCGAGGCGGGCACGTACGAGTTCGTCTGCGACCCGCACGCGAGCCAGATGAACGGGAGCTTCGAGGTCTCGGGCTAGAGGACGGCCCCTCAGCTCTCCGCCGAGCGGTGGAGGGCCTCGAGCGCGCGCGCCTGCGCGACCGCGTCCTCCCGGCCGAGGAGGAGAGGAGCCTCGCCGAGCGCCGCCCGCGCGAGGTTCTCGAGCTCGAGCCGGTACGAGTCCACGGGCTCGAGCTCGATGCGCTCCACCCCGCCGTCGCGGCGCACCTCGATCACGGGCTCGTAGCAGTGCCAGGGGTCGTCGAGGAAGAGCGACCCCTCGGTCCCGATCACCTCGAGCTCGTCGCGCTCGGGCAGGCACGTGCCGCAGTCGAAGAGCGCGTGCACGTCACCCGGGAACCGCATCGCCCCGGTGAAGACCCAGTCGGTGCCGGACGGCCCGATGTAGGCCTGACCGTGGACTGACTCCGGCTCGCCCGCGAGGAGCCGCGAGCCGCTGACGCAGTAGCAGCCGACGTCCATGAGGCTCCCGCCCTCGACGTCCGTCCGCAGGCGGATGTTCTCGGTGTCGTAGAGCGAGTAGCTGAACGCGGAGCGGATCACCCGCAGCTCGCCAATCGCGCCGCCCCGGACGAGCTCCACCAGCTTTGCGGTCTGCGGGTTGTGGCGGTACATGAACGCCTCGGTCAGCAGGAGCCCGGCGCGCTCGGCGGCGTCGAACGCGGCCTCGACGTCCTCGGGATGCCTACTGAACGGCTTCTCGCAGATGACGTGCTTGCCCGCCTCGACCGATTTGATCGACCACTCGCGGTGCAACGTGTTCGGCAGCGAGATGTAGACGGCGTCGATCTCCGGGTCCTCGAGCATGGCCTCGTACGAGCCGTACGCGCGCGGGATGTCCCACTCCCTCGCGTACTCGTCGGCGCGTGCCTGGGCGCGGCTCGCGACCGCGACGAGCTCGATCTCGTCCGAGGCGTGCGCGCCCGGGATGACCTTGCGGTTGATGTCGGCGGTCGAGACGATGCCGAGGCGGATTACCCCCACGACGCCTCCTTGACCGGTCGCAGGGCGGTCTCGAGGATGCGGTGGCCGCGCGGGCGCGTCAGGACGAAGAGTACGACCTCCGCGACGTCCTCGGCGGTCATCATCCCCTCGAGGACGTCGGGCGTCCGGCCGTAGCCCTCCTCGAGCGCGAAGCCGGTCGCGACGCCGCCGGGGCAGACGCTCGTGCAGCGGACGCCGTGCTCCCGTAGCTCGTGGTCGAGCGCACGGGTGAGCCCGACCTGTCCGAACTTCGACGCGCAGTACACGGCCTCGCCCGGCAACCCGCGCCGCCCGGCCTCCGACGCGACCGTGACGAGGTCGCCCTCGCCGCTGGCGATCAGGTGCGGGATGCTCGCCCGGGCTGCGTAGATCGTGCCCTTGAGGTTGACGTCGATCATCTCCTCGAGGTGCTGGAGCGGCGTCTCCACGAGGGTGTGGTACGAGCCCACGCCGGCATTCGAGACGCAGATGTCGAGGCGGCCGAAGCGCTCGACCGTCTGCGCGACCGCTCCGTCGACCTGGCTCACGTCACGCACGTCGCAGGTGAGGCCGAGCGCGTTGGGCAGCCCGAGGTCGTCGCCGGTCCGCGAGGCAAGGCCGACCGAGACGCCTTCGTCCGTCAGGGAGCGGGCGACCGCCGCCCCGATCCCACGACTCGCGCCGGTGACGAACGCGACCTTGCCCTCCAGCCTCATGAACCCTCCTCGACGTCTCGGACTGCGGGATACAGCGCTCTGTAGCGAGCGTATCCATCTTCGTAGACACGAGCCCACGCAGCGTTCGGCTCGACCGTCTCGCGCACGCGCACGCAGGCGGACACCGCCTCCTCCGCCGAGGCGAACACGCCCTCGGCCACCCCGGCGAGCAGCGCGGCGCCGTACGCCGCCCCCTCCTCGACGACGCAGCGCTCGAGGGGGAGCTCGAGGACCGAGGCGACGATCTCGAGCCAGAGGCGGCTGTGCGCGCCCCCGCCGGAGGCTCGCCCCGCCCGTGGCTCGACGCCGAGCTCGCGGAGGAGCTCCAGCGAGTCTCGGAGCCCGTACGCCACGCCTTCGAGCACGGCACGGGCGAGCGCGCCGCGGTCGTGTCGCAGCGACAGGCCGGTGAACGACGCGTGCGCGCCCGGATCGGCGTGCGGCGTCCGCTCGCCCTGGAGGTACGGCAGGAAGACGACTCCCTCGGAGCCGGCCTGCCACCGTCCGGCCTCGGAGGTCAGCTCCTCGAACGAGGCGTCGGGCGCGAGCGCGTCGCGGAACCACTGCAGCGCTCCGGCCGCGTTCAGCATCACGCCCATCGCCTCCCACAGCCCCGGCACGGCATGGCAGAAGGCGTGGACACGCGCGCTCGCGTCGTGGGCGTACTCCGGGAGCGCTGCGAAGACGACGCCGGACGTCCCGAGCGCGACCGAGACCGTTCCCGGGGCGATGACGCCGACGCCGAGGGCACCGGCCTGCTGATCGCCGGCCCCGGCGATCAGCGTCGATTCGGACACGGGGGGCAGCCACTCGCCCGGGATGTCGAGCGCGCGGAGCACCTCGTCGCTCCAGCCGCGGTTGGCGACGTCGAAGAGGAGCGTGCCCGACGCGTCTGCGGTGTCGATCGCCCACTCGCCGGTGAGGCGGAGCCGGACGTAGTCCTTCGGCAGCACGATCCGGTGGATTCGCGCGTACAGGTCCGGCTCGTGCCGGCGGAGCCAGAGGAGCTTTGGCGCCGTGAAGCCCGTGAGCGCTCGGTTCCCCGTCAACGCGATGAGGCGGTCGAGCCCGACGCGCTCCTCGATCTCGGCGCACTCGGCGGCCGTGCGCTGGTCGTTCCAGAGGATCGCCGGGCGGAGGAGCTCACCGCGCTCGCCCAGGCAGACGAGCCCGTGCATCTGGCCGGACAGCCCGACGCGGCCTCCGTCCCAGGCGAGCCGTTCGAGCGCCGTCTCGCAGGCGCGCCACCAGTCCTCGGGGTCCTGCTCCGCCCAGCCGGGATGCGGCGTCGACAGCGGGTAGTGCTCCTCCGCCGACGCCAGGACCGCCCCGTCGGGCGTTACGGCGAGCGCCTTCACGCCGGTCGTACCGACGTCGAGGCCGACGAGGGGAGTCATTCCGCGCCGAGCGCCGCGTACACGAGCTCGTACGCGCGAACCGCGTCCTTGCGCTGCTGGGCCTCCCGCAACGCGGCATCGTCGATCTTCGCCGCCACCGAGTCGATGAACCGCCAGTGCAGGACGCTCCGCCGGACCGCCTCGACGGCGTCCTCGGTGTACGGGTAGAGGTCGAAGCCGAGCCGCTCGCCGTTCTCCCCGTAGCCTGCGCGGCGGAGCTCGACCGCCAGCTCGAGCGTCTCCATGAACGCCGTCGCGCCGACCATGTTGTCGTCGTCGAACGTCCCCCAGCCCGAGTTCGCGTGCTGGTGGCCGAGCAGTCCCTCCGCGGCGAGCAGCGCCGCGTACTCGCCGAGGCTCTCGTCGTTCATGAGCAGGTGCTGCCAGTCCATGTTGACCTTGACGTTGTCGAGACCCTCGGCCCGAAGCTTGTGGATGACGTGCAGCGTCATGCCGACGTTGCGCATGAGGATCTTCATCGCGGGCTCGGAGTTCTTGTGCTCGAGGAAGAGCAGGATGCCCTGCTCCTTGCACCTTTGCGCCGCCTGCCCGATGCCGTCCACGAGCCACGCCCAGGAGTCCGCGTACGGAGTCTGGAACGGGTAGTTGTAGCCCTCGATCCCGGGCCAGATGATGAAGTGGGCGCCGAGCTCGCCCGAGAAGTCGATCGCCTCCAGCGTGCGCTCGACCGCTTCCCCGCGAGTGGCCGGGTCGGTTGAGACGAGACCGCCCTTGCCGAACCGGGCGTCGAGGTGGAGGCCCGTCGCGAGGCAGTAGACGTCGTGCCCGTCCAGGGCGTCCCGCACCTCGTCCAGGTTGTCGGGGCTCAGCTCCTGCGGGTAGTGGAACTCGTAGCCGTCGATGAGGTCGCCGAGCCCCTCGACGGCGCGACGCACGCGCTGCGCGGTCGTCTCGCCGATCCGCTCGGGCTGGTAGCCGCCCGGCACGAACCGCGTGATCATCGGCCCGAGGGCCCAGATGCCGAGCGAGGTCTTCATGTCGCGCGCGCCTCCTGCGGTCGCCGTGTCGCCTCCTGTCGGAGCGGCCTAGTATCTCGCAGACGTCGACGCGGAGAGGTGGGTGAGGCGTGCGCTCGGACGGCGGCCGTGAGATCGGCATCGGGATGCTCGGCTACGCGTTCATGGGCAAGGCGCACGCGAACGCGTTCCACAAGATCTCGTACCTGACGTGGCCGCCCCCGCTCGTCCCACGGCTCGTCTCCGTGGCCGGCCGGGATGAGACCGCGGTCTCCGAGGCGGCCAGGAGATACGGCTTCGAGCGCTGGACGACGCGCTGGGAGGAGATCGTCGAGGACCCCGCGGTCGGGCTCTTCGACAACCTCGGCCCGAACTTCCTGCACTCGGAGCCGACGATCGCCGCCGCCGAGGCCGGCAAGCACGTCGTCTGCGAGAAGCCGCTCGGGCGGGACGCCGACGAGAGCTTCGAGATCTGGCAGCGCGTCGCGGCGACCGGAGTCAAGCACCTCTGCGCGTTCAACTACCGCTTCGTGCCCGCCGTCCGCCTCGCGCGGGAGCTGATCGACGCGGGCGCGCTCGGGACGATCCGCCACTTCCGCGGCCGCTACCTGCAGGACTGGGGCGACACCGACGCCGACGTGTGGCGCTTCGACCGGGCCGCGGCGGGCTCCGGCGCCCTCGGCGACCTCGCCGCGCACGTCGTTGACCTCGCCCGCTACCTCGTCGGCGAGATCGACGAGGTCGGGGGCTTTCTGCAAACGTTCGTCGAGGGGCGCGAGGTCGACGACGCGGTGGAGTCGACCGTGCGCTTCGCGAACGGCGCGGTCGGCACGCTCGAGGCGACCCGGCTCGCGCTCGGGCGTCGGAACGCGTTCCAGTGGGAGGTCAACGGCACCGAGGGCTCGCTGGCCTTCGACATGGAGCGGCTGAACGAGCTCCAGGTCTTCCGCGCGGACGGCGACCGGGCGCGCGGGTTCAAGACCGTCCTCGTCTCGGAGACGGATCACCCGTTCTGGGAGCACTGGTGGCCGCCCGGCCACATCGTCGGCTGGGGCGACACGTTCGTCCACGAGCTGCACCACGTGCTCGCGGCGATCGCCGGGGACGCGCAGGTCGGCCCCCACGGTGCGACGTTCGAGGACGGATACAGGGCGGCCGAGGTCTGCGACGCGATCGTGCGCTCGGGGGAGAGCGGGCGGCGCGAGACGGTCGAGTACCGGTCGCTGGCGGCGGATTGACCCGGGCCGGATTCGTACTAGAGTCCCCCCGCAGGCGTAGACACCAAGTAAGGAGGGTGCAGTGAGGTCAGGTTTCAGGAGGTCGTGGACACTCGTCGTCGGAGTCGCCGTGGCTGCCGTCGCCGTCGCTGTCGTCGCGGGCGGCGCAACCGCGCGCCCGGCGCAGACCGGCTCGGTGTGCGTCCTCCTTCCGGACACGAAGTCGTCGGTCCGGTGGGAGCAGTTCGACAAGCCGGCGTTCGTGAAGGCCTTCAAGAAGGCGGGCATCAAGGCGACGGTCGTCAACGCGCTCAACGACCCGCAGAAGCAGCTCGCGCAGGCCGAGCAGTGCATCTCCGCGGGCGCCAAAGTCGGCATCATCACGTCGCTCGACACGGGTACGTCGATCGCGATCCAGAAGAAGTTCACCGCCGTAGGCGGCAAGACGATCGACTACGACCGACAGATCGTGGGCGGAACCGGCTCGGTGTACGTCTCCTTCGACGGGAACCAGGTCGGACGCATCCAGGCACGCGGTGTCCTCGCCGGGATGAAGGCGAAGGGGACATACGGCCCGAACGGTGTCCTCGCGCAGCTGTGGGGCGGTCCGACCGACGCCAACGCGTTCTGGTTCAAGAGCGGGAACGACGACGTCCTGAACCCGCTCTTCCGGGGGAAGAAGGTCAAGAAGGGCCCGGCGAAGTTCGTTCCTGAATGGGATGCGAAGAACGCGCAGACGATCTTCGAGCAGTTCCTCGTCCGGACGAACAACCGGATCGACGGCGCCGTCGCGGCGAACGACAACATCGCCGGCGCCGTGGTCGCGACGCTGAAGGCGAAGGGGCTCAAGCCCATCGCGCTCTCGGGGCAGGACGCGACGGTCCAGGGCGTCCAGAACATCATCTCGGGCTGGCAGACCAACACGGTCTACAAGTACGTGCCTGCCGAGGCGAACGCGGCGATTGCGGCGGCGATCGCGCTGTACAAGGGCAAGAAGCCGCCGTCGAACTCGACGCGGCCGAACGGCAAGCGGAAGCAGCCGACGATGGTGATCCCGGTGGTCTCGATCACCAAGGCGAACTACACGCGGCTCTTCAAGGACAGGTTCCTGAAGCGGAGCGACGTGTGCTCCGGGACGTACAAGAAGTTCTGCAAATAAGCGTTTGAACGGCAGAGGAGGCGTGCCCTGCACGCCTCCTCTGCTTCTCTCGCAGGCCGGTCACTCGTGAGCGACACACTCCTCGAGATACGCGACCTCTCGAAGACGTTCGGCTCGGTGCAGGCGCTGACCGACGTCGACTTCGAGGTCCGGTCCGGCGAGGTCATGGCGCTCGTCGGCGACAACGGCGCCGGCAAGTCGACGCTCATCAAGTGCGTCGCCGGCATCCACGGCTACGACTCGGGCCAGATCTTCTTCGGCGGCCAGGAGGTCCATATCCACGGGCCGAGCGACTCCGCCAAGCTCGGGATCGAGGTCGTGTACCAGGATCTGGCGCTCTGCGACAACCTCGACGTCGTCCAGAACATGTATCTCGGCCGCGAGTCGCACGATTTCCTGTTCCGGCTCAAGGAGCCGGTCATGGAGCAGCACGCGGCCGAGACGCTCGAGGGTCTGCGCGTCACGACCATCCGGTCGATCCGGCAGGCCGTCGCGACCCTCTCGGGTGGCCAGCGCCAGTCCGTGGCGGTCGCGCGCGCGGTGATGTGGAACTCGAAGCTCGTCATCCTCGACGAGCCGACTGCCGCGCTCGGCGTTGCCCAGACCGAGCAGGTGCTGGAGCTCGTCAGGCGCCTCGCCGACCAGGGGCTGGCCGTCGTCCTCATCTCGCACAACCTCCATGACATCTTCGAGACCGCGACGCGGATCACGGTTCTCCGCCTCGGACGCAACGTCGGGATCTACGAGCGCGTGAAGACGACGCAGCAGGAGGTCGTGCAGGCCATCACCGCCGGCATCCCGACGAAGGTCGCCGGCATCGCCGAGACCGCGCCGGAGATCGTCTCGTGAGCGCCGACGCCGAGATCGTCGCACCGGGCATCGGTCTGCCGGAGGGGGGCGACGAGGAGAGTCAGAGCATCTGGCAGCGCGCGTTCGGCAACCTCAAGTCGGGGAACCTCGGCGTCCTCCCGGTCCTCGTCGGCGAGGTCCTCATCGTCGCCTACTTCAGCTTCACCGCCACGAACTTCTTCACGGCGTCGAACTTCGTCAACGTCATCCTGCAGATGGCGGGCGTGACGATGATCGCGTTCGGCGTCGTCTTCGTCCTGCTGATCGCGGAGATCGATCTCTCCATCGGCTTCCTGAGCGGCATTGCCGCGCTCACCGCCGCCGAGCTCCAGCTCCCCGACGGTCAGAACTGGCCGGGCTGGGCCTGCATCCTCGCGGCGCTCGCAGTGGTCGCGGTGATCGGGGCAGCGCAAGGCACGTTCGTCGCGAAGGTGGGGGTGCCGTCGTTCGTCGTGACCCTGGCCGGATTGCTCATCTGGCAGGGCGTGATCCTGAAGGTCCTCCAGGTGCGCGGCGTGATCATCATCGAGGAGGACTGGATCAACAAGACGGCGACGTACTACTTCTCCGCCACCGTGAGCTGGATCATCGCGGCGGCCGTGACCGGGCTGTACGCGCTCGGCGTCCTCGGTGGCGTGATCGGCAAGCGGCGAGCCGGACTCCTCGTGCGTCCGCTGCCGATCATCGCGAAGGTCGTCGGCGTCGCCGTTCTGGCGTTCGGGGTCGTGGCGGTCTGCACGCACGCGACGAAGCCGAAGGCGTGTCCCGAGGGCACACCCCTCACTGTCAACTGCACGCAGCCTCTTGGGCTCCCGCTCGCGGCGGTCCTCATGCTCGTCTTCCTCGTGGGGCTGACGTACCTCGCAAAGCGGACGAGCTTCGGGCGACACGTCTACGCGGTCGGCGGCAACGCGGAGGCGGCGAGGCGTGCGGGCATCAACGTCGCGCGCGTCCGGATCCTGGTCTTCGCGATCTCCGGGATCATGGCCGGCGTCGGCGGGCTGGTCCTCGCCGCAAGGCTCCAGTCCGTGAACCTCAACGTCGGCGGCGGCACGCTGCTGCTCGATTCGATATCCGCGGCCGTCATCGGCGGGGTGAGCCTCTTCGGAGGTCGCGGCGAGGTGCGGGGTGCACTGCTCGGCTCGCTCATCATCGCGACGATCGCGAACGGCCTCAATATCGGCGGCTACTCGACGGGAACCATCTACGTCGTCACCGGCGTCATCCTGCTGGCGGCGGTGACGCTCGACACGATCGCCCGCAGACTCCAGGAGCGCGCGGGCCGCTAGTCGTCAGCCGACCGTGACGATCCGGTCGGCGCCGACGTTCGTACGGATGACCTCGCGCCCGTCCGGGAAGCGGACGCGCAGCTCGCGGACGCGCTTGACCTTCCCGAGGCCGAAGTGGACGCGCGGATCCTCGGACGAGAGGTAGCTGCTCCCGGCTCGCACCTCGCGCACGAGCTTCCGGCCGTCGGGGAGGACGGCGATGACGAGCGCGCCCGGCGCGAAGGTCGCGATGCCGACTTCAAGCCAGTGTCTTCTCGGCGCCTGGTTCCGGAGCAGGATCAGCCGGCCCCCGATCGAGTTGACCGCGAAGTCGAGGTCGCCGTCGTTGTCGTAATCGGCGGCGGCGAGGCCGCGTCCGTTGACACGTGGAACGCGCTCGAGCCCGACGCGCCCGCCCACTGGCGAAAACCGCTCGACCCCATCCGGCTTCGAGGTGTTCTCGATCACCTGCACCCGCTGTGCGTCCTTCGCGAGCTCGACGACCGGGATCGCGCCGTTCGCGAGCACGAGATCGAGGTCCCCGTCGAGGTCGAGGTCCGCCCAGGAGGCGCCCCAGCCGGTTGACTGCGTGCCGACGGCCTGTGCGAGCTCCGGACGCGCGTCCGCGAACGACGGGCCGGTGCTCGACCGACGGCTCCGGTACGCGGCGTGGAGCTGGCCGCGAGCGTTCGTCACGAAGAGGTCGGTGCGACCGTCGCGGCTGAAGTCGGCGGCGGCGATACCCATCCCGGCATTGGGGTCGGCGACCGCTTCCCGCCTCGCGACCTCTTCGAAGCGGAACCCGACGCCGGCCGGATCGGCGCCCACCGGCACCGCGACGTTCCGGTACAGCTGGTTCGGGTCGGCGTCGTTCGCGACGTACAGGTCGAGGCGCCCGTCGCCGTCGAAGTCCGTGAAGACCGCGCCGAGCCCGTGCCCGACCGCCTTCGTCTCGATGCGCGCGGCGCGTGCGACCTCGCGAAACGTCGAGTGCCCGTCAGCGTCGGGGCCCTGGTTGAGATAGAGCAGGTCGCGCACGGGAAGGCGGTTCGTCGGGAACCCGGCTGCGGAATCGACGGGGATGTTCGGGTCGGTGTACGAGGCCACGAAGAGGTCGGAGCGCCCGTCCCCGTCGACGTCACCGACCGCGGCGCCCGCGTGCCAGCCCTGAGCCGTGATGCCGGCGTCGCTCGCACCCTCGGTGAAGGTCCCGTCGCCGTCGTTCCAGAGGAGCGCGTCCCAGCCGTCGGTCGGCACGTTGAAGCCCGCGCTCGTGACGAAGAGATCCGTATGGCCGTCAGCGTTCAAGTCCGCGGCGACGCAGGCGTTCCCGCGAAGCGGGAGGTCGGCGCCCGCTCGTGCGCTCACGTCCTCGAAGCGGCCGCCGACGTTCCGGAAGAGGGCGCTCCGCGGGAGCCCGCCTCTCGCCTCCCACTCGCCGATGTCGGTGTCGGCGTACGAGTTCACGACGAACAGGTCGAGCCAGCCGTCGCCGTCGTAGTCGAGCCAGCAGAGGCCGCCGCCCATCATCGCGGTCGTGTCGCCTGACATGCCGAACCGGAACGAGCCCTGTCGGAAGCGCAGGCCGACCTCGCTCGCGACGTCCCGGAAAGTCGTGCCGCCGAGAGTGCCGCGGACCGGCGTGCCCGCTGGCGCGGCGAGCGGAACCCCTCCCTCCGAGCGGACGATCAGGTACCTGCCGCTCTCGAGGACGAGCTCCACCGTCCGGCTGAACGCTTGACGGCCCTCGGCGCTCACGAGGTCGGCGTCCCGCGTGTACGTGGACGTCGTCACGGCACCCTCCAGCCGGGCGACGACGCTCGGCGGGCCCTGGAAGTCGGCGCGGTGCAGCTCGAGCCGCACACGCTCGACCTCGTAGCGGGGCACGGCGGCCGTCTCTGCCGCGGTGTCGCCGATCTGCAGCCAGAGGGCCGCCAGCCAGGCGCCGCTCGCTCCACTCGCCGCGCGCTCGCGGTCGCGGCGCCTGAGCGCCTCCTCCTCCGCGCGCAGGTCGAGGACGACGTCTTGTGCGATCGCGCGCGCGGTCGCGGGGTCGACCTCGGCCGAGACGCCGCGGGTCGCCTCGATCGTCACCTCGGGCAGCCGCATGCCGGCGGGCAAGGAGCTCGCCTCTGCGGCCGACGGCCTGGCCGGCCCGCCCGCCAGCACGACCAGGCCCGCGAACGCCGCCGCCCCGACGGTGAGCGCGCCGGCGAAGCGGCCGCGCCGGACGAGCCCGAGCGTCCAGGCGGACGCCCGGTCGCGCGGCGAGCCGGGCGCGGGCAGGAGGAGCTCGAGGAGCGGCCGCGTCACGCAGACGATCGCGAGGGCCGTCAGCACGGCGACCTTCGTCGCGAACTCCGTCGTCTGCGGTGCAATCAGCAGAGTCGCGAGCAGCCCGACGCTCACGGCGTAGACGAGCCGTGCGACCCGCCCGCGCGGGATCGTCATCGGGTCGGTGATCATGAAGAAGAGGAAGATCAGGATCTCGGGCGAGCTCACGAGGAGCCACCAGAAGTCCCAGCCCGAGATCGGACCGAGGTGCCAGCGCGCGGTCATCGAGTGCCCGCTCGCCGCGAGCACGCCGATCCCGGCCGCGAAGGCGAGCCAGAAGCCGACGGCGATGAAGAGCAGGTGGAGGCGCGAGAGGATCGCCAGCCCGCCCGCGACGATGATCCCGACCGCCAGGGCGAGCCACACCGACATGGGCCCCCACCAGAAGTCGAGGGGATCGGCCCGCTCGGCCCCGAGCACGAGGAAGCAGAGGACGAGGCCGAAGTTGGACGGGTTGAAGATGTGCCGGCCGCGGTACCGGATCACGTGCTTGGAGAGGATCGAGACGGCGGCCGTGCCCGCGAAGATCCACGCCCCGTGGAGGCTCCACCAGTCCCCGTGCTCCGTCCCGGGCACGCGCAGGATGAACGCGACGCCGTTGCCCGTCAGGAGCGCGCTCGCGGGCCACATGATCACCTGCTGGCGGAAGAACGCGATCCCCACCTCGATGACGGCGCAGGTGCCGACGGCGACGAGGATCTGCGCGATCGAGAGGTTGAACCCGAACGCCGTCTGCCCGAGGATCTGCAGCGTGATGATCACCGCTGCCAGATGGAGGCGGGGATCGCGGACTGTCGGGAGCAGGACCGGGTACCGCGTGCCGCGGATCTGGACGGACGGGCGGCCGGCGTCGGCGGGCGCGCTCATCGGGCGCTCATCGTACTGCCGTCCGCGCGGGGAGGTCGTGTGCGCACACGGCACGTGCAGCGCGGCGAGCCCCTCGTCGGCAATATCTCCTCGTGGCGATGCCCGCGACTCGGTACGACTCACTCGTGGACGCGCTGCACGAGGCTTGTCCGGCCGGGGACGATCCACCGGGCTTCGGGTCGTACCTGGAGAAGGTGCGCGAGCACGCCTACCGCGTGACCGACGAGGACGTCGCCGCCCTGAAGGAGGCGGGTCACTCCGAGGACGAGATCTTCGAGCGCACGGTGTCGGCGGCGGTCGCCGCCGGGCTGGAGCGGCTCGAGGCCGGCCTGAGGTCGCTGCGATGAGGCTCCACTGCGTCGAGAGCGGTCACGAGCCGGCCGAGGCTGCGGTGCTCGAGCTGATCCGCGAGCAGCGCGGGGCGGAGCCGCCCGACGTCCTCAAGACGCTCCACTACCGCCCCGAGATCTTCGGCCGCCCCTTCTCGGAGACGCTCGACCTCGCGCTGCGCGGCCCCTCCGACTGGACGGAGGGCGAGCGCGAGCTCTTCGCGGCTTTCGTCTCGTCGCTGAACCAATGTCTCTTCTGAACAGGCTCCCACGGCGCGGTCGCGTCGTACGCACTCGGCGAGGAGGTCTGGGAGGCGGTCCGACGCGACTGGCGGACGGCGCCCGTCGATGAGCGGCTGCGCGCGACGCTCGGCTTCCTCGAGAAGCTCACGCTGCGACCGGACGAGCTCACCCACGCCGATGCGGCCGCTGTGCTCTCGGCCGGGGTGAGCGAGGGCGCGCTCGTGGACGCGATCCACGTCGCTGCGCTCTTCAGCATGATCGTGCGCCTCGCCGACTCGCTCGGCTGGGCCGTCCCGTCCGGAGAGGCGCTCGCCGCGCGGGCGCCCGCGATGCTCGAGTCCGGGTACGGGCTTCTCTCGCTCCCGTCCGAGACCCCTGACCCCCTGGAGGCCTGAGTGCTCGCCCAGGAAGAGGTCGCCGCCGCCAGAGACCGTGCCGCCGCGGCGCTCGACGAGGCCGGGATCGTACTGACCGCCGCGGAGCGCGCCTCGATCGAGGTCGCGGACTTCGGCCTCTCCCGCCTCGACGAGATCGGCTTCCAGGCGCTCGTCTACGTGAACACCGAGCGGAGCTGCGCGAAGGAGATCGTGCTCTTCCCGCATCAAACGTGCCCCGAGCACCGGCACCCGCCGGTGGACGGCTCGCCCGGGAAGGAGGAGACCTTCCGCTGCCGGCGCGGCATCGTCTACCTGTACACGGAGGGCGAGCCATCGCCGTCGCCCGCCTGCCGGCCGCCCGAGGCAGACGACGCAGCCTTCGCCGTCTGGCACGAGATCGTTCTGCGCCCCGGGGACCAGCACACGATCCCGCCGGACACGCTGCACTGGTTCCAGGCCGGGGAGGAGGGCGCGATCGTGTCCGAGTTCTCGACCGCGAGCATCGACGAGCTCGACGTCTTCACGGACGCGAGGATCGTCCGCGAGACGGTTGTCCGAAGCGACTGAGGTCGACGCTGGCCCGAGGGCCCTCTGCGTCGGCATCCTCGTCGCGGATGTCATCGTTCCCCCGCTCGCGCGCCTCCCCGAGGCGGGCGAGCTCGTCGCGACGGACGAGTTCCTCGTCCAGCCCGGCGGGTGCGCGGCGAACGGCGCCCTCGCGCTGAGCAAGCTCGGCGTGTCGGCGGCTGTCGTCGGACGTGTCGGCGACGACGCCTTCGGCGATCTCGTCGAGCGAGCACTGCGTGCACACGGCGTGGACACGAGCGGCGTGTCGCGCTCGCCCGTCGGGACGTCGAAGACGGTGATCCTCCCCGTCGCCGGCGACGACCGCCGCTTCATCCACACGTTCGGCGCGAACGCGGCGCTGACCGCAGCGGAGATCCCGGCAGAGCGGCTCGCGTCCGTCGAGGTCGTGTACGTCGGCGGCTACCTCGTCCTTCCGGCCCTGCGCCAGGAGGAGCTGGCCGAGCGGCTCGGGCTCGCCCGTGCCGCGGGCACCTCGATCGTGCTCGACGTGGTCGTACCCAGCGGACGCCCCGACCTGTCCCTCGACGCCGTGCGCGAGCTCCTCCCGCTGGTCGACTGGTTCCTCCCGAACGAGGACGAGGCGCGCGCGTTGACCGGAGAGAGTGAGCCCGGCGCGCAGGCCGCACGGCTGCTCGAGGCGGGCGCACGGGCGGTCGTCGTCAAGCGCGGCGCCCGCGGCGCCTACGCCCGCTGGGGCGACCGGGAGCTCGAGCTTCCGGCACCGCCGGTCGAGGTGGTCGAGCCCTCCGGGGCCGGAGACGCGTTCGCCGCCGGACTCATGATCGGCGTCCTCGAAGGCTGGGACGTCGAGCGCTCCGTCCGCTTCGCGAGCGTCATCGGCGCGTCCGCCTGCACCGCGGTCGGATGCTGGGCAGGCGTGTTCGACCGAGAGGACGCCGATCGCTTTCTCGCGAAGCATCCGGAGTGGGCCCGCGGTGCGCCCGATTCGGAGAAGATGCGCGCGTGAGGCTCGAGGACGCCCTCGCCCAGGTGCACTACGTCGTCGACAACGCCGCAGCGCCGGTTTCGGTCTTCGTGGCGGACGATCACGGCGAGCTCGTGGCGGCGGCGACGATGAAGGGGGCGGCGGCCGACACGCGCCTGAACGCGCAGCGCAAGGCCTACACAGCGGCGCGCAGCGACGCGACGTCGACCGCGGCGCTCGCCGAGAAGGTGCGCGACGACGCCGTGGAGCGGGCGAGCTTCGACCCGTTCTTCACCTTCTTCCAGGGTGGCGTCGCCGTCTTCCGGGAGGGACGCCGCGTCGGAGCCCTCGGCGTCAGTGGTCTCTCGGGCGCCGACGACGACGCGCTCGCCCGCCGCGCGATCGAGGCCTCCGGCCTGTCGACCGACGGCTCGTAGCGACGGGCGCGATGCCGGGAGCACGCGCGCAAGGGCGAGGAGCGCCCACGCGGAGACCGCGGCCCACACGCCCTCGAGGAGCAGGAAGCCCCACTGCCGCTCGAGGTAGGCGAGGATGGCGAGGACGAAGGCTCCGGCGAAGTTCAGCGCCAGGTAGGGGAGCGCGTGCTGGTCGAGCAGACGGAGCTGTGCGAGCACGTAGGCGAGCAGGATCGCGAGCGCGCCGACGACCTGGATCACCTGATCCACGACGACCTCCTCGGTGTCGGCGTCGTCTTGGCGGGCCGGGTACGACGCCCCTCGTCCGGACCGGGCCGCGGATCGGCCCGCTCGGGCCAGGCTAGCACCGGACCGCAGGCGCTACGAGGCCGCGAGCGGGAGCGGCTCGATCGTGCCGTCCACGATGCGCCAGGCCGCGAGCTCGCCCGTGCGGAGCGTGTAGATCAGGTAGGGGCGGCCGGCCCAGAGGCCGACGTTCTCGACGTCGGTGCGCGACGGTCGCGGCGGCGAGGAGAGGTGCGAGTGAAAGACCGCGAGCTCGTAGCCGTCGTCCTCGAGGAACCAGGTCTCGGGGTCGACCTCGAGCTCGAAGCGGTAGGGCGAGGCCGCGGCGTTGCGGCCGCGCACGTAGCGCGTCGCGACGCCGTCCTCGACGACGACGAGCCCGCACGCCTCGTTCGGCTCCTCCGCGTGCGCGTGCTCCTCGAGCTCCCGGCGCACGGAGGCCGGGATCACCACCAGACGGAGCGCTCCATCGCGGCGTCGACGTCGTCCGCGTCCCAGAACCCGGCGGAGAGGTACTTCCAGCCGCCGTCGGCGAGCACGCAGACGACGACACCCTCGTCGAGCTCCTCCGCGAGGCGGAGGGCGGCGTGGACGACTGCGCCCGAGGAGACGCCGCCGAGCACGCCCTCGCGCTCGAGCAGGAGGCGGAGGCCGGCGACCGACTCCGCGTTCGAGACGAGCAGCTTGCGGTCGAGCTTCGAGACGTCGAGGACCGGCGGCACGTAGCCGTCGGCCAGCGAGCGCAGGCCCATGACCTCGTCCCCGGGCAGTGGCTCGGCCGCGGCGACGACGACGTCGGGGAACGACTCGCGCAGCCGCTCGCCCGCGCCCATCAGCGTCCCGCCCGTCCCGAGCCCGGCGACGAGGACGTCGACGTGCTCGAGGTCGGCGGCGATCTCGGCGCCCGTGCCCTCGTAATGCGCTCGCGGGTTCGCCTCGTTCGCGTACTGGAAGGGCATGAACCAGCCGGAGTCGCGCTCCGCGAGCTCGAGCGCCAGCCGTACCGCCCCGTTCGACCCCTCCTCCGCCGGGGACTCGACGATCTCGGCCCCGTACAGGCGGAGCAGGCGCCGCCGCTCCTCGGTGACGCTGGCCGGCAGCACGCAGGTGAGCGGGTACCCGCGCAGCTTCGCGACAAGCGCGAGCGAAATGCCGGTGTTCCCGCTCGTCGGCTCCAGCAGGCGACGACCCGGCTCGAGCTCTCCTGCGGCCTCGGCCGCCTCGATCATCGCCTTCGCGACTCGGTCCTTGATCGAGCCGGTGGGGTTCTGGCCCTCGAGCTTCGCGTACAGCCGGACCGAGGGCTTCGGCGAGAGGCGCGGCAGCTCGACGAGCGGCGTCGACCCGACGAGTTCGAGGAGCGAGGGTGCGAGCGCCCTAGCCACCCGCCATCGCGGGCAGGAGGATCAGGGAGTCGCCGTTGCGGACGGGCGTGTCCGTCCCGTCGAGCGTGCGGATGTCCTCGCCGCCGACGAACACGTTGACGAAGGGCGCGAGTTCGCCGTCCGCCAGGAGCTGCGGGCCGAGCGCGGGGTGGCGCTCGACGAGGTCGTCGAGCACGTCGGCGACGGTCTCACCGCGCGCCTCGAGCTGGCGCGCGCCGCCGACCTCGGCGCGGAGCGTGGGCGGGATGCGGACGGCGGCCATCAGTTCAAGCTCACCGCGTTGCAGAACTCGACGTAGTCGATGTACTCGGTGATGGTCGGGTGCTCGCCGCACACCGGGCAGTCCGGGTCGCGGCGGACGACGACCTCGTCGAGGGTCGTCCCGAGCGCGTCGAAGAGGAGCAGCCGGCCGGCGAGGGAGTCGCCGCGGTCGAGGATCAGCTTCAGCGCCTCGTTTGCCTGGATCGAGCCGATGATCCCGGGGAGGACCCCGAGCACCCCGCCCTCGGCGCAGCTCGGCGCGAGCTCCGGGGGCGGCGGCTTCGGGAAGAGGCAGCGGTAGCACGGCCCCTTGCCGGGCGCGAAGACCGTGACCTGGCCCTCGAAGCGGAAGATCGAGCCGTGCACGACCGGGATCCCGTGCCAGACCGAGGCGTCGTTGACGAGGTAGCGCGTGGGGAAGTTGTCAGCGCCGTCGACGATCACGTCCCAGCCCTCGCCGAGGATGCGGTCGACGTTCTCCGAGGTCAGCCGCTCCTGGTACGGCACCACGCGGACGTCGGGGTTCAGCGCCTCGACCGTGCGCTTCGCGGAGAGCACCTTCGGCTCGCCGAGGCGGTCGGTCGCGTGGACGATCTGGCGCTGCAGGTTCGACTCGTCGACGACGTCGGCGTCGACGATGCCGAGCTTGCCCACGCCCGCCGCCGCGAGGTACAGCGACGCGGGCGAGCCGAGCCCGCCGGCCCCGACTAGCAGGACGCGCGCGTCGAGGAGGCGCTGCTGCCCGTCCTCGCCGACCTCGGGGATGAGGAGGTGGCGGCTGTAGCGGGCGCGCTGCTCGGTCGAAAGAACGCGCGGGATGGTGACGTCGAAGCCGTTCCGCTTCCAGTCGGAGAAGCCGGCGGCGAGGTTGACGACGTCGAGGTAGCCGAGCTCCTCGAGCGCCTTCGCCGCGAACGCGGAGCGAGAGCCCGCGGAGCAGTAGACGACGAGCGGGCGGGCCTTGTCCGGGACGAGCCCCTCGATTCGCTGCTCGAGGCGGCCCCGGCCCGTGTACACGGCGCCCGGGATGTGGCCCTCCTCCCACTCGTCCGGCTCGCGGACGTCGACGAAAAGGGGCGCGTCGGGCGCAGTGTGCCGCTCGTGCGCCTCGATCGTCGAGATCTCCTCGATCTCGGAGCGGACGCGCGCGAGCAGCTCCCGGTAGCCGGCCATTACTTTCCGAACTATAGCGGCGGGCTGCTGGCTATCGTCGCGCTGTCGTGCGCGCTCGCCTTCAGCTCGCGCTCGCGGGGGAAACCATGTTTCCCCCTCGAGCCTCCTTCTTCCTGAGAGCGTGGGGAAC
>Ga0210115_1000007_pt1 | contig 42441 bp, 48 predicted proteins | sample MayberryNW_TuleB_2_FD_185526 | JGI IMG/M metagenome (GOLD analysis project Ga0210115, IMG submission 185526) | Wetland microbial communities from San Francisco Bay, California, USA, that impact long-term carbon sequestration - MayberryNW_TuleB_D2... | ecosystem: Environmental > Aquatic > Marine... | reverse complement strand
CCGAGCAGAAGGCGGCGAAGCCTGCGGAGGAGCAGGCCGCCCCGCCGGCCCCGGCCAAGGCCGCCCCCGCCGCCCCCACCGGCGCGACCCCCCTCAAGGGCCCGGCGGCGCGCGTCGTCACCAACATGGAGGCAAGCCTCGCGGTCCCGACCGCGACCAGCGTCCGGGCCGTCCCGGCCAAGCTGCTGATCGACAACCGCACCGTCATCAACAACGCGCTGCAGCGCGGCCGCGGCGGGAAGGTGTCGTTCACGCACCTGATCGGCTTCGCCGTCGTCAAGGCGCTCGCCGAGATGCCGGAGATGAACAACGGCTTCACCGAGGTCGACGGCAAGCCGGCCGTGGTCAAGCCCGAGCACGTCAACTTCGGCCTGGCCATCGACATCCAGCGGCCCGACGGCTCGCGGTCGCTGCTGGTCCCGTCGATCAAGCGGGCCGACACGATGTCGTTCGCCGAGTTCTGGTCGGCGTACGAGGACGTCGTACGTCGCGCGCGCGGCAACAAGCTGACCGCCGACGACTTCGCCGGCACCACGATCACCCTGACCAACCCGGGCACGATCGGCACCGTGCACTCGGTGCCGCGGCTGATGGCCGGCCAGGGCACGATCATCGGCGTCGGTGCGATGGAGTACCCCGCCGAGTACCAGGGCGCGGCCCCCGAGACGCTGGCCCGGCTGGCGGTCAGCAAGATCATGACGCTGACCTCGACGTACGACCACCGGATCATCCAGGGCGCGCAGTCCGGCGACTTCCTGCGCCGGGTGCACGGCCTGCTGCTGGGCGAGCAGGGGTTCTACGACGAGGTGTTCCGCGCGCTGCGCATCCCCTACGAGCCGATCCGCTGGGTCCGCGACATCGCGGCGACCCACGAGGACGACGTCGTCAAGCAGGCGCGGGTGCAGGAGCTGATCCACGCCTACCGGGTGCGCGGCCACCTGATGGCCGACACCGACCCCCTGGAGTTCCGCCAGCGCTCGCACCCCGACCTCGACGTCATCACCCACGGGCTGACGCTGTGGGACCTCGACCGCGAGTTCGCCACCGGCGGGTTCGGTGGCAAGCCGATGGCGTCGCTGCGCGAGATCCTCGGGGTGCTGCGCGAGTCCTACTGCCGGCGCATCGGCATCGAGTACATGCACATCCAGGACCCCGAGGAGCGGCACTGGATCCAGGAGCGGGTCGAGGTGCCGTTCGCCAAGCCCTCCCGCGAGGACCAGCTGACGATCCTGCGCCGGCTCAACGCCGCGGAGGCCTTCGAGACCTTCCTGCAGACCAAGTACATCGGGCAGAAGCGCTTCTCCCTCGAGGGCGGGGAGTCGGTCATCCCGCTGCTCGACGAGGTCATGACGTCCGCGGCCGAGGCCGGGCTCGACGAGGTCACGATCGGCATGCCGCACCGCGGCCGGCTCAACGTGCTCGCCAACCTGGCCGGCAAGTCCTACGGGCAGATCTTCCGCGAGTTCGAGGGCAACCAGGACCCGCGCTCGGTGCAGGGGTCCGGCGACGTCAAGTACCACCTCGGCACCGAGGGTGAGTTCGTCGCCCCTGACGGCAGCCGGACCAAGGTCTACCTGGCGGCCAACCCGTCGCACCTCGAGGCGGTCAACCCGGTGCTCGAAGGCATCACCCGCGCCAAGCAGGACCGCATCGACAAGGGCGAGCAGGGCTTCACCGTGCTGCCGATCCTGCTGCACGGCGACGCCGCGTTCGCCGGGCAGGGGGTCGTCGCCGAGACGCTCAACCTGTCGCAGCTGCGCGGTTACCGGACCGGCGGCACGGTGCACGTCGTCATCAACAACCAGGTCGGCTTCACCACCTCGCCGGCGGCGTCGCGCTCGTCGTTCTACTGCACCGACGTCGCGCGGATGATCCAGGCGCCGATCTTCCACGTCAACGGCGACGACCCCGAGGCCTGCGTGCGGGTCGCCAAGCTGGCGTTCGAGTACCGCCAGACGTTCCGCAAGGACGTGGTGATCGACCTGGTCTGCTACCGGCGGCGCGGCCACAACGAGGGCGACGACCCGTCGATGACCCAGCCGCTGATGTACTCGCTGATCGAGAACAAGCGCTCGGTGCGCAAGATCTACACCGAGTCGCTCATCGGCCGCGGCGACATCTCGGTCGAGGAGGCCGAGCAGGCGCTGCGCGACTACCAGGGCCAGCTGGAGCGGGTCTTCGCCGAGACCCGCGAGGCGCTGCGCGAGTCGGAGGACCAGGGCACCGGCAGGGGCATCGAGGCGCCCGCGGAGCAGCAGGCGTCGGTCGGCGCGGGCCGGCCCACCGCCGTCGACCTCGAGGTGGTCAAGCGGATCGCCGACGCGCACGTGGCGATGCCCGACGGCTTCACCGTGCACCCCAAGCTGATGCCGCTGCTGCAGCGCCGTGCGGCGATGGCCTCCGAGGGTGGCATCGACTGGGCGATGGGCGAGCTGTTCGCCTTCGGCTCGCTGCTGCTGGAGGGCAAGCCGATCAGGCTCGCCGGGCAGGACTCGCGGCGCGGCACCTTCGTGCAGCGCCACGCGGTGCTCACCGACAAGGCGACCGGCGACGAGTGGGTGCCGCTGGCCAACCTCGACGAGGGCCAGGCCCGCTTCTGGATCTACGACTCGCTGCTGTCGGAGTTCGCGGCGATGGGCTTCGAGTACGGCTACTCGGTGGCCCGTCCGGACGCGCTGGTGCTGTGGGAGGCGCAGTTCGGCGACTTCTTCAACGGCGCACAGACGATCATCGACGAGTTCGTGTCGTCGTCGGAGCAGAAGTGGGGCCAGAGCTCGTCGGTCGTGCTGCTGCTCCCCCACGGCTTCGAGGGCCAGGGGCCGGACCACTCGTCCGGCCGCATCGAGCGGTTCCTCACCATGTGTGCCGAGGACAACATGACCGTCACGCACCCGTCGACCCCGGCGTCGTACTTCCACCTGCTGCGCTGGCACGCGTACCACGAGCCGCGCCGACCGCTGGTCGTCTTCACGCCGAAGTCGATGCTGCGGCTCAAGGCCGCGGCGTCGGCGGTGGAGGACTTCACCAGCGGTACGTTCCGGCCGGTCCTCCCGGAGTCCGTGCCCGACATCGACGCCTCGGCTGTGCGCCGGGTGGTGCTGTGCTCGGGGAAGGTCTACTACGACCTGCTCGCGGAGCGCGCCAAGCGGGCCGGTGCGGACGGCGGCCAGGTGGCGATCGTGCGTCTCGAGCAGCTCGCCCCGCTGCCCGGCGCCGAGGTCGCCGACGTCGTGTCGGCCTACCCCGACGCCGAGCTGGTATGGGTGCAGGAGGAGCCGGCCAACCAGGGCCCCTGGCCGTTCGTCGCGCTCAACCTGCCGGCCCACCTCGGCGGGCGTCCGCTGGTCTGCGTCTCGCGCGCAGCGTCGGCCTCGCCGGCCGCGGGCTCGCACAAGAAGCACGAGGCCGAGCAGCGCGAGCTGGTCGAGCGGGCCCTGACCCTCTGAACGGCGGCGCTCGTGTACTTCACCGACCGCGGGATCGAGGAGCTCGCCGCCCGGCGCGGCGAGGAGCAGGTGACGCTGGACTGGCTGGCGTCCCGGCTGCAGGAGTTCGTCGACGAGAACCCCGACTTCGAGGTGCCCGTCGAGCGGCTCGCCACCTGGCTGGCCCGCCTCGACGACCTCGACGACGACTGACCGACCCGGAGCGGACCGGCTCCGTGCGGCGTGCCGCGGCACCGAGCCTGTCCGGTCCGGGGCTTGACACCTGGCGTTCGCGATATATCGTATCTCTAGACGCGATACATCGTGAGTGAGGAGAGTACGACATGCCCTCGTGGCGCATCGAGAAGCCGCAGTCCCTCGACCTGGACGGGGTCCGCCGGCTCGAGGTCCGGATGGTCGCCGGCAGCGTCGACGTCGTCGGGCGCACCGAGGACGCCGAGTCCGGCGCGGCCCAGGTGGAGGTCGGCGACCTGGAGGGGCCGCTGACGGTGTCGCTGGAGAACGGCACCTTGACCATCGTCCACGAGCGGCTCACCTGGGGCGGCCTGCTCGACTGGGTCGGCAACCGCAAGGCGTCGGCCACCGTGTCGGTGTCGGTGCCCGCCGACTGCCCGGTCGAGCTCGGGGTCGTCTCCGCCGACGCGGTCGTCTCGGGGATCGTCGCCGACCGGACGGCCGTGAAGTCGGTGTCCGGGGACGTCACGCTGGACGGCGTACGGTCCGACATCACCGCCCAGACCGTCAGCGGCGACCTCGAGACCCGTCAGCTGACGGGAACCCTGCGCTTCACGACCGTCTCCGGCGACCTGACCGTCGTCAACGGTGCGAGCGAGGCGGTCAAGGCCGAGACGGTGTCCGGCGACCTGACCCTCGACCTCGACCCGTCGGCCGGGGGCCGGATCGACCTGTCCAGCGTCTCCGGGGACGTCACCGTGCGGCTGCCCGAGACGGCCGGCCTCACCGTCGACGTGAAGACGATGAGCGGGTCGCTCGACAGCGCGTTCGTCGGCACCCACACCGAGCGCAGGCCCGGCAAGGCCTCGCTGCACGGGCAGGTCGGCGACGGCGACGGCCGCCTCACGGCCAAGACCGTCTCCGGCGACATCACCCTGCTGCGGCGGAGCGCCAAGGCGCCGGCATGAGCCCGGTCTTCGCCCACGGCCGGCTGCGGCTCTACCTGCTCAAGCTGCTCGACGAGAGCCCGCGGCACGGCTACGACGTCATCCGCGAGCTCGAGGACCGCTTCCTGGGCCTCTACTCGCCGAGCGCCGGGACGGTCTACCCGCGGCTGGCCCGGCTCGAGGCCGAGGGTCTGGTGACCCACGACGTCGAGGAGGGCCGCAAGGTCTACCGGATCACCGACGCCGGGCGGGCCGAGCTCGCCGACCGGCAGGGCGACCTCGACGACCTCGAGCAGGAGATCGCCGGCTCGGTGCGCGACCTCGCGACCGAGATCCGCAGCGAGGTGCGCGGCTCGGTCCGCGACCTGCAGGCCGAGCTCAAGGCCGCCGCCAAGGACGTGCGCCGCGAGAACCGGGCGCAGGCCCGAGAGCAGCGCTCGGCCGCCCGGTCGGGGCGCGACAAGCACCGGGCCGAGGTGGACGCGGCGATCGAGGCCTTCCGCGCCGAGCTGCGCGCCGTCGTGCGCGGGAGCCCGCTGTCGGCCGAGGGGGTGGCGCAGCTTCGGGCCGTGCTGTCGCGCACGCTGGACGACGTACGGCGTCTCGTCGACTGAGCAGGCCGGGTCAGGCGGGCTGGTCGAGGGGCATCGGGCCGCGCTGCTCGAGCAGCCACGCGGGGACGCCCTCCACGTACGGCGCCCGCGTCGGGGCGTCGGCCGTCCAGGCGAGCACCGCCCGCCGGTAGCAGTCCGCGCGCGAGACACCACCAGCCCGGACGGCCAGCCGGGCGGCGTCGCGCAGGTCGGCGCGGGACCAGTCCCCCGTCCAGGGCTCCAGGTAGGCGTCCCGCAACCGCCGCACCTCCCGCCCCGTCTCGGGCACCTCGAGGAGGTCGGAGACGACGCGCAGGCTGATCAGCAGCACGCCGAACGGGTGCCCGACCACGGCGTCGCCCCAGTCGAAGACCCGCAGCGGCCCGCCCGGCTCGGCCGGACCGAACACGTTGTTGTCGTGCAGGTCGTCGTGCTGCAGCGACAGCGGGATGCCGTACGCCGCGAGGTCGGCGCACAGAGCGGCATAGGACTCCTGCTCGGCGAGCAGCTCGTCTCGTTGCGCCTCGGTCAGGCCGCTCTCGTCACCGATCAGCAGCAGGCGGTCGTCGGCGAGCAGGGCGGCGCGCATCGCCGGCAGCTCGCCCGGACCGGCGACGGTCAGGCCGGTCGCGGCCAGCTCGTCGAGGTAGGGCTCCAGGCCGCGCTGCATGGCGGCGTACTCCTGGAACATCCGCTCCCACGCCGCGACGTCGGTGCGCGCGCCCTCCATCTGGCGCAGGGTCGGGCCGCCGTCGGGGAGGAGCAGGAAGTCGCGTTCCAGGTCCACCGCGATCGGCGTGAGCACGTGCCCGGGCGCGCGCCTGACCAGGACCCGGTAGAGCGCAGGCTCGTGCCGGACACCGACCGTGCACGCCTTGAACCAGACCGGCCCACCGTCGGTGGGCACCCGCCACACCGCGGACCACGGGACGAGTCGCGCGGAGTCCGCGGGGCCGGTGGCGCGGCGGCCGGCCTCGGTCACCCGGTCGGCCACCCAGCCGTCGGCCTCGGCGCGCCAGGCGGGGTCGCGCCAGAGCGGCAGCGAGACGTCCGGCTCCTCGCTCGTCCCGGGCTCGCTCATCTCGGGCTCAGACCGGCCGGGTGAGGACCAGCTTGCCGAACACCTCTCCCGCGGCCAGCTGGCGGAACGCGTCGACGGCGTCCTCCAGCGGACGCACCGTGTCGACCAGCGGTCGCACCCCGGTGGCGGCCATGAACCGCACCAGCCGCTCCAGCTCGTCGCGGGTGCCCATCGTGGAGCCCACGACACGCAGCTGCAGGAAGAAGACCCGGCGCAGGTCGGTGACCGCCTGGTGGCCGCCGGTCGCGCCGGCCACCACGATCGTGCCGCCCTGGCGAAGCGACTTGAGGCTGTGCTCCCAGGTAGGCACACCGACCGTCTCCATCACCGCGTCGACCCGCTCGGGCAGCCGGGCGCCGGGCTCGAAGGCCTGGTCGGCTCCGAGCTCGACGGCCCGGGCCCGCTTGGCCTCGTCGCGGCTGGTCGCCCACACCCGGATGCCGGCCGCGTGCCCGAGGGCGATCACCGCGGTGGCGACCCCGCCGCCGGCCCCCTGCACCAGCACGGTCGAGCCAGGCTGCACGTCGGCCTGGGTGAAGAGCATGCGGTACGCCGTCAGCCAGCTCGTCGGGAGGCAGGACGCCTCCTCGAAGGACAGGTCGGACGGCTTGGGCACCAGGTTGCGCCGGGGCACCTGCACCAGGTCGGCCAGCGTGCCGTCGTACCTCTCGGACAGCAGCGTCCGCCGCGGGTCCATCGTCTCGTCGCCACGGAAGTCCGGGTCGCCGACGATCGCGTGCACGACGACCTCGTTGCCGTCCTCGTCCAGTCCGGCGCCGTCGCAGCCGAGGACCATCGGCAGCCGGTCGGCCGGCAGGCCCACGCCCTGCAGGCTCCACAGGTCGTGGTGGTTCAGCGACGCGGCCCGCAGGCGCACGGTGGTCCAGCCGTCGCGCGGCTCGGGGTCCGGCCGCTCCCCGACCTCGAGGCCGGCGATCGGGTCGTGCGGGTCCTGGCGGACGGCGGTCGCGGCGAGCATGGCCGCGACCCTACGACCCCCGGGACTACCGGTCGGCCGCCGCCTCCGTCGCCCGCAGCCGCGCCACCATCACCCGCAGCATCGGAAGGGCGACCTCGGGGTGCTCGTCGAGCAGGTCGGCGAACGTCCACTTGCTGATGGCGAACGTCGACAGGCCACGCTCCCCCGCCCGCACCTCGGCCGACCGTGGCAGTCCGTCGATCAACGACAGCTCGCCGAAGTACTCGCCCGGGCGCAGCTCGGCGTGCTGCTGGCCGCGCACCGACGCCAGCGCGGTGCCGGTGAGCACGACGTGCATCTCCACCCCGCGCTGCGAGAAGGAGCGGAAGCCGCTCACCTCCTCGCCCTCGGCGATGACCACGTCGCCGGCCTCGAACCGCTCCTCGCGGCCGGCCTCGGCGATCTGCCGCAGCACCCGCAGCCGGAGGTCGTGGAAGAGGTCGACCTTCTCCAGGACGGCCACCAGCTCGTCGGTCCCCATCGGAGCACCCCTCACGACTCGTCGGACCCCGTGGAGCACCGTAGGGCCGCGACGGGCCGCCTGGCGCGCGCTCGGCGGAACCCGTCGGTTTCTCAGGCGGCGAACCGGGCCGAACAAGGACGAACCAGTCTCGCGATACATCTTGACTTTCGCGCCACGCGATATATCGTCTCTTGGGTCAGACGCGATACATCGTGAAAGGAGTGCCCCGTGCACACCCCCGACCGCCGCGCCACCGTCCCCACCGGCATCCGCCGGGTCCGCGCCACGCTGCTCGGCGGCGACCCGTCCCGATGTGCCGACCCGCTGGCCGACCCGCTGGCCGACCCGCTGGCCGGCATCGACCCCAGCGCGCTGCCGCACCGCCGGGCGCGCACGCTCCCGCCGCCGGTCGCCTGAGTCGCCGGCATCGCCGTGCCGTCCTGGCTGGGGCTACCCCCACCCGCTCAGCCGACCGCCCCGCCGACCGAGGTCGGCGCCGGGCGCCGGGATCAGCGACGTACGACGCCGTCGCGGCGCGCCGCGGCCGAGACCGCCTCGGCCACGGCCGGCGCCACCCGCTCGTCGAACGGGCTGGGCACCACGTAGTCGTCGGCGAGGTCGTCGCCCACGACGGCGGCGATCGCCTCCGCGGCCGCGAGCTTCATGTCCTCGGTCACGTCCGTGGCACCCACGTCGAGGGCGCCCCGGAAGATGCCGGGGAAGGCCAGGACGTTGTTGATCTGGTTCGGGTAGTCGCTGCGGCCGGTGGCGACGACCCGGGCGTGCCGGCGGGCCACGTCGGGGTGGATCTCCGGGTTCGGGTTGGCCAGCGCGAACACGATGGCCTCGTCAGCCATGGCGGCCACCGCGTCCTCCGCGACGACGCCGCCGGAGACCCCGATGAAGACGTCCGCGCCACGCAGCGCGTCGGCCAGCGACCCGGTCATGCCGGTGTCGTTGGTGACCGATGCCAGACGCCGCTTGACCGCGGTCAGGTCGCCGCGCCCGTCGTGGAGCACCCCCTTGCGGTCGGCGACCGTGATGTCGCCGATCCCCGCCTCCCGCAGGATGGTCGTGACGGCGACCCCTGCCGCGCCGGCACCGGACACGACGACCGACAGGTCGCCGAGACCGCGCCCGGTCAGGCGGGCCGCGTTCCGCAGCGCGGCGAGCACGACGACGGCGGTGCCGTGCTGGTCGTCGTGGAACACCGGGATGTCCAGACGCTCGCGCAGCTGCCGCTCGATCTCGAAGCACCGCGGGGCGCTGATGTCCTCGAGGTTGATCCCGCCGAAGCCGGGTGCGATGCGCACGACCGTCTCGACGATCTCGGAGACGTCGTTGGTGTCGAGACAGATCGGCACGGCGTCGACACCGGCGAACTCCTTGAAGAGCACCGCCTTCCCCTCCATCACCGGCAGCGACGCGGCCGGCCCGATGTCGCCGAGACCCAGCACGGCCGAGCCGTCGGTGACGACGGCGACCACCTTGGACTTCCAGGTCAGCTCGTGGACCAGCTCCGGGTGCTCGGCGATGGCCGAGCAGACCCGCGCCACGCCCGGCGTGTAGGCCAGCGACAGGTCGTCGCGGTCCCGGAGCGGGACGGTCGACCGGGTCTCGAGCTTTCCGCCGACGTGGAGGGCGAAGGCCGGGTCCTCGTGGTCGTACGACCCGAGGCCGCTCTCCTGCACTGTCACCACTGGTGTCCTTCCCGCTCGGCTGGGCGGACCTCCCGGTGGTCGCACGGATGCGTGCGGCCGAAAGGCCCTTGCGATGCGGGGGTTGCCCGATGCCTCGAGTCTCGCACATCGAGGCGGCCGGGGCTTCAGGCGGGGACGAGCTCCTCGCCGTCGCGAGGCCGGCGTTCGACGGTGGCCGGACCCGAGACCCGGGCGACTCGTGCGTCGTCGAGCACCGTGTCGAGCGGCAGCGTCATGCACCGGACGGAGCCGCCGCCCTTGTGCAGCTCGCCGACGTCGACGGGAGCGACGGTGAAGCCCCAGCGCTCGAGCCGGCGGGTCACCCGCACCGGGACACCGGCCGGCATCACGACGACGTCGCCGACGACGACCGAGTTGGCCGCGAAGGTGAAGGCCTCGTCGAGGTCGAGCACCAGGGGCTCCGGCACCTGCGCGGCGACTGTCGCCCGACCGGCCTCGTCCCACGCGTCCGGGACGACGATCGCCCGGCGCTCGTCGAGCGGGCAGAGGCTGAGGTCGAGGTGGTAGAGCGCGGGGTGCACGACGCCGACCGGGGCGACCCGCACGCCGAGGGTGCGGGCGAGGACGTCGTGGGTGGCCCGGTCGGTGCGTGGCCCGTCGGCCACGAGCAGCGCGTCGCCCACCAGGAAGGCGTCGCCGGCCTCGAAGGCCCCGACGCCCGCGTCGGCGACCCGGCTGGTCCGCATGCCGGCCTCGCCGAACCACCACTCGGCGGCGTCCGCCTCGACCGCCCGCTCGGCGTGCCGGAAGCGGGTGATGGCGACCCGGTCCCCGTCGACCAGGCCGTAGTTCATCGCGTAGACCATGTCCGGCGCTTCGGGCAGCTGGACGATGCGCTCGACGACGGCGCCGGCGGCGACCAGGGTCCGCTCGAGGGTGTCCCACTGCGCGAGCGCCCGCTCCGGGTCGACCGGCGAGTCCACGTCCATCCAGGGATTGATGGCGTAGTCGACGCGGAAGTGCTCGGGGCGGCACATCAGGTAGCGGCGCCCCCAGGACAGCTGGCGGATCTCGGTCACGGTCACCTCGGGTCTGCGTGTCAGGTGATGTCGGATTGACAGATTGTCAGACAATTATTGTCGGACAAACAGAGTGTCAGGTGACGGGTCGCTAGTGTCAAGCGCATGGCCGAGGTGCCCGCGATCGACCGCTCGAGCACCAGCGAGCGGGTCGCCGACGCGCTGCGCACGATGCTGTTCGCCGGGGACCTGTCCCCCGGGGAGCCGCTGCGCGAGGTCAGCCTGGCCGCCGGCTTCGGCGTGGCCCGTTCGACGGTCCGCGAGGCGCTGCAGGTCCTCGCCGGGGAGGGCCTCGTGACGCGCTACCCCAACCGCGGAGTCGTGGTGACCGAGCTGACGCCGCGCGACATCGCCGACATCTTCGAGGCTCGCCTGGTGCTCGAGAGCGCGGGTGTCCGAGCCGGCGCAGCGGGTGCCGACCTGGCGCCGGTCACAGCTGCCCTGGCGACGTACGCCCAGACGGCCCGCGCCGCCCGTCCCGACGACGCCGGCAGCTCGGTCGAGGCGACGCACGCCCACCTGGAGTTCCACGCCTCCCTCGTGGCGCTGCTCGGCAACGCCCGGCTCGTCGCGACCGCCGACACGCTGACCGCCGACCTGCGGCTCGCGCTCGCGTCGGTGGAGCGGGCGCGACGCAACGCCCGCACCCAGGTGGCCGACCACCGCCGGCTGCTGACCCTGATGCGCGCCGGCGACGGTGACGCCGCGGTCGCCGAGCTCGAGGCGCACCTGGGATCGGCGGCGACGTCGGTGGCCGAGCGGGTCACCGGCGGCTGACCCCCACTCGCCTGAGCCCGAGCAGGCGCGGACCCGTCCTAGTCCTCGATGACGTCCAGCCCCTGCTCCCGCAGCACCGCGAGGTGATCGAGCATCTGCTTCAGGACGTCCGGGTCATGCCCCTCCCAGTCGTCCACCTCGCGCACGACACGGAGCGGATGACGGGTGCGGTAGGACTGCGTGGGGTTGCCGGGGAACCTCTTGTCGGTCACGTTCGGGTCGTCCTCGAAGGGACCCAGGGGCTCCACGACGTAGATGTGCCCTCGTTCCGCGCTGCCGGCAAGCGCTGTCGCCAGCTCCGCTCCCCAAGCAGCGGTGTCGACGAGCGCGGTGAAGTAGATGTTGTTCGACACCCGGCCGTCCTGGAAGTTGGAGCCATAACCGGGGACGAGATCGTCGCCCACGGCGAGCTCCGACTTCGTCCCGTGGAAGAACGGACCCTCGACGTGTTCGCAGTGGTCGTAGGTCACGGGGACGTGGGTGCTGTCGTTCTCGCTCATCGCCCGTCGTCTCCTGTCACGCATCCCGGTCGGTCGTCCGGCGGCGGCGCACCGGCCAGGTTCTGAGCAGCACGACCCCCAGAACCTGCTCGTTCGTGAGGGGACCGTCCGACCACGAGTCGGTGCCCTCGAAGGGGTTGTCGCGCTCCACCCACCATCCGTCGTCGTCGACGAAGGCCGCGCGCTTCACTCGCAGCGGCTTGTCCGGCCACTGGACGACCACCAGCTGGCCAGGTCGCGGCCGGCCGCCCCATCGGACGAGCAGGTGGTCGCCGTCGCGCAGGGTCGGCTCCATCGAGCGACCCCGCACCACGACACGCCCCAGCCCGTGCGGCGGCACGTGACCCTCCTCACCTCCGCGGTCGGCGCGGGTAGCACCCCGGAAGCGGGGTAGCGACGAGTTGTAGTGTCCGACACAGATCGATCGGTACGAGCGAAGGGACCCACCGTGCTCTCGCGTCTGCTCACCCCCAAGACCGTCGTCCACGCGCACTGCGACCTGCCGTGCGGTGTCTACGACCCGGCTCAGGCCCGTATCGAGGCCGAGTCGATCAAGATGATCATCCAGAAGGCCGGCGAGAACTCGGACCCGGACTTCCGAACCCGCGCGATCCTGATCAAGGAGCAGCGGGCCGAGCTGGTCAAGCACCACCTGTGGGTGCTCTGGACCGACTACTTCAAGCCGCCGCACTTCGAGAAGTACCCGGAGCTGCACGGCCTGTTCAACGAGGCGACCAAGCTGGCCGGCGCCAGCGGCGCCAAGGGCTCGATGGACGCCGACGCAGCGCAGAAGCTCCTCGACAAGATCGCCGAGATCGACAAGATCTTCTGGGAGACCAAGCAGGCCTAGGCCTCAGCACCACCCAGCGACCGCCCGGTCCGCCGCCCGAGAGGCGCGGCGACCGGGCGTTGTCGTCCCCGGGGCGATGCGGGGGTGGCGCCACACAACGGGGTCTCAGCATCGAGGCATACGGCCTGGCCAGACGGGTAACGGCGCCGGACCGGGAGCTGCCGGACCCCATCGGGGGATCCCGCAGCCACCTCACCTGCCGACTCGGAGGAGCGCACGATGGCACGGTCAACCGACAGGTCCACGCCGGCACCCACAGCACCGACCCGACTGACCCGCGCGGCGGCGACCGGCCTGCGCGAGATGCCCGCCAACGCTGCCTGGGTGCTCGCCAAGGTCCTGCGCCCGACCACGGCCGGCGTCAGTACGGTCGCCGAGACCGTGTCGGACGCGGCCTCCAGCGCCGCGGACAGCACCAGGTCGGCAGCAGGCACGACCGGCCGCAAGGCGAGGCGCGCCGGGCACTCGGTCGCCGACGCGATGCCCTCGAAGCCCTCGCTCTCGATGCCGGCGATGCCCTCGATGCCCGGGCACCGCGACTCGGTGTCCGACCTGATGTCCGAGGCCGACGACGCCGCCGCAGCGGCTCGCCAGCAGGAGCAGGAGGCGGTGCGCCTCGCCCAGCAGGCGAAGGACGACGCCGAGCAGGCCGCCCGTGTGGCCGAGGACGGGCAGCGCCAGGTGCAGGAGGCGCGCCAGGCCGCGGACGCGCGGGTGCGCGCCCGCGTGCAGCAGGCGCAGGAGGAGGTCCAGGCCGACGTCGACCGGGTCGAGCGCGAGCAGGCCGAGCGGGTACGTCGCGCGCGGGCCGCCGCCGAGCACCGGGTCGAGAGCGAGCGGCTGGCCGAGGAGGCCGCTGCCCGCACAGCCGTCGAGCGCGCGGAGGCGGAGGCCGCGGAACGGACCCGGGAGGCGGAGCAGCGCGCCGAGGACGCGCAGCGCCGGGCCGCCGAGGCGATCGAGGAGGCGGACGCGGCGCTGGCGCGAGCCCGCGAGCTGGCCGACAAGGCCGCGCAGGCCGCCCAGCAGGCCGCCGCCGAGGCGAGCCGCGAGGCGGAGCGGCTGGCCGCCGAGGCGCGGGCGCGGGCCGAGGAGGCCGACCGGCGCGCCGCCGCCGCCAACGACGTGCGGGACCGCGCGGAGTCCAGCGCGGCCAACGGGCACGGCGCCGGGAGCAACGGCCGCAGCACCGGCCGCGGTAACGGCGGCGGCACCGCCGGTGGCCGCCGCAGCCGTACGTCGAGCGGCACGAGCAGCACGAGCAGCACGGGCAGCTCACGCCGGAATCGCGGCTCGAGCCGAAGCCGGTCCGCGGACGGGATCGGGCGAGACGCGCTGCGCGCCCTGACCAAGGCCGACCTGATGCGCCTGGCCGAGCAGGCGGAGATCGACGGCCGCTCCACGATGAGCAAGCCGCAGCTCGTCGGCGCCCTCGCCCGGCAGCACCTGCCGATGGACGCGCTGACCAAGCAGGACCTGCTGGCGATCGGCGAGGGCAACGGGGTCGACATCCGCACCTCGATGACGAAGGACGAGCTGATCGCGGCCGTGACGACGCGGCGTTGACGCCGCGGCGACCGCGTTCCCCCGCCGAGACCGAGCCCCTGCCGAGACCGGACCCGCCGAGCAGACCCTGCCGAGGAGTGAGGACGTCATGAAGCTGATCCACCGCAAGAGCACCGCGGAACGCGTCGTCGACGGCGTCGTGGAGGGCGTGGTGGCCCTCGCGTCGATCGACGCCGCGCGCCGCGCCGCCAAGTGGACGATGGGAGTGGTGGGCGGAGCGGCCGCCGCCACCGCCGCCAGCGCCGCCGTGTCGTCGGCCCGTCAGCGGGAGAGCCGATGAAGCTCACCACGGTGGCGATGTTCGGCGCCGGCTACGTGCTCGGCACCCGGGCCGGCCGCCAGCGGTACGAGCAGCTGGTGATGCTCGGCCGCCGGCTCGCCGACGAGGTGGACGGGCCGACCGTGCGGCGCAGCCTGGACACCGTGAGCGCGCGGCTGGAGGAGTTCGCCAGCAACGGCAGCAGCAGGCTGGCCGACGGTGGGGACCGGCGCCGTGCGCAGGCGTCTCGGTGACCGCCGGGCCCGTCGGGCGGCCTCCCGCACGCTGACCGTCCACCGCGATGACCGGGACACCCGGATCAGCGGGGACGCCGACGACGCCACGCTGGTGCGGGCGGTCGTCCACGCTCGGTTGCTGGGCCTCCGGCTGCTGACCCTGGACGCACGGGTGGTGGTCGCGAACCGGGTCGGCCCGTCCTTCGACGCGATGGTCCCTGCCACCCCGCCCCTGCCGCGGGGTCGGACGCCGCTCGGGGCCGTCGACGGTGACGTGCTCACCGCGCGCCAGCTGCTCGCGCAGGGTGCGGACGTGCTGGCCCGCACCCGGGCCCCGACCGACGGCTCGGTCAGGCCGGGGTGACCGTGCACGCACAGGACACTCCTGGGGCCCTCGTAGGGTCGTGCCGTGAGCGTCCTGGTGGTGAGCGGCACCGGCACCGGTGTCGGCAAGACGGTCGTCACGGCGGCCGTCGCCGCACTCGCCGCCACCCGCGGTGCGCGCGTCGCGGTCGTCAAGCCGGCTCAGACCGGCGCAGCAGCCGGGGACCCGGGCGACCTCGACGACGTACGCCGCCTGGCCGGGGTCACCGACCTGCACGAGCACGCCCGCTTCCCGGACCCGCTCTCCCCCGCCGCCGCCGCGCGGCGGAGCGGGCTGCCGGCGCTCGACCTGCACGACAGCGCGGCCCGCGTCCGCGGCCTGGCAGCCGATCGCGACCTGGTCGTCGTCGAGGGCGCCGGCGGGCTCCTCGTGCGGTACGACGCCGAGGGACTCACCATCGCCGACCTGGCGCGTGAGCTCGCGGCGGCGGTGCTCGTCGTGGCCGGCCCCGCGCTGGGCACCCTCAACCACACCGCGCTGACCCTGGAGGCGCTGGCGCACCGGGGCATCGCCCTGGCCGGCGTGGTCCTCGGGTCGTGGCCCGACGACCCGGACCTGGCGTGCCGGTCCAACGTGCGCGACCTCGAGATGCTCGCCGCCCGGCCGCTCGCCGGCGCGCTGCGGGCGGGCGCCGGTGGTCTCGACGCACCGGAGTTCCTCCTCGCTGCACGGGACGGGCTGGGGCCGGGACTGGGCGGGGGGTTCGATGCGGCAGACTTCCGGCGTGCTGCCCACTGACGCCTCGACGATCCTCGACACCGCCCGCGACCAGGTCCTGGGCGAGGGGCGGGGGCTGACCGAGCAGCAGGTGCTCGAGGTGCTGCGGCTGCCGGACGAGGCGCTGCCGGACCTGCTCGGGCTCGCGCACGAGGTCCGCCTGCGCTGGTGCGGTCCCGAGGTCGAGGTCGAGGGCATCGTGTCGGTGAAGACCGGCGGGTGTCCCGAGGACTGCCACTTCTGCTCGCAGTCGGGTCTCTTCCAGTCACCGGTGCGCGCGGCATGGCTGGACATCCCCTCGCTGGTGCGGGCCGCCGTCGAGACGGCCGCCACGGGGGCCACCGAGTTCTGCATCGTCGCCGCGGTGCGCGGGCCGGACGAGCGGCTGATGCGCCAGATGGCCGAGGGGGTCGCGGCCATCCGCGAGACCGTCGACATCAACGTCGCGGCCTCGCTCGGCATGCTCACCCAGGAGCAGGTCGACGCCCTGGCCGCCATGGGCGTCCACCGCTACAACCACAACCTCGAGACCGCGCGCTCCTACTTCCCGCAGGTCGTGACGACCCACTCGTGGGAGGAGCGCTGGTCGACGCTGACGATGGTCCGTGACGCCGGCATGGAGGTGTGTTGCGGTGGCATCGTCGGCATGGGCGAGTCGCTCGAGCAGCGGGCCGAGCTCGCCGCGCAGCTCGGTGAGCTGGCACCGGACGAGGTACCGCTGAACTTCCTCAACCCCCGCCCCGGCACGCCGTTCGGCGACCTGCCGGTGATGGAGGGCACCGACGCGCTGCGCACGATCGCCGCCTTCCGGCTGGCGCTGCCGCGCACCATCCTGCGCTACGCGGGCGGCCGCGAGATCACCCTCGGCGACCTCGGGACCCGGGACGGGATGCTCGGCGGCGTCAACGCGGTCATCGTCGGCAACTACCTGACCACGCTCGGTCGCTCCCCCGAGGAGGACCTGGCCCTGCTCGGCGACCTCGGCATGCCGGTCAAGGCGCTGTCCGAGACCATCTAGCCCGTCTTCTCCCGCTTTTCCAGGGTGCCGGGGCTTGAGACCCGTTCGCCCGGGTAAGTCCGCTCGGCCACCACTAGTGCCAAAACGGGCAAAGCGGGCTAATCTCCGGCCCGACCCCTGGTGCGAGGAGGCCGAGATGGCTGGCACGACCGCAGACCGCCCCGACCGCTCAGGCCGCCCGGACCGCTCAGGCCGCCCGGAGCGCCGGGAGCCCGACGACGTCCGCGGGGCAGCCCGCCGACGGCTGAACGCCAACCCGTGGAACCTGCTGCTGCTGATCCCGCTCGTGGCGACGCTGTTCCCGGCGTTCTACAACCGGACCGGGCCCGAGCTCGCCGGCTGGCCGTTCTTCTACTGGTACCAGATGCTGGCCATCCCGGGCTCGGTGCTGGTCACGCTGGTCGTCTACCGCGCGACGAGGGGTGAGCGGTGATGGACGACCTCAAGACCACCGAGCTGGTCGTCTTCTGCTTGCTCTTCGGGCTCGTCACCGTCCTGGGGTTCGTCGCCTCCCGCTGGCGCCGGGCCGAGTCCCTCGAGCACCTGGACGAGTGGGGGCTGGGTGGGCGCAACTTCGGCTCGTGGATCACCTGGTTCCTCATCGGCGGTGACCTCTACACGGCGTACACGTTCGTCGCCGTCCCCGCGCTGATCTACGGCGCCGGCGCCCTCGGCTTCTTCGCGGTGCCGTACACGATCGTCGTCTACCCGATGGTCTTCCTGGTCGCGGTCCGGCTCTGGTCGGTCAGCCACCGGCACGGCTACGTCACCCCGGCCGACTTCGTCCGGGGTCGTCACGGCTCCAGCACCCTGGCCCTCATGGTCGCGCTGACCGGCATCGTCGCGACCATGCCCTACATCGCGCTGCAGCTCGTGGGCATCCAGGCGGTCCTGAAGACGATGGGCGTGCACGGCGACGGCATCGTCGGCGACCTGCCGCTGATCATCGCGTTCCTCATCCTCGCGGTCTACACCTACCAGTCGGGGCTGCGCGCGCCGGCGCTCATCGCGTTCGTCAAGGACACGCTGATCTACGTCGTGGTCATCGCGGCCATCGTCTACATCCCCGGCAAGCTCGGCGGCTGGGACGCGATCTTCGGGGCGGCCGACGAGAAGTTCAACAGCACGCCGCCGCCGCCGGACGGTCCCTCGGACGGGCTGCTGCTGGCCGACCCGCAGGTGCTCGGCTACTCGACGCTGGCGTTCGGCTCGGCGCTGGCGCTGTTCATCTACCCGCACTCGGTCACCGGGGTCCTCGCCAGCCGCAGCCGCGACGTCATCAAGCGCAACATGGCGGCGCTGCCCGCCTACAGCATCGTGCTCGGCCTGCTGGCACTGCTCGGCTACATGGCGATCGCCGCCGGCGTCACGCCCATCGGCGCCGACCCGGAGGCGGGGATCCCCGGCGACGGGAACACCGTCGTCCCGCTGCTCTACGACCAGATGTTCCCGGACTGGTTCGCCGGCGTCGCCTTCGCCGCGATCGCGATCGGCGCTCTCGTGCCCGCTGCCATCATGTCGATCGCCGCCGCGAACCTCTTCGCCCGCAACATCTACAAGGAGTACCTCAACCGGGACGCCACACCCCAGCAGGAGGCCAAGGTCAGCAAGATCACCTCCCTGCTCGTCAAGGTGGGGGCGGTGCTGGTCATCCTGGGCCTGGACCCGCAGTTCTCGATCGACCTCCAGCTCATCGGCGGCGTGATCATCCTGCAGACGCTGCCGGCGATCGTCCTGGGCCTCTACACCGCCTGGTTCCATCGCTGGGCTCTGCTCGCCGGCTGGGCCGTCGGGCTCGGCTCCGGCCTGCTGATGCTCTACGACACCCCGAACCCGCTGCGCGACAAGGAGCACTTCGGGGGGCCGCTCTACCCGTTGAGCAAGCTGGGCTTCGACTCGGACTCGGTCATCTACACCGGCCTGATCGCGGTGCTGGCCAACCTCGCGGTGGTCGTCGTGGGCTCCTTCCTGCTCCGCGGGGCCAAGGCGCCCGCCGGTGTGGACTCGACGTACGAGGCCGACTACCACGTCGAGGCCGGCGACCCGCAGGTCGAGGTGTCACCTGCCGACACGGGTGACCGGGCCGAGGTGACCGCGAGCCGCGGCGGACCCCACCGGGCCTGAGACCGGGGGCCGTCCCGTTCGCTAGGTTCCCAGCATGAGCGACGAGACGGTCCGGCTCGAGGGGCACGGGGGCGACATCGCCGTCGCCGTGGCGCGAGCGCACGGGGTGGACACCCTGTTCACGCTGTCCGGGGCGCACGTCTTCCCGCTGTACGACGGGGCGGTCAAGGCGGACCCACCGATGCGGTTGGTCGACGTGCGCCACGAGCAGACCGCCGTGTTCGCGGCCGAGGCGACCGCCAAGCTGACCCGGCAGCCCGGTTTCGCCGCGCTCACCGCGGGGCCCGGCGTCACCAACGGGGTCAGCGCCATCACCACCGCGCACCTCAACGGGTCGCCGCTGCTCGTCGTCGGCGGCCGGGCCCCTGCGTTCCGGTGGGGCGCCGGCAGCCTGCAGGAGCTCGACCACCCCCCGCTGCTCGCGCCGGTCACCAAGCGCGCGGCCACCGTGCCGACGGTCGGCGACATCGCCGGGGCGGTCGACGACGCCTTCACGCTCGCGACGGCGGCGCACCGTGGGCCGGTCTTCCTCGACGTGCCGATGGACCAGCTCTTCAGCCGGGCCGAGGTCGAGCTGCCGGCCGCGCCGCGGCAGCAGCGCGTCGAGCCGGACCCGGACGACCTGGCCGCCGTCGGCAAGCTCCTGGCCGGCGCCGAGCGCCCGGTGCTCGTCCTCGGCTCCGACGTGTGGACCGACCACGCCGAGGACGCGGCGCGCCGGCTGGCCGAGACCACCGGCCTTCCGGTCATCACCAACGGCATGGGCCGCGGCATCGTGCCGGCCGGCCACCCGCTGCTCGTCACGCGTGCGCGAAGCGCCGCCTTCGGAGGGGCCGACCTGGTCCTGGTCGTCGGGGTGCCGCTCGACTTCCGGCTCGGCTTCGGCGTCTTCGGCGGCAAGGACGGAGCCACGCCCGCTTCCGTCGTGCACGTCGCCGACTCCCCCGGCCAGCTGGCGCGCCACGTCGAGCTGGCCGGCTCTGCCGCCGGCGACCTGACCGCCGTCCTCGACGGGGTCCTCCGGGCGTGGACGCAGGCGGGTCGCCCGGGGGCGTACGACGACTGGACCTCGACGCTGCAGGACGTCGCGCGCGCTGCGGTCGACAAGGACCGCGACCTGCTGGCCAGCGACGCCGACCCGGTCCACCCGGCGCGCGTCTACGGCGAGCTTGGCCGCCGGCTGGCCGACGACGCGGTGGTGATCGGCGACGGTGGCGACTTCGTGTCGTACGCCGGGAAGTACGTCGAGCCGAAGGCCCCCGGTGGGTGGCTCGACCCCGGTCCCTACGGCTGCCTGGGCACCGGCCTCGGCTACGCGACCGGTGCCCGGCTGGCCCGGCCGTCCGGCCAGGTGGTGCTGATGCTCGGCGACGGCGCCGCCGGGTTCTCGCTGATGGACGTCGACACCCTGGTCCGGCACGGCCTGCCGGTCGTGATCGTCATGGGCAACAACGGCGGCTGGGGCCTCGAGAAGCACCCGATGCGCTTCCTCTACGGCTACGACGTGGCCGCCGAGCTGGCGCCGCAGACGCGCTACGACGAGGTCGTGCGGGCGCTGGGCGGAGCCGGCGAGCTGGTCACCCGACCGGACGGGATCGGGCCCGCGCTGGACCGCGCCTTCGACGCCGGCGTGCCCTACCTGGTCAACGTGGTGACCGACCCGGAGGTCGCCTACCCGCGCAGCACCAACCTCGCCTGAGGGTCGCCTGCCGTCGGCGCCGGTGCGTCGAGGGTGCGGCTCAGGGCGTAGCCGACGAGCACCACCAGGTGCAGCACCCAGAGCCACAGCACGACCGCGACGCACGCCCCGACCGCGACGAAGCCGCCGAACGGCCGGCCGAGGTCGAGCGGGATCGCCAGGAAGAGCACGAACCCCTGCAGGAAGCCGGCCACGAACGCCGCCGCGGTCGAGCCGGCCAGCAGGGCCGCGCGCCAGCCCGGCGTCTTCGGGGAGAGCACCCGGTAGACGTAGGCCACCGGGCCGGTCAGCAGCACCCAGCCCAGACAGAGCGCGAGGTAGGCACCGAGCGCGCGCGACCCCACCCCGCCGCCGGCCAGGGCGGCGAAGAACGGTGCGCACAGGAGGACCACGACCGCGAGCAGCGGGGTGGCCGCGAGCAGCGGGAGCACCCCGAGGCGCCCCCGGCGGCCGGGGTGCGACTCGTCCTCCTCATCGAGCCGGACGAACGCCCGGCGCAGCCCCTCGCCGTAGAGCGACGCGGGCACCAGGGCGACCAGCGCCGTGACCCAGCCCAGGCTCGCGCCGGCGTCGACGACGGCCCGGACGGTCTCGGGCGCCCCGACCGCGCCCGGCAGGGCGTCGGCGAGGCTGTCCCCGAGCCGGGCGGTCCGCTCGGCGCCGAGCACCAGGCCGGCCACCCAGACGGCCAGCAGCCCGGTGGGGAGCACCGCGATGCCGCCGTAGAAGGTGAGCCCGGCCGCGTAGAGCGCGACGTCGTGCCCGCGCAGGCGGCGGACGACGTCCCGGCCGACCGGGCGGAGCGGGCGCACGGGTGACCTCTGCCCCGGCGCGGCGACGGCTACCCGGCGCGGGCGAAGGTGCGCCGGTAGGACTGCGGCGTGGTGCCGACCCGGCGGGTGAAGTGGTGCCGGAGCACGGAGGCGCTGCCGAAGCCCACCAGGTCGGCGACGACCTCGACCGGCTGCGCGGTCTCCTCGAGGAGACGGCGGGCGTGCAGGATGCGCTGGTCGGTCAGCCACTGCAGCGGCGTGGTGCCGGTCTCGGCGCGGAACCGGCGGGCGAAGGTGCGCGGCGAGAGGTGCGCGCGGGCGGCCAGCTGCTCCACCGTCATGTCCTCGGCCAGGTGCCCGAGGATCCACTCGAGGGTGTCCGACAGGGTGTCGCCCTCGCAGGGCACCGGCTGGTCGACGTACTGCCGCTGCCCGCCCTCACGGTGCGGCGGCGTCACCATCCGGCGGGCCAGCGTGTTGGCGACGGTCGTCCCGAACTCGCGGCGGATGAGGTGGAGGCTGGCGTCGATGCCGGCCGCCGTGCCGGCGCTGGTCAGGACGCCGTCGCTGTCGACGTACAGCACGTCGGGGTTGACCCGCGCCTCCGGGAAGCGGTCGGCCAGCTCGCCGGCATGGGTCCAGTGGGTCGTGCACTCGCGGCCGTCCAGCAGGCCGGCCTCGCCGAGGATGAAGGCCCCGCTGCAGACGCTCATGACCTGGGCGCCGCGGTCGACGGCCCGGCGCAGGCCCTCGAGCAGCCCCTCGGGCATCGGTTCCTCGCGGCTGATTGCCGGGACCGCGACCAGGTCGGCCTCGTCGAGGCGGGAGAAGTCGTCCTCGACCACCAGGTCGAAGCCGGAGTGGACGCGGACCGGGCCGGGCGTCTCGGTGCACAGCGCGAAGTCGAAGTCCGGGAGGCTGGGGTCGTCGGGGCGCGCCGTCCCGAAGACCTCGCAGAGCACCCCCAGCTCGAAGGCGAAGACCCCGTCGAGGACGGGCACGGCCACGTTGCGGATGCGTCTCGGCACCCCCGCATTATGGCAGGAACTTGTTGGTGGTTGTCAATCCTGCCACTGGTGGCAGGATGTGGTTCAGCGCATAGTTCCTGCCATGACCCTCCTTCTGATCCTCCTCGCCATCGCCGTCACCACGGAGCTGGTCGCCGGGCTGCGCCTGGTCCTGCGCGACCGCCCGCTCTCCCCTCCGGCCAGCCACCCGGACTGGGGGACGGGGGCCCTGCCCTCGACCCCCTACGCGCTGCGGCACTGACCTGCCTAGGCTCGGTCGGGTGCGCATCCGCCCGGCCGAGCCCGACGAGCTGGCCCTCGTCGGCGAGCTGACCCTCGCCGCGTACGTCGCCGACGGCCACACCACCGTCGACGACCACTACGCCGACGAGCTGCGGGCCGCGGACCAGCGGGCGCAGCAGGCCCAGCTGGTCGTCGCGGCGGCACCCCACGGCGAGCTGCTGGGCACGGTGACCTTCGTGCTCCCGGGCACCCCGTGGGCCGAGGTCTCCCGGCCCGGCGAGGCCGAGTTCCGGATGCTCGCCGTCCCGCCCGAGCACCGCGGGCGCGGCGTGGGGTCCGCCCTCACCCAGTGGTGCGTCGACCGGGCCCGCGAGCAGGGGTGCACGGCGGTCGCGCTGAGCACGCTGCCGGGGATGGCGACCGCGCACCGGATGTACGAGCGAATGGGCTTCGCGCGGGCCCCCGAGCGCGACTGGTGGCCGAACCCCCAGGTGCGGCTGATCGTCTACCTGCTCGACCTGGTCTGAGCCGTACGTCGCCGCGGGTCAGAGCCGGGCGAGGAACCGCGCCGCGTCCACCACCACCCGGGTCACCTCGCCGCGGCCCGCGACCACGAGGGCACCGGCGACCTCCTGCTCGGCGACCACGCTGAAACGCAGCAGCCGCCCGTCCCGGTGGACCAGGTCGGCGCGCACCCGCACCTCCGTGCCGACCGCGCTGGCCCGCTCGTGCGCGAGGTCGACCCGGCTGCCCACCGTCGTCTCCCCGGGCGCCAGCAGCGGAGCGGCCGCCGCGACGGTCGCCTCCTCGCACCAGGCGAGCAGCCGGGGCGTGCCGAGCACCGGCAGGTCCCCGCTGCCGAGCGCCGCCGCGGTGTCCTGCGGACCCACCACGTGCACGACGGCCGCGCCGCCGGTCGCGGCGTCCGGGCTCTCCACGGCGGCTACCCTACGGGCCGTGCCGAGCGCTGCCGGGGAGCCGATCGCCTACTGCGACCAGTGCGGCGAGCCGGCGACGACCGGCGACCACCGGGCCTGCGCGGGGCGCCGCCGGCTCGAGCCGCCGCGGTGGTGCCCGTCCTGCCGGCGCCGGATGGTCGTGCAGGTCACACCACGCGGGTGGTCGGCCCGGTGCAGCGAGCACGGCACCACGACCAGCGGGACGCCGGCGGTCCCGTCGTGACCGGCCCCGCGACCGGCGTGCGGGTGCGCGAGGCGACGTACGACGACTGGGCGCTGATCTGGCCCTTCTTCCGGCGGATCGTCGCGGACGGCGAGACCTACGCGTTCCCCGAGGACCTCACCGAGGAGACCGGCCGGGCGTGGTGGATGGAGCAGCCACCGGGGCAGACGTTCGTCGCCGTCGACTCGGAGGGCACGGTCCTCGGGTCGGCGAAGTCGGGGCCGAACCGGCCGGGCCGCGGGTCGCACGTGTCGACCGCCAGCTTCATGGTCGACCCGGAGCACGGCGCGCGCGGAGTCGGCCGGCTGCTCGCGGACCACGTGCTGCGCTGGGCCACCGGGCAGGGCTACGCCAGCATGCAGTTCAACGCGGTGGTCGAGACCAACACCCGCGCGGTGGCGCTGTGGCGCGGCGTCGGGTTCGAGGTGGTCGGGACGGTGCCCGAGGCGTTCGACTCGGCCGCCCACGGCCGGGTCGGCCTGCACGTCATGTGGCGTCGGCTGTCGCTGTGACGAGCAGGCCTGGAGCCGTCAGGCGACCAGGCCGAGGCGGCGCAGCTCGACCGTGAGGTCGTGCGGGTTGGTGGAGGCGGCCATGGCGGCCTCGAGGGTGATGACGCCGTCGCGGATCAGCGCGACCAGGTGCTGGTCGAACGTCTGCATGCCGTAGTACGCCCCCTCCTTGATGAGCTCGCCGATCGAGTGGGTCTTGTCGGCATCGGCGATGGCGTCCGCGATGCGGCCGGTGGCCACGCAGATCTCCATCGCGACGCAGCGGCCCTGCCCGTCAGCGCGGGGCACCAGGCGCTGGCAGATGATCCCGCGCAGGGCGCCGGCCAGCGAGAGCCGGACCTGCTTCTGCTCGTGCGGCGGGAAGAAGTCGATGACGCGGGTGATGGTCTCCGCCGCGTCGGTGGTGTGCAGGGTCGACATGACGAAGTGACCGGTCTCCGACGCGGCGAGCGCGGCCTTGACCGTCTCGGTGTCACGCATCTCGCCGACCAGGATGACGTCGGGGTCCTGGCGCATCGCGGCCCGCAGCGCGACCGCGAAGTCGGCGGTGTCCAGCCGCACCTCGCGCTGGTTGATCATCGAGAGCTTGTCGAAGTGCAGCACCTCGATCGGGTCCTCGATCGTGACGCAGTGGACCTCGCGGTTGTTGTTGATGTGGTCGATCATCCCGGCGAGGGTGGTGGTCTTGCCGGAGCCGGTCGGACCGGTGACCAGCACCAGGCCGCGCGGCTCCATGGCCAGGGCGGAGAGCACCGGCGGCAGGCCGAGGTCGTCCAGCGGGATCGCGCCGACACTGACCCGCCGGAACACCATGCCGGCCGACCCGCGGGAGCGGAAGGCGTTGACCCGGAACCGGCCGAGACCCGGGACGGAGTACGCGAAGTCGGCCTCGTTGGTCTTGGCGAACTCCTCGATCAGGTCGTCGCGCAGGACCTCGCCGACCATGTGCTCGGTGTCGGAGGGGGTCAGGTTGGGCGCCTGGAGCTTGCGCAGCCGACCGTCGATGCGGACCCGCGGCGGGGACCCCACCTTGATGTGCAGGTCGGACCCCCCCACCTCGCTGAGCGCGCGCAGGAAGGGGACGACGGACTGGGGCGACTGCTCCGTTCCACTCACCCTCCCGTTGTCGGGAGCCTCGGGGCCCACCTTGAGCCGATCAGGCGACAGGCTGGGGCGTGCCGGCCCCCCGGGCGGCCGGGTCCGTGGCCACCCAGCGGCGCAGCAGCGCGTCGGTCACGTCCCGAGCGGCGGCGACCCCGACCGTGGCCCGCCCGCCCTCCAGGCGACCGCCCGAGATGTCGTGCTCATGAGGTTCGTCCTGGTGGACCCGGCCGGCGCTGCAGGCCGGGCACAGCGGCGTGACGCTGTCCCAGGCCTCGACCACCACGTCGTCGGTCGCGCCCAGGTCGACCAGCGCCGCGACGTCGTCCTCCTCGCGGACCCTCAGCGGCACCGCATGGACGGGGGTGTCGGACGTCGCCCAGAGCTCGAGCTCGTCGAAGACGGAGTACGTCCGGCCGGCGCTCACCCGCTCGCCGGTGGGGACCCCGTCGTGCAGGACGACCTCGCCGCAGCGCCGGCCGCTGCCCGGCAGGGGCACGTTGAGCACCACACCGCGGGCCGGGTCGATCCGGCGGCACCAGACCACCTCCGTGCCGGTAGCGGTCGCGATGCGCACCGGCGTGTGCCCGAACGCGGCCTCGACCGGGCCGTCACCCGGCGGGAGGTCGACGCCGTAGCGGGTCCAGGCGAGGCGGGCCGTGGGCCAGTCGTGCAGCGCGGTCGCGGCGATGCCGAGGTTCCACCACACCGCTTCCTCGGGACCGTCCGGTGCCAGCTCGGCCGCGGCCAGCCCGTGCTCGCGGGCGGCCGGCCAGTCACGGCGGAACTTGTGCGCGAGGGCGAGGTCGAAGGCCCAGCCGGCCAGCTCCGACCGGGGGGCGTCCTCGGCGCGGGCGGCCGCGACGAGCGCCTCGAGCCGCCCGGCGGCGACGTCCCAGTCCTCGGCGTCCCACGCCTCGTAGGCCTGGCGCAAGGTCTCGCGCAGGGTGTCGCTGGGCTCGAAGAAGGGGCTCACCACGCGGGCGCCGGCGTCAGCCGATCTCGGCGATGACGTCGCCCTCCTGGACCACGTCCCCCTCACCCACGTGCAGCGCGGTGATGGTGCCGGCGGCCTCCGCGAGCACCGGGATCTCCATCTTCATCGACTCGAGGATCACCAGGGTGTCGCCGTCGGCGACCGAGTCGCCCTGGGACACCACGACCTTCCAGACGTTGGCCACCATCTCGGCCCGGATCTCATTCGCCACGGCGGCAGTCAACCACAGCAGGCGGTCACGCCCGCATGGCGGCGACGAGGCCGGTGTCGTAGTCCCCGGAGACGAAGCGGGGGTCCTCGAGCAGCTCGGCGTGGAACGCCAGGTTGCTCTTGGGACCGGCCAGCCGGAAGTCCGCGACGGCAGCACGCGCCCGGTCCAGGGCCTCGGCGCGGTCGGTGCCGTGGACCACCACCTTGGCCATCAGCGAGTCGTAGTGCGGGGTCACCGTCGTACCCACCGCGTAGCCCGCGTCGACCCGCACGCCCTCGCCCGACGGCTCGCGCCACTCGGTGATCGTGCCCGGCCCGGGTAGGAACCGGACCGGGTCCTCGGCGTTGACGCGGAGCTCGATCGCGTGCCCGCTCGGTCGCAGTGTCGCGGGGTCGAAGGACGGCGGGCGCCCGGCGGCGACGAGCAGCTGCTGCTGCACCAGGTCGATGCCGTGGACCAGCTCGGTGACCGGGTGCTCGACCTGCAGCCGGGTGTTCATCTCGAGGAACACGAAGTCCCCGGTCTCCACGTCGAGCAGGCACTCGACCGTTCCCGCGCCCCGGTAGCCGACGCTCTCGGCGGCCCGGACCGCGGCGGCCACCATCTCGCCGCGCAGGGCAGGCCCGACGGCCGGCGAGGGCGTCTCCTCGACCAGCTTCTGGTTGCGCCGCTGCACGGAGCAGTCCCGCTCACCGAGGGCGACGACCCGGCCGTCGGCGAGGCCGAGCACCTGCACCTCGACGTGGCGCACCCGCGGGAAGTACTGCTCGAGCAGCACCGCCGGGTCGCCGAACATCCGTCCGGCGAACCCCTGGACCCGCTCGAACTGCGCCCGCAGCTCCGCCTCGTCCCCGGCGACGGCCATGCCCATGCCGCCGCCGCCGGCCGACGCCTTGACCATCAGCGGGTAGCCGATGCCTCGGGCGGCGGCGACCGCCGCGTCGAGGTCGACGACAGGTGCGGCGGTGCCGCGCGAGACCGGCACCCCCGCGGCGGCGACCAGGTTGCGGGCCCGGATCTTGTCGCCCATCGCCTCGATGGCCGCCGAGGACGGGCCGACCCAGACCAGCCCGGCGTCCTTGACCTGCATGGCGAACCGGTGGTCCTCGGCGAGGAAGCCGTAGCCGGGGTGGATCGCCTCGGCACCGGTCTGGCGGGCCGCCTCGAGCACCGCGGCCGCGTTGCGGTAGCTCTCCGCGGGGGCGGCCGGCCCGATGGCGACGGCCTCGTCCGCCTCCCGGACGTACGGCAGGCCGGCGTCGACCTCCGAGTGGACGGCGACCGCCCGCAGGCCCATGCGCTGCACGGTGCGGATCACGCGGCGCGCGATCTCCCCGCGGTTGGCGACGAGCACGGTCTCGAACACGAAGGCTGGCCTCCCGGGATGGACGACGTCGGCACGCGAGACTAACGACGTGGTCCTGGTGCTGCTCGTGGCGGTCGGCGCGCTCGGCGTCGCCCTGGTGACGCGGGGCGCCGGCTTGGCCCGGGTCCACCTGCGGGCGGTGCGCCTGCTGGTCGTGGCCGCATGCGTCCAGCTCGTGACGTCGGCCGTGGCCCCCGGCTCTGGTGCCGCGCGCGGCGTGGCGCTCGTGCTGACCACCCTGCTCGTCGGCCTGTTCGTGGTCGGCAACCGGCGGGTGGCGGGGACGCCGCTGATCGGCCTCGGCCTGCTGCTCAACGTCGTCGTGGTCGGTGCCAACGCGGCCATGCCGGTGTCGGTCGACGCGGCTGCCCGGGCCGGGCTCACCCCCGGTCAGCTGCACCTGGAGCGCGACGCGATGCGCGAGGAGGTCGGGCCGGGGACCCGGCTGCCGTGGCTGGGCGACGTGGTGCCGGTGGCGCTGCCCTGGCGGCCGCAGGTGGTCAGCCCCGGCGACGTCCTGGTGGCCGCCGGCGTCGGGTTGCTGCTCGTGACGGCACGGGGCAGGTCGGGCCGGTCGCGGCCGGATGGCCCGGCCGGCCGGTCAGCGGGGCCTCAGACGCCCAGCCGCGACGCGCGCTCCACGGTCGAGGACAGGCACTCGACGACCGTGGGGTCGTACTCGTAGGCCATGCCGAGGCGCAGCCGCTCGAGCGCCTCGAGGTGCCGCGACACCTCCGGCGAGTCACCGACCAGGTCGTCGTAGGCGTTGACCGCCTTGATGATCCGGCTGGCGAGCGGGACTTCGGAGCGCTGCGTCTCGTGCGCCCGCCGGTACGGCTCGGCCTGCATGTCGACGATGGCTGCGACGTCGTCGGGCACGCCGGTCTGGCGGATCACGTCCGCCCCCAGGGCGGCGATCCGCCGCTGGTCGATCGGGGCCGCGACCACGGTGGCACCGCCGGGGATGGGCTCGGCCAGCGAGAGCTGCCCGATGTCGTGCATCAGCGCGGCGTACTCCAGGTCGCGCAGCTCGGTGTCGTTCATGCCGAGCTCACGTCCCACCGCCACCGACAGCTGGCTGACCCGCCGGGAGTGGCCGGTCTCGGTGTAGCCGCCGAGCTCGGTGACCCGGGAGAGGGCGCGGATGGTCTGCAGCGACGACTCCCGGATCGCGGCGTAGCGACGGAAGGAGAACTGGGTGAGCAGCAGCGGCACCACGAACACCGGCAGCGCCCAGACGCCCATGATGGTGGCCGCGAGGGCGATCAGCGCCCCCGTGGCGCCGATGGCCGAGCCGATCCCGGCCTGCGCCACGACCTCGTTGCGCAGCACGGCGCGGAACGGCGCGCGGTCGGCACCGGCCCGCACGACGGCGGTCAGCACCGCGTCGACGCAGAGGGTGGCCACGACGACGGCGACCATGACGACGGCCAGCCCTGCCTCGCGCATGTCCATCGCCCGCTCGTCGAGCCCGGTGCCACGGAACAGGCCGGCCGCGACGCCGATCGTGAGCAGACGTCGGGCGAGCGTGTCGATGCTGGGGGCCCGTCCGACCACGACGTGCGGTCCGACGCCGACGAGCATCGCGCAGGCGCAGACCGCGACCACCTGCAAGGCACCGTGGTCCGGGTCGTCGGCCGGCATCCGGGTGAGCAGCGTGTAGGCGAGGGCACCGGCAGTCGCGATCGGGGCAGCGTCGCGACCACCAGGCAGCGTGATGCGGACGAGCTCGCCGAAGGCGATGAACGCGGCGAAGGCGACTGCCGTCCGGACGTCGACGAAGCCGCCGGGCGACGCGGTGACGACGACGGAGGCGACGGCGAGCAGGGCCCCGGCGGCCGCGATGACGAACAGGCCGGTGTTGCCGGCGTCGTCCAGGCGGCGCGGGCTGCGGCTCATGACGTGCGGTCCCGGAACAGCGCGCTGGTCGGGTCGTCGTGGTCGAAGGCCCGAGCCTCCTGGTCGAACGGCTCGTCGGCCGGCGGGGCGTACGCCGGCGTCTCGTCCGGCGACCAGCCGTGCTCGTCGATCGCCGTCACCAGGGCCTCGACCATGCGCGGGTCGAACTGGTCGCCCGCGCAGCGCCGCAGCTCGGTCATCGCCTCGCTGACGGTGCGCGCGCCGCGGTAGGAGCGGGTCGTCGTCATCGAGTCGAACGCGTCGGCGACCGCGATCACCCGGGCGAACTCGGGGATGTCGTCGCCGGCCAGGCCCATCGGGTACCCGCGGCCGTCGAGCCGCTCGTGGTGGTGCTGGATGCCGGCGACGGCCTCGTCGAGGAACTCGATCTCGCGGATGATCTCGACGCCCTGCACCGGGTGCAGCTGGATGGAGGCGAACTCACCTTCGGTGAGCCCGCCGTTCTTCTGCAGCACCCGGGTGGGGACGCCGAGCTTGCCGACGTCGTGCAGCATCCCGGCGTAGCGCAAGGACTGCACCCGGTCCTCGCGCATGCCGATCACCCGGGCGATGAGCACCGAGGCCGCGGAGACCCGCTCGCTGTGGCCGCGGGTGTAGAGGTCCTTCGTCTCGACGGCGGTCATCAGGGCGCGGACGGTGCGGTCGTAGGCGCGCTGCTCCTCGGCGTACTGCGCGTACGCCCACCGCGCGACGAACAGCGGCAGCAGCAGCAGGATCGCGGCCGTCGGTCCCACTCCCGCGCCGTCCTCGTCCCAGAGGACCGCAAGCAGCAGGCCGAACAGGCCATAGCCGACGTAGCCCGGGATCGAGCCGGCCATCGTCCCGTGAAAGACGATCTTGACCGGCACACCCTGGTACAGGCTCACGATGCCCGCGACGAGGGTGCCGTTCACGAGGCAGTGCGCGCCGAGCGCAGCGAGGAAGGGCAGCAGTAGGTACGGGAAGCTGTCCGGCCGGATCGCCTCGCCGCCCAGCAGGGCGAAGGTCCCCGCCGCCGCTGCTGCGGCCAAGGTCATCTGCGAGGCGTTGAAGACCCGCTTGATGAACGGCTGCGGGTCATACGCGATGACGGTCGTGCTCGCGAGCAGGATCGTCCCCCATCCACCGACCAGGGGGAGGCAGGCACTGGAGATGACCGAGCTCAGTGCGATCTTGGCGAGGTCGTGCGAGCCGCGCGCCACGATGGAGTCGGTGAGAACGAGCAGCAGGCCGAGGGCGACGCAGTCGACCAGGCTCAGGTCGTCCCATCCCCGGATCGCTGCAATGACAGGCAGAGGCGCCGCGGCGAGGACCACCGCGGCGACGAAGAACCGTGCCTTCAGTGGCAGCGGGTTCATGCCCCTCCGTCCACGGACAATTGACGGCAGAGAGCGTGACGGGGATCGGCAGCGCAGGGGGGCTGTTCTGCTTCACCACTTCCACTGTGCGGTTGCGTGAAGCATCTGCTCGACAGCGGACACGATCTTCTTCATGTGACTCTCATCCCTTTCGGATTCATGTCACAGGCACCGCTGAATACCGCCTGTGCAGGGATCCGCTCCGCTGGGACGATCGGTGATGCAGGCAAAGAAGACACAACGCTGCTGACCGACACACAACTCTTCGATGTGCTGCCGATCCCGATCACGCTCTCTGCAGTTGTCAAGCACCCCGCCCGCTGGGCGGCCCCCCGGGATGGCGCCGAAGAGCCGAGACCCTCCTTACCGGAGAAACCTCGGCTCGTTCGCGCTGCAAGTGAAGGGCGCGGGTAAACCTGTCGTCAAGGGTTTCGCCGATTTGCATCTAGTTGCCCTACGCAGGGTGTCCGAAAGGACTAGTCCGTGAGGAGTGCGCCATCAGGAGCACATTTCCCCCCACCCGCGAGAGGTGCACGTGTTCCCCGGACGACGCCCGAACCGTTGCTCTAGCCTCCGACCGAGTCGCCGGCAGTCCCGCAGGCGGGAGAGGGGCGGCATGTCGACGGGCCAGCACCAGGTCTACGCGGACCTGGTCGGGGGGCTCCTCGACGCCCGGGAGGACCCGGCGGGCGTGCGCTTCGACGCCGATCTCGCGGCCGCGGTGACCCGCGGCGAGGTCAGCCCCGAGACGGCCAAGCGACTGCGGGTCTGGCAGCGCGCATCGGTTCGCGGGGTCGCCGACCACGTGCGCGCCGTCCTGCCGACCGTGCTGGCGGCCCTGGAGAGCGCCCGCGCCGACGCCCGGGCCCAGGTCGTCGACCTGGCCGCGGCGCTGGCCGACGCCGGTACGTCGGCGGACCCGGTCGACGACGTCCCCGGTGCGCCCGGTCCCAGCCGGACCTCCGAGGTCACCCGCTCGCCGGCCATCCCGGCCCAGGCTGCTCCGAGGGAGGCTGCGGACGTCGGCGACACGCCGGAGCGCGCCTCAAGCGCGCCGCGCGGCGGACCGAGCAGTCTGGGAGCAGCACAGTCCCGCCTGATGGTCGCCGACCTCGTCCCGTCCCGGTCCCCCGTCGTCCCCGATCCCCGCTGAGGTGTCCATCCCCATGCCGACCCTGCGCCTCCTGCCGGAGCTCGAGGACGCGCTACGCCACCTGCCGGGCGTCAAGGCCGCCAGCGTCGTCACCGGGCCTGACGCCGTGCCCACCGAGGTGCACGTGCTCGCGGCGCCGGGCAAGGCGCCCAAGCAGGTGGTGCGCGACGTGCAGTCGCTCGCCCTTGCGCGCTACGACATCGACATCGACCACCGCATCGTGTCCGTCGTGCAGATCGGCGACGACGAGGTGCGCATGGTGGTCGACGAGGAGATCGCCGAGGACGCCACGCCCGACCCGGTCGTGCGACCGTCCATCGCAGCGGTCATGGTGCGCAGCGGCCACGGAGAGACGCAGGCGACGGTCACGCTGACCATCGGCGACCAGGTCTTCGAGGGCAACAGCCAGGGCCCGGCCGGCCAGTCGCACCGTGCCCGGCTGGTGGCGCTGGCCACCGTCGAGGCGGTGGCCGAGCTGCTCGGCCAGCCGTGCGAGGTCGAGTCGGCCACGATCGTGGCGACCGGCGCCCGCGAGGTGGCTCTCGCGGTGCTGACGTTGATGGTGCCGCGCACCGGCGAGCAGGTGCTCACCGGCGCGGCCGTGGTGCGCGGCGACGAGGCCGACGCGGTGGTGCGCTCCGTGCTGGCCGCGCTCAACCGCCAGCTCGCCGGCTGAGCCAGTGGGTCAGGGACGCAGCATGGTCTTGATCGAGCGCCGCTCGTCCATGGCCGCATAGGCGTCCGGTGCCTTCTCCAGCGGCAGCACGAGGTCGAACACCCGACCGGGGTCGATAGCGCCCGAGAGGGTGTCCGCGAGCAGCTCCTCGAGATAGGCCCGGACCGGCGCCACCCCGCCACCGACGGTGACGTTGCGACCGAACAGCGTGCGGATCGGCAGCTCCGCTCCTCCGGCGGGCACCCCGACGTACCCGACACGACCACCCGGGCGCGCGGCCGCGATCGCCTGGTCCATCGACTCCTTGGTGCCGACGCACTCGAGCACCGCGTCGGCGCCGATGCCCCCCAGCAGGTCCTCGACCCGCGCGACGCCGTCCGGACCGCGCTCGGCGACGACGTCGGTGGCGCCGAAGTCGCGGGCCAGGGCCGCGCGGTCCTCGTGCCGCGACATCGCGACGATCCGCTCGGCCCCGAGCCGGCGGGCCGCGAGCACGCCGCACAGGCCGACAGCGCCGTCGCCCACGACGGCCACCGTGGTGCCCGGGCCGACGCCGGCGGACCGCGCGGCGTGGTGGCCGGTGCCCATCACGTCGGACAGCGTCAGCAGCGACGCGAGCAGCGGGCCGTCGGGCAGGTCGCGTCCGGCGGCGACCAGCGTGCCGTCGGCCAACGGCACCCGCACGGCCTCGCCCTGGCCGGCGTCGACCGGGAGCCCGGCCTCGTCGGTGCCACCCCACCAGGTCCCGTGCTCGCAGGACGTGTGCATGCCGTTGCGGCAGTGCACGCAGGTGTTGTCGCTCAGCAGGAAGGGGGCGACGACGAAGTCACCGGGCCGCAGGGTGCGGACCTCGTCGCCTACCTCCTCGACCACACCGACGAACTCGTGGCCGATCCGCCGCGGCTCGTCGACGTCGGCGATGCCGCGGTACGGCCACAGGTCGCTCCCGCAGACGCACGCCGCCGTGACGCGGACGAGTGCGTCCGTGGGCAGGCTCACCTCGGGGTCCGGCACGTCCTCGACGCGGATGTCACCGGGTCCGTGGATCAACGTGGCGCGCACGCGCCCTCCTTCGTTCGGGTCGTCGGGCAGGTCGAGCGGGTCGAGCGGGTCGTGCGGGTCGTGCGGGTCGTGCGAGGATGGGCGTCATGGCGAAGAAGTCCCGCAAGAAGAAGGCGCGCAAGAACAGCAAGGCCAACCACGGCAAGCGGCCCAACAGCTGACCCTCGACGGGCTCACCCCGAAGGGCTACCCGCGGGCCGGACGTCTCAGACGTCGCCGCGCAGCTCGGTGCGGGCAGCCGCGATGTGCGAGAGCACCTTTGCCCTCAGGTCGGGCGGCGCCGGGTCCGAGCAGCTGCGCTTGACGATGGCCTTGACGGCCTCCTCGAGGCCGAACTCCTGCAGGCACGGCGAGCACTCCTCGAGGTGCTCCTTGATCTCGTGCCGTCGCTGGCCGTCGACCTCGCCGTCGATGAACTCGTAGACACGGTCGAGCACCTCGGCGCACGGCACGGCGTGCGGGTTGCCACAGCTCACGACTGGTCGCCTCCGTCGTCCCCGCCGCCTGCCACGGGCGCGCCCGCGGGCACCAGGCCGCGGCCGCGCGCGTAGTCCTCGAGCAGGTCCCGCAGCTGCCGGCGGCCGCGGTGCAGCCGCGACATCACCGTGCCGATCGGGGTACCCATGATGTCGGCGATCTCCTTGTAGGCGAACCCCTCGACGTCCGCCAGGTAGACCGCGATGCGGAAGTCCTCCGGGATCTGCTGGAGGGCTTCCTTCACGTCCGAGTCGGGCAGGTGCTCGAGCGCCTCCGCCTCGGCGGACTTCAGGCCGCTCGACATGTGCGACTCGGCCTGTGCGAGCTGCCAGTCCTCGACGGTCTCGGTGCCGGACTGCTTGGGCTGGCGCTGCGCCTTGCGGTAGCTGTTGATGAAGGTGTTGGTGAGGATGCGGTAGAGCCAGGCCTTGAGGTTGGTGCCCTCCTGGAACTGGTGGAAGGACCCGTAGGCCTTGGCGTACGTCTCCTGGACGAGGTCCTCGGCATCGGCCGGGTTGCGCGTCATGCGCAACGCCGCCGAGTACAGCTGGTCGAGGTACTGCAGCGCGTCCCGCTCGAAGCGGGCGTTGCGCTGCTCGTCGGTCTCGGCGGCGGGCTGGCTCATCGCCCTCGATGCTATCCCCCGGGGGACGGCGCCCCCTCCGGCCGCTCCTGGCCACTCGAGGGCGGACGCGACGCTGCCGTCGGGCCGCCCGGTCGCCGGGGCGAGTGCATACATCTGGTGCGGACCTCCTGCAGACTGCCGGGAAGAATGACTCGTGGGAGTCCTTCCGCACAACCGCGTGCCCGCGGTCGGGATTCCCCGGCTCAGGATTCCCGGGCCAGCACCTCACGCACCCAGCGCCGGGTGTGGTCGACGACGAGACCGACCGCCTCCCGGGGGGTCAGCGGCGCCGCCTTGGCGACCCGGAACGAGTGGTCGGCATGGGGCACCGCCCGCACCACGGTTCCCGCCGGCAGGGTCGCCGGGAAGGCGTCAGCCGGCCCGAACGGGTCCCGTCCGCCCTGGACCACGAGGGTCGGCACGCCGCATCCGGTGAGCTCGCCGAGCCGGCTCTTGTCCGCCCTGCCCGGCGGGTGCAGCGGGAACGCCAGGGCCAGGCACCCCGCGGCCCCGACGGAGACGGCCGTCCGGCAGGCCACCCGGGCACCCGCCGACCGGCCGCCGACCAGCAGCCGGCCCTGCAGGTCGAGCGCCGGCAGGACGGCCAGCCACGCCCGGTCCAACGTCGGCGGCGGCGCGGCCACCTTGCGCCCGGCGACGCGCCACGGCTGCTCCACCCGCACGACGGTGACACCCTCGGACGGCAGCGCCCGGGCGAGGGCGCGCAGGTCGGGGGTGTCGACGCCGCCGCCTGCGCCGTGGCCGAGCACGAGGGTCGCCCGGGGGCGCGCCGCGGCGGCGACGTGCACCCGCGCGACGCCGACCGGGGTCTTGATCTCGGTCAGGAGAGCTCCATCTGCTCGTCGTCGGCTTCCCCCTCGGCAGGCAGCGGGTCCACCAGGTCGGGCCGGTTGTTGCGCACGTTGTTGACGTCGGTGGACACCGGGTAGGCGAGCAGCCGGCCGGGCGCGGCCGGCACCAGCAGCCCGGTCAGCTCGTCGGGGTCGTCGTTGGCCGGGTCGAGCCACGCGCCGTAGCGCGCGGGCTCGACGAGCAGCGGCATCCGGTCGTGGATCCGGCCGAGGTCGTCGGGTGCCGTCGTGGTGAGCACCGTGCAGGTCCACAGCCACGGGTCGGTGCCCTCGGGGGCGTCCTTGTCCTTCCACAGCTCGTACAGACCGGCCATGGCCATCACGCCGCCGTCCTTCGGTCGCATAAAGAAGGGCTGCTTGTGCCCCTTCTCGCCGTACCACTCGAAGTATCCGTCCGCCGGGAGCAGGCAGCGCCGCTTGGCGAACGCCCGCTTGTACGCCGGCTTCTCCGCGACCGTCTCCATCCGCGCGTTGATCATCCGGTTGCCGATCTTGGGGTCCTTGGCCCACGACGGCACAAGACCCCACCGGACGACGCGCAGCTGTCGCGCGGGCGAGCCTTCCGGCTCCTCGCGCGGGGCCCTCTCGACGACCGCGTAGACGTCCTGGGTCGGGGCGACGTTGTAGCTGGGGGGCAGCGCCTGCTCGGGTTTCTCGACGAGCTCGAACTCCTCGACGAGGTCGTCAGGGTTCCGGCTGGCGGCGTAGCGTCCGCACATGCCGGCCAGCCTGCCAGAGGGTTGACGACGCGGCAGGTCGGGCAGGGACGCAGGCATGACGGTCGTACGTCGCCTCGCGCGCCCCCTTCTCTCCTCGATGTTCGTCACCGGCGGACTGGACTCGCTGCGCACCGCCGGGCAGAAGGCCCCCGCTGCCGCGGACGTCGCAGCGCCGATCGCCCGGCGGGTGCCCTACCTGCCGGAGGACCCCGAGAGCCTGGTGCGCATCAACGGTGCCGTCCAGGTCGTAGCGGGCTCGATGCTCGCGCTGGGCCGGTTCCCCCGGCTCTCGGCCGCCCTGCTCGCCGGCAGCCTGGTGCCGACCACCCTGGCCGGGCACCGGTTCTGGGAGGAGCAGGACGAGACCAGGCGGGCGCAGCAGCGGATCCACTTCTTCAAGAACCTGAGCATGCTCGGCGGCCTGATCCTCGCCGCCGTCGACACCGAGGGACGACCCAGCCTGGCCTGGCGGGCCCGGCACGCCGGTCATCACGCGGCGGCCGGCACCCGTCGCACCCGGCGCGCGGCGAAGCGAAACGCGCGGCTCGCGGCCCACGACGCACGGCACGCGCTGCCGGTCTGACGTCGCCCGCACGGCCGCGGACGGCGCCGGTGCCGCACTACGATCGCGGCGTGAGCGGGCGATGACGCGGGAGGCGGGCACCTGGGCGGCACCGGTGGCCGCCGGCCCGGTCGTGGCGACCGTGCCCCTGCCCGGCTCCAAGTCGCAGACCAACCGCGCGCTGATCCTCGCCGCACTGTCGCACGAGCCCTCGCAGCTGGTCGCCCCGCTGCGCAGCCGCGACACCGAGCTGATGGTCGCCGGCCTGCGCGCCGTCGGCGCCGACGTGGACGCGTCCGGTGACGACTGGTGGGTGCGTCCCGCCCGGCTGCAGGGCCCCGCCGACGTCGACGTCGGCAACGCCGGCACGGTGATGCGCTTCCTGCCCCCGGTGGCCGCACTGGCGACCGGTCCGGTGCGCTTCGACGGCGACCCCCGTGCCCGTGAGCGGCCGCTCGCCCCTGTCGTTGGCGCCCTGCGGGACCTCGGGGTCGAGGTCGAGGCGAGCGACGACCGGCTGCCCCTGACGGTCCATGGTCGCGGCTGGGTCCTCGGCGGCGCCGTCGAGATCGACGCCTCGACGTCGTCACAGTTCGTGTCCGCGCTGCTGCTCGCCGCGCCCCGGTTCGCCGACGCGGTCGAGGTGCGCCACCTCGGGGGACGCGTCCCGTCCGGCGCCCACATCGACATGACGGTCGCGATGCTGCGGTCCGCAGGCGCCATCGTCGAGCACGTCGACGACACGACCTGGCGCGTGGAGCCAGGCCCGCTGCGGGTCGGTCGGCACGTCGTGGAGCCCGACCTGTCCAACGCGGCAGCTTTCCTCGCCGCCGCGGTCGTCACCGGAGGTCGGGTGACGGTGCCTGGCTGGCCGCTGCGCACGACGCAGGCGGGCGACGCGCTGCGCCACCTCCTGCCGAGGCTCGGCGCGACCGTCGAGCTCGACGAGGACGGCCTGACCGTGACCGGACCGGACCGGGTTCTCGGCGCCGACCTCGACCTGTCCGACGTCGGCGAGCTCGCCCCGGTGCTGGCCGCGGTCGCAGCGCTCGCCGACGGGCCGTCGACGCTGCGCGGCATCGGCCACCTGCGGCACCACGAGACCGACCGGCTGGCCGCGCTGTCCCGGGAGATCAGTGCGCTCGGCGGCGACGTCCGGGAGACCGCCGACGGGCTCGAGGTGCACCCGCACCGGCTGCACGGGGGCCGGTTCGAGACCTACGAGGACCACCGGCTGGCCACCGCGGCCGCCGTGCTCGGGCTCTGCGTCGCCGGTGTCGACGTGGTCGACGTGGCGACGACCGCCAAGACGCTGCCCACGTTCGTGCCGCTGTGGCAGCAGATGCTGACCGCCCGTTCCGTGGAGGGCAGGCGCGGGTGACCACGGCGTGAGTCCCAGCAGACGCTCGCGGGACCTGGACGAGGACGACGTCCGCGTCCGGCCGTCCCGTGGGTCGCGGCCGCGCACCAAGGAGCGCCCGGCGCACGACTCCGCCGTCACCGGTGTGGTCGTCACGGTGGACCGCGGCCGGTGCACCTGCCGGGTCGGCGACGACGAGGTGACCGCCATGAAGGCCCGCGAGCTCGGCCGGCGCAGCGTGGTCGTCGGTGACCGGGTCGACCTGGTCGGCGACGTGAGCGGGCGGGCCGACACCCTGGCACGCGTCGTTCGGGTGCAGCCGCGCCGGTCCACGCTGCGCCGGACCGCGGACGACACCGACCCGGTGGAGCGGGTCCTGGTCGCCAACGCCGACCAGCTGGTGGTGGTGACCGCGCTCGCCCACCCGACGCCTCGCACCAGGTTGATCGACCGGTGCCTGGTGGCCGCGTACGACGCCGGGCTCCGTCCGCTGCTCTGCCTGACCAAGCCGGACCTGGCACCTCCCGACGAGCTGCTCGCGACCTACGGCGCGCTCGACGTCGACCACGTCGTCGTCCGCAAGGGTGAGCCCCTCGACCACCTGGTCGCCCACCTCGCCGGCCGCACCAGCGTGCTCGTCGGGCACTCCGGCGTCGGCAAGTCGACCCTCGTCAACGCGCTCGTCCCGGGAGCCGGGCGGGCCACGGGTGGTGTCAACGCGGTGACCGGCCGCGGCCGGCACACCTCCTCGTCGGCCATCGCCCTCGCGCTGCCCGGCGGCGGCTGGGTCATCGACACCCCCGGGGTCCGCAGCTTCGGGCTCGCCCACGTCGACCTGTCACGGGTGATCGGGGCGTTCCCCGACCTCGAGCCCGGCACGGAGCACTGCCCCAGGTCGTGCAGCCACGACGAGCCGGAGTGCGCCCTCGACGACTGGGTGGCGAGCGGGCACAGCGACCCGGCGCGGCTGGCGTCGCTGCGGCGGCTGCTGCGCAGCCGCGACCAGGAGGAGGAGCCGGACCGGGGTCCGCCGGACCAGTCCCCGCCGGACCAGTCGGACTAGGTGCAGGCGTCGGAGCCGATGGTGCAGCTCCACACCGCTGTCGAGCCCAGGTGGCCGGCGCGGACGACGGCGGCCCCGGCCAGCAGGGCGGCCACGACGGCGAGGCCGGCGACGAGCCTGACCGCGGTGCCCCCACGCTTCTGACGGGTCAGCAGCACCAGCACGGCGGCGAGCACCCACATGGCGAGCGTCGGCCAGAGGACGAGCCCCGCGATCTCCCGGTGCTCCTCGATCTGCCGGGCGACGACCCCGCCGGCGTCGATCCGCTCCTCCAGCCTGTCGCCGGACTGCGTCGCCACCGGCACCATCACCAGGGCGGCCGTCGAGAGCAGCAGCACGAGCACGCCGTACCGCTCGCGCCACCGCGGGACCAGGCTGATGGCCACCACGCCGAGCGCCGAGAGCGGGACGAGCACGACGACCGCGTGCACGACGAGGGCGTGCACGGGCAGCCCGAGGACGGTGTCGAACATGGCGCCACCCTTTCAGTCACCCCCGCAACGGCGCGGCCCCGAACCGGGTTCCGCACGGGCTCACCCCGACGTGGCGACCGGTCGTGCGGAGAGGCGGCTGCGCAGCCGCGCACGGTGCCGCTCGACGCCCCGGGTGTGCTGGGCGTACTCCGGCCACTTCGCCGCCGGGTGGGCGAGCCACGCCTCGCAGACCGACAGGGCCGGTCCAGGTTCGCCGGAGCGCTCGAGGAGCACCGCCGCCCGCTCGTAGGTGTAGGGGGTGTCGACCTCGACCGCGATCCCGTGCAGCAACGTCTCGAGCTCGCGCAGGTCCGACCGCGGAAGCCGGGCGGCGAGCTTGTCCGCGAGGGGGGTGCCGGTGAGGGTCCACCCGTCGATGCTGAAGCGGGGCACCGGGATCGCGGCGGGCTCGATCTCGGTGAGGACGGCGCGGCGACGGAACAGCGGCATCGGCGCCTCCCGGTCGCTCACCAGGTCTTTCGACCACTCTTGATCGAAGTATGCGGCGTGGAGCGGCCGCCGGACCAGGGACTTGTACGGTTCGTTACATGACGGCGTACGACGACGACCTCCGGCTGGCGCACGTCCTCGCCGACACCGCCGACTCGCTGACCATGTCGCGGTTCCGGGCGCAGGACCTGGTCGTCGAGACGAAGCCCGACCTGACGCCGGTGTCCGACGCGGACAAGCGGGTCGAGGAGGCCATCCGGTCCACGCTCGCGCGGGCGCGTCCCCGGGACGCCGTGCACGGCGAGGAGCTGCCCGACACCGGCCACGGCCCGCGGCGCTGGGTGCTCGACCCGATCGACGCCACCAAGAACTTCGTCCGTGGCGTCCCGGTGTGGGCCACCCTGATCGCGCTGATGGACGGTGACGAGGTGGGCGCCGGCCTGGTCTCGGCCCCGGCGCTGGGCCGGCGGTGGTGGGCCGCCTCCGGGTCCGGCGCCTACACCGGCAAGAGCCTCTCGTCGGCGACCAGGATGCAGGTCTCGCGGGTCGACCAGCTGGCCGACGCCTCGCTGTCCTACTCGAGCCTGTCCGGGTGGCGCGACCTGGGTCGCGAGGCGGCCTTTCTCGGCCTGACCCGCGACGTGTGGCGCACCCGCGCGTTCGGCGACTTCTGGTCGTACATGCTCGTCGCCGAGGGAGCCGTCGACCTGGCCGCGGAGCCGCAGGTCGCCCTGCACGACCTCGCGGCCCCGGCGATCGTGGTGACCGAGGCGGGGGGCCGCTTCACGTCGCTGGACGGGGCCGACGGCCCGGCCGGTGGCACGGCAGTCGCGACCAACGGGTTGCTCCACGACGAGGTGCTGCAGCGGCTCTCGCCCTAGCCGGCACGACCGGTCAGGTCAGGGCGGGGACCCTCTCGTCGGCCTCGGCCAGGTCGGCGCGCCGCAGGTGCCGGATGCTCGGCACGCACAACGCTGCCAGGGTGGCCACGAGCACCACCAGGCCCGCACCGACGATCGTCGTCCGCACGCCGACCGCGTCGGAGGCCGGGCCGGCCATGATCTGGCCGACCGGGATGAACACCAGCGACCCGAACCAGTCGTAGGCGTAGACCCGGCTCAGCCGGTCCTCCGGGATGTTCGACTGCATCGACACGTCCCACGCGACCGCGAAGGTCTCCAGCCCGACGCCCGCGACGAAGGCGGCCGCCACCAGCGTGAGAACGTGGGGCTGCAGGCCGAGCAGCAGCATCACCGGCACCTCGAGCAGCACGGTGGCCATCCCCACGAAGAGCGGACGCGACCAGGTGCTGTGCAGCGCGATGACCCCGCCGGCCACCATTCCCACCGCTGTCGCGGCGAGGACGGCGCCCCACGCGGCCCGGCCGACGGTCTCGTCGGCCACGACCGGCCCGAGCGTCTGCAGCGATGCCGCGTGGGCCGCGTTGACGAAGGCGAACACGAGGACCACGACCCACAGCCAGGTCCGGGAGCTGAACTCGGTCCAGCCGGCGCGCAGGTCGGTCAGCGTGCTGCTCCGCTCCAGCCGCTCGGTCCGCTCGATCCTCAGCCGCGACAGGAGGGCCGCGCCGGCCAGGTAGAGGACGGCGTCGATGGCGAAGGCCCAGCCGGGGCCGGCGGCCGCGACGAGCAGGCCCGCTCCGGCGGCTCCGGTGATGAACGCGCCGTTGTGGGTCAGACGCACCAGCGCGTTGGCCTGCTGCAGGTGGGCCGCCGGGACGGTCTG